>Ga0265798_10011229_pt1 | contig 10934 bp, 8 predicted proteins | sample P3T30metagenome_FD_192430 | JGI IMG/M metagenome (GOLD analysis project Ga0265798, IMG submission 192430) | Plant litter microbial communities from East Loma Ridge, Irvine, California - P3 T30 | ecosystem: Environmental > Terrestrial > Plant litter > Unclassified | place: USA: California... | reverse complement strand
GTCACCAAGCGCCCGACCAATGCGCCGCTGCGCTCGGCCACCGTCGAAGTGCGCGAACGCGGCACCGTGTACGGCGCGGTCGACCTGGGCGGACGCTTTGCAGACCGCCGCTTTGGCTACCGCATCAATGCCGCTGCCGAAGACCTGAAATCGTACGTACGCGGCGCCGACGGCAAGCGCCAGTTCATCTCGGCCGCCTTCGACTGGCAGATCTCGCCCGACGCGCTATTCCAGATCGATGTCGACCACCAGCACAAGGCGCAGGTCACCGCCCCCGGCTACCAGCTGCTGCGCAACGAAGTCCTGCCCACCGGGATCTCGGCAAAAACGCTGCTCAACGACCAGCCATGGACGCGTCCCGTCGACACCGACAGCAGCAACCTTGGCCTGCGCTTCGAGTACCGCATCAGCGACACCTGGACTGCGACCGTCAACGCCAACAAGCACTGGTTCAAGCGCGACGACTTCACCGCCTTCCCGTACGGCTGCAGCAACGAGGGCGACGGCTACTATCCCGGCTACTGCTCGAACGGCGACTACGACGTGTACGACTTCCAGAGCACCGGGGAGCGCAAGACGCCGTGGGGCGCGCAAGCGATGTTGCAGGGCCGCTTCGACACGGGCGCGGTGCGCCACGCGCTGACGCTCGGCAGCGCCTACGCCGAACGCCACGACAGCTTCGGCGAATACGTCTACGACTACGTCGGCTCGAGCAATATCTGGCAAAACCAGATCGTGCCGCCGGTGGACAGCAGCCGCGTGACGGGCCCGGTGATGGAACGCCGCGCAACCGAAGAACGTTCGCTGTTCGTGCAGGACATCCTGACCTTGTCACCGGCCTGGACGCTGCATGCCGGCGTGCGCTACGTCCAGCTCAAGCTCGATGCGCTGGAAGAAATCGACCAGGCGCGCGTGAAATCGAAAGACTCGTTCGCACTGCCGAACGTGGCGCTCGTGTATGCGCCAGCGGCGGACTGGCGCGTGTACGGCTCGATCAGCCACGGCCTGCAATACGGCGGCATCGCGCCGATGGAGACCGTCAACCAGAACACGGTGCTCTCGCCAAGCCGCTCGAAGCAGTTCGAGTTTGGCGTCAAGCGCAATGTGAACGAGCAGCTGGCGCTGTCGGGCGCCGTGTTTGAAATCACCCAGGGTCTCGAGTACACGAACGCCGCCAACGTCTTCGTGCGCGCGGGCGAGCAGACGCATCGCGGCGTCGAGCTGTCGGCCCAGGGCCGCGCCCTGCCCGGCCTGAACTACAACCTGTCGCTGATGGCGCTCGATACAGACCAGAAGGACACGGGCGACGCCAGCACCGAAGGCAAGCGCGTGACCAATGTACCGGAACTGCGCACGGCCGCCTGGGTCGAATACGTGGTGCCGCAAGTTGCGGGGCTGAAGCTCGACGCGCAGTGGCAGTATTCGGGCAACAAGGTGTTCGATCCGGCCAACCGGGTCAAGGTGCCGGGGTACCACGTGGCCGGGTTTGGCGCGTCGTACCTGCTGCGCGCGGGTGGGTTGAACACGATCATCCGGGCGCGGATGGACAATGCGTTCGACAAGTTCTACTGGCGCGATGTGACGCAGTCGCTCGGTGGGTATTTGCTGCCGGGGGCACCGAGGACGTTCAGGGTGTCGGCGCAGATTGATTTTTGATTTGAGCCGGTAGTGAACTACAGTTGTTAGTGTGACTGTAGTTCCTACCAGTGGCCGACGGGTCTGCACTGTCGGACATCAGGATGCGGTCGCGACGTGGACTCTTGAACAATCCAAACACGTGCGTTCGCCTCGCGGTTAGTCGTTGTAGACGGCGTCAGGTTCACGCGCACGTATTTTCAAGCTATTGCTCAGTTCGATGAATTCGGCGTGGTACTCGGTCTTGACCACGACGACGTGCCAGGCGTCATCGTAGTTGTCGAGATCGACCAGGCGGTAACCTCGCGGCTGCAGCCAGTGTGCGAATGCCAGCAGGCCTGCACTGCAGCGGGCCGGGCCAAATGGCGGGCCGGGTGGGCCGTCGAAATCGCCCAATGCACGTTGCTCGGCAAGTTGGGCGGCCTGTAGAAGCGTTGTTTCATCATCCTTGATATCCGCTTCGATTGCCTGGCTCGAATCGGCCAGCGATTCCATCAGTTCGTTGATGTCCTCTACCTTGCGCGGTTTGCCGATCGTCTCCAGCACAGCTTCGGTGGCATCCATATCGCCGTCGCAAACCAGTTCGACCCATCGTGCAAAGGCCTTGCGTTTCGACTTTGCCAAGTCGGCCTTCTCGGGCGGCGATGCCGCTATGATCTCCACATCAGCACCAATACCTCGGCCGCGCCATGCATCACGCGTATGCCGTACGTTGCTGCGGTAATACTGAACCAAGTCGCTTGGATAATAAGGATGGTTACTGAAAGAACTATCATCGACATCGTAAGCACATACAGCCAGCGCAACTTCGAACGCAAAATCACAGAACAAATCATCCTTGCCGGGACTGGTGTCGAAATCAGGCTTCCAACCGAACGGGCGCATAATGCGGCACCATTCATTCATATGGTCCGCTAACGCTTCCGAATGCATTGAACTGGGCAAGGCTAAAGCACGCAATACGGGCACCGACCAAACCTCAGAATATTTGTTTTTTTTATAAGTCTCGGCACATGAAAAATTTGGAATGAACGCCTTTTTTAAAATATCCATCAAGTAAGATCGTCTGTCAATCCACGGCGAGACGAGTTGACAGAATCGATCTGGATAACGATCTGATTCAGCCAGAAGGAGGGCAATCCCGGAAAATCCTATGCTGCCTCGCTTTGTCTCATCCAAAGGATATGGGTGAAAGCTCCGAGGATGTTCATGGTGTTCCTTCATGAACGCAGCACTGTTTATCATCAGTTCCGTCCGAGAGATGACTTCGTCTCGAATCGATGCTAATGGAGCCCCCGCGCCGTACTGGTGAACAATTATCCTTTCCGAGAAGTCGAAATTGCGATAATGGAAAAGAAGTCGTTTATCCAGTGGGGCCTTTAACAACCCTCCCTTCAAGGCGTTCTCTCGTTTAACGAGACTTTCGATCATATCGGCATATTGACCGGCATTTCCAGCGGGATCGCGTAAACGTCTGTCAGTCATTTATGGTTTCCATTTGGTCTTGGTTACGACAACATCGCCGGCTTCATCTTCGCCGATGACGTGATAGGACCGGCCGTTCGGGTCGCGCTGCGTGTACACTTTCGTGACCTGTCCCCCTAGCCCTGACCCCTTGGTTATTACGATCCAACCATGTGAGTTCTCCTCGTGGTTAATCGTTGTCGACGGCGTCAGGTTCACGCGCGCGTATTTTCAGGCTATTGCTCAGTTCAAGCAATTCGGCGTAGTACTCGGTCTTGACCACGACGGCATGCCAGGCGTCATCGTCGTTGTCGAGATCGACCAAGCGGTAACCTCGCGGCTGCAGCCAATCTGCAAACGCCAGCAAGCCCGCCCTGCAACGGGACGGGCCGAATGGTGGGCCTGGCGGTCCGTCGAAATCACGCAGTGCGCGTTGCTCGGCGATTCGCCCCGCCTGGAGCAGCGTAGTGGCGTCATCCTTCACGTCGGAGTGGATCGCCTGGCTCGATTCGGCCAATGCTTCCATCAATTCGTCGATATCCTCAACCTTGCGCGGTTTGCCGATCGTCTCCAGCACAGCTTCGGTGGCATCCACATCGCCGTCGCAAACCAGTTCTACCCATCGTGCAAAAGCCTTGTGTTTCGACTTGGACAGGTCCGCCTTCTTTGGCAGGGGCGGCGCGACGATCGGCACGCCGGCGCCGGCACCGTGCGCGCGCCAAGCATCGCGGTTGTGGCGAATCTTCGTGCGGTAATGTTCGACCAGGTCGCGCGGGTAATATGGATGATCGTTGAATGCACTGTCGTCGATGTCGTAGGCACATACCGCCAAAGCGACTTCAAACGCGAAATCACAGAACAGATTGTCACCGCCGTACACGGGCTTGAGGTTAGGCTTCCATCCCCACGGGCGCATAATCCGGCACCAGTTCTTCATGTGTATGGCGAATGCCTGGGCACGCTCACCGGCAGGCAATGCGAGCGCGCGCTGGATCGGGTCCATCCATACCGCAGAATATTTATCAATTTTGTATTTCTTGGCCAGCGGATAATTTGGGATGAATGCTTTAAAAAGGACATCAGTAAGATAAGCACGTCGCTTCAAGTCGATATCAACTATTTTATGCAACAACTCAGGATATTCCGGCGCCTCCACAAGCAGCAGCGCCAAACCAGCAAACGAGATGTTGCGCCGCCAGGTGCCATCAATTGGATACACCTGATTCATTCCTTCTTCCGCATTCGTTCGCAAAAAATCTGCATCGTCTATCAATAGATTCGTGTGCGACCGGACCGTTGACTGAATCTCGTCGAGGCGATCACCTCTGCCATAGCGATGCAACACCATCTGTTGGGACAAGCGGATCTGTTCGTAGCTATACCAAATCTGCCGCTCCAATTTGATCGTGGCGAACTTTTCTTTGCGCCAACCCATATGGCGATCGTAATGTTCGAAAAATTCCGCGTAACTCGTCGTATTACCTGCAGGATCGCGCATTCAAATTTCCTTTATATCCCCTGTTTGGGATCCCAAGGATCCCCTGACCCCTTAGTTTGTGTAGAAATTTAGACCTTGCCCCTTAGTTTGCGCCCCCTACTTTATGACCCCTTACTTTGCGTTCTCCTTGTAGTCAGCCGTGGTAGACGGCGTCGGGCGCGCGCGCGCGTATTTTCAGCCTGTTGCTCAGCTCAATCAGTTCGGCGTGGTATTCGGTTTTGACCACGACGGCGTGCCAGGCATCGTCGTCATTATCGAGGTCTACCAGGCAGTAGCCCCGCGGCTGTAGCCAGTGTGCGAACGCCAACAGGCCGGCACTGCATCGGGCCGGACCGAATGGCGGGCCGGACGGTCCGTCGAATTCACCGACGTCACGCTGTTCAGCAAGCTCACCTGCCTGATGCAGCGTCGTTTCGTCATCTTTTATATCAGCGTGGATAGCCTGATTCTCCTCGCCGAGGGCTTCCATCAGTGCATCTATACGTTCCAGCTTGCGTGGTTTTCCGATTACCTCAAGAACAGACTCTGTCACGTCGATATTACCGTCGCAGACTAGCTCAATCCAACGTGCAATGCCCTTGCGCTTGGTCTTGGTGAGGTCTGCCTTTTTCTTCGGCGGCGGCGCACTGACCGCAACACCGGCGCCAACACCTTCGGCACGCCAAGCATCACGCGTGTAACGCAGATGAGCGCGATAATACTCCACAAGATCGCGTGGATAATAAGGATGGTCGCAGAAAGTACGATCATCGATATCGTAGGCGCACACTACCAAGGCCACTTCAAACGCAAAATCGCAGAAAATCCGGTCCTTGGCAGAACGCGGCTCAAGGTCGGGTTTGCATCCCCACGGGCGCAGTATTCGGCACCAATTTTTCATATGGCGCTCCAATCCTTCGGCGCGCTCTTCGGGTGCAGAAGCAACTATCCGCAATACCGGCTCCATCCATATTGCCGCATTTTTATCTGCCTTGTATTTCTGTTGGATAGCGTGATCGGGGACAAAGGCCTTAATCAAGACATCCATGAGATAAGACTGCCGCCTTCCATCGGGAGCAAGAAGTTCTCGGAACAGATCGACATGATCTGACTGCGGCAGCAGCAGCAGCGCTAACGCAGTAAAAGCGGTATCGCCACGCCTCTCGTCTTCAACGGCGTAGAAATTTCTATTGTTATCCGTACCGTTGATACGGACGAATTCGCTGTTGGTTACCATAATGGGCAGACGAGCCACGATCTCTTGCTGGATCACCTCTACCGCATCACCGATTCCATACTGATGCAGAATGAGATTCCGGTACGTGCCTATCGTTTGCAACTTAAACCATACCTCTTGCTCCAAAGACTCAGGGATATAAGTAGTAATTATTCTCTCTGTATGCAATGTTTCCATTACAAATTGATTATAACGATCAAGATTCCCGACTGGATCGCGCATGATTTTTTTCATTCCGAAGGAGTCCACTTTCCCTTGGCAGGCACAGCGCGGCGAGGCGGGACGGATGGATGATATTCATCGTGGTTCAGGGCGCCGTGCAGCGTTCGGCAATGCGGGTGAGCGTGGTGCGCTCGTGAATCCGGACCGGCACTTGGCCATGCATGCGCGCGACGGCTTGTCGCGCGAGCGCCTGCTCCTGTGGGGTTTTCGCGCCGGCCAGGGCTTGCGCCATCATCGCCTCTGCCGCCCCACGGTTGCGCGCCAGGCTGGCTTCAAGGCGCGGCATGTCGGCCAGCGCCCGGGCTGCGCGAGCGCGATCGGCGGCCGACGCGGCGCCGCTCGCGGCCATCTGCAGCATCGCCCGGGTGCCATCCAGGTTGGGCGTGGCCCCGCCCGACATGTCGGACTCGGTCACGTATTCCCAGGTTGTGGCGTCCAGGCGGCGAATTCTGAGCGTGAATTTTCCGGTCGGGCACGCGGCAACCTGCACCAGGCCTTGGGCACTGCGGCTGGCCGGCTGCGGCTGGCAGGCCAGCGCGGCGAATGCCGGCGGCAGCGCCTGCGCGCCGGCCTTGATGCACTGCGTTAGCGGCGCGTCGCCCTTGTCGATTCTTGCGCCGCCGTCCTGGCGGGCGACCACCGAGCGAGACGCCTGGTCGCCGCTGGCGCCGTCGGAGCGAAACGTCGTACTGGCCTCATGCGGGCCGACCTTTTCGTCTTTGCGGGTGGTGTTGTCGACCCGGTACAGCCCCGGCGGCGGGGGCTCCTGGGGCACAGTGGCGGCGGCCTGAGCCTGCGCGGCCAGCGTCAGCAGAAGCCCGGTTGCGATGATCCGGCCCGTCATCAGCGCACCACCATTTCCACGCGCCGGTTCTTGGCGCGCCCGTCCTCGCTGGTGTTGACCGCAGCCGGTGCGAAGTTGGCCACACCTTGCGCCTGCAGACGGTTCGGGGCGATGCCATGGCGCGAGACCAGGGCGTCGACCACGGCCTGTGCCCGCCGGCGCGATAAATCGACATTGCCGGCCACGGCGCCCTGGTTGTCGGTATGCCCGACGATGAAGACATCGAGCGCAGCGTCAGCCGTCAGGGCGCCGGCCATCTCGCCCAGGGTAGCGCCCGATTCGGGCTTGATGACAGCCTGATTGGTATCGAACAGCACGCCATACAGGGCAACGCGGCCTTCGCGCCGGAGCGAAGAACGAATTGCCGCCGCATCGACCATCACCTTGCCACCCTCGACGCGGGCCGACTCGATCACCTGCACCAGTTGCTGGACCCTGCCGGCGTTGTTTCGGTCGCTGTCGCCAGCGCGCAGCGCAACCTGCACATCGACCGACGCGTCCCCGTCTCGCTTGCGCGCGTGGACGTAATGGAAGCCTGGCTTGTACTCGAACATCCGGCGCAGGTAGCCCTGCGAACCGGCGCTGGGAACCCAACGCATTTTTTCTACCCAGCGCACCATCTGGTTTTGCGTGCGGTCCTGCTTGCATCTGGCTTCCTCGCACTCGTACAGCACCTCAAAACCCGCCTGCCTGAGCGCCTGCTGGTAGTTGCGGAACACCTCGAGCGGTGAGCGCTGCGCCGGTGCCCAATACAGACGATTGGTCAGCTTGCCTTCGATTTCTTCGATCTCCACGCCCTGCTTGCCGGCGACGAAGACCTTGGCCGTGCCGTAGTTCTCGCCCCCGTGCAGGTAGAGAATCGAGCCGGCATAGCGGGAGATGAGCGGATGGTCGCCCGCTCCGGGCAGATCGGTGGAATACCGGTTGGCCTGCGCGCCGACAGTCGCGCTTGCAGTCGCAAACGACAGGGCGACAAGGATCAAGGGCACAGCCCGGTGGAATATCAAATGCATTACTTCACGCCTTTCTTTGTATTCAACGAATTGACTTCCCTGCACATCGCTAGCGCAGGCGGTCATCGGGTACCACATCGACATCAATCCGGCCCACATCGATGCCGGACGCGGCAACTGCGTCCCAAGGCTCGATACCGGCCTTTGCTGCCCTGACGACCGCGCCCAATCCCTGCGCGGTCGGTACGCTGCGCGCCACCATGTCACGGGTGCCGCTGCTGCCGTTGGCGCCCCACCGTGCAGCTCCAGGCGCCGCTGCCAGTGGTGGCATCGAGCGCCAGCCAGCGCTTCTTGTCCTCACTGAGCTGGCTGGCGCCGGCGTGCACGAAGCTGAACGTTGTACGCGACCTGACATGGTTCGGCAGCAGCCGCTCAGCCTGGGGAGAGGAATCGTTGGCGCGATAGCGGGAGGTTGCGTTGCCCCAGGTGACGGTCTGGACGTTGATGCCGTCAAGCCTGAAATCGCCGTTGGTCATTTCGGCCCGCGGGTCATTCTGCATGACCACTTCATCCGCGACCAGTGCCATGGCGAGGATGGTCATTGCGTGATGAGCCTGCTGCGCCGTCTCATGCGCCTTGATGAGGCGATCGAGGCCGGTGATCGTTACCGGAGCAATTGCCACGAACGTCGAGTTCAGTGACTGGATGGGCAACCTCTTGCCGAGGTCCCATGCGCGTTCCCTGGTCGGGAAAGCGGATGCTTTAAAGTCGAGGAGCAACTCGCTCATTCTTTGCTGGGTATCAGCCGCGTCTTCGGGATAGGATTTCAGGCTTACAAGCTGGACGACGGCGACCTGGTTGGCCCCCATCGACCGGTTGGTATAGGCGGCGAAGTTATGGTCCCGCGCCTGCAGCAACGCTGCACTATAGGCGCCGGCATCGGCCGCGTTCTGCAAGCGGGTCTTGGCATTGGCCAGCATGCCGCTATTGAAAAGAAGGAGCGCAATGAGCGCGGCAACGGCGCCAAAGACCAGCGTGAACGCCATTGCCTGCCCCGTCTGCCGCGTCGCTCCGAATCGGATTGAACGCCTTCTCGTCGCCTGCATCGTCGGTTGCTGCTGTTGTTCCTGCCGGCTGGATCTGGGTTGCGGAATCGACGCCGGCTATTTCATTGGCCAGGCCGGCGGTCTGGTTACGCATCGTTTGCCCAAATACCGAGTACATACCGATCGCCGCAACTGCGATAAGGGCCTCAATGATCACGTATTAAATTATTCCCTGACCGCGTTGGCGGTGCAGGCTAAGGCTATATTTTTTCATGGGCTTCTCCTGTTCATAAGGAATATGCATGCCTTGACGACTCGAAGATCGTATAAGGATTTATTAATATGAACAAGGGATTTTTCGCTTTGATCCCTATCAACATTGATAGGAAAATGTATTTTAAAAATAAGAATCTTTTGTTTCCGCGTATTAATTAATTTGTGAACGAGCCCCCTAGATTGAATATGACATTACTCGATCTCCATCCGGCAACAGATCCACAACAGGCACTCTCATATACGGCCCTTACGGAAATAAACAGAGCTACGCAACACAATGCCACGCTTTGAGAGAATATAATAGTTGTCTATTTCGCGATCATTGCAGACCATTCCACAAGTGGCTTTCCCTGAATGAGTAATCATGGAATATGCATCGTGAATAGAACCGATGCTGATATGTCTGTTTGATGAAGCAGTCATCGATTGAACCGGGCTTTTTATACTCACGACGAATAAACGGGTCTGTCGAATTAGCGAAACCTGGCGAGCCGGTCGGGTGAACTGCGGTGCCCAACCCAGGATAACTCGACATGCTCAACTTCAAAGGGACACGATTTCCGATCGATGTGATCCTGGTCCACATCGCTGGTGTGCAGCCTGCCCGCCGAACTACCGGCACCCCAACGAGATCATGCAAGAGCACGGCGTATCGGCTGACCATTCGTCGATCAACGGGTGGGTGATTCGATTTCTGCCGCTCATCGAGGGCGAGGCTTGGAAATGGAGCGCCCGGTCGGGGGCATCTCGCATATGGATCAGACGTACATCAAGGTCAAGGGCGTCTGCAAGTACGCTACCGCGCTGTCGGCAAGCAATGCAAGATCGTCGATCTCCTGCTGAAGGCGACGCGCGACATGGCTGCGGCGAAGCGCGTCGTCGGCAAGGCAATGGAGCTAACGGCGATCCGGACAAGGTCGCGATGGACAAGAACGGCGCCAACAATGCAGCAATCGATGCAATCAACGCCGGGCGCGCGGTACCGCCCCTGGTGCGCCACTCACATACCTCAATAACATCGTCGAACAGGATCACTGCGCCATCAAGCGGGTAAGAAGGCCGATGCTCAACTTCAAATCATTTCGCGGCGCCGGGATCCTGGTGAGTTCAAGGAGGCGATTTTGCTGCCAATCAATGCGTGGCAAGAGACAGGGATGGATGCAGACCGGCCATGGTTGGGTAACCTCCATCTCTGATTGACGTCATCACCGACACGTCGCGCCCCTGCGATGAGCTGCACAGATCTCCTCCGCACGCCTGGTCACACAGGACTTATTCCGACAACTCCAGCAACTTGCCCAGACACCGCCGCTCAAACCCATTCAACCCCTGCATCACCAGCGGATCATCATCACCGATCACACCAGCGTCCAGCAGCAAGCGCAACGTGGCAATCCGGTCACCCAGCGCCAGCGCCTGCGCCGGATGCGAACCCTCCGGCTCATGCGCGTGCGCGATCGCCTTGACCACATCCGGCGGAAAATCCCAGTGACTTGCAATCACCGACGATAACTCGCGGCTGGCGGCAAAGAACGCGATGCCGAATTCACCGGAACCCGGCACCTTGCCTTCGCAGACGCGGTCGGCCACCTGGAACGCCACCTGCAAGCCGAGGTTCTGCATCAAGCCGGACAGGTAGGCTTCAAACACCCCGGCCGACAGCCCCGGCGCCATGACGCTAGCGGCAAATGCGCAGCGTTCGGCATGCTTCCACACGATCGGTGCGACCTGACGCGCCACGCCCTGCGTCGTCACGCGCAGCAGCGGGCGGAACGCGATG
>Ga0265798_10011228_pt1 | contig 10935 bp, 8 predicted proteins | sample P3T30metagenome_FD_192430 | JGI IMG/M metagenome (GOLD analysis project Ga0265798, IMG submission 192430) | Plant litter microbial communities from East Loma Ridge, Irvine, California - P3 T30 | ecosystem: Environmental > Terrestrial > Plant litter > Unclassified | place: USA: California... | reverse complement strand
TATCGATTACGAAAGCATTACGATACATTTAAATGACTTAAATATTATTCTAGATCAAAAATCAGAAACAAATAAATTAGGTATACAAATTACAGATTCCAAAGGTAAAGATTTTAAGATTCATTTTGATCCTAAAGGATATACAAAAGGTTTATTTAACAAATACCATAAAGGTATGTATTTATTAAAAAATTTTGATTATAGAAGTTCACTACTTCACTTAACAAAACCTAATGAATCTCTTAGCAATTTAGTTATAAACATGCAAGACAAAATTGTATTAAATGATCCTAATATTCAACAAGGGGGTGATATTCAACAAGGGGGTGATATTCAACAAGGAGAACCTTCTTGTTTAAATAAATGTGAAAAAAGAGCGCTGGAAGGTGTAGAAGACTGTAATATGAATAAAAGAAAAAAAAGAACGTTGGGTAATACTACCACAGCTCATTCCAATCTAGAAAATTTTACTGTTAATATTAAACCTATAAATAATAACATTATTACTTCGAATGATATAGAAGATAATTCTTTAGATTGTTATAGTGTACATAGAAAAATTTCAAATTTAATTGTATTAGGGGAAGTTGGAGAAAGAGATGAGATTAGAAGATTGAATTTTGATACTAAAGAATCAAAATCTGAATTTTATAAGCTAATTAAATCTTTTGTTTTAACAAATAATACTGATGTTTCTCGTACTCAAATTAATTCTTTACTGAAAGAATTAGACAAATATATAAACGTTCCCCCTATAAATCAAAATAGTATAAATCAATCGGATTTTTTAGAGCATAGTTTAAATTATAAAAATATTTACGAGAAAATTTCAAATTTACTTAATGAAAATCGTTTGGGTCCCAAAGATTATGTAAGTATGTTGTCATTTACCCCCGAAAGTTTAAGATTTAAATTTTATGATAAACTTAGAGAATCAAATCTTACATACAATAAGAAATTTAGTTCTCTTCATATAATAACCTTACAAAATTCATTAAAAAAAAAAATCCACAAAGTGGATTTTCATATAACTCAAGATGATCTTTCAAAAGATTTAAGGTTTAATATCCTTTATGATAAGATTAAGAAGTTCGTTGAATCAGGAGAAGTAGATAGAAACCAAAAGCTCAATAGTTTGATGTATGAATCAAAAAAGATTCAAAAAGATTTCTATAACTCAGTTCAGCTCTTAGAATTATCAAAAATTAAAGATCCATCTTCTGTTACTATAAAACAAGTGCTAAGTAGTCTAGCAAAATTTATAGATTATCAATACACTCATCCTTACAGTATAAGAATAAACGACTTCACAGCAGATGGTTTAAAATATGAGATTTTATATAATAAGATTTCAAATTTTATAGATTCAAACGAAAACTTGAACAAAAGTTCTAAGACTAGTCAACTGGTATTTGAACCTGAAAGTTTAAGGAAGGATTTTTATAGTATAATTAAAGGTTTACATGGAGGAAGACGTGAACCAGAAAGATTAGGAACCCTACTGAAAACATTGAAAGTACAGATGGATATGCATAACCCAATTGTATAAACGTAAATGACGTAATAACTAGAATTTTCGATTATTAGATTATTCATCGTAAAATATCTAATTGAAATGAATAAGGAGAAGTTGATATAAAACAAACTATTTCTACATTTAAATTCAAGCCTAGATGTTTAAAATACGCTTATTACGATAACATACTTTGTGATGCCCCTAAGGGTTGGGCAATGTACTTCCCACAGGATACTGCATATTACTATCACACTTGCTTTGCATTGTTGGTTTGAGCTATTATTTTACCCATAGCTATAGAAATCCTTCATTTTTATAAGGATAATCTAAAAAGCAAGGGTAAGTTTATTTTAATTTTCCTATGGCTAAACCTTACTTTTAGTACTATCTATTTAGTTATACAAGTAGTATGCTTAATTTTTGCCTTAGCTGATACAGTTGAGCATATTGTGTATAATGAGCTTGCCATCTTTTCTTTAGAGCAGTATGCTCATGTTGGTGATGTTTCACCAATATCCTTTGAAGATCCTGATTTGAATGTTTCATTATCTACTAACAATTCTTCTGGATCAGCTCCTGCTGAAAACCCTTCTGGATCAGCTCCTGTTGTAAACCCTTCTGGACCAGCTCCTGTTCAAAACCCTTCTGCATCAGCTCCTGTTTCGGATGTGGATATGGGAATGAGTAGTAGTTCTAATTCATACTGAGTATGCTTCTTCCACGGAAGATGAAATAAACCCTGAAGAAATAGAAGCTGGTAGAGCCAGATATCTGGAGTTGAAGAGTCTTGAGAATGAAAATATGCGTTTAGATAGCATATTAGATGCACACGATACTTGGCAAAATAAACAGACTTTAACTAGAGAACAAATATATCATATAAACAAGAATGGTGATTCTAGTGAGATGATTCTAGATCAAATTTATGCAAATCAGAACAGAATTAGGGAATTAGTGGAGGAACAGGTGAATATTCATGAGAATCTGATGGAGAATCTGATGGAGAATCTGATGGAGAATCTAACAATGGGGGTAATAGTTAGTATTCTTCTATGAACAGATCATTTTGTGCTTACACTTTCTATGTGACCCCTTGCTCCCCTTCTATAAGTAATTTTTCTACGAGAAAGGTTATATTATCTGAAAATTAAAACAATTTTCTGTTATTATTAATAGATCAGGAACATCCTAGGGTAGTTCCACCTAAATTTGTGCTATCTTACACAGTCCTATGCCTATTGTTGTAGAATCTGTATCCTTAGAGAAATTCTTATCTTGATTACAAGAAAAATAGTAATATGAAATTTTTCTATATAGCTCTACATAGATTTTATATAAATAATTGTTTTGTACAATGAACATGTTATGAAAAGTAAGTATCTTACATAATAGTATAACATATCCTAGTTTATATATTGCTGGTCGGCCCCCCTTTGGGGGGGACCTACAGATTTAAGCTGGAAAATTGCAATAACATAATGTAAAAGAGAATTACGGGGAGAAGAGTAACCTTTGCTTAAAGCCCCTTAAAAAAATTGCTTAATTCACCCTTTATTATAAAATATATAATCTATGCACATTAAATAGATAATAAACATGATTCATTAAAATAGACTTTACATTGTACTTTTTAACTAAATGTAATTTTAAGATCATTCTTCTAAATTTAAAATGTTTTTTTTCATATTTCAAGCTTTTTAGTAGCAAATGTTGTAGCCATTCCAATTAGAAAATTTACAGATAAAGATCGTGGACAAATAGCGGAGGATTTAACAGGAAATTTTAGTACCGTGATGGACCTCGGGATTAAAGTAAGGGATGACCTAGCGCAGATAAGTTCGGTTTAGTGCCTAATGGACATACTGATATTGTTATCATTTTTACTATATTGTTATGAACTAGTACATTAGCTGTTAATACATTACCTGTATTGAAAGATAGCATTAGTCATATAATTCATCCTAATCTAGAGCAATACAAAGTATATCTATTAACAACTGTATACGCATTATTATTAGGAGCAGATGGTACTTCTACATACAATCTTTTAAATGGTTTAACTTATAGTACTAAATGAGGATTGTTATCTACATCTATACTCTTATTTATACTATCTTGTATTAAAAGTCCCTTTTTGTTATCTGTTCTGGACAGTTTAGAACGCCCATTTGGAGTTACATCTAGATTGGGGCATATTAAATATTTAGTGAATTCTGCTTGGGCTAAAAAAACATGGGTATTACAAAAAATACTTATGTCACATAACTTCTGATTCTTACTTATTTCTATAGGTCTTGGTTTTGGGTTAAACTTTTGTGGTTCAAACCTTCCTGAAAGTTTAGGGCATAAAGAACAAATTGTACCAAGAGACATTCCTTGTAATGTCTCTAATAATTCTCCTTATATGGATTATGTACACGTATTTGTTTTTTTAGCATCCGCAGTAGCTTTAATTTACTTAGGACAAAACCTTGAACCTATAACGCATGCTGTTTCTGAACCAATAATGCATACTTATACGGTCTAGACTTGTTAAGGTGAAACTTACTAATATTTATTTTAAAATATATAATCTATGCGCTTTAAGTAGATAATTAACTTGATTTATTAAAATATACTTTATAACTAAATGTAATTTTAAAATCATTATTCTAAATTTAAAATGTTATATTTTCCAACAATTATATCTGTTCTTGAAGTATTGGCTGTTACTGTACCTGTTTTATACCAAAATCTTTTTTTCCGTACATTTTCTATTCCACCTAACAACCGAGTTACTTCTTCCCTCTTTTTTAGAGTTAGAGATTCATCGAGTAGGTGAACTTTAGGAAGTATAGGAGTACTACAATTTAGAGTATCTATTCAACGCATTATCCTTTAGGGGATTCCTGCCATCAACATAGGCATTATCATATTTTGATGTGTAACAGAGGGGAAGAATTGTTTAAGATCACATTCATATATAAAATCATGTTTGGTAACTTTCGTGAATAACTCTCCTCACGCACTCAATGTTCCTCTACCTTTTATGAAACCATGCTGCGTAGGCAGAAGTGTGGCTTCACAAATTGAAACAAGAAGTTATTAAACATAAGCAACGCTATCCTTCATGGCAAGGTAGGCACCCCTAAAGGACGAAAGGTGTCCCCTTTTGGTATATATACACGGTAATGTGTAAGGTCTACTCTCATTTTCTCGAATATATTATTTACTTTATTATTAATAAATTTGATTTGAGAGACAGATAGTTTCCATCATCAGTTCTTTTCAATACGTCTAAAAGCACTCATACGGAAAACTACGGATTTACGCATTAATTTGAGACTTATTTGAAAATATTTTTGAGGATCTGACGACTTTAACTTTTCTAACCTTTTGATTTGATATTCCATATATTTATTAGATTTGTTACTTGTCATGGTTGCCCGTATTTTTCCTTTGTGACGGATTTTTAATCCTATACTAGATAAACGTTCATCATACTCACCCACGATGTGCTCAAAGGTTTTCACACAAGGTATTGCAGTTCATCCATACTTCATAAAAGTATATCGGTGACGGTATTTACCACGTCTCCTGGATAATATATCCAACGTCCTTTGTGGAAGGATAGATAAATTATAAGTGCTATTATTTTTCATGTGTTAAATCTTTAATCATACCGACGCACGAACTTCAAGTATTCGTCCACTAGAACCTAGTTGGATCCCGCCAGTTCACAACAGGCTATTTTTTTTTTTTCGTTTGCAGGCTATAGAATAAATCACCTCTGCTTACCAGGTATTTGTTTAGGAACTAATATTACTAACTAGAGTACGTATCATGTAACTATAACAGATTCCGAAGCCTGCTACAATCACAAGTATTTCACCTAGCCGACCAAACAAGGCTATAAGAGCTATTCACCTTACTAGTTTTTACATACTAAGGTTCGTACCTCACCATGTTTTTTGATCAGGATGTTTCGATATTATACATCATTATGTTTTATTATATTCAAATATAAGTTAGACAATTATAACGTACTGGAACAGGTGCTAGATCACCTATTGGTATTATCCCCTTAATCTACTTCCGTATTAAGAAAGCCTACAAGAAATAATATTTGAATTACTATATTACATTTGTTGTATAACAAGGAAGAGTGTGGCCGATCGCAAATACTATAGTTCACTATTTTGGAACATCCCCCGGCGAACAGGACATCACCTCTTTGGCCAGAGAGCAATTTGATAAAATAAAATAGTGTAGTATTGCAGCTTACAAAAAAAAGAAAAAACTCCAGGATAGTTTTTTCAGGAGAACCAAGTTCTGGTCATAGGGAGTATCTCTCAATCAATAGTACATTAATCGGTGGGAGGATGATTGGTTGGGCAGTGTAGAACTTGATAGGTGTTGGATCCGGTAGATACATCCTAACAACATTTTTCAATTCTACCCGGTCTTACGATCCAATGAATAGATGTCAATGAATAGATGTGGTTTCGATTCCTAATTTGAGTTTTTCCTGCTAAACCTTCTACCCTCAGATTAGGGGCTCTAGAAAGTAAACCTTCTACCCTCAGATTAGGGGCTCTAGAAAGTAATAGTAAAAAACCCAAGCTTCAGAAACTAAACACGGTTATTTTAATGTTCTACCAATCCATGCTTCATGGATTTGTGCCTACGCGGCACACGCGCCAAAGATTTCCTCTTTGGAAACTCCTTAATCTCTTCCTTATCAGTACTGCGGGATGAATATCTAAGGAGCTGGGTTAAAAAAATAACTACTTCTATTCATTGCATAGTAAGACCGGGTAGAATTGAAAAATGTTGTTAGGATGTATCTACCGGATCCAACACCTATCAAGTTCTACACTGCCCAACCAATCATCCTCCCACCGATTAATGTACTATTGATTGAGAGATACTCCCTATGACCAGAACTTGGTTCTCCTGAAAAAACTATCCTGGAGTTTTTTTTCTTTTTTTTTTCTTTTTTTGTAGGTTGCAATGCTACAACATTTGATTAAAGCCCCTTAAAAAAATTGCTTAATGCACCCTTTATTTTAAAATATATAATCTATGCGCATTAAATAGATAATTAACATGATTAATTAAAATAGACTTTATATTATACTTTTTAAATAAATGTAATTTTAAGATCATTCTTCTAAATTTAAAATGTTATATTTTCCAACGATTATTTCTGTTCTTGAAGTATTGGCTGTTACTGTACCTGTTTTATTAACAGTAGCTTTTGTAACTATAGCTGAGAGAAAAACAATGGCTAGCATGCAAAGAAGACTGGGACCTAATGCAGTGGGTTATACTAATTGTAATCTTACCTTTAAAAGATTTTATCATTCTTCTTGTGATGATTTGAGAGAATTATACCGTAATAGAATAGCTCCTATAATTGAATTTTCGGATCCTGTACTTTTTACTTGTACCGATTTGCTTAATTCATTTTTGGTAAATGCTTTCTTTAAACCTTTAAAAGGTAAAGGAGGTATATATATATTTAGATATAAAAAAGATCATAATATTTTTTATATAGGGAGAGCTAAAGATTTTTACAAAAGATTTAAAGATCATGTTAATTCTGAATTAAAGGATAGATTTCATAAATTTGCTAACTCAACTGGTTGAGATAATTTTGAATTTTCTATTATTGAATTATGTGATCTTAACATCCAAGAAGATAGAAAATTTTTACTTGCAAAAATACTTACCTGTATTAAATACTATCTTTAAAAGTAATTTTGGTCAAATACAATCATATGACTCTTTATATGATATATTAAGACTTAGAAAATTACAATTAGATTTAGATAAAAAATATATAGGTATTAATCTATATCTTTATGAATATTCTAATGGGCAAGTTAGTACTAATTATCAAATATTTAGCAGTATAAGTGAGCTATCTAAAAATTTAAGTATAGCTAGGGAAACTATTAGTGTGTATTTAAATACATATGTGCCCTATAAAGATTTTTTATTTTTAACTAATAAAATAGAATCTTTTGATTTAGTAGATAAATTAGTTAAGGATGGTATGCATGGATTAAATTTAAATCATAATTTACCTAAAAAAATCTTAATGTATTATATAGAATCTAATGGTACTGTAGTTAAAACTGAAATAGAGTCTAAAAGTGCAGTAGCTAAATTATTAAATGTGCAATATTTAGTTATTACTAACCATCTAGATAAATGAATAAAAGCAGGTATTAATGGTTATTATTTATTTACTCATGAATTAAGTAGTCTAGATTTAGAAAAACTAATTGAATTCTCATCATTAAGAAAAACTAGAAATTGTACAGTATGAGCATATAATGCTATAACTTTAGAATTAATTACAAATACATTTAGTAGTCTTCAAAAAGCAGCTGAATATTTTAATGTAGACTATAGATCTGTATTAAACCATTTAGATACTGAATTAGCTAGTAAAAAAGGTGAAAATTTAGTGTACTTTTTTAGTAATGAGCTGACTAACTTAAAGAAAGAAGAATTATTAAATAATTTGAAATTAGCCAAAAATGAGACTACTTCCATTTGAGTTTATAAAAAAATGGAAGGTAAATTAATTTTAATAAACTCTGATACACGTAGTTTTAGTTCAAAACATTTAGCAGCTAAAGAATTAAAAATAAGTACTAAAACAATTAGTAAATTCTTGAATATTCATAAAGATTATAAAGGATTGTATTTTTATAGTATTAAAGTGTAAGATTTTAGGTAAAGCGTAAGAAACTTTATTAAGCCCTTAGTGAAAGAAAACCTTTTGCTATAAATCATCCAATTGACGGGAAAGCCCTAAAGCTATTTCAACCAAGCAAGTATGGTAACATAATTTGTGGCACAGGTAATGACTCGTGGTATGGTAAAATCGAAAAAGATGTACGAAAGGAAATGGGTAATCCGCAGCCAAGCAGCATAATAGTTTTATATTATTATGGTGTGCAGTTCATCGACTAAACGGTGATTGGCGTTATTATTATTAATAATGCTTAAGATATAGTCAGACCCTACTTGAAAAAGTACAGGATATATATACTTTATATATTCGTTAAATGGATAGTTCGCTATTTAGGGAGAAAGTCCCCAAGCTTTGCCTGTTTTATGTATATAAATGGCTAAATGGGGATATTCGTGATATGGTCTACTTCAAGCATTTGCCGATGCTCTTAAACTTTTATTAAAAGAGTATGTTTCTCCTACACAAGCCAATATAGTATTATTTTTCCTTGGTCCGATTATAACTTTAATCTTTTCATTGCTTGGATACGCTGTAATACCTTGACTAACAGAAGGTATAACAGGTTCAATTTCCCCAGTATTAATAGAAAAACTTTTATTATGTATATGTATTCTGGTATTTCTCTTCATAAGTATGAGATATAAGGCTAGCAGTCAAAATGTTTTTTTGAATAGTACAACTCTATTAACTATAGTTGTATTAGTTTTTATGTTGTTTAACAGTTACTTAGATCTGCTTTACTGTAATGAAGCTTCTCTTGTTCTCTGCTCAGGTATTTACCCTATAACATCTTTATCAAAAGATAGTAACCACATTCTGACTAGAAATATGACAGATTCTGAGTTTAATCCATGATTTACAGGATTTATTGATGGTGAGGGGTATTTTTATATTTCTATGACTCAAAACTCTGTAATTGGGTTTAGATTTGGTATCCACCTACATTTGGATGATATAGAAACATTGGAGTTTATTAAGGATAAGTTGAATTGTGGTATTATTTCTACCAATCATACATCAGGATCAGCTAAATTTGAATTAAATAACCTTAATGACATTAGAACTAAATTGATACCTCTGTTGGATAATTTTCCTTTGAATGGGGTAAAATACTTGGATTACTTAGCATTTAGAGAAGGGATAATTATAAAACTTAACGAAGGGCTATTAAAGCATAAAAACATGAGTTAATACTAGGATTAAAAAATAGTATGAATGCTAAGAGAGTAGATTTTGAAATGCCTTTTGCGCATAAAATAACTATAACACCTTATTGACTTTTAGGACTTATTGAAGGGGAAGCTTCATTCTCTATATCTAAATCTAACACTCTTAATACTACTTTCTATCTTTGCCTTACTTCTGCTCAAGCTCCTTTGGTTAATGCAATAAAAGATTTTTTAATATCTCATCTTATTAGGGAGGATATTCTTAAATTACCACTAGATTACCAAGATAGTATTAGAAAGGTAATCGGAGTATACAGCCGTAAGCAAAGAGGAAATTCTAAACCATTTATTGAACTAGTAGTTACACAAACAGGATTCCTTGTGGATAAACTAATACCCTTGTTATCGAGTCTTACTTTTGCAACAAAAAAGTACAAGGATTTCTTAGATTGAGCCTTCATTACTTCTTTAATTTACAAAGGTAAACATACTACGGAAAAAGGTAGAGAACTTATCATTAAAATAAGTAATGGTATGAATTTACATCGTCTTACAACCTTTCAAGGGGGTAGAGCAGAAGAATTACCTCGAAGTTTAATAGATGAAGTATTAGATATGGAGGATGTTTATATTAAAGGAGCGGATGGGCTACGTGTACACGCTACTAATACAACAAAATTAGTAAGTGGACAATCTTTTTACATCGCTGCTGATAAATTAAATGGTGAACGTATCATCTTTAAAAGCTCTGAAACGTGTGCAGACTATTTTGGAGTTACTTCTGTAACTGTAAACAGTAGAATATCTAAGAGATTGCCAATTAGCTACCAAAATAATATAGATTATACACTGACACCATTATAACATATGCAGGGAACTGTTGTACCTCCGGACCATAGGGTAATATAGACAAATTCCGGGGAACCCCTAAAGCTTCTGGTACCAAACTTAAAACGAAACTTTGAAAGTGGCTGAAGTAATTACTCAGGTAAGGTAATAAGCCAGATGATTCTGAACTAGGGACTAGTGATAGGAATGGGCAATCGCGGATCTAAATCAGTTGTAAGTTATTATTGTGCTATTGTAAAAGAGCAACGAGTAAACGTCTATAGGTATTTACAAGATCCACCAATAGGAGAATCCACCCTGGATGGGTGAATATTTGTAAAATATTTAAGATGTATTCTAATGAGCTTAGTAATAAGCTATTATTAAATTTTGTATAGAAAATTTTTCTACAATTCACCATTAATTGGTTTTGATTCTTTAAATGTTAATACTCGTCGTTATTATTCTACATTAAGTAGTAATAAACATAATAAGGACGATCTACAAATCGATCCTTGATTTATTACAGGGTTTAGCGACGGTGAAGGTTGTTTTTCTTGCAGTGTCTTAAAAAGTTCCTCTTATAAATTTGGTTGAGAAGTTCAACCAATTTTCCAAATTAAACTACATGTTAGAGATTATCCGATTTTATTAAGAATCCAACATAGTTT
>Ga0265798_10011226_pt1 | contig 10936 bp, 9 predicted proteins | sample P3T30metagenome_FD_192430 | JGI IMG/M metagenome (GOLD analysis project Ga0265798, IMG submission 192430) | Plant litter microbial communities from East Loma Ridge, Irvine, California - P3 T30 | ecosystem: Environmental > Terrestrial > Plant litter > Unclassified | place: USA: California... | reverse complement strand
GGTAAGTGTGAGGAAGCAGCGATCGGTGAGTGGCGTGCGGACGAGGCGGTCAGCCACGCCCAGGTATTCAAATCCGTAGTCAAGAGTTGCATTGGCCATTTTGATCTTCAATCGCTGCAGAAGATCGTTGCCAGGTTCGTACACGTAGCGCATGGAGAGCAGCCACAGGTGATGTGTCGGCGAGCGCGCACCAACCTTATCGAGCTTGTGGATGACGTCGCGCTGGTGAACGAACTCAGTGATGAGATCCTCGTACTTTCGGCGCTGAATGGGTTCGAGGTCACCAAGAACGGCGGTCGCGAGGAACTGAAGTAAGTTCACTTGCTTTTCGTATAGCTGGGGCAGCGTGGTGCCCTCGTTGACCAAGGATTTCTCCACAGCAGTGGTCCATGCCATCTGGGTTCCGAGCACGACAACCTGAGCAGGATACTTCGCGAGATAGCTGTTGAACGATTCGGGATCGATCGCATCGCTTGCGACAAGACCTGAGAATTCCTCAAATGCTTCATAGGTCAGCTCAGCGAGCGTGTTCTTCATGTTGAGCTCAAGCGCTCCAAGCCACTCGTTGATGCGCGGGGTCTTGATGAGGGAAATCTCCTTGTGCAGGACCACCTCTTCGCCCTCTTTCGAGGTAAAGCCTTTGATGACACCGTTGTCGTCCACCATCAGCCCAGAGATACCAGCAAACATCTTCCTCAGATGCTTTGCGATGCGCAGAACGTCGTTGCTGTTACCAATAATTTCCAGAAGGTCTTCGTCACCCACGAAGTAGAAGCGCGGGAAAGACACACGCTCGCGCTCCAAATACTCTCCGAGGGCTTTCTGGATCTTGTTAAGCAGTTCGGCGAGGCGCTCTAGAGATTTCTGCACGCCAGAGATGTTGAGAACATCCAGAACGAAGGACTGCCGAGAGACCTTCTTCATGACCGACAGGAACTCGGAGTTGATGTTCTGGAAGCGAGACGACTCCATCGGCAGGAGATGCTTGATGTCAGCGTTGCCAGTGAATACGCCCTCAAGGTACACCCATTGGCGCTGTACGTCGATCCAGACATCGAAGAGAACGTGTACACGATTCAGCTTGTCTTCCCAGGAAGACGCCTCATCCTCGAACTCTTTGTAGTAGGGCGAGTGTCGCATGGCCTGCAACGAGTTGAGGTTCTCGCTACACTTCGCGAACAGATCGTCCCAGCCGCGAATGAGGCGACACTTGTTCTGATAATTGACGAGCTCCAAGGCGTAGTTCTGCCAGGTATCGCGGACTTGCTTAAGGAACTCCTCCAGTGCCATTTCTCCCTGCGCTTGCGTAATGACGTCTCGGATGATCTTCTCGCTAGGACCGAGCTTCAGATCCCACACGTCACCGAGAGTCATGGAGGATGGAGAGTATCGCTTGTGGGGCTTCAGCTGCTTAAATATCCGGTTCCAGTGGCGTTCCCGCATGGCATCGGATCGCAATTCAGCAAGCACCGAGTTCTCCTTAAGGAGTTGCTTCAGCGCAGTTTGAACGTACTCGAATGCCTGATACTGTCGCATCCGGCTGGGCATGTCCTTGGACATCTTGACGAGGTTCTCAATGTTCGTGCGAAGCTTGCGAGGAACGATGCTGGACCACAGTGTATCCCGAAGTTTTTCGATGCCTTCCCAAATGAGACCTAAGGAAGACCATACACTTGTAAAGTCGTGGACCTCCTGTAGCAAGAACTCCAGTGTATTCTCCGGCGATGGAGTCAGTCCAAGGGCTTCCTTGGCTTTCGAGATATTGCTGGACTCAGTCTGTAGCTGGCTGAGCTTCTGACCGAATCGTGCCAGAATCGCGGAGGCTTCGGCTGGAGGCAGATTACCGGCAACAGGTTTCTCCGCAGCCCATTCGGCGGTGGTATCTGAGATCTTCTGATTGACAATCTTGTCTTCGGCGGTGATCTTGGCCTGGAGGGCATCAGACTGGTCCTTTGCAATCTTGGTCTTTCGGTCCAAGATTTCGTTGAGTGTTTGCCATTCGTGGTCGATTTGGTCCATTTCAATCCAGTCTGAAGGGAATTGGTAGCGTTGGCGTGCCAAAGTTGCGGTTCCCTGTCTAAATGTGTCGATCTCCGGCTCCCACTCCATGACCTTTCGCTTGCACTGCTGTACAGTGGTGATGAACGAGACGGCCTGTGCAGTAGAAGATGCTTCCAATGTCTGTACTTCGAGATCCTTGCGTGCTTTCTCAATTTGCACGAAAACATCCATCATGCGCTGACCGAGCCTGCTGGCGAATTTGGTCAAGATCTCTTGCTGCCACTGGTCGTACTTGGCGTTGACTTTCACCTGGACCTGGTCGTAGTCCACCGTAACATAGCCAAAACGCCGGCTGACGTCAGAATTGTCGAAGGTGTTGCGCGTCTTGCGAATCTCTTGTAGCAGCTGTAGCCATCGAGCAAGGTCTTCGCCCAGTATTTTATAGACTTCCTCGGATTGCAAGTCCCACAAGGACTGAAACTGTAACCACTCGTCCACATAGGCGGAGATGGCCCGAAGTTTGCCCTCTACAGCACCGTACACTTCGATCAGTGAGTCTGTGCAACGGCTCGGCAGGTCTGAAAACTGGTTGAGAGAAGCATCGTCGCTCGCCTCAAGACGGATCTCATACCGCGACGCCTTGATCTTTTGTAGCGTGCAAATGGTAGCAAGCCACTGTTGGAGCTGCTCCAACCAGCTCGCTCGTGCGTATTCGACAGGAGGGCTCAGGTAGATGACCTGATTGCGCATTGTGATCTCCAATGTAAGTCGTGGAAGGATTGGCTTCACCTCGGTAGGCTCTGTTGTTGCAAGCTGACTCGTGTTGTGTCGCGTGTCATCTTCGTCTTCGACGTTGCTAAATACATCTATCCATAGCGTGATTGCCCTGCTGAGACGTACAAGCAGGATAGCCTCGATGCGCGCGTTCATCTCAGCTACCCAAGAAGTGAGATTGGCATAGTTCTCCAGATTCAGCTGATCGATTTGCTTCTGGATGGTCTCCAGATTCCGCTGGAAGGCTTCCTTGTTGTACTGACAGGTCTCCAGATCCTTTAGCGCCTTCTCGATTGTTGCATTGATCGACACCAAGCCGGCAACCTTGGTCTGCAGTAGAGAGGTAGATGCAGCAAAGTCGCGCACGAATTGGACGTGCTTGCTTTCGCTTCGAACGGCACTGCTTCCAACAGGAAACCCTGGTTGGCGAACGTGAAGGTCATACGCGTGTACGAAGGACTCCCATTTGAGCGGTACACCCTTGCCAACCAGTGCTTGGACGTCATTGACATAGTTGTTGAGCAGCAAGGCAACACCGGCCATCTCGGAGATCGAGCGCACAGTCTGCGTGTATGTGCGCACACTCTCCATCAAGCTGACAGCATAGGGGTAAACACGCTTGGCCTCTTTCGAGATGTTGTTGATGCCATGCGGGACTTGGTAGCCGCGCCATGTCAAGTTTCGCACTTCCTTGAAGAGGGCAATGACCTGTGCATCGAAGTTGACGTTGAGCTCCAGGATGTTGCCGGCGGCGCGATTTTTGCTGACAACGAAGAGACGCCCGGATATCGAGAGCTTCCGGCGGGCGACTTCTTGCAGCCACGACTCGAAGATTGGTCGGGTGTCAAGCTTCTTCTTGAACATGCTGCTCTCCGCTTGTAGCTTTTGGCCTTCCGAGTGGAGTGCCCAGTCTTTGCCCAGGATATCCTCGACCTTGCCCATGTAGTTCTCCAGCTGAGTTTCGATCTGGCGTGCCCAGATGACGGCTCCAGATACGGGAGGGAAGTCACGAAGCTGAGCCATAGCATGAGCCTCTGAGTTGCCATACTGACGCTTGAAGCGCTCGTGCAGTGCGGAGATGTCGTGCTTGACGTTGTCGATGAGCTGCGACTGGTACTCCGAAATGGCACCTCGAATCTTTGGACGCACGAACAAGGGATTGAACTTGGAGAAGACGCGGAACATCTCGCTCGCGGTCTTGGCAGTACCCAGTCGGTCACGAAGCCTCGCAATGATCGAGTTCTCGACACGCGATGTGCGCTCATTGTACTTCTGCTCGGCTTGCTCGAAAAGGCGCGTACCCTCGGGCTTTACATCCAGAACATCCACATCCTTGAGTACGTCGTAGGCTTCCTTAACTTCCTTCACAGCGTCAACATCGCCAATCTCCTGGATGATGACCTCCTTTGTCTGCGAGCCATCAGAGAGCGACGACTGCGAGCCAAGAACGTTCACGATAGTTCGTTGAAGCTGCTCGTGGTTTTTGCGGAAAGTGGTGATGTAGCGAATGCGCTCCTCCGTCTCCTTATGTCGAGCAGCAATCTTAATGGGTATAAACTTCTCGTTCCTCCGTCGTGTCACCTCACGAGCGACATTGGTGAACTCCTTGACATTCTCCTCCCAGGTCTGCCAGATTTTGTCGGCCACATCCATGATTGCCTGGAACTCAGGATAGTCCATGTGCATGAGTGTCTTGCCGTGGAGGAGCTTGTGGAGCTTCTCGTCGAGATCGCCAGAAATCGCTTCCACGAGAGGAAGCGCGCGTCGAACAGGATACGGACAAATGCGAAGTTTCTTGTTCATGTGACTGAAGATGGAGTTGATGGCTTCCTGCACGGCGTGCAAGGATGTAGCGGAGAGGAGCTGATCCAACGGGAACTCACGCATCAGCTGATTGTACTTCTGCACAAGATCTGTGCTCTCCTTCAGTCCAGTGTCGGCGCTGAAGCTGACAGTGGCCTGGAAGCGCTTTGCGTTCTTCAGTACATCCAGAGTAAGCCTGACTCCAGCGCTACCTAGCTGCCTCTCGATGTCCTGCAGCCTATTCTCCATTGACAGCCAAAAGTTGATCTCCTGTCCAGCTGTGCCGGTCGAGACGTCGCGTGAAGTCTTGGTGATCGTCTGTATCGACTTGATCCAACCGTTGACGTGGGCCTGGAGACCATTGAGGAAGGTGCTGTCCTGCAGAGTCGCTGGCTGGATTTCTTCCGGTGAAGGCTTGACACCCTTGTGCTCAGCATCTTCAAGGGCCATCTGGATGATTGGATGAAGCGGGAGAAGAAGTTCTGGGATCTCGGCATTCTGTTGCAGATGCGAGAAGCTCAGCGTCAACTCTGCCAGCTTCTTCTTAGCGGCAGAGATGCCCGTCCTAGACTCGTTGTCGCCCTTGCTGTATGCGCCTCCCAAACTTCGCTGACGGTTTGTGAAGTTGACAAGGTACGGCTCAACCGTAGCCTGCATGTGAGCCTGCAGAAACTCGTACGGCGCCACCTCTTGCGAGGAAGCATTATTATATAATATGTATCCGGGAAGGGTCGAAATATGAACTTGGTCGCTAAGGGGTATCGCTGGGTCTAAAGGTAGTGCTCGCTTCGAAATGACAATGAAAGCCACGCAGTTGGATGGGGCGGCGAATTCGGGCGAAACAGTGTAGGTGAAGTGCTCGGTAATGCCTAGGTCTGAGATTAGCTCGGTCGCTCCTGCCAGATTGAGACGGGACTCACCATTTGCGCCATCGGTACCGTCTACGTGGGGCTTCTCTACGATGCTTTTCACGACGTAGAGCGCAGACTGTCCCTCTGAGGCGAAGCGTGAGCATCGTTGCAGGGTCTCGTCCTTGAGTGACGCGGACAGCAGACTGCCATCAGCGTAAAGATCTTGTTGCGAGGCACCCAGACTGACGTCGAGGACCTTTTCCAGGTGATCGACGATGATGCTGGGGTCTATCGAGGGTGGTGAAGGGCTGGGCGTGCGTATGCTGCCGTTGGCCGCCCCTGGAGCCAGCGGTCCCTCCATGTTTATCGTTTAGCGGAAATGTCGAGGTGAAGACATGTGTTTATTCGGTATTGTATTGCGTGAGGGTGGGCGATGCTTGATCGGATGCGGAAAGGTGGGAGGGTGCAAGGTGCCCAGCGGTGATGCGATGAGCTGGCTGTCTCTCCCAACTACTGCGAAAGTTCACGGGAACGTGAGTCGCGTCGACGCGGCCGTTGTGCGCCTTACCCGAATCGTCACTCCCGCACTTGGCACCGCCGCAGGGGATCGGCGTTCTCGCGTCTTGATTGGTGGCTGTCTCGAAACACCTGCGACGTTTACACAAAATGTGGGTGGTGATGCAGGTCATACAGCTGACGTGAACGCGTTGCGGGGCTTGTTTTTCACGACCTATTTACCAACAGTCAACAATGACAGGCACGACCCAGACTTTGAGGCTGCGATCTGCCGTCTCGCACGTGGCAGACTGCAGCCGTCATTTCGGCTCCACGGACCTCACTGCAGACCCTTGCCAGTGCCCGCTTCATTTGTGCAAGGCTTGCCGAGGATGTTAATGACTTCCAGACATGGGAGATGTGAATGAACTTTTCGCGAAGGCCTATTCAACGAGATTGAACACCTTTATCATCTACCCTGACAAACAAATGCAAGAACGCATGTCATATTTCGATTACGTTCATCAATTGGAGAAACGTTGGGCTTCTTTCTCACCAAGCTTTGACTTGTGAATCAGCTTCACTCAAAGCTGATATTTCTGAACTCTTGAAGGGATATAGCAAGGCTGGTGAGACTTAGTGTGGTGCAAGAGGGCGATTATTGTCTCCTAGAAAGAAGTCCGTCTTAACTTCCTTCAGACAAGTTTACTGAAGATTCATGGTTATTTCTGATTCTTGCAGCGTTTCTGAGGCTTCAATATTGGGTATGGCTGACTTTGACTTCGAGGTTTCAGGTTGCTCTCAAGCTTTGTTGTACGTCGCCGTGTACAATTCATAGAATACGCCGTCCAGATTCTGGATTAACATCGTATCGATATCAACAAGGCATATACGCTCAAACTGCACGAATTTCAGAGACGCAACTTAGTTATTACGTCTTTGAAGCGCTGTCATCTGGCTCCGCGATCCACGGCGCGAGCAAGTCACGACAATAGCGCCATCATCTTACAAACGCTCGGTTTTCAACTGGTGTGACGATGATGAGGGAGGGGATGTTGTGTGTTGAGCGCGTAGATGGGGCGTGCAGAAGTTGGTAGGTGAGGATGCGGGTGCCGGTGAAGTACATGTTGCTGTCATCGATTAGGTCGTTGAGGGAGAGGAAGGTAGGGGGATGTAGTGTCGGTGAGATGTGGTGGGGCGCTATGGGTGTTTGTGGATGGAGTAGGGGATGTGGGGGACGGCAGTTAGGGCGATTATGTGGGAGGGGAGGGGGGTTAGAGGAGGATGAGGAAAGTGCTGAGGTGGATGAGGGCGATGGGGAGGGGCTGGGAGAGGTTGGGTAGTAGGACCATGTTGGGAGGGAGATGGTGGACGACGGATGAGAGGCGGAAGCCCGGTGTAAGTATAGACTGATGGTGACGTTTGTCGTGATATCGTGGTCATACGAACTGCTCCCTTGCTGCAGAACTTGACCAAACTCTGTCACTCGAGACAACCACCTACCCATCCTCAATCATCAGCAGGCTCCCACACCTCGATCCTCCCTCCCCATCCCTCCCTCAGCACGATCCCCTTCAACACCTCCTCCGTCTTCTCCCACGGCACCCCAAACTTCCCACTATTAATCTTACACATCCTCACCCCACTAACCCCACCTCCATCCTCCCCAGCCCTCCTAACCAACTCCAACAACATCTCCACACTCCCCCCCGTATTCCTCAAAATCTCCTCAACCTTATCCTTGGCCTTCCCATACTTCGCGCTCGTAAACACACATCCAACCCAATGCTCCATCCCCGCATCAACAGGCGCGAGAATCTGTGCTGTTCCCGTGGGTACAGCCGACGATCTAGGATTATGTGCCTTGGCGCAGAAAGCGTGATGTGCAGCGTAGGCTCTTGGGTAGCGGTCTTTGAAGGCTTTGGCTATGCCGGCGCCCCAGTGGCCTTGGGTGTTGCATGCGTGGATGAGGAGGGTGTTGGGAGGCGCGTCGAAGATGTCGCCTTTGTGGTAGGTTAGTTGGATGTGGCGTTTGTCTGTGGAGGAGATGGGTGGGTCTTGGAGCCAGGTTGCTGGGAGGTCGTTGTAGGCAAGGTGGGTTTGGGGGTTGGTGGGAGATGTGTGCGGGTTGGTGCGCTTGGCGGTGGGGGCAGGTGGTGAGGCGGACATCTGGCGCTTATTTTGAGTTTTATTTTGCTGCTTGAGGGGTGTGTCTTTTGTGGTGTTTTCTGGATTGGGGTCTTCGACAGTCTTGGTGGGTTCGTTGGTGTTCTCTTTAGCTTCGCCTGTTGGCTTCAAGTAGGAGCTAATGCTCCCGTTGCGCTGTGCAGACATGTTTGATGATGGCAAAGCCCAATGTTCTGGATTGTACTGCTGTCAGTCGAATAGCCGATTTGAGTAGATGAGAAGGTAGTGGTGGTTGTGGGTTGAGGATCGAGGTCTAAGTGAAGGTGAAGAGACCAGACGCGCTTGCCTGCCAACGTGTGCACTTGTTGAGTCAGCAATGACAGCCACGATCAAGCAGGACAAAAGTGATAGAATATGCTGGAAGACTGAATTACAGCAAGCTGAAGATATCTAGGCAAACGCCAAGTCAGTGTGCACCGCTTGCGGTGGCTTTGCTTCAGCGTGTCGGTTACTGCACAACTCTAGCATCTTGAGCAAGCTGATAGAAATTCACGTGTCCGGAAGGAAGATTCTACACGAGATACGTTGAAGTACAGAGTGATGTCGAGCCGATGACGCCGCTCTGGTGTTCAATGCCACCCACCAATCACACGCCCCAAATCCACTCTTACTAAGACCCGAGCGCCGCAGCGGAACCATCAACCTGCCAAAACTTCGACATCACCGCCCCAACACCACACCCACACCCACCGCCCACCCGCGCACAATGCCCGCCCTCGCCTCCACGACCCGTGCGGTCGCACGCTCATGGACCGCCCACCACATGCCCGTCGCGCGCGCCGGCTGCACCGCCCTGCAGACCCGCAACGCCTCGGCGTCCTCGTTCGACTCCCCCTTCAAGGGCAACGCCGACTCCACCAAGATCCCGTCGTTCGCGGCGTACAGGAATAAGGGCGGCGAGCAGGGGCCCAAGGTGTTCCAGTACTTTATGGTTGGGACTATGGGTGCGCTGGCGTCGCTGGGTGCGAAGGCGACTGTGCAAGGTATGACTTTTCTGGATGTATAAGAGCTTTGGGGGGGAAGAGAGGCAGTGGGATGGAGGAATTGGGTGTTTTAAGAGTTACAGGAGGCCAATTGGCTGTTTGGCGGATGATGCGGGAGCTCCGCTTGATGGACAAGATCACCAGCTAACAACGCCCTCACAGACTTCCTCGTCAACATGTCCGCCTCCGCCGACGTGCTCGCCCAAGCCAAGGTAGAAATCGACCTCGAGCAGATCCCCGAGGGCAAGAACGTACGTCTCCCCCTTTACCCACCCTGTCACCCCACACCCTCTAACACACCCCCAGGTCATCATCAAGTGGCGCGGCAAGCCCGTCTTCATCCGCCACCGCACCGACAGCGAGATCAAGGAAGCCGAAGACACCAAGTGGGAGTCCCTGCGCGACCCGCAAAAGGACTCGGAGCGCGTGCAGAAGCCCGAGTGGCTCATCATGCTGGGTGTCTGCACGCACTTGGGCTGCGTGCCCATTGGCGAGGCGGGCGACTTTGGTGGCTGGTTCTGTCCGTGCCATGGCTCGCACTACGATATCTCTGGGCGCATAAGAAAGGGGCCGGCGCCGCTCAACTTGGAGATTCCGGCGTATGATTTCCCCGAGGATGGGAAGGTTGTTATTGGTTAGAGGGGTGATGTTGGAGAGAGGAGGGCGGGGAGTGTGAATAGCAAGTTGAAGGGGATGATGCATTTTCTCTTTTGTGGTTCGATTGATAGATTCGATTGTGTGCAGTGTGCAATGTACCACCAGTTAGAGTCCTTGAAATCTTCAGTGCACACATGTAGCATATCAGACAACCTCATTCGTATCCTACAAGCCCTACTGCCCACCCAAATACACCTTCACAGCCTCCACCGCCCCCTCAAACCTCCCCGCCTCAATCAGCGTCAAATGCCCCATCGGCCTAACCCCCAACTCCTGAAACGCCCTCTTACTATCACTCGCGCCCTCGTCCACCGGCGTATCATACTCAAACCCGCCATATCCCAGCGCATGCTTATGCAGCACCTCGTCCTCAGGATGAAAATAAAACACCTCCCCCCCACCCTCCTGCCCGCCTTTCTTCCCCTTCTTTCCCCTCGGCGCCTCATCGCCGCGCAACTGCGACTGTATTTCCGAGTAACATTTCGACAGCACGAGGTAGTGCGTGAAGTTGTACGGCTCGGAGGCGTCGCGCGCCCATTGGATTTCCTCGCGGAGCATGGTGTACATTGGGGGGATTATCTCGTGGGGCATGTTGATGAAGCGCTCTGTTAGGATGAGGCCGATTTGCGCGGGGGAGGAGGGGGACAGGAGGGACGGGAGGGTGGGGAGTGTGGGTGGGGTCTTTTTGGCGAGGTAGGTTGTTAGGTCTTGTATGACTTTGGAGTCCTGTAGTACACCTGTCAGCACAGCGCATATATGTTGGAGACGCAAGGATATGTACTTACTTTATGTGTAGTCAAATTCAAAACCGTAAGAAACGCATACGGATCCGTCTCGTTGCCGTCGACTTTAACTGTGCTGCCCAGCGTGGGTTGCGAGAGTATCAGGTCTGCGAGCGCGGAGAGGTCGAAGAGCTGGGAATCGACGTCGAGGAGTTGGCGCAGGAGTGTTTTGAGGCCGTGGAAGTCGACGGCGGGTTGGGGGTCGAACCATTCGAAGTCGACGTTGACCATGTCCATGTCCTAGCAATATGTGAGTGAGCCGGGCGCATTGCGGGGAGTTGGTTTTTGGTGTCGCATACCTCATCGCTGCCGGAGTCGTCGTCATTTTGGGTTTTGGGGGGTGCGGGGGCGTCGGGGAGGTCTTCGGGGTCGGCTTTTGACTTTCGTTTGGACATTGTGTGTG
>Ga0265798_10011224_pt1 | contig 10938 bp, 7 predicted proteins | sample P3T30metagenome_FD_192430 | JGI IMG/M metagenome (GOLD analysis project Ga0265798, IMG submission 192430) | Plant litter microbial communities from East Loma Ridge, Irvine, California - P3 T30 | ecosystem: Environmental > Terrestrial > Plant litter > Unclassified | place: USA: California... | reverse complement strand
CCCGAGGGCGAGAGCCGCAGCTCGGCCGAACTGACCACGGACGAGAAGAACGCGGTCAGCCACCGGTCGCGGGCGTTCCGGGCGATCGCGCCGTTCGTGGCCGCACTGACCGACTGAGCCGGCCCCCGCCTCCTCGGCTCCGTCGTCCCGGTGCGGGGGAGGTGCCGGCCGACGGGGTGCGACGGCCCGGGTCAGGCCTCGTGCGTCGCCGCCGAGACGTCGGGCGTCTCGGTCGTGCCGGCCTGTTCGGCCTTCTTGGCCTCGTGGCGGCCGTGCAGGTAGTGCAGGCCGATCGGGATGACGGTCGCCAGCACGGCCCCGAGCAGGATGACGTCGATGTACGAGCTGACGAAGTCGGCCACCGGCGGGATGTGACCGATGCCGAAGCCGGCCAGGGTGATTCCCATGCCCCAGACGACGGCGCCGATCGCGTTGAACAGCGAGTAGCGGCGGTAGCTCATGTGCGCCACCCCCGCCATGATCGGTGCGAAGGTGCGGACGACGGGGACGAACCGCGCGATGATCACGGCCAAGGGGCCGAACCGTTCGAAGAACGCGTTCGTCCGGTTGACGTTGGCGACGCTGAACAGCCCGCTCTCTTTGCGCTCGAAGATGCGGGGGCCGACCTTGTGGCCGATCAGGTACCCCAGCTCACCGCCCGCGAACGCGGCGATGCTGATGAAGATCGCGATCGCCCAGATCGGCATGCCGAGCGCACCCGGGTTGGTGGCGGCCAGGATGCCGGTGATGATCAGCAGGGTGTCGCCGGGGAAGAGGAACCCGACGAGCAGGCCGGTCTCGGCGAACACGAGCAGGCAGACGCCGAGGACGGCCCACGGGCCGAAGGCCGAGAGCAGGTACTCGGGGTTCAGCCAGGGGATGGAGACGAGGGGCAGCATCGGGTGTTCTCCGGTCGTGGTGCGCGGGGCGCAGGGCGGGACGAGCGACGTTCGCCCCGACGGGAGGGATCACACCGATCTGCTGCGCAGTGCGGGAGAAGGGACTTGAACCCTCACGCTCGAAAGCACAGGAACCTAAATCCTGCGTGTCTGCCAATTCCACCACTCCCGCGACAGGACAGAGTGTATCGATCGCCGCCGTTCCGCGGGGCGTCGGGCGGGCCGTCGGGCAGGAGGCGCTCAGCGCAGCGAGCGGGGGACGTGCGGTGAGTACCGGGGCACGTAGCGCACGAGGATCGCGGCCCCGACGAGCCCCAGGACGCCCATCACGCCGCTGGCCAGCGAGATCGACACGAGGGCGGTCACTCCCGAGATGAGGAGGGGCGCGGCGGCGCTGCCGGCGTCGCCGGTGAACCGCCAGGCCCCGAGGAAGGGCGCAGGGTCGCCCTTGTCGGCCAGGTCGGCCCCGAGCGTCATCAGGATGCCGCTGCCGACGCCGTTCGCCAGCGACATGAACACGGCGACGGCGACGAACCATCCGACCTTCGCGTCGAGGTCGTGCGTGAGCGAGAGGGCCAGGTACGAGATGCCGAGACCGACCATGCACGGGACGGCGCTCCAGAGACGCCCGAAGCGGTCCATGATCTGGCCGCTCGTGTAGAACAGCGCGAAGTCGACCGCACCGGCGACGCCGATGATGATCGCCGTCTCGGACGCGCCCAGGCCGATGCTCACCGCCCAGAGCGGCAGCATCACCTGTCGCCCGGACCGCATGGCCCCGATCAGCGCCGCGCCGCTGCCCAGCTTGACCAGCACGCCGCGGTGGCGCCACAGGGTGCCGAACAGGCCCTGCGTCTCGCTCGCGACCCGCTCGGCCCCGTCGTCGGCACCGCGCCCGGGGCGGACGCCGAACGCGGCCGACGGGTCGCGCAGCACGAGCAGGGCGACCGCGGCACCGAGGCAGCCGACGATGTGAACGACGAAGGCGGACTGCACCGAGCCGGTCAGTTCGATGACGCCGGCCGACAGGAAGGGGCCGACGAAGTAGCCCAACCGGAAGACCCCGCCGAGGCTCGACAGGGCCCGTGCCCGGATCTCGACCGGCACGAAGCTCGTCATGAACGCGTGGCGCGCGAGGGCGAACACCGCCGTCGCGAGGCCGATCACCAGCACGCCGACGGCGAGCACGACCTCGTTGGGCGCGAGCAGGCAGGTCACCAGGCCGCCGATGCTGACCAGCGACGCCCCGATCATCGACGTGCGCTCGCCGATCCGGCTGACCAACCAGCCGCTCGGGATGTCGCCGATCAGCTCGCCCACCAGGATGAGGGCGGCGACGAAGGCCGCGAACGGCAGCGAGGCTCCGAGTTCGGTCGCGACGACCGGGATGATCGGGATGATGGCCCCCTCGCCGATGGCGAAGAGCGCGGCCGGCAGGAACGCCGCGAGGGCCACCGACCGCATGCTGAAGGCGGGGGAGGACGAAGACATGACGTCGGCCAGACTATGCCTGCTGCGTACACTTGTCGGATGAAGGTCTTGGCAGCGATGAGTGGTGGCGTCGACTCGGCGGTCGCCGCGGCGAGGGCGGTGGACGCCGGGCACGACGTGGTGGGGGTGCACCTGGCGCTGAGCCGCATGCCGGGCACCCTGCGAACCGGCAGTCGGGGGTGCTGCACCATCGAGGACTCGATGGACGCCCAGCGGGCCGCCAACATGATCGGCATCCCGTACTACGTGTGGGACTTCTCCGAGCGCTTCAAGCTCGACGTGGTCGACGACTTCGTGGCCGAGTACAGCGCCGGGCGCACGCCCAACCCGTGCATGCGGTGCAACGAGCGCATCAAGTTCGCGGCCCTTCTCGAGAAGGCCCTGGCGCTCGGGTTCGACGCGGTCTGCACCGGGCACTACGCGACGATCCTGACCGACGACGACGGCAACCGCGAGCTGCACCGGGCCTCGGCCTGGGCGAAGGACCAGTCCTACGTGCTGGGCGTGCTCACGGCCGAGCAGCTGGCGCACTCGATGTTCCCGCTCGGCGCCACCCCGTCGAAGGCCGAGGTGCGTGCCGAGGCCGCCGAGCGCGGCTTCAGCGTCGCGTCGAAGCCCGACAGCCACGACATCTGCTTCATCCCCGACGGCGACACGCGCGGGTGGCTGGCCGAGCGGGTCGGCGCCGAGCAGGGCGAGATCCTCGACCGCAGCGGGGCCGTGATCGGTGCACACGAGGGGGCTCACGCCTTCACGGTGGGTCAGCGCAAGGGCCTCAACATCGGGTTCCCGTCGGACGACGGCAAGCCCCGGTTCGTCCTCGAGGTGCGCCCCGTCGACAACACGGTCGTCGTCGGCCCGAAAGAAGCCCTCGACATCGCCGAGATCGCCGGCGTCTCGTACACCTGGGCCGGGCTCGCCCCCGTCGACCCGACGACTCCCTTCGACTGCGATGTGCAGATCCGGGCCCACGCCGACCCCGTCCCGGCCGTCGCGCGCGTGTCGGTGGTCGAGGGTAAGAACGAACTCGTGATCACACCTCGCGAACCCCTCAACGGCGTCGCCCCCGGGCAGACCGCCGTCGTCTACGTCGGCACCCGTGTGCTCGGCCAGTGCACCATCGACCGTACGGTCAGTGCCGTCCCCGTCCCCGTCCCCGCCGCCGCGACCGCCTGAGGCGACGACGATGAGCGACACCGACGCCGCCACCACTCCTCGCCCCACCTCGACCCACGACGGTGAGGCCGACGGCGTCCCGGTCGGGCTCGCCGAGGCCCGCGACGAGGCCGAGCGGCTGACGACCCGCATCCTCGAGCTGCGCGACCAGTACTACGAGGGCAACGGTTCGACGGTCTCGGACGGTGACTACGACGCACTCGTGCACCGACTCGACGTGATCGAGCGCACGCACCCCGAGCTGCAGAAGCCCGACAGTCCCACGCAGACGGTCGGTGGGCGGGCCGAGACAACGCAGTTCGCACCCGTCGAGCACGCCGAGCGCATGCTCAGCCTCGACAACGTGTTCAGCGACGACGAGCTCGCCGAGTGGGCCGGCAAGGTGCAGCGCGACGCCGGCAGCGAGCGCGTGCGGTTCCTCACCGAGCTCAAGATCGACGGCCTCGCCATCAACCTGCGGTACGAGAACGGTCTGCTCGTCACCGCGGCGACCCGCGGCGACGGGGTGGTCGGTGAAGACGTGACGGGCAACGTGTTGGTCATGGGCTCGATCCCCGAACGACTCGAGGGCACGGGGCACCCGCCGCTGGTCGAGGTGCGGGGCGAGATCTTCTTCCCGGTGGCCCAGTTCGACGAGCTCAACGCCCGCCAGCGCGAGGCGGGCGAGCGCGTGTTCGCCAACCCGCGCAACGCCGCAGCAGGGTCGCTGCGACAGAAAGAAGAGGGCAAGACCCCCGAGAAGCGCGAGCTCATGCACGCTCGCCTGCGTCGGCTGCGCATGCTCGTGCACGGCATCGGGGCCTGGCCGGTGCGCGAACTCGAACGGGCGACCGAGGTGCGGTCGCAATCCGAGGTCTACGACCTGCTGGGCAGCTGGGGCCTGCCGATCTCGTCCCACCACCGAGTCTTCGACACGGTCGACGAGGTCGAGGCCTTCATCCACGACTACGGCGTCCGACGCTCGTCGGTCGAGCACCAGATCGACGGCATCGTCGTCAAGGTCGACGACCTCGCCCTGCACGACGAGCTCGGCGCCACCAGCCGGGCCCCCCGGTGGGCCACGGCGTTCAAGTACCCGCCCGAAGAGGTGAACACGACCCTGCTCGACATCGTCGTCAGCGTGGGTCGCACCGGCCGGGCGACACCCTTCGCCGTGATGGAGAAGGTCGAGGTCGCCGGCAGCGAGGTGCGCCAGGCGACGCTGCACAACCAGCAGGTGGTCAAGGCGAAGGGCGTCCTGATCGGCGACACCGTCGTGCTGCGCAAGGCGGGCGACGTCATCCCCGAGGTGCTCGGGCCGGTCGTCGAACTGCGCGACGGCACCGAGCGCGAGTTCGTCATGCCGACGGACTGCCCCGAGTGCGCCACACCGCTCCGACCCGCCAAAGAGGGCGACGTCGACCTGCGCTGCCCGAACGCCGAGAGCTGCCCGGCTCAGGTGCGGGGACGCGTCGAGCACATCGCCTCGCGCGGGTCGCTCGACGTCGAGGGCCTCGGCGAGGTCGCGGCAGCCGCGCTCACCCAACCGGTCGAACCCGCCACGCCGCCGCTGCGCACCGAGGCCGGCCTGTTCGACCTGACGATGGCGGACGTCTTCCCGGTACGGGTCGTCGTGCGCGACGCCGAGACCGGCATGCAGAAGCTCGAGGCCGACGGGCGGCCCAAGTTGGTCACCCCGTTCCGTCGCAAGCGGACCAAGCGCGACGGGGTCTTCGACCCCGAGTCGACCGAGTTCGACGGCGACGAGAGCTCGGTGCCCTCGAAGACCGCCGTCGAGATGCTGGCCAATCTCGAGAAGGCCAAGGCCAGCCCGCTCTGGCGCATCCTGGTGGGCCTCAGCATCCGGCACGTCGGGCCCGTCGCCGCCCGGGCGCTGGCCAACCACTTCGGTTCGCTCGACGCGATCCGGGCCGCGTCGCGAGACGACCTGGCCGCGGTCGACGGCGTCGGCGGGATCATCGCCGACGCCCTCCTGGCGTGGTTCGAGGTCGACTGGCACGTCGAGATCATCGACCGGTGGACGGCGGCGGGCGTGCAGTTCACGACACCCGGTCACCCCGGCCCCGGCGCCGCCGAGGCCGCCGGGGGAGTCCTGTCGGGTGTCACCGTGGTCGCCACGGGCAGCCTCGAGGGGTTCACGCGCGAGGGCGCCCTCGAGGCGATCGTCGAGGCGGGTGGAAAGGCCGCCGGCAGCGTCAGCAAGAAGACCGACTTCGTGGCCGCGGGCCCGGGTGCCGGATCGAAGCTCGTCAAGGCCGAGCAACTCGGGGTACGCGTCATCGACGCCGAGCAGTTCGCTGTCCTCCTTAAGGAGGGCCCAGCGGCCCTAGCTGTACCCCAGGTGGGGGACGACGAGTCGTCCGATGCGTGATTTCCCTGGTCAGGGGCCACTTTCACCTCATATCATCTGAGGACGTGTCGTTCTCAGGCTGTAGGGGGTCGGGGTACAGGCACGTGACGAGGGGGACGACCCGACGTGCTGTTCTTGGCCGCAGCCCTGATCTCTGCCTCCGTGCACCTCGCCGCCGGCAGCGGTGCGCCGAGCATGCCGTCCGAGTCGACCGTCCTGGCGGCGGCCGACGTGGCGGTCGCCGACCCGACCTCCGCCGATCGGCCGGCGCTCGGGCCCGCCCCGGTGCGGGACGCCCAGGTCGTGCCCGACCTGACCTCGTGCCGTGACGCCGAGGCGACCACCTTCTCGGCCGAGGCCTGCCTCGAGCAGCTGACCCGCGCCTCCTCGGCGGGTGTGGAGCGCTTCGCCGAGTCGCTCGACCCCGACGGTGACGACGTCGGAGCGATCGCCGACGCCGTCGCCGCCCAGCAGGACGCCGCCGTGACCGCGGCGTGGTGGGCCGCGCTCGCGCCCGAGCGCCGCTCGTCCCTGACGGAGGCGCTGCCCGGCCTGGTCGGCAACCTCGAGGGCGTGCCCTACGCGGTGCGCGACGGCGCCAACCGTGTGTTCCTCATCGACGCGACCTCGGCCGTGACGGCGCGGCTCGCCTCGGGAGACGCCGAGGCCGACGACGACCGACGCCTGGTCCTGCTGAACCAGGTGCGGGCGACGCTCGACGGCAGGGTGCACGACGTGCCGTTCGCCGGCGGCACGAGCCGGCACCTGGTGTCGCTCGACACCGTGCTGCCCGGCCGCGCCGCCGTGGCCGTCGGCGACCTCGACAGCGCCGACGACGTGAGCGTGCTCGTGCCGGGCATGCTCTTCACGGTGTCGGACCAGCTCGTCGACTGGACGAACACGGCGGGGGCGCTGCGCGACGAGCAGTCTGCCTGGGCGAGCATGCTCGGCCGGGACGGCCACGGTGGCGTCCCCACCGTCGCCGTCGTCGCCTGGATGGGATACCGCACGCCCGACCTGACCAACTTCTACGACCTCGGCCTGGCCCACCAGGGCGCCGCCCACCTCGAGCACACGCTGCTCGGGCTCGACGCCGCGCGTGTCGGTGACGAGCCCCGGGTGTCGGTCATGGCGCATTCGTACGGCTCGACCACGGCGACGATCGCCCTCTCGTCCGGGCACGTGTCGGTGGACTCGCTGGTGCTGCTCGGCTCACCGGGCAGCGTGGTGCCCGACGTCGCCGGGCTCACGGTGCGGGGCGACGACGTCTACGCGGCCGCCGGCAGCTTCGACCCGGTCGCGGGCAGCGGCTTCTTCGGGGTCGATCCGGCGACGGCGTCCTTCGGGGCGGTCGTGCTGCACGTCGGGGGCGGCTCGGACACGGTGACCGGCCGCGCCCTGGCGGCGGCGCTCGGGCACAACGACTACTTCCGGGCCGGCACCGAGTCGATGCGCAGCCTCGCCCTCATCGGGCTCGGCCATGGAAGCCTCGTCGACGGACGCGCGGGTGCCCCGGGTGGAGCTGGGCCCGACGCGCCCGTCATCTCGCTCGTGCGACCTCAGGACGTGTACTTCCGCGACTGAGCCCCGACCGACGAGCCGCCGTGGTCGAGCCGAGCGCGCCTCCGTCGTCGGTGCCGCCCCGTAGAATCGTGCGGTGTCCCCGACGGGGCGCCCCCCCCCGACCATGTGACGGAGAACCATGTCTGAAATCACGCGCGAGCAGGTGCAGCACCTCGCCGGTCTCGCCCGCATCGCCCTCACCGAGGCCGAGATCGACACGATGACCGCCGAGCTCGGCCACATCGTCGACAGCGTCGCCAAGGTCCGCGAGGTCGCCACGGACGACGTCCCGGCGACCAGCCACCCGATCCCGCTCGAGAACGTGTTCCGTCCCGACGTCGTGGGCCAGACGCTCACCGCCGAGCAGGCGCTGTCCGGGGCCCCCGACCACGACGGCTCGCGCTTCCGGGTGAGCGCGATCCTGGGAGAAGAACAGTAACCATGACCGACACCACCTCTCTCGTCCACCTGTCGGCCGCCGAGCTGTCGACGAGGCTCGCCGCCGGCGACGTGTCGTCGGTCGACGTCACGCGCGCCCACCTCGACCGCATCGAGGCCGTCGACGGCGACGTCCACGCGTTCCTCCACGTCAGTGCCGCCGCCCTCGAGACGGCCGCCGACGTCGACCGCCGTCGGGCCGCCGGTGACGTTCTCGGCCCGCTGGCCGGCGTCCCCATCGCCATCAAGGACGTGCTGTGCACGATCGACATGCCGTCGACCTCGGGCAGCAAGATCCTCGAGGGCTGGGTGCCGCCCTACGACGCCACGGTGGTCGCCAAGCTGCGCGCCGCCGACCTGGTACCGCTCGGCAAGACCAACATGGACGAGTTCGCCATGGGGTCGTCCACCGAGTTCTCGGCGTACGGGCCGACCCACAACCCGTGGTCGCTCGACCGCATCCCCGGGGGTTCGGGCGGTGGCTCGGCGGCCGCCGTCGCCGCCTTCGAGGCTCCGCTCGCCCTGGGCAGCGACACCGGCGGATCCATCCGTCAGCCGGGTGCCGTGACCGGAACCGTCGGCGTCAAGCCGACCTACGGTTCGGTCAGTCGTTACGGCGCGATCGCCCTCGCCAGCTCGCTCGACCAGGTCGGCCCGGTCAGCCGTACCGTGCTCGACAGCGCCATGCTGCACGACGTCATCACCGGCCACGACCCCCGCGACTCGACCTCGCTGCGCGACGCCTGGCCGTCGTTCACCGAGGCGGCCCGCACGGGTCTCGCCGGGGGCGCGCTGAAGGGCGTCCGCGTCGGCGTGGTCCGTGAGCTCAACGGCGAGGGCTTCCAGGCCGGGGTCAAGGCGAGGTTCGCCGAGGCGCTCGAGCTGATGAGTGCCGCCGGTGCCGAGATCGTCGAGATCTCGGCTCCCAGCTTCGAGCACGCGATCAGCGCCTATTACCTGATCCTGCCCGCCGAGGCGTCGAGCAACCTGGCCAAGTTCGACTCGGTGCGCTTCGGCCTGCGCGTCGTGCCCGAGGGCGGCGGCACCGTCGAGGACGTCATGGCCGCGACCCGTGAGGCCGGTTTCGGCCCCGAGGTCAAGCGTCGCATCATCCTCGGCACCTACGCCCTCAGCGCGGGCTACTACGACGCGTACTACGGCAGCGCGCAGAAGGTGCGCACCCTCGTGCAGCGCGACTTCGCCGCGGCCTTCGACCAGGTCGACGTGCTCGTGTCGCCCTCGGCCCCGACGACGGCGTTCCGTCTCGGCGAGAAGCTCGACGACCCGCTGTCGATGTACCTCAACGACATCACCACGATCCCGGCGAACCTCGCCGGCATCCCCGGCATCACGGTGCCGATGGGCCTCGCCGAAGAAGACGGGCTGCCGACCGGGTTGCAGTTCATGGCACCCGCCCGAGGCGACGCCCGCCTCTACACCTACGGCGCCGCCCTCGAGCAGCTGCTCGAGCAGGGCTGGGGCCACACGCTCATCTCGCGCGCGCCCGACCTGAGCGCCACCGAACAGACCGCCGCCACCGAGGGAGTCATCTGATGGCCAAGGCAGACCTGATGGACTACGACGAGGCCTTGGCCCGGTACGAGGTCGTCCTCGGCTTCGAGGTGCACGTCGAGCTGGCCACCAAGACCAAGATGTTCTCGGACGCCCCGAACTTCTTCGGCGGCGCTCCGAACACCAACGTCACGCCCGTCGACCTGGGGCTGCCCGGGTCGCTGCCCGTGGTCAACGAGCAGGCCGTGCGGTACTCGATCAGCCTCGGCCTCGCGCTCGGGTGCTCGATCGCCGAGAGCTCCCGCTTCGCCCGCAAGAACTACTTCTACCCCGACAACCCCAAGAACTACCAGGTCAGCCAGTTCGACGAGCCGATCGCCTTCGAGGGCGAGGTCGAGGTCGAACTGCCCGACGGCACGGTCTTCGCGATCCCGATCGAGCGTGCCCACATGGAAGAAGACGCGGGCAAGCTCACCCACGTCGGCGGGTCGACGGGACGCATCCAGGGCGCCGAGTACTCGCTCGTCGACTACAACCGAGCCGGCATCCCGCTGGTCGAGATCGTCACCAAGCCGATCATCGGCGCCGGCGCGAAGGGCCCCGAGCTCGGGGCGGCCTACGTCTCGACCATCCGCGACATCGTCCGGGCGCTCGGCGTCAGCGAGGCGCGCATGGAGCGTGGCAACCTCCGGTGCGACGCCAACGTGTCGCTGCGTCCGCACGGCCAGGAGAAGCTCGGCACCCGCACCGAGACCAAGAACGTCAACTCGTTCCGCTCGGTCGAGCGCGCGGTGCGCTACGAGATCCAGCGTCAGGCGGCCGTCCTCGCCGCCGGGGGCTCGATCACCCAAGAGACGCGGCACTGGCACGAAGACACCGGCCGCACCTCGGCGGGTCGCCCCAAGAGCGACGCCGACGACTACCGGTACTTCCCCGAACCCGACCTGCTGCCCGTCGTGCCGCCCCGCGAGCTCGTCGACGAGTTGCGTCTCGCGCTGCCCGAGGCCCCCGTCGCGCGGCGTCGTCGGCTCAAGGCCGAGTGGGCATTCGCCGACCTCGAGTTCCAGGACGTCGTGAACTCGGGCCTGCTCGACGAACTCGTCGAGACGGTCGCGGCCGGTGCCTCGCCCCAGGCAGCACGCAAGTGGTGGACCGGCGAGATCGCCCGCCTGGCGAACGCGCGGGGCGTCGAGGCGTCGAGCCTCGTCTCGCCCCTGCACGTCAGCGAACTCATCGCACTCGTCGAGAGCGGCGAACTCACCGACCGCCTGGCTCGCCAGGTGCTCGAGGGAGTCGTCGCGGGCGAGGGCAGCCCGTCCGAGGTGGTCGAGTCCCGAGGGCTCGCGGTCGTCTCGGACGACGGTGCCCTCATCACGACGATCGACGAGGCACTGGCCGGTCAGCCCGACGTCCTCGCGAAGATCCGCGACGGCAAGGTCCAGGCCGCGGGCGCCGTCATCGGCGCCGTCATGAAGGCCATGAAGGGCCAGGCGGACGCCGCACGCGTGC
>Ga0265798_10011223_pt1 | contig 10938 bp, 8 predicted proteins | sample P3T30metagenome_FD_192430 | JGI IMG/M metagenome (GOLD analysis project Ga0265798, IMG submission 192430) | Plant litter microbial communities from East Loma Ridge, Irvine, California - P3 T30 | ecosystem: Environmental > Terrestrial > Plant litter > Unclassified | place: USA: California... | reverse complement strand
GGCCCCGCCGGATGTCCGCTCCGAATCAGTACCCGCGCCGCCAGCAGGGCGCTGCTTTCCATACGGTGCACAAACCGCTGCCGCCGCGCCGCCGCTTGGAAGTAGTACACAAACGCCGAAAACCCCACCAGCAGCCCCGCCACGAGTAAGGTAAAGCGCAGAATAAGTTTGGTGCGAATGAGCATAGCGTGCTGGTGTACCGTGGACCCTGTGGGTCCGCGCGGAGATAGTGGAGTTCAATTTTACCCGAATGACTCGCGGACCCGCAGGGTCCACGGTACACCGCTCTTATTCGGCGCGCATGACGTAGCCCATGCCCACCACGGTATGAATGAGCTTAGGCGAAAATCCTCGGTCTAGCTTCTTGCGCAAGTAGCTCACGTACACGTCCACGAGGTTGGTGTTGGTGTCAAAATTTACGTCCCAGACGTGCTCTGCAATCGCCACCCGCGAGATGATGCGGCCCTGATTCAAGAGCAAATATTCCAATAAAGCGTACTCGCGGGTCGTGAGGTCGATGCGCTGACCGGCGCGGGTCACCACTTTGGCGTCGAGGTTCAACTCTAAATCGGCGAGGCTGATAACGTGGCGTACGGCCTCGGCAGCTTGCTGGCGGCGACCTAGGGCCCGCACCCGCAACAGTAATTCCTGAAACGCGAAGGGTTTTACTAGGTAGTCATCGGCCCCGGCCTCAAAGCCCAATACCTTGTCTTCCAGACTATCAAAAGCAGTCAGGAAGATAATTGGCACGTGCGGATAGTCAGCCCGAATGCGGCGGCACAGCTCAAAACCATTGAGCAGCGGTAGGTTGACATCGAGAATGATAAGGTCGAACGGCTGCTGCTGCGCCAGCGAGAGGCCCATTTGCCCGTCGTAGGCGATGAGCAGGTCGTAGCCCTCGCTGGTCAGCCCTTTCTTGATGAACGAGGCCAGTTTGGGCTCGTCTTCGACTAGCAGGATTTTCATGGGCAGGCGAGTAGGGCGGGGTGCAAAAGTAAAAAGCCCCGCGCCCGAGTGGGGCGCAGGGCTTTTTGCATAGTTATTGTGCGTCTGTCATGCTGAGCTTGCCGAAGCATCTCTACCGCTTCATCCAAGCCATTTCAACGGTGCGGTAGAGATGCTTCGGCAGGCTCAGCATGACGACCGTAAATGGATGCCAGTCGAACCTAGGGACGACGGTTTACGGCGTTGAGGTCTTCGAAGGCGGTTTTCAGGCGCGCTACGAAGGTTTCTTCGCCCTTGCGCAGCCACACGCGGGGGTCGTAGTACTTCTTGTTGGGCGAGTCGGGGCCGTTTGGGTTGCCGATTTGGCCTTGCAGGAAGCCTTCGTTTTTCACGTAGTACTTCTGAATGCCTTCCCAGAACGCCCACTGCAAGTCAGTGTCGATGTTCATTTTGATGGCACCGTAGCTGATGGCTTCGCGGATTTCCTCCTGGCTCGAACCCGAGCCGCCGTGGAATACGAAGTCGATAGGCAGCTCCGTCTCAATGTTGTGCTTTTGACGCAAGTGCTCCTGCGAGTTGTGCAGAATCTTGGGCTCCAGCTTCACGTTGCCGGGCTTGTATACGCCGTGCACGTTGCCGAAAGCAGCGGCGATGGTGAAGCGGGGGCTCACGGCGCTGAGGTGCTCGTAGGCGTAGGCCACTTCCTCAGGCTGGGTGTAGAGCTTCGAAGAATCGACGTCGGAGTTGTCCACGCCGTCTTCTTCGCCGCCGGTCACGCCGAGCTCGATTTCAAGCGTCATGCCGATTTTGGCCATGCGCTCCAGGTATTTTACGCAGGTTTCGATGTTCTCCTCAATCGGCTCTTCCGACAAGTCGAGCATGTGCGAGCTGAACAGCGGCTGGCCGTGCTCGGCGAAGAATTTCTCGCCCGCGTCGAGCAGACCATCAATCCAGGGAAGGAGCTTTTTGGCGGCGTGGTCGGTGTGCAGAATCACGGGTACGCCGTAGGCTTCGGCCATCAGGTGCACGTGGTGGGCGCCCGAAATGCCGCCCGCGATGCTGGCTTGCTGCTTGTCGTTGGGCAGGCCTTTGCCGGCGAAGAACTGGGCGCCGCCGTTCGAAAACTGGATGATAACCGGCGAATTGAGGTCGCGGGCCGCTTCGAGCACGGCATTCACGGTGTCGGTGCCGGTCACGTTGACGGCCGGTAGGGCGTAGCCATTAGCCTTGGCGTGCTGGAAGAGGGCCTGCACTTCGTCGCCGTGCAGAACGCCGGCGCGCAGGCCGGTGAGGGTGGATGTTGCCATGAGAAAGAAACGTTGTGGCCGCGAAGTTCGTCCCTTTTTGGGGAAAAACTAGCACGCAAACCTTACCCCGCTTTTTCGGCGCGCCGAGTCCCGAAAAAAGGTGAAGAACGGGTAAGCAAACTGCGCCGCGGCCGGTTATACTGGAGCTAAAGGGTATCGCTCACGTAAACGACTGTGACATGCGTACAAATTTTGCCGGCTTCTTCCTCGCAGTAGGAATGGGCCTTATGGTAATGCTGCTGGGCCTCGGAGTGCTCAGCATGGCCGGGCTGGTCAGCATCATGCCTGCGGAGGCCTTTGAAACCGAGCAGCAAATGCCGGCTGACGAGGGTCCAGTGGCTCCGAGAAGCCAGGTTGCCGTGGCAACTAATTCGAAGCCAGCTTCAGCCGCTGAAGCTTCTGCAATTGCGGCTGGCGATGCTCTCTTTAAAGGCAACTGTGCCCAGTGCCACGCTATCAACGAGAAAGTGGTAGGCCCGGCGCTGGCAGGTATCACCAAGCGGCGGCCTACTTCCTGGCTCGTATCATGGGTGCGCAACTCAGCCAAGGTTATTGCCAGTGGTGATAATTACGCCGTGAAGCTTTTTGATGATAATGGCAAGCAGCAGATGCCCTCTTTTCCGCAGCTTTCGGAAAAGGATGTAAAAGCTATAATAGCGTGGACTGAGTCGCAGGAGGGAAACAGCGGGATGATTGATGATAGTGGCTTATTAGCTAAGGCTCAAGATTAAGTCTTCCTACTGCACCAGCACCAACGCCGAATAGCCCGGCACTTCCACCGTGCCGCTACTTACCACCTGACCCAGCCTGTGCTGGTTGATTTCCAATCCGCGTAGCACCACTGAATAATTGCCAGCTGGCACAGGCGCTGTTGCCGCCTGCCCCGTGCCATTGAAGAGTACCGTAATGGTCTGCCATTGGTCGCCGCCCGCGTGGTCAACCAGCTGGTAGGCTATGGTGCCCGCTGGTGTGCCCGGCAAGAACTTCAGGTGCTGCGCAATCAATTCTTGGCTAGGTAGCCGGAAGGCCGGGTGCGCCTTGCGTAGCGCCAGCAACTGGCGGTAAAAGTTGAATACTGGGCGGTAGTTGGCCTTGCGGCTCCAATCGAGCTGGTTGATGCTGTCGGGCAGAGTATAGGAGTTGGAGGCGCCTTTTTTGGTGCGCAAAAACTCGTCGCCGATGGGCAAAAACGGGATGCCTTGCGACGTGAAGACGATAGTATTGCTCAGTACATCGAGCTTGATTAGCTCCTGCTCTGAAAGGGCGGGGTGTGCCACCGCAAGCTTGTCCCACAGTATTCTATCGTCGTGGCACGACACGTAGCTGATGGCCTGGTTAGGCTGGCTGGCCCAGGGCGCTTTGCTGTAATTGACTCTTGCGTAATCGAGCTGCGGGTGCTGCGTAGCGGCCACGATGCCGAATTTGACGCTTTGCTCTAGCCCCGGTTGGCCGCCCGCAAAGCCGCCTTCGGACTGGTGGGCGTAGTGGCCCTTCACGCCATCGCGCAGCTCGTCGCCGAAGGCGGCGATGCGCGGCAGCTTGGCCACGTTGGCCTTGGTGGCGCGCTGGGCTTCGGGCAGGGGGCTAGGGCCGGCGGCCCAGCCTTCGCCGTACACGAAAATGCTGTGGTCTTGCTGGTCGAGGGCCACGCGCACGGCGCGCATGGTTTCGAGGTCGAGCACGCCCATGAGGTCGAAGCGAAAGCCATCGACGTGGTACTCGCGGGCCCAGTAGCTCACGCAGTCCACGATGAGCTTGCGCACCATGGGCCGCTCGGATGCTACTTCGTTGCCGCAGGCGGTGGCGTTGGAATACGAGCCATCGGCGTTGTGGCGGAAATAATAGCCCGGTACCAACTGCTCAAACGCGCTGGTGCCCGCATCGGCCACGTGGTTGAAAACCACGTCGGAAATCACGCGCAGCTGGTGGTCGTGTAGCGTCTGCACCAGCTGCTTATACTCCCTGATGCGTACGGCCGGGTCGAGCGCATCGGTGGCGTACGAGCCTTCGGGCACGAAGTAATTCACGGGGTCGTAGCCCCAGCTGTAGCGGGTGGGCGAGGGCGGCAGGCTCTCATCAATGGCCGCAAAATCGTAGGTCGGCAGCAAGTGCAGGTGCGTGACGCCCAGCTCCAGCAAATGGCTCAGGCCGGTGCGCACGCCGTCGGGGCCGGTTTCGGTCAGGCCCAGGTACTTGCCCTTGTGCTCGATGCCCGAATTGGGGGCTATGGAGAGGTCGCGCACGCTGGCTTCGCCCACCACGATGTCGGTGGGCGCGCCGGGCTTGGGGCGCAGGTCGTCGGCCCAGCCGGTGGGCGCGGCATTGGCGGGGTCGAGCCAGGCGGCGCGGCGGCCATTTACGCCCACGGCGCGGGCGTAGGGCTCGCATACCTCGGCCAGCGCCTTGCCCTGAATCGTGGCCTGCACGGTGTAGAAACCGGTGGTGCCCGCAGGCAGCGCCAGCGTCCAGGTGCCGCTGGTGCTGCGTTGCATGTCGTGCGTAGCGGTGGCCGCGCCACCCGTGCCGGTTGCGTAGAGACGCAGGCGCAACGCCTCGGCGGTAGGCGCCCACACGCGCAGGGTGCCCCGGCCGGCGCGGTCGAAGGTCAGGCCCAAATCGGGGCCGTTGTAAACGGGGTATTCAGCGAGCGAGAAAGGCTCATTATGGCCTTTCTGGGCGTGGGCAAGGGGAGAGGCAGCAAGCACGAAAAGCAAAAATAACAGGCGGTTCATAGTCCAAAGTTCGGACTGGAACACCGGGTAGCGACGCCAAAAGGCCCGACGCAATCGGGTCTTTTGTCTAGAAACCGGCTACGCTGGCCGATACTAGCGCCGGCCGGGGCAACGCCCGGCCACCTTTGCGGGCTCCTACTGTGGACGCCAAATAGGATTTCACGGTTAAGTCATGCAGTGCGACGCACCTTGCTGAGGCTAAGCAAAAAGCCCTTTTTCGGTCGTGCGGTGCGCAACACTACATGGCCGACGTCTTCGGGGCTTCCTCAAAATAACCCTTTCAAAAACTGCATGACAGACACTTACTAAATCCCTTTTTCTTGCTTTAACCCCTGGTTTGCCATGTGTGCGCTCGCCGTTGCCCTCGTCCAGACTGACTACCTCACCCTGCGCTACCGGCCCGACTTGCACCGGCTGGTGGGGCGCTGGCAGCGGCCGGTGTCGGCGGCCGAGTTTCGGCAGGGCTACCGGGCCATGCTGCGTGCCGCCCGCCAGCACAATTGCCCCTACTGGCAACTCGACCTGCGCGGCCGAGATACGCTGCCCGACGACGACACCCGGCGCTGGCTCCTGCAAAGCTTTTTGCCGGAGCTGGCCAATCGCCTGCCCGAGCCGGCTTGCCTAGCCTATTTGCTCTCACCCAGTATGTTGCAGCAGATACTGGTGCCCGTCGGCAGTGCGACTCAAATAGCCTTTTTCTCCGAAGAAGGCCCGCTTACGGCCTGGCTTACGCAGTGCCAGCACCGCAGCCGTGAGGTGCTACTGGAGGCGGGCTTCACGCCACCGCCGGCAGCGTGAAGGTGAAGCAACTGCCCTGGCCGGGCTGGCTCTCGACCCATAATTGCCCGCCCTGCGCCGTGATAAACTCGCGGCTGATGCTGAGGCCCAGCCCCGAGCCACCGCCCGGCATACCCGCCGCCCTCGGCCCGCCCGCAAAGCGCTGGAAGATGCGAATGTGGTACTCTTTTGGGATGCCGGGGCCTTCATCCTCCACGCTCAACTGCACCATTTCGCCCCAAGGCTTGGCCTTGATGGTGAGGTTGGCGCCGTGCGGCGAGTAGCGGATGGCATTGGATAATAAGTTGATAAGTACCCAGGTGGTTTTCTCCAAATCGGCCTGGGCGGCGGGTAGCGGCTCGGCCAGTTGCACGCGTAGGTTCAGGGCCTTGTCGTCGAGCTGCGCCTTGATGGTTTCGGTGGCGTAGCGCACCACCTCGGGCAGCGGCACCTGTTGCAGATTCAGCTTGAGTTGGCCGCCCGCATCCAGCCGCGCCACCTCGATGAGCTGGCCCACCAGCCCCAGTAGGCGCTGGGTTTCTGCCCGGATGCCGCCGGCCACCTGCTGGCGCTTGGCCGCGTCGAGGCGCTCGTCTTGCAGCAGCATCAGGCTGAGATTGATACTGGCCAGTGGGGTTTTCAGCTCGTGCGAAATCGTGGCCAAAAAGGTCGATTTCAGTTGGTCGAGGTTCTTGAAGTCGGACACGTTGCGCAGGCAAAAAACGTGGCCGGCTGGCTCGCTCTTTTTCAGGTCTTCGTTGAAGGCCTCGATGGCCGTGACGGTGAGCTGGTAGTGCAGGTTTTCGCCGTGCGGACGCACCAAAAAGGTGGGTCCCAGGCTGCCGCTCTCGGCGGGATGGGGGGCGTGCAGCATCGTGAGCCACTCGCGCAGCATCTCGTTGTGCTGGGCCACCTGCTCGGCGGGGCGGCCCAGCAGTTCCTTGGCCGAGGTACCGCCCAGCAGCAGGCAGGCCACGGGATTGGCTAGCACGATTATGCCTTGCTGGTCAATGAGTAGTAAACCTTCATCGAGGCTGCGCACGAGGCTTTCGGTGCGGTTGCGCTGCGTAATGAGCTCGGCCAGGGTGGCGCGGCGCTCGTCTTCGGCCTGCCGCAGCACGCGGTTGACGGCGGCGGCCACGGTGCCCACTTCGTTGTTTTTGGCCACCGCCACGCGGGTAGCCGGGCCGGGGCCGGCCACGCGCTCCACGTCGGCGGTGAGGCGGTGCAGCGGCTGCATCACCAGTCGTGGCAACCGCACCATGAGGAGTATGCCTAGCAACGTGCTGATGCCCAGGAATAAATACACCGCGTGCTGCGCCATACGGGCGTTGGCCTGCTGCACGGCGGGCGCCTCGTTTTCCAGCTGGTGAACGGTGAAAATAACGTAGCTGCCCAGGCTCAGCAGCAGCCCCAGCATGATGAAAACGCCGAGGCGAATCTGACTTTTTAACGACATAGGAGCGCGGCCCGTGCGGCAGGGGAGAGGGCGGGCCGGCTAGCGGTTAATAGCCGTGGCCCGCGCCTCATTACACGCGCAAAAGTATTCAGCCGGACGTGGTATCCCGGCGCAGCAGTAGCCCCCGCGATACGGCCCTATTCAGCAGCGAGCCGCGACTTATTACGCTCAATGCTTTGTCAATTCTGGAGAATATGTTTTGGCCGTCAACCTGGAAGCTAAGCCGGTTGGCGCAGGGCTTCCAGCACCTTGGCCGGCGTCATGGGCAAGGCGCGCACGCGTTTGCCGGTGGCGTGAAACACAGCATTGGCCACGGCGGCGGTCACGCCCACGATGGAAATCTCGCCGATGCCCTTCACGCCCATCGCGTTCACGTAGGGGTCGTGCTCGTCGATAAATTCCACGGTCATGGCCGGGAGGTCGGCGTTGACGGGCACATGGTAGTCGGCCAGGCTGGCGTTGGTGTAGCGGGCCAGGTTGGGGTCGCGCACGCTCTGCTCCATCAGGGCCGCGCCGATGCCGAAGATGCTGCCGCCCATCACCTGCGAGCGGGCCGTTTTGGGGTTGAGGATGCGGCCGGCGCTCATCACGCTCACCCAGCGCGTGACGCGCACCGTGCCCAATTCGGGGTCTACGTACACCTCGCAAAAGTGCGCCCCGAAGGCGTGCATGGAGTGCTCGGCGGCGTCTTCCTTCTTGTTCATGCTGGCATTGGCCGTGGCCTGCGGGGCCTCGTAGCCCGCGCCGTAGCGGCCCAGCGCGCTGCCTTCCACGTCGCTCATATTGGCGCGCTTCATTATCTCAGCAAAAGCCTCGCCCTTCGCCGGATTGGCTTTCAGCTGCAAGCGGCCCTGCGCCATCACCACGTCGGCGGGGGCGGCGTGGTAGAGGGGCGACTGCTTATCGGCCACCGCCACCTTAATGAGCTTCTGCCAGACTTCCTGCGCGGCCAAATACACCGACGATGACACCCGGCCCGCCGCCGTGGAGCCGCCCGACCACTGCGTGGTAGGCAAAGTGCTGTCGCCCAGCTCAAAACGCACGTTTTGGGGGGCAAGGCCCAGCGAGTCGGCCGCCACCTGCGTGCTAATGGTGTAGGTGCCCGTGCCCAGGTCAGTGGCGCCGGCCTGCACCACGGCGTGGCCGTCGGCGTAGAGGCGCACGCGGGCGTTGCCCTGCGAGCTGTGCACCGGATAGCTGGCCGAGGCCATGCCGTAGCCGACCAGTAGGTTGCCGGCGCGGGTCTGGCCGTTTTTGGGGTTGCGCTGGCTCCAGCCAAACAGCTCGGCCCCGCGTTGGTAGCACGCCTTCAGGCTCTTGCTGCTCCACGGGTAGCCGTTGGTGGGGTCGCGGTCGGCGTAGTTGAGTAGCCGGATTTGGATGGGGTCGAGGTTCAATTGGGCCGCTAGGTCGTCCATGCTGCACTCGATGGCAAACGAGCCGGGCATGTCGCCAGGGGCGCGGGTCGAAGTGGGCGTCATCACGTTGGCGTGCGCCATGCGGTACGTGCCCTCGAAGGTAGGCGAGTCGTAGAGCATGTTGATGATGCGGCCGTTGGTTTCGGCCCAGTCCTCCCAGGGCGAGGTGGTGGAGGTTTTCTCGTGAATGAGGGCCAGCAGCTTGCCCTCGCGGGTGGCCCCGAGGCGCAGCGTTTGCTCCTGCTCTTCGCGGAAGCCCATGCCCGTAAACTGCTGGGACCGCGTGAGCACCAGCTTCACCGGCCGGCCCACGGCCTTGGCGGCCAGCGGGGCCAGCACCACGTGGGGCCACACCCAGGCCTTGCAGCCGAAGCCCCCGCCGAGGTATTTGGTGATAACTCGCACCTGCTCGGTAGGCAGGCCCAGCAGGGCGGCCAGGGTTTTCTGCGTTTCCGATACGCCTTGCGTGGTGTCGTACACGGTGAGGCGGTCGGGGGCTTTCCAATGGGCGGTGGTGGCGCCCGGCTCCATCGGGTTGTGGTGGGTGGCGGCGTGGGTATAGGTGGCCGTGAGCTGCACCGGGGCGCTGGCAAAAGCCGCCTGCGCCTCGCCGCGCTTGGTCACGCCGGGCTGGTAGCCCCGCACCGCCTTGGGCACGTACAGTTCCGCGTTTTTGGCCTGGTACGACGACACGGGTACTTCGGGCGCGATGGTCACGCGCAGCAGCGCGGCGGCGTGCTGGGCGTGCTCCAGGGTGTCGGCCACCACCACGGCCACGGGCTGCCCGGCGTAGCACACCTGGTCCGACTCCATCGGAAAGAAGCTCATAGGGGAGGAGGCAAACGACCGCCGGTCAGCGGGGTTATTCGGCGTTTTGGCCAGCTTCGGCAAGTTCTCGTGGGTGAGAATGGCCAGCACGCCCGGCTGCTTTTGGGCGGCGCTCGTGTCGATGCTGGTCACGCGCCCCTTGGCCACGTCGCTGGTTTTGAGCACGGCGTGCACCAGGCCCGGCAGTTGGTTGTACTCGGCCGAATACCTGGCCTGGCCGGTCACTTTGGCCCGGCCATCGACGCGACTCAAGGGCTGGCCCACCACGCCGGCCTGGGGGTTGGTATCAGAAAATTGCGATTCCATAATCTTAGCTGTTAGCTACTAGCGGTTGGCTTTTAGCTTTTTAAGTGAGTATTTTGTCCAGCGAAAAGCTGATAGCCAACAGCTAGGAGCTAACAGCTTGCAGGGCGCGCACCAGCGTATTCTGCGCCAACTCCACCTTGTAAGCGTTTTCGCGCTGCGGCTGCGCCCCCCGCAACGCCGCCGTAGCCGCTGCCCGGAAAGTGGCCTCCGTAGCGGGCTGCCCAGTGAGCGCCTTTTCGGCCTCGGGCGAGCGCCAGGGCTGCGCGCCCACGCCGCCCAATGCCACGCGGGCGGCCCGAATAATGCCGTCCTGCACTTCCAGCCCCACGGCGGCCGAGGCCAGCGCGTAGGCGTAGCTGCTGCGCTCGCGCACCTTCAGGTAAGCCGAGCGCTGGGCGTGCGCGGCGGCCGGAATCGTCACGGCCACAACGAGTTCGCCGGGCTCCAGCACGGTTTCCAGCTGGGGCGTTTTGCCGGGCAGCAGGTAAAACTCGGTTACGGGCACGCGGCGCTGCTTGCCCTTGGCGTTTTCCAGCGTCAGCACGGCATCGAAGGCGGCCAGGGCCACTGCCAGGTCGCCGGGGTAGGCGTTGGCAATGCAGCTTTCACTCACGCCCAGAATGGCCAGGTTGTGGTTATCGCCCGCCAGGGCGGGGCAGCCCGAGCCGGGCACGCGCTTGTTGCACGGAAACGCCGCGTCGCGGAAGTAGCCGCAGCGCGTGCGTTGCAGCAGGTTGCCCCCGATGCTGGCCATGTTGCGCAGCTGCGGCGAGGCTGCCAGCAGCAGCGACTGCGACACGGCCGGGTACCCCTGTACCACCAGCGGGTGCTCGCCCACGTCGCTCATGCGCGCCAGCGCCCCGATGCGCAGCCCGTCTTTCGTCTGTTCGATACCGCTGAGCGGCAGCGGGTTGATGTCCACCAACTGCGGATGCTCCGCCAGGTTGGCCTTCATCAAATCGAGCAGCGTGGTGCCGCCCGCAATGTAGGCCGCCTGGGGCGTGTCCTTGTGCCGGCCGGTGGCTTCCTTAGCCGTGGCCGCCTGGGTATAGCTGAAGTTGTTCATAATGTCATTTAACAATTATCAATTAACATTTAACAGTCAATGAGACGACATACAGCGAGGCGCCTGCTTGTTAAATGTTAATTGATAAATGATTATTGAT
>Ga0265798_10011220_pt1 | contig 10939 bp, 6 predicted proteins | sample P3T30metagenome_FD_192430 | JGI IMG/M metagenome (GOLD analysis project Ga0265798, IMG submission 192430) | Plant litter microbial communities from East Loma Ridge, Irvine, California - P3 T30 | ecosystem: Environmental > Terrestrial > Plant litter > Unclassified | place: USA: California... | reverse complement strand
GTTTACCTTTTGCAGAGTACGCTACAGGTTTGCCTGCCTGCTGCGCCCACATTGTACCACACAGCAACAGGAGAAACGCAGATACATTGTATTTCTTCATTATTATAAGTTGTTGGGGATTATAGATGCTATGCCATTATGCGGGTTGTGTATTAAAAAATAGCCTGTAATCTATACAGAATACAGGCTATCTATAAACTAACCCAAAATTTTAAAGTACTTCGTGGAAGGTTACATTGCTAACGGTAATTGAGTTGATATTACCATCGCCGCTACCACATTTTATAAGGAAGTAAACTGTTTGTGTAGTCTCAAACGTAATTACGTTACCAGTTACATCGCCTTCGCCACACTGCTCATCAGATAGCAATCCGTCAAACGCAGATGTTGCACAACCGGCCCATGTGTTAAGCTGTATCCTTTTTCCACCTGCACTATAATCGCTGTTAGGCGTTGGTGCAGTAGGAGATACATAAACCTCAAACCATGTGTTTGCAGAACCCGGGCCAGCCACGTTCATGTCAAACTCATAGGTTTTACCCGCTTCTACCTGGATAGCCTGGTAAATAGCCTGGTGGCCTGTAGCGCCTGCAATTGTAGCAGAACCTTCGTTAAACGTCCATGCAGCACCGGCAGTAATATTAAGTACAGTCCAGTCTGAAGGATCTTCAAAGTTAGGGCTCTGGATAAGGTTCGGGCCTTCTTCTACAGGTGGAGGTTCCGGTAGCGCTACTGTAACATTAACTTCGGTAACAGAGTTTGTACCGCCTACACGGCCCACAACACGGTGCTCTATTTTATAAGTACCGCTTTCATCAAAAGTATACTGCATAGTGTTGCCACCTCTTACACCTTGATTATTTCCGTATTCGCCATTTTCGTTAGAAACTTTCCAAACATGGTATTGAATGTTAGGATCGTTAGAGCCTGTAAGGCTTACCACTTCTACATTGGCACCTGAACCATCTACAGTTTGAACACTGGTTGATGTAAATGATGCATCCATGTTAGCCTGTGTTAACGGGTTACCTTCGGTAACCTCGTCTGGCGAACATGCTGTAAATAAGCTTGCAGTTGCCATTGCCGCAACAAAAAAGCTATTTCTAAAAATTGTATTTAGTTTCATAAATAGTATTAGTTATAAGCAGGGTTCTGAACAATTTTAGTGTTTTCTAACTCACGAAGCGGTATAGGGAAATACTCGTTTTTATTAGCCTGGAAACCACGTGGTGCAAGTACAGTAGCAGCTCTGCCTGTACGTACAAGATCCATCCAGCGGTGTCCTTCTCCTGCAAGCTCTAATCTTCTTTCGTCCCAAATTGCCTGCATTGATACCGGTACAGATGGTAAACCTACCCTTGCCCTTACCGCATCAAGTAGTGCCTGTGCACGGGCTCCTGTACCTCCAAGAGCTTCGGCCTCTAAAAGGTAAGTATCTGCAAGACGGATGATATAAGTATTTTGCCTGAAATTCAATACCTGATCGCCACCACCATCGGTTAAGTCGGCGTTTGTAGGCATGAATTTTTTAAGGAAATAGCCTGTATCTGCATTTGCAGGAGTATAGTTAGCAGCTCCTGCCTGTACTAAGGCGTTCATATCAAGTATTGTAGCGTCAAAACGAGGATCGTCCTGCATTTCTTCAACAAGGTCTAGCGTTACAGTATTAAAACTCCAGCCTGCCACATATTGAGGAGCAGTAGCATTTAGAGAAACGTAACCACGTGGGCCAACCATAATGTTTAAAGAGTTACCTTCATCTGATCCTGAGCCCCAGTTGCCCCAACCGGCATTACTTTCTTTAGTGTGTGAAGCTTCAAAGATTGACTCAGAGTTGAATTTATTATCAATATTCCAAAGATCGGCATAGTTAGGTAGTAATGAGTAACCATATTGGTTAGCACCACCCGGAGTACCATTTACTTCGGCAAACGTTGCAGCAGCCTGAGCATCTTTATGCTGGTATAAATACACTTTACCAAGTATTGCCTGAGCCGCACCTTTATTTAAACGGCCAGCTTCTGTAGCAGGATCTAAAGTCATTGGTAAATCAGGTATTGCAGCAGTAAGGTCGGCCTCTATTTGGGCATAAACTTCTGCAGGAGGCGCTTGTAAAATATTGTAATATTCAGCAGCAGGAACCGGCTGTGTAATTAGTGGCACATCCCTAAACAAGGTTACAAGCTGAAAGTAGTAATACCCACGAAGTGCCTTAGTTTCGGCAGTGAACCTTGCTTTTGTAGCATCGCTCATAGGTACATCAGGAATTTTTGTTAATAACAGGTTAGCCCTGTATACACCCTGATAATAATCGCTCCAAAAACTCCTTGGCACCGTTGCCGAGTTTATTGTATAGTTAGAGAATGACTGGATACCGGCGCCATCTGACGGGCTACCACCACCTGCAAAAAAGTCGTCTGATCCTGCATTAAGCATAGCGATCATATTTTCAAAACCACCTGATTGTTTCCTTAACAGGTCGTAAACGGATACAAGCCCGGAATATGCTTCGGTTTCATTGCTGTAGAAATCTTCTTCGTTTACAGCACCTAAAAACTCTGTGTCTAAATATTCCTCGCTGCACGAAACCATAGCTAACATTCCCATGGCAAGGAAAGACCATTTTAAATTTCTTAGTTTCATTTTTCTTTTTTTTAAAATTGTAAATTACATCCCATCATAAGTGAACGGGCCTGTGGATAGTAACCACGGTCTATACCCATTACATCTCCTCCAATTTCGGGGTCAAACCCGGTATATTTTGTAAACGTAATAAGGTTTTCGGCAGAAACATAAATCCTTACTTTAGATAAACCTACAGTACCAACAATGTCCTGTGGTAGTGAGTAACCTAACTGTACTACTTTAATCCTAAAGTAGTCGCCATCCTGTAAATAAAAGTTAGACGGTTTGTTGTAGTTACCATTAGGATCTGTAGTAGATAACCTTGGGTACGTATTAGATGAGCCTTCGCCATTCCAACGGTTTAGGGCATTAGTTTGCCAGTTAGCATTTTGCATGTCAAGCCTTCTTAGCCCTTGAAAAATCTGGTTTCCACCGGCACCCTGGCCAAATACCATAAGGTCTACGCCTTTGTAAGCAAGATTAACCGTTAAGCCGTAAGTAAAATCTGGAAGCGGTTTTCCTAAATATTTCCTGTCAGCTTCTGTAATCTGGCCATCATCGTTAAGATCTTTAAATTTAAAGTCGCCCGGTACAGCGTTTGGCTGTATTACCTGGCCCTGAGAATTTACATAAGCATCAACTTCTGAATCATTTTGGAAAATACCATTAGTCTCAAATCCGTAAAAGGCATTGTAGCTGCTGCCAACTTCGCTTCTTGTTAAAGGGAATGCAGATGATTGTATTGACGGCCCTGTATTAAAGTCCCTGTCCTGTCCAACATTTGTAACGGTGTTTTTAAGTGTAGAAAAATTACCGTTAAAACCAACTGTAAAGTCCCCAAGTTGTTTGCGATAGCCTAATTCAAACTCAAAACCGGTGTTTTTCATAGCGCCTACGTTTCCAAGCGGGTTGCGCGTTGCGCCTACATAGCCAGGAACTATAATCTCTTGTAATATACCTGTTGTTTTCTTGTTATACCATTCTGCGGTTAATGTAAAGTCATTAAAAATGGTCGCATCAAAGCCAATATTTAGTTGTGATGTCTCTTCCCACGCAATGTCTTGGTTTGAAGGCCTTACCGGTAGGTTACCTACCGTAACTGCACCACCATTACCAATTGTATAGTTGCTACCGCCACTGATTAAGGATAAGAATGCATTATTTTCGATTCTATCATTACCAACAATACCGTAACCACCTCGCAATTTAAACTGGTTTACTGTGTTGTTCTCTTTCCAGAAATCTTCTTTAGTAAGCACCCAGCCTACAGAGAATGACGGGAAAGTACCATACTTGTTGTTGTCTCCAAAGCGAGAAGAACCGTCCCTACGAACAATACCAGTAAAGAGGTATTTTTCTTTATAATCGTATGTTGCCCTTGCAAATAAAGATGTAACAATGTGTTCCTGGTTGGTATATGCACCACCTGTAATGTCATCCGGCACGGTAGACCATGCAAATGAAGCTTCACGGTAATCATTTACCGGTTGGTTAAAGTAAGTAATGTTGTTACCGCTACCAATATCATCTACGTAAGCACCCTGGCCAATTAACACGCTGAAATTGTGGTTACCTACAATTTTGCTGTATTGTGCAGTATTCTCTATACTCCAGCCAAAGTTTTTATTAGAGCCCCTGTATAAACTGTTCCTTATGTTGTTATTATTTGCATTAAGGTATGATGATGGGTTAAAACCATCATTACCATAGTAAGCAAGTTTACCATTTAAGGTTGACCTTATCTTAAGACCTTCAATCGGCATAATTTCTACAAATGCATTACCTACAAAGTTATCGGCCCAATCGTGGTTGCCTAACCTTGTTTGTGTGTAAGCAAGTGGATTAGTCATTTCCTGTTGTACAGCATTAGAGATACCATAATAGTTACCATTAGGATCTTTAACAGCAAATTGTTGTTGATAATCACTTGCATTTGGTAATGTAGGGATTATAGAAGGATCTGTAATAATTGCAGGAGTTACAGGGTCAAGGTTGATTGCAGAAGCAAGTGGGCCACCAAATTCGCCGTTTGTATTACCTAAACCAACCGTTTTTTCTCTTGAGAAACCTAAAGTTTGACCTACAGTTAACCATTTTGCAATTTTGTGTGTAGAGTTTAACCTGATATTTTTACGCAGGTAGCTTGAAATATCGCTTGTTACGATACCTTCCTGGTCAACAAGACCAAATGACATGTAATAAGTAGATTTGTCGTTACCACCGCTCACACTAAGCTCGTGCTGAGAACGCTGGGCGCTCTTGTTAAATATCTCCTTCTGCCAATCGGTGCCTTTTCCAAGATTCGCGGCATTAGGATAAGGTAAAGCAAAATTGCCACCGGTAAAACCATTTGCATACTGCTCATTACGTAATGTTGCATACTGGTTTGCATTTAAAAGGTCAAGTTTTCTTGAAGCCTGAGAGAAACCTGCAAAACCATTGTAAGTAATTGTCATTTTACCTGATTTACCTTTCTTGGTGGTAATTAAGATAACACCACTCGCAGCCCTCGTACCGTAAATTGCTGACGAAGCCGCATCTTTGAGTACTTCAATCGACTCAATATCAGCCTGATTGATAGTACCAATTCCGCCATTATCTACAATAATTCCGTCTACAACATATAGAGGATTATTGGCATCGCCATTAAAAGAGGTAATACCTCTTACACGAACTGTCGAAGCAGAACCCGGCTGTCCGGCGTTAGCAAAAATTGTAACACCCGATGTACGGCCTTGTAATGACTGTTCGATACGTGTAATTGGCAGGTTTTCAAGGTCTTTTGCCTTAACGCTTGAAATGGCACCTGTTACAACACTTTTCTTTTGTGTACCGTAACCTACAACTACCACCTCTTCAAGGTTTTTAGCTTCAGGAGCAAGCGATACGTTAATTGTTGTTTGTCCGTTTACTGCAATTTCCTGGTTTGCGTAACCAACATAACTAAAAATCAGGGTAGCATTTGGGTTTGCCATAACCTGAAAATTACCGTCGATATCCGACGATGCACTGTTTGTGGTGCCTTTTACTAAGACAGAGGCACCTGGAACGGGTAACCCGTTCTCATCCATTATCTTTCCTGAGACAGACGCATCCTGCGCCCATGCACAAAGTGTAGATAACAGGCAGACAAAATAAAAAAATCGTAATTTTAATAATTTCATACTCGTTAAAATTTGGGTTGATTATTTATTAATAATAAGCAATATTACTCCTTTTTTTCATATATTAATAACATATATACGCTACAAAAACCCATCAATCGTAAAATGAAGCTATATAAAAACACATCAAAAATATCATAATATATTGATTATTAATTTATTGTGAATATTTTTTATTGTTATGGTAGTGTTAATCAATTTAAATTACCCCTACAAATAGCTACATTTTAATTATAACGATGTAGTTGTTTATTATTCAATTCATTAACTGAATTGAAGATGCCTTATGAGGGTAAAGATTTGACGTGTATAGTGTTAAATATTTGTGGTATATTTGGCTTGAAAACGGCAAAAATTGACGAATTTGTTCTGTTTTGAGACACTAAAAAAGCGAGTTACACCGTTGTAGTAACGCCTTATAACATAATTTTTGTAAGATTGATGAGCGTAAAAATGATGTTGAATTGTAAAAAACTAGTTATTTGTTTGCTGTACCTATGTATAGGTGTAGCCAAGGCTCAGGTAAAAAATATCGGTTTGCCCAAGCTTATTAATTATAAGAAAACAGAGTATGGTGGCGGGTCGCAAAACTGGGATATTGGACAGGATAAAAATGGCAATCTTTATTTTGCCAACACATCCGGCCTTTTGCAGTTTAACGGTACTTCGTGGAGCAAAAGCACTATACCTAATGCCACCATTAGATCGTTAAAAATTGCCGACGACGGTAAGATATACTTGGGTGGTTATAGCGAATTCGGTTATTTTGATACCAATAAAAATGGCAAGCTGGTTTATACCTCGCTTTCTAAACTGGTAGGGCCAAACTCTAAAAAGATAATCGACTTTGTATGGAAGACCCATATAGTAAACGGCGAGGTATTTTTCCAGACGTTTTTTCGTACCTATATATATAAGAACGGAAAGATCTCGATCCTCGAAGCGCCCAATCGTTTTCAATTTTCGTTTGTGGTAAATAATAAACTGTATTTTCAGGATATTGAGGATGGCCTTTTAGAATATAGTAATGGTAAGCTCTTAAAACTTTCGGGTACCGAGATATTTAATAACACCGAAATTTGGGGGCTATTGCCTTTTCAAAAAGATAAGCTGCTTGTTGTAACACAGGACAAAGGTTTGTACATATATGACAATGGCATTTTAAAACCATGGCTCTGCGAAGCCGATGCCTTTGTTAAGAAGAACAACTCGCTTGGCGGCCGGATACTAATGGATAAGTTTATCGTATTGAACTCCGTGCTTAACGGTATTATAATTTGTGATGAAGAAGGTAAGATCATCCAGCATATTAATAACCAAAAGGGCCTGCAAAATAATACGGCGCTAAACTCTTTTGTAGATAAAAACAACAACCTTTGGCTGGGGCTTGATAACGGTATTTGCTTTGTAAACGAAAATTCGCCCTTTACTTATTTAGAGTCCAGTTACGGGTTGGGCGCTGTGTATGCCTCTGCCATTTACGACGGTAATTTATATGTGGGTACCAATCAGGGTGTTTTTAGCCACAACTGGAAAAAATCGTTTAAAGAAGAGTCGTTTACTTTTTTAGAGGGTACTGCCGGGCAGGCCTGGAATATGCAGGTTATAGACGGGCAGCTTTTTTGTTCGCACAACCGGGGCTTGTTTACCATTACTAACGGCAAGGCAGGCAAGTTTTTAGATGATAAACGTGGCTACCTTAGCCTTAAGCCTTTGCCGGGCAAGCCGGGATTTTTAATTGGCTCTAATTATCATGGGTTTGCAATTTTTGAAAAAACAGCATCAGGCTGGCAATTCAGAAACCAGATTGAAGGCTTTAATATATCAGACAGTAAGTTTTGTACCGATGGTGTTAACGTTTGGCTACGAAAAGATGTTGCCTACCGCCTTAAGCTGAGTGCCGACCTGAGGAGGTTTACTACCGTAAATACCTACGATAGCCTTGATGGTAAACTTAAAGGTATTACCAGTGTGCAGCAGATAAATGAGGTGGTATACTTTCAGTCGAACAACCGCTTTTTTACCTATAATGCACTGAGTGATAGTTTTACGGAAGATAAAGTTTTAAGCTCTTATTTTAAAGGACTGCCAAAGATACGCTATTGTTTTGAAGACAATAAGGGCAACATTGGGTACTTTTATAACGAATCGTCTATGGGTATGCTTATGCGCAACGCAAATGGCGGTTACAAAAATGTACTATCATCTTTCGCGCCGCTATCGGGTAACCTCGTATACTTTTTTGAGTCGGTTAACACCATCGACACCGATGATATATTTATAGGGATTACCGAGGGGCTTGTGCATTACAATCCGCAGCTTCAAAACATACATCCGCCCAAGCCTAAAGCTTTCATAAGGTCGTTTACGTATGCCAACGATACCTTGGTAACGGGCAATATGGCACGTATAAAGGATATTGATATTCCGTATAAATTCAACAACGTTAAATTTACGTTTTCGTCGCCCATTTATGATAATCCCGAAAATATACGCTTTACCTATAAACTGGAAGGCTTTGACGAAGATTGGAGCAACCGTACTAATGTACCCGTAAAAGAGTATACCAACCTGCGCGAGGGCAGCTACCGCATGTTGGTTAAGGTGGTAGACAGTTACGGTGTGGCTTCGGATGCTACCGCAATTTCTTTTGATGTTTCGCCGCCGTTTTACAGGCACCCACTGGCCTATTTACTTTATGTTGCAACGGTAGCTTTGGGGGTGTATTTTGTGCGCAGGAGGCTTCAGGCGAAAATCAGGAAAAGTAAATATTACGAAACGCTGGAGCAGCGCAGGCTGTACCTTGAGAGGGAAACCAAAATTAAGCAGGAACAATATGAACTTGAAAAAGAAATTGAGCGCCTTAAGAACGAACAGCTTAGGGTTAAAATATTAACTAAGGATAAGGAGCTGGTAAACAATTCGCTGCAGGTGGTTAAGAAGAACAAATTGCTTAACGGAATCATTCATAAATTAAAAGACATTGATGCCGAGGTTACTGATGAGGCGGCTAAACTTCGCTTTGGCAAACTTCAGAAAACAATAGTTAAGGAGCTTACTACCGATAAGAGCTGGAATAACCTGGAGAAGCATATTCGTAACGTGCACTTTGATTTCCTTAAGCGCTTAAAGGATAAATACCCAACCATTACTCCGCGCGAAATGGACCTTTCTACTTACCTGCTTATGAATATGAGTACCAAGGAAATTGCGGAGATCATGAATATTTCTGATGGTGGGGTGGAGCTGGCACGTTATCGTCTTCGTAAAAAACTGGACCTGCCGCGAAAAGAGAACCTGACCGGTTTTTTAATGAACATATAAAACAGGAATCCCCACCAATCGGCGGGGATTTTTGTTTAAAATATTTTGTTAGATGTAAAATTAGCCATAAGCACTTCGTGCCACAAGGCTTTAAGGATTATTACTTTGTGCTACCTTGAAATTTTATGTGTCCTTTGTGGTAAAAATTAATCACAAGGCTGAACAAATTTCTATGCATTCGCATTATTCCAGTCTATTTTGCGGGAGGCATACATTACTGCACCTAAAATTAGGAACAGGCCGATACTGCCAACCAACAGAGCATAATTTTCTAACTGGATGATTACATAAATAAAGGCATATAATCCGCTGAGCGCCGTTGCTATAAATGCCGGGAACTTTATGTTTTTCAATATGGATACCGAGTACAGCGTTATCATAATTACTACCGATATCCCGGCAACAATGTAAGCCAAGGCAAAACTACTGTGCTCTGTGATGGAGATGAGCAGGGTATAGAACATTATAAGTGCCAGCCCTATCATGGTGTACTGAAAAATATGGATACTTATCTTACTGACCGACTGTATTAAAAAGAAGATTAAAAACGTAAGCCCAATGATTAGGAACCCGTACTTAGAGGCGCGTTCGTTTTGCTGGTACTGGTCTATAGGGATAAGGAATTTTACATCAAAACTATAGTCGGCAAGATTGGGAATGGCACCAAAATGCTGCTGTGAGAATGGCCTGTTAAGGTGCGATATTTTCCATTGGGCATCAAAACCCTTTGCGGTTACTTTTTTATCATCCGGAATAAAGTTGCCTTCAAAACTTGGTGAAGCCCAATTAGATGCCATTTTAGCGGTGGTGTTTTTGCCTATCGGTACAATTTTTAGTGCCTCGCTGCCTTTGTACTGAATCTTAAAGTCGAAGTTTACAGGGCCGCCTGCAAAAGCATCTTTAAGATTAATAGTATTGGTTTCTAAGGCAGCAACTGTATCGCGGTCGTTAGTAGCGGCAGCAGGCTCAAACGTGTAATTCTTCACGCCAAGGTTAATGTTAACCGCACCTTTTATGCTTTTAATGTTATTAGTTTTGATTATTACGCTGGCATTCTCCCATTTAATCTGGTCGGGGGTAATGTTACGCGAACTAAAATCGGGGGCGGTGTAATTGCCTTTAAAGCCCATATCGGCGGTGTAGACAACCGACTCATAATTGTTGCGGTTCTTCTGTTCCGTAGGCACATTGGCATTAATGTTCAGTTCATTCGGAAAGAAATACGCATATTCTGTAGTGGTATAGCGCTGGTGTGTAACCTGTTTGGTATTGGCATCTACCACTTGGTTATCGGTGTACGATACATAGGGTACTTTTATAACCGGGCCATAAAAATATACACTTTTGCCCCATTTCTGGTTAATCTCGTTTACTACGCTTTCCTGGCGCTGCGCCCTTTCGAAGATTAAGCTTTTTACAAACTCAAGCGGAATGAGGAGTACTAAGGTAAGCAGCCCTACCATGATAATCTTAGCAGTGCTGGATTGCAGTATGCCGGGAGGTGGGGGCGGTGCAGGGTATTGGAATTTAGATTGTTCGGGTGTTGGGTTTTGATTGATTTCCATAATAATTGGTTTTGATGTTATAAATTTTGATTAGTTTGTAAAATGCATTACTGTGTAAAAATAAAAGAATGCTATGGGGATGTTTATTAGCTGTTTACAAGCGTTGATTATCAGTTGTTTTTGATAATCACGATACCAAAATGAGGCTATAATTGTCGCAAAAAAGACAATAATATTTATTCCTACAGCAACTATTACAAAATAGAGCCCCGCAAACATCATAGCGTCGTGGTAAGGGTCTGCAAGCCGTATTAAAAAATG
>Ga0265798_10011218_pt1 | contig 10940 bp, 15 predicted proteins | sample P3T30metagenome_FD_192430 | JGI IMG/M metagenome (GOLD analysis project Ga0265798, IMG submission 192430) | Plant litter microbial communities from East Loma Ridge, Irvine, California - P3 T30 | ecosystem: Environmental > Terrestrial > Plant litter > Unclassified | place: USA: California... | reverse complement strand
GCGCCCCAGTGCTGCAGCACGCCGGCGAGCGGGAAGCCGTCGTGCACCGCGACCCAGCGCTCGTCGCGCAGCTGCTCCGGACGGATGCCCGCCTGGGCTGCGAGCGGATGCGCGGCGTGCAGTGCGACGTCGACCGGCTCGGTGAAGAGGGGGACCGCTCGCATCCGCTCGGTCGGCCACGCCGGGTCGTGGGAGAGGCGGTGCGCGATGACCAGGTCGTAGTCGGCGGTGAGACCTGGGAAGCGCTCGAGGGCGACGTCGGCGTCGCGCAGCGCCACCGGCACGGCGCCGTCCAGGCCCCGGAGCAGCGGTGCGAAGAGCAGCAGCCCGGCGCTGTGGAAGGCGGAGACGGTCACGGTGCGCCGCTCGTCCCCGGCGAGCGCGTCGACGGTGCCGCGCGCGAGCTCGAGCGCCTCCTCGACGCGCACGCTCGCGGCCGCCAGCGCCTCGCCCGCCGGGGTGAGCGCCAGCACGCGGCCGCGCCGCGCCGTGAGCGGCTGCGGCATCTCGCGCTGCAGCGCGGCGAGCTGCTGCGACACCGCGGAGGGGCTCACGCGCAGGGCGGCCGCCACGGCGGCGACGCTGCCGCGGTCGCCGAGCTCGCGGAGCAGGCGGAGGCGCTCGATATGCATAAGCGGATGCTAACGAGTCGGTGAAGACATCGGGTCTTGTTCTGCAGGGTCCGGGCGCGGGAGAGTGCCGTCGTGCCCCGCATCCGCTCCGCCTCCCACCGCGTCGATCTGCTGCTGCTCGCCGTCGCCGTCGTCTGGGGCGCGAGCTTCGTCGTGGCGAAGGACCTCACCGCCGAGATCGGCGTGCCCTCGACGATCGCGCTGCGCTTCCTCGTGGCCGCGGGCGCGGCAGGGCTGCTCTGCCTCGTGCGTCGCGAGCGGATGCCTCGTGGCCGCGGCCTCGTGATCGCCGTGCTGCTGGGCGTCAGCCAGGCCGCCATCATCGGGCTCGAGACCTGGGGCGTGCACCTCACCTCGGCGACGAACGCCGGCCTGCTGATCAGCCTCGCGCTCGTCATGACCCCGGCCCTCGAGGGTCTCGCCTCGCGGGTGTGGCTGCCGCGCTCGTACTTCGTCGCCGCGGTCGCCGCGGTGGTCGGCGTCGCGCTGCTCGTCTCGGAGGGCGGCTTCCGCGCGCCGACGGCCGGCGACGCGCTGGTCGTGCTCGCCGCGGTCGTGCGCGCGCTGCACGTCACCGCCAGCGCCCGCCTCACCCGCGGTCGCTCGGACAGCTCCCTCTCGGTCGTCCTCGTGCAGATGCTCGTCTGCGCGGCGGCGTTCTCGCTGCTCGCCGGGCCGGCGCTGCCGACCGCGGTCGCGACCCTGAGCGGCTCGGGATGGCTGCGCGTCGCCTTCCTCGGGCTGTTCTGCTCGCTCTTCGCGTTCCTCGTGCAGCTCTGGGCGGTGCGGCGCACCTCGGCGTCGCGCGCCAGCATCCTCATGGGCACCGAGCCCATCTGGGCCGTCGTCATCGGGGTCGCGATCGCCGGCGAGGTCATCGGTGCGGCCGGGTACGCCGGTGCGGCGCTGATCGTGGCGGCCAGCTATGCCGGCCAGGCCATCGAGCGGCGGCACCGGGAGCGCGCGGCGCTCGCATCGTCGGGTGGAGGGACTGCGCTCGTCGGGGCGGACGCGGTGGAGCCCTAGTCCTCGACCCGCTCGGAGGGCTCGCGCGCCTGGTCGACCGCGAGCTCCCAACGGCGCTCGTGGTCGTGGGCGGCGCGCACCGCGCACTCCGGCGACGCCGTGGCGGCGAGGCCGCGCGCGACGATCGCGAGCAGTCGCTGCCGCAGCAGCGGGTTCACGCCGGCGCCCCGACGGCCTGAGCGCTCCACGCGGCGAGCAGGCGCAGCCGCTCGGCCGAGGGCGAGCCGGGCTCCGCGGTGAAGATCAGCAGCACCTGGCCGGGCTCGGCGGTGACCCGCAGCTCCTCGTAGGCGAGCGTCACCTCGCCGACGACGGGGTGCTGGTAGCGCTTGGTGCCCGCGCCGTGGGTGCGCACGTCGTGCTGCGCCCAGAGCTCGCGGAACACCTCGCTGCGCGTCGAGAGCTCGCCGACCAGGTCCTGCAGCCCCGTGTCGTGCGGGTCGCGGCCGGCCTCGGCGCGCATCACGGCCACGCACATCTCGGCGAAGAGCTGCCAGTCGGGGTAGAAGTCGCGCGACGCCGGGTCGAGGAACTGGAACCGCGCCAGGTTCGGCACCCGCCCGCCGTCGCCGATGACGGGGGCGAAGAACGCGGCGCCGAGCGGATTCACGGCCACGATGTCGTGCCGCGCGTCGCGCACGAAGGCCACCGCGTCGGTGAGCGCCTCGAGCGCCCAGAGCAGGCTCGGCCGCGCCGCCTGCGGCTTGCTCGGCCGACGTCGCGGGCGCCCGGAGGTCGGGATGCCGTCCGCCGCACGCGCCAGGTCGAAGAGGTGCGCGTGCTCGGTGTCGTCGAGCTGCAGCGCCCGCGCCACCGACTCGAGCACCGACGACGAGGCGCCCGCGATGGCACCCCGCTCGAGCCGGGCGTAGTACTCCACGCTGATGTCGGCGAGCGCGGCCACCTCGCCGCGGCGCAGGCCGGCCACCCGCCGGTTGGCACCCGCCGGCAGACCGGCGGCCTCCGGGGTCAGCCGGGCGCGCCGGGTCGTGAGGAACTCGCGTACCTCGCTCCGATTGTCCATGCCGCCAAACTAGGCCGCGGTGAGCGGATGGGGGAGGCCCTGCTGGTACACGGCACGGCCGGGCCTCCCGCGGGCGAGCGGATGCGCGTTGCATGGACGCGTACACGCTCCGACCGAAGGAGACCACCGTGCAGATCCTCCCCATCGCCCCGACCGTCAAGAACCCGCCCGAGTGGTTCACCGGCGACGTCTGGCTCGACCCGGTGCTCTCACCGCAGGACGAGGGGCAGAACGCGACCGCCGGCCTCGTGCGCTTCGCGCCCGGAGCCCGCACCGCCTGGCACGCCCATCCCGGCGGCCAGACCCTGCGCGTCATCGAGGGCCGCGCCCTCGTGCAGGCGCGCGGCGGCGAGGTCGTCGAGCTGCACGCCGGCCAGACCGTCTACTCCCCGCCCGGCGAGGAGCACTGGCACGGCGCCGCGCCCGACAGCTTCATGACCCACCTCGCGCTGTGGGAGACGCCCGAGGGCGAGCCGAGCGCGCACTGGGGCGAGCACGTGACCGACGCGGAGTACTCCGCGCGCGGCTAGGAGCCGCTCGGCAGCCGCACGGTGAAGCGCGCCCCGCCCCAGCGGGAGGCGTCGACGGCGATGGCACCGCCGTGCGCCGCCACGATGCCGCGCACGATCGCGAGCCCCAGGCCGCTGCCGCCGGCCTCGCGGGCGCGGGCCTCGTCGAGCCGCACGAAGCGCTCGAAGACGCGCTCGCGCTCCGCCTCCGGCACGCCCGCGCCGTCGTCCTCGACCGTGACGGTCGCCCATCCGCTCGTCTCCGTCACCGCGAGGGCGACGCGGGCGGTCGCGTGCCGGCGCGCGTTCTCGGCGAGGTTGCGCAGCACCTGCCCGAGCATCCGCTCGTCGCCGCTCACCCGGGCCGGGCCGATGCCCGAGGCGTCGACCTGCGCGCCCAGGCCCTTGAGCCGCGAGGCCTCGGTGAGCGCCAGGTCGTCGAGGTCGACGGGGTGCGCGGCGAGGGGCGCGCCCTCGTCGAGCCGCGCCAGGGTCAGCAGTGCGTCGACGAGGCCCTGCAGGCGCAGGCCCTCCTCGTGCACGATCTGCGCGAGCTCCTCGGTGCTCGTCGCGGCGGGGTGCGCGGCGGCGAGCTCGGCGTGCTGGCGGATCGTCGCCAGCGGCGAGCGCAGCTCGTGCGAGGCGTCCGAGACGAAGCGGCGCTGCGCGCGCGCAGCGCCGTCGAGCCGGTCGAGCATGCTGTTCATCGTCGTGGCGAGGGCCGCGATCTCGTCGCCGCTGGCCGGTACCGGCACGCGTCGGTCGAGCCGGTCGCCGCTGATCGCCTCGACCTCCGAGCGGATCCGGTCCACCGGCCGCAGTGCCCGCCCGACGAGCAGCCAGGTGGTCGCCCCCACGACCGCGGTGAGCAGCGGCACGGCGATCGCGAGCATGCCGACCACGGTCGACACCGCGTCGAGCTCGTCCTCGAGCGGCATGGCCAGCAGCACCAGCCGGTCGTCGCCCGCGTCCTCCGCCACGACCAGTACGGGCTCGCCGTCGAGGTCGAGCCGGATCGGGTCGTCGCCGAATCGGATGGCGAGCCCCTCGGCGTCGTCCGTCGCCGCGAGCACCGCGCCCGACTCCTCGTCGACCAGCTGCGCGACGTCGTCGTCGAGCTGCTCGAGCGCGCCCGGGCCCTCGGCTTCGACCCTCGCCGCCAGCTCCTCGGCGCGCACCTCGCCGTTGCGGGCGACGGCCTGCTCGAGGCTCGCGCTCAGCGACGCCGCGAAGATCGCAGAGCCGCCGACGAGCGCGAGCAGCACGACGGCGACCGCGCCGAGCGTGGCGCGGGCGCGCACGGAGCGGAAGCGGCGCCCGGCTCGCACCCGCTCGGTGCCGTTCGGGGCGGCATCGTCGCGCTCAGCCACCGTCGGCCGCCAGCCGGTAACCCGAGCCGCGCACGGTTTCGATGGCCGCGCGCCCGAAGGGCCGGTCGAGCTTGCGGCGCAGGTGCCCCACGTAGACCTCGACGATGTTGGGGTCGCCCTCGAAGTCGTCGTCCCAGACGCCCGCGATCACCTCGCGCTTGCTGAGCACCTGGCCGCGGTGCCGGATGAGGTGCAGCAGCACCGCGAACTCGCGGCTCGTGAGCTCCACCTCGGTCTCGCCGCGCCAGACTCGGCGCCCGCCCGGGTCGACCCGCAGGTCGCCTGCCTCGAGCACGGTCGGCCGGGCGACGGCGCCGCGGCGGATGAGGGCCCGCAGCCGCGCGACGAGCACCGCGAAGGAGAAGGGCTTGGTCACGAAGTCGTCGGCGCCGCTCTCGAAGGCCTCCACCTGATCCCAGTCGCCGTCCTTGGCGGTGAGCATGAGCACGGGGGTCCAGTTCTCCTCGGCGCGCAGGGACTCGACGACCTTCCATCCGCTGAGGCCGGGCATCATCAGGTCGAGCACGATGGCGTCGTAGCGGTGCTCGCGGGCGCGCCACAGGCCGTCGGTGCCGTCGTGGGCCACATCGACCGCGAAGCCCTCGGCCTCCAGCCCGCGGCGCACGCCGTCGGCGAGGCGCACTTCGTCGTCGACCACCAGGATGCGCATGCCCGCAGTCTGGCGGCGCATCGCTGAAGCGGCGCTGAAGCGCGCCGGGCCGGAGGCTCCGCCTCTCGCCGACTCGGCACGACCGACCTGGTGCCGCGCGCGGCTGGAGAATGGCGCTCGGTGCGAGCTCCCCGGCTGCGGGCGCGGTCCGTCGTCCCCGATCTCCGAGGCAGCCGGACGCGCTACTCGCCGCGGGAGGTCGGGCTGTCGTCCGCGGTGCTGCCGGGGCTGAGGGCCCCGTCCACGGTCTCGGCTCGCTCGAGGTCCTCCTCCTGGGCCTCGCGGTCCTCGTACGGGTCGGCGGTCAGCTCGTCGTCGGTCTGCTCGGGCTGCTGGTCCTGACTGCTCCGGTCGCTCATTCCGGCGACGTTACGCGCGCGTCGCACCGGGCGAGCGGATGCGCGGAGGGCGCCCAGCCGCATCCGCCCGAATCGGTGCCCAGCCGCATCCGCCCGAACCGGTGCCCAGCCGCATCCGCCCGAACCGGTGCCCAGCCTGCGAGCACCTCCTTCCTGCGCCCCCTCTCGCGCTTCGGCACCGCTTGCCCCCCTCCGCTCACGCAGATCGGTCAGTTCCTGCCGCTTCTGGGCGCGCAGAGCAGCAGGAACTGACCGATCTGCGGGACGAACTCGAGAAGGTCGGCTCGGGGGAGCCGCAGAAGATGCCCGACCCGGCACGGTCGAGAGGCGCGTGCGACGTTCAGCCCGCGATGAGCCCGTCGCGAGCCCGGTTCCAGGCTGACGCCACGGGTCATACCAGGGGCTGATTTCGATTGCCGAGACGGCGATCCCGACGTACGCTCGTCTCGCTCCCGGACGACCCAGCGAAGCGACGGCGTGGAGCGACCCGACCGCCAGCCCCGCCACCCCTCGGAGCCAACCCGTGCGCATCCGCCGCCCTGCACTGCCGATCGCCGCCGCGCTGCTCGCCGCCGCGCTCGCCCCCGCGCTGCTGGCCGGCACGACCGAGTCGACCCTCTTCACCAAGCCCGTGCAGCTCACCCGCGAGCACCGCATCGAGCTGTGGCGCGAGGAGGCCCCCGACATCGAGCCGGGTGCCATCGCCTTCGTGGGCGACTCGATCACCGCGGGCTTCCCGCTGCTCACGGCGTTCCCCGAGCTGCGCACGGTGAACCGCGGCATCCCGGGCGATACCTCCACCCAGGTGCTCGAGCGGATGCAGGAGAGCGTCTACGACCTCGACCCGAGCACCGTGGTGCTCATGATCGGCACCAACGACCTCGGCCACGGCGGCACGATCGAGCAGGTGATCGAGAACACCGCCCGCATCGTGCGCCTCGTGCAGGCGAACGAGCCCCAGGCGCGCATCGTGCTGCAGTCGGTCTACCCGGTCTACGCCGGCGACCCCGACGCGCTCGCCCGCTCCGCGGTCGGCCTGCGCACCAACGAGGCGCTCGACGACGTCAACTCGGCGCTGCAGGCGCTCGCCGGTCTCGCGGACATCGAGTTCCTCGACGTCAACACGGCCCTGCGCGGTGATGACGGCCTGCGCATCGAGTACACGGTCGACGGCCTGCACCTCAGCCCGGCGGGCTACGAGGCCGCCGCGGCCGTGCTCACCGGAGTGCTCGGGCGCTGAGCCGCTACCGGCCGAGCGCGGTCAGCAGCCGCGCCAGGTCGTCCTCCGTGTTGTAGACGTGGAAGCCCACCCGGACGCGCCCGGCCCGGTTCGCCGCGCGGACGCCGGCGGCCTCCAGCGCCTCGGCGGCGCCCGGCGCCTCGAGGGCGACGATGGCCGAGGGCGAGGCGGGCAGCCCCAGCTCCGCGCGCAGCGCATCCGCCAGTCCGACGCAGTGGGCTTCGAGCGCGTGCGCATCGAGCGACGCCAGCCACGGCATCGCCACGCCGGCGCCGAGCAGCGTGAACCAGGCGGGCGAGGCGTCGAAGCGGCGCGCATCGGCCGCCAGGCGGGGCGGCAGCTCGTAGGTGTTGGCCCACGGCGTCTCGCTCGAGTACCAGCTCGCGGCGTGCGGGATCAGCCGCTCGGCCAGCGACGGCTTCAGCGCCAGCCAGGCCGCGCCGCGGGGCGAGAGCAGCCACTTGTAGCTGCCGCCGACGACCGCGTCGGCCCAGCCGAGCTCGAGGCGCTTCCAGCCGGCGGCCTGGGTGGCATCGAGCACCACGACCGTGCCGCGGTCGGCGACGGATGCGCGCAGCGCGGCCTCGTCGAGCACCCGCCCGTCGCTCGACTGCACGACGCTGACCGCGACCAGGTCGAACTCCCCGGCCCGGCGCTCGAGCTCCCCGAGGGGCAGCGCCGAGACCGTGACGCCTCGCGGGGACTGCACCGCGAAGGGCGCGCTGACGCTGGTGAACTCGCCGACGGCGGTGGCGACGCGCGCGCCGTCCGCCAGCGACGCCGCGATCAGCCCGAGCAGCGGCGAGACGGCGCCGCCGAGGGCGACGTCCCGCGCATCCGTGCCGGTCAGAGCGGCGAAGGCCTCGCGGCTGGCGCGCACCGACTCGTCGAAGTCCGCGGGTGCGAGCTCGCCGAGCTCCCACGCGCGCAGGGCGCCGCGCAGCGCGGCGCTCGTGCGCTGCGAGGGCAGCCCGTAGGTCGCCGAGTTGAGGAACCCGTCGGCCCCGTCGAACCGTTCACCGAAGACCTCGCGCATGCCGGTCACGCTAGCGCCGCGTGCACGGGCGTCGGCAGGTCCGATCGCGGACGCGTGGACCGGTCGGTCAGGAGGTCTTGAAGAGCCTGCGGGCGAGCAGGAAGACGAGGGCGAGCGCCACGAGCAGCGCGGCGACGGCGAGGCCGGCGGCGAGCGGATCGACCTGCTCGAGCACGGCGACCTCGGTCTCGGCCGTGGACTCCTGGTCCGGCGCGGCGGCGAGGGCGGCGAGCGGATGCGACAGCGCGGCGAGCACGCCGATCAGCAGCGCGAGCGCGGCCGCGATCAGTGCCGTCGTCGGTCGGGTACCGATTCCTGCATCCATGTGTCCGTATCCTTCTCCCCCTCTCTCAGGGTAACCCCTTCAGGGGGAGAAGGATGCGTGCGCATCAGACGGCGCCGACGGACTCCAGCTTGGCCTTGAGCTCGGCGTCGCTCGGCTCGACGAAGTGCGAGCCGTCGGGGAACGCGACGACGGGGATGTTCGTGCGGCCGCTGATGGCCTTCGCTGCCTCGGCGGCCTCGGGCACGGCCTCGAGGTCGATGTAGTCGTAGTCGACCGCGAGCCCGTCGAGGAGCTTCTTCGAGCGGCGGCAGTCGGAGCACCATTCGGCGCCGTACATGGTGATGCGATCGGTCATGCGCGCAGCCTACGCCGTGGTTCGATGGGAGCGTGCTGATCCCGGAATCGCCCGATCCCCGCTTCGTGATGTCTCCCGACGGCCTCAAGATCGCCACCTACGAGTTCGGCGATCCGGCCGGTGACCCCGTGCTCCTCGTGCACGGCTTCGCCTCCAGCGCGCTGGCGAACTGGCACCTCACGGGTTGGACGCGCGACCTCGGCCGCGCCGGCCGCAGGGTCATCGCGGTCGACCTGCGCGGTCACGGCGCGAGCGACAAGCCGCGCCACCCCGAGGCGTACTCGATGGACCTGCTCGCCGCCGATCTCTTCGCGGTCTGCGACACCTACCTGCTCGACGAGGTCGCCTACGCCGGCTACTCGCTCGGCGGTCGGGTCGGCTGGCACGCCACGCACCTGCAGCCCGAGCGCTTCCCGCGCGCCGTGCTCGGCGGCATCCCCGACGGCACCCCGCTCACCCGCTTCCGCATCGACCTCGCCCGCGAGCACGTCGCGACCGGCGAGCCGATCGACGACCGCATCACCGCCGCCTACGTGCAGATGGCCGGGCAGACCGAGGGCAACGACCTGCTCGCGCTCGTCGACCTCGTCGAGGGCATGCGGCCCGGCCCGCAGCCGACGCCCGCAAACGCGCCGATCATCCCACTGCTGCTGGCGACCGGCTCGGAGGACGGCATCCTCGAGGCCTCGCAACGCCTCGCTGCCGCCGCGCCGAACGCCGAGTTCTTCACGATCCCCGGGCGCAACCACTTCAACGCGCCGACCTCGCGAGACTTCCGCGAGGCGGCCATCCGCTTCCTCTCCTGACCCGGCTCTTGACCGGTTCGGGATCTCGGCGTACCTTCGTGATCAACCAAAAGGTTGAATAAAGGAGTACGGATGCAGGACTCGCGCGACGAGCGGTTGAACCGGGCCTTCGCGGCACTGGGCGACCCCGTTCGCCGCGCGATCGTGGCCCGGCTGAGCCGGGGCCCCGCCACCGTGAACGAGCTCGCCGAGCCCTTCGCGATGAGCCTGCAGGCGGTCTCCAAGCACATCGGCGTGCTCGAGTCGGCCGGGCTCGTCACGCGCACCAGGGACGCCCAGCGGCGGCCCGTGCACCTGCGACCGGCGGCGCTCGAGGAGCTCACCGCCTGGATCGACGACTACCGGCTGCAGCACGAACGGCAGTACCGAGCACTGGACGCGCTCCTCGAGCGCACCGAAGGGAAGGAACGATCATGAGCAACCCCGTCACGATCACGGCCCCGGAAGGGCTGCCGTTCATCGAGATCGAGCGCGAGTTCGACGCGCCCGTCGAGGCCGTCTTCCGAGCGCATCAGGACCCGGAGCTCTTCCGGCAGTGGTGCGGCCCGCACGGCTACGAGATGACCCTCGAGCAGTACGACTTCCGCACCGGCGGCCGGTACCGCTACGTGCACGGCGTCGGCGGCGAGCAGTACGCCTTCAACGGCGTCTTCCACGTGGTGCGCGAGAACGAGTTCGCCATCCAGACCTTCGAGTTCGAGGGCGTGCCCGACGTGGTGGCGATCGAGTCGATGACCTTCGAACGGCTCGAGGGCGGCCGCAGCCGGCTGCGCGGGCGCAGCGTCTACCCGAGCCTCGAGGCCCGCGACGGCATGGTGCAGTCGGGCATGGAGCAGGGCGTCACCGAGGGCTACGAGCGCCTCGACGCGCTCGTGACCGGCTGAACGCGACGAGCGGATGCGGTGGACCCGCATCCGCTCGGATCGCATCGGATCAGCGCGGCTCAGCGCCCCGTCTCGGGGCCGGTGCCGTGGCCGGGCTGCAGGATCTCGCCGCCGTCGGCGGGCGGCGGGGCGATCGGTTGGCTGCGCGATCCGGAGACCCACGTGAGCACGAGCACGCCATCCGTCACGATGCCGCGCAGCGAGTAGTCGCCCCAGCGCGTCTCGCCGGACTGCTCGTAGCCGGCGACGTCGTCCCAGTCCCAGCCCTCGATCGGCAGCGGATCGCCGCAGCCGGGTGGCCAGGACTCCTGGACCACCGTGCAGGCGTTCGGCCCCGAGCCGCTGTCGATCACCGTGACGCCCGCGGAGTAGGGCTCGCCGCCGGTCGGCGGAACGGGCGCGGAGGGCTGGCTCTGCGCCGCGCAGCCGCTCAGCGCGAGCAGTGCCACCGCCGCGGCGACCGGGATGATGCGGATCCTCATGGTGGAGCTCCTCTCACCCATCAAGACGCCGCCGCACCCTGGAACGTTGGGGTCGCCCCTAGATCTGCCCGATGGGCTCGCGCTTCTCCGCCTGGAAGGCGTCCTCGGCGCGGCCGTGGGCCCAGTAGGCGGAGAGCGACAGCTCCGTGCGATCGAGCCCGCGTTCGCCGGTGAGGTAGGGGCGAAGCTGCTTCATCGCACCGCGCTCGCCGTGCGCGAAGACCTGCACGGCACCCTCGCGCCACTCGAGCGCCTTCACCG
>Ga0265798_10011217_pt1 | contig 10941 bp, 7 predicted proteins | sample P3T30metagenome_FD_192430 | JGI IMG/M metagenome (GOLD analysis project Ga0265798, IMG submission 192430) | Plant litter microbial communities from East Loma Ridge, Irvine, California - P3 T30 | ecosystem: Environmental > Terrestrial > Plant litter > Unclassified | place: USA: California... | reverse complement strand
AGACGATGCGGTGCTGGCCGACGGCCTGCTGCGCGTGCTGCAGGCACAGGACATGACGGTCATGCAGGTGGCCGACGGCCTGGCCGCCGACCGCGCCCTGCAGGAAAGCGGCGCCGAGGTCGCGGTGCTCGACATCGGCCTGCCCGGCATCGACGGTTTCGAAGTGGTGCGCCGCCTGCGCGCCCGCGGCGCGGCCACTCCGGTGTTACTCCTGACGGCGCGCGACGCGGTCGAGGACCGGGTGCGCGGCCTGGAAATCGGCGCCGACGACTATCTTGTAAAACCCTTCGCCACGGCCGAACTGGTGGCCCGCATCCGCGCGCTGGCGCGGCGCCATGCTCCCGCGTCCACCCTGATGTCGCTCGCCGGCCTGAGCCTGGACCGCGCTACCCGCCGCGCCCGCGTCGCCGGCAATCCGATCGAGCTGTCGGTGCGCGAATGGGGCGTGCTCGAATACCTGCTGCAGCATGCCGGACGGGTGGTGTCGAAGCAGCAGATCATCGACGCCATCCTGCCCTGGGGCGAGGACGTCACCCAGAATGCGGTCGAGGTCTATGTATCGCGCCTGCGCCTGAAACTGGACGGCTCCGGCGTGGCAATCCGCACCATCCGCGGCTTCGGCTACCTGCTGGAAGCGGCCGAATGATTGTATTTGCATGAGCAGCATCCGGCTGCGCCTGCTCAAGTGGCTGCTGGGTCCGATCCTGCTGGTCAACCTGGTGCTGGCCGCGCTGGTGGCCGGCCTGGCCTGGACCCCGGCCCAGGTCGCCTTCGATGGCAGCCTGCTCGATACCGCCAACGGCCTGGCTGCAAGGCTGGTGGCCGGCAATACCCCTCAGCTGCCCGCGCCATCGCCCTCATCATCGCCCGCCGCCGACCGCAGCTGGTTCGTGGTGCGCGACGCACAGGGCCGGCGCCTGGCCGGCGCCGCCGCCTTCCCGGCCTTGCGGCCGGGCGCGGCGCCCTATGACGCCGAGGTCGACGGCGAACCGGTGCGGGTAGTCGCGCTGGCGGTTGCCACGCCCGATGGCGCACGCCACCTGGGCGTGGCGCGAACCCTGCGCCAGCGGCTCGAGGTGCGCTCGGCCATCGTGCGCTCGCTGGTGGTGCTGGTGTCCCTGGTGACGCTGACCCTGGCGGGCGTGGTGTGGCTATCGGTCAGCAATGGCCTGCGCCCGCTGGCGCGCATCCGCGCCGAGCTGGCAGCGCGGGGGCCGGGCGACCTGGCCCCGATCCCCCAGGCCAGCGTGCCCTACGAGATCGCGCCGGTGGTCGCCGGCTTCAACGAATTGCTCGACAAGGTCGAGGCCGGGGCGCGGGCCCAGCGCGACTTCCTGGCGGACATGGCGCACCAGCTGCGTACGCCCGTGGCCGGCATGCAGCTGCAGCTCGAGTGGCTGCGCGCCCACCATGCGCGCGACCCCGACACCGTGCGTGCGCTGGGCATGATGGAACTGGCCAACGAACGCATGATCCGCCAGGTCAACCAGCTGCTGGCGCTGGCGCGCGCCAGGGAAGGGCGGCCAGACGCCCAGCACAGCGCGCTCGACCTGGCCACGCTGGTGCAGGAAACGATCCAGTTGTTCGTGCGCCAGGCAGCCGCCAAGGACATCGACCTCGGCTTCGAGCTGGCGCCCGCGCCGGTCAGCGGCGACGCGTTCCAGCTGCGCGACCTGGTCGACAACCTGGTCGACAATGCGCTGCGCTATACGCCGCCCGGCGGCCGGGTGACCGTTGCTTGCGCCCAGCAGGGCGGCGCCGTGCTGTTCACGGTCGAGGATTCCGGTCCCGGTATTCCGCCGGCACGGCGCGCCGCCGTGTTCGAGCGCTATGTGCGCCTGGACGACAAGACCACGGGCAGCGGCCTGGGCCTGGCCATCGTGCGCGATATCGCGCTGGCGCACGGCGCCAGCGTGCTGCTTGACGAGGCCGATGGCGGCGGCGCCCGGGTTACGGTGCGGTTTGCTGGCGGATTGGCAAGGACCGGCACGGCTTGACGCTGCGCCAGCGTCGTATTTGTGTCGCTGTCAGGACTTTGTCAGCTTTTCCTCAGGGAAATGACAGCTTCCTGGGCTATCATTCTCCATGGCAACATTATTGGCGGAGTCCGTCCGCCGCCCAGGAGACCCCATGCAGCGCCAGTCCGGCTTTACCCTCGTTGAAATCATGATCGCCGTCGTCATCATCGGCATCCTGACCGCGGTCGCACTGCCCTCGTACAGCAGTTACGTGATGCGGGCGCGCCTGGCCGAGGCGCACAGCGCGCTGGCGTCGACCCAGCCGAAGCTCGAACAGTTCTGGGCCAATACCCGCAGCTATGAAGACTTCGACGACGAAGACCAGGACCCCAAGCTGATGCCGGCGAACACCGACAACTTCGTCTACACGCTGGAGAACGCGAGCAGCAGCGGCTACCAGCTGGTCGCCACCGGCCAGGGCGCGGCCGCCGATTTCAAGTACACGCTGACCCAGGCCGGCGCCCGCGCCACCACTGGCGCGCCGACTGGCTGGACCAGGAGCGACACCTGCTGGGTCGATCGCAAGGACGGCTCGTGCACCCAGTAAGCGCGCGCATGTCCGGCCGGCCGCGGCGGCAGGCCGGCTTTACCGCGCTCGAAGCCGTGATCGCGGTGGCGATCCTGGGCATCCTGATGGCGGCCGGCATCCCGCGCATGTCCGGCTGGCTGGCCGCGACCAAGGCCGCCGGCGCCGGCCAGTTCTATGCCGAAGGCTTCGCAATGGCGCGCACCCAGGCCCTGGCCCACAATAGCCATAGCCGGCTGGTCTTCATCGCCACGCCCGGGGCCCAGCCCGACTGGCGCGTCGATATCTGCTTCCGCGTCACTGGTAATGCCTGCGATGACGCCAGCAACGACTGGTCGACGGTTGCCGCCGCGGCCGACGACGCGCCGGGCGAATCGGCGGCGTTTCGCTCGATCCGCCGCAGCGCGGCCAGCCTGCCGCCACCGAGCCTGCTGGCGGTGACGCTGGGACCGGACGAGGACGCCGACGCGGTCTATTTCACGCCGCTGGGCTGGGTCGACGGCGCGATCGCGCCGCGCGTGACCGAGGTCGGCCTGGCCCCGGCCGAAGGCAAGGAAGACGAGTTCAAGCCATCGGCCGTCATGCTGACCCTGGCCGGGGTCGCGATCACCTGCGATCCGGCGCGCGACGACGACGTCGGCGATTCGCGCCGCTGCCCACAATGACCGCGCGCATCCCTCAGCAGCGCGGCATCGCCATGATCGAGTCGCTGATCGCGATCCTCATCCTCGGCATCGCCCTGGTGGGCACGCTGGGCCTGCAGGCGCGCTCGATGGCGGCCCTGTCCGACGCCGGCCTGCGCGCCGAAGCCACCATCGCCGCCAACCAGCTGCTGGGCATCATGAATACCGATATCGCCAACGCCGCCAGCTATGCGGTGGCAAAGACCGCCGCCCCGGGCGAGCGGCTGGCGCCGTGGTACGCCGAGGTGCGCACCCGCATCCCGGGCGCCAGCATCGAGGTCGGCGTGACCCCGATCGCCGGCACCACCCGCACCGAAGTCGACATCGTCATCGGCTGGCAGCGCACCACCGACAGCCAGGTCAACCAACACCAGGTCACTTCCTACCTGTCGCCGGCAACATGAACCTCTACCGGACCGGCCGCGCGCGCGGCTTCTCGCTCGTCGAACTGATGGTCAGCGTGGTCATCGGCCTGCTGGCGATCCTGTTCGCCACCCGCATCATGACCGACGGCGAGCGCAACAAGGATGCGGCGATGGGCGGCTCGGACTCGATGCAGAACGGGATGCTGGCCATGTTCCAGATCAGCGCCGACGCCGAGCAGGCCGGCTTCGGCCTGAACGATCCCCTGGTCACCGGCTGCAATACCGTGTTCAGCGACAGCCAGGGCTATGTGCTGGCGCCGGCCCAGCGCGACGGCGTCACCGTGCGGCCGCTGGCGGCAGCCGTGATCGAACCGGGCGGCGAGGGGCCCGACCGCTTGACGCTGTACGCGGGCAGCGCAACCGGCGGCGCCACGACCCTGCGCGTGACCCAGAACTACGTCGGCGGCAACACCATCACGGTCGACCGTCGCCCCTGGGGCTACTTTGCCCTGGGCGACGTGATCGTGGTGGCGCCCGAGCAGCTGGGCGAAGATTGCGCCATGGCGCAAATCTCGGTCGATCCGGCGACCCAGCCGCCCAACCCCATGCAGCTGCAGTTCGGTTCGATCGAGCAGCGCTTCAACCGCGGCCAGCTGGACGTGCTCTACGACGGCAATACCACCCGCGTGTTCAATCTCGGGCCGGGCGCGCGCCTGGCCTTCCATACCTGGTCGGTGGACGGCGGCTACCTGCGCCTGCGCGCCACCGACATGGCTGGCGCGGCCAGGAACAGCCAGGCGGTGGCCGACAATATCGTCATGCTCAAGGCGCAGTATGGCTTCGATACCCGCGAGGACACCGACTTCAAGCCGGGCCTGGGCACGGCGGTCGGCGAATGGTCGTCCGAGATGATCGATGCCGACGGCGACGGCATCGAGGGCGGGGCGGGCGACTATGGCCGCATCGTGGCGCTGCGCATCGCCGTCGTGGCGCGCGCGAAGAATCCCGAGCGGCCGGTCGCCGGCGCCGATGGCGAAGCCGTGTGCAAGGCCACCGTCGAAGTGGAAGACCAGGAGCCGGTGTACCTGTTCAACAGTGCGCAGCCGGCGGGCGTCGAGGCCGCGCCGGTGAAGGTCGACCTGGCCGTCGCCGGCGACACGGTCGACTGGCAGTGCTATCGCTACCGCGTGTTCGAGACCATCGTCCCGCTGCGCAATGCCGGGTGGAGGAACTGATGCCGATCCTGCACAGGGCCTCGCGCCAACGCGGCATCGCGCTGCCGGTCATGCTGATCATGATGCTGGTGATGCTGGTGACCGGCATCTACCTGCTCAAGTCGACCAATTCGACCACACTCACGGCCGCCAACCTGGCCTACGACGCCTCGCTCAGCCGCGCCGCCGACCTGGGCCTGCACACGGGCTTCGAGTGGCTCAAGACCACCGCCGCTACCAACAAGATCGCCCTCGACGGCAACCTGCCGGACGAGGGCTATTCGGCCATCAGGCCGCCCGGACTGAACATCCGCGACGGCGGGTTCTGGGATGACGCGATGACGGTCGACGGCCCCGGCGAGACCAGCGTGGAGTACGTCATCCACCGCATGTGCCGGAGCACGGGTCCGTATGACACGCCCGATAATACCTGCGTCCAGACCGCCGCCAACACGGCTGTCCTCGGCACCCCGGTGGCGATCGGCGAAAGCCTGGCCTCGGACGCGCCCACCTACGCCGGCAGTCCGCAGCTGCATTATGTGATCACCGCCCGCATCCAGGGTGCGCGCGGCGGCACCGTGGTCAACCAGATGGTGGTCCTGATCGGCGTCTGACGACGCTGCAATACTCTGATGGAATGCGCATGAATCGCCTCCTTGCTCTCTTTGCCCTGCTGTTCGCGCTCCCGTCCTGGGCCGCGCCGACCGCCATCGCCCAACTGCCGCTGATGAACATCAGCGGCAGCGGCACCGTCCAGCCGAACCTGATGCTGCTGTACGATAACTCGGGCTCGATGAACTTCAACTACACGCCCGACTACGTCAACCTGCGTTCCACCTGCCGCCTCGGCAATACGATGGACGACGACACGACCGCCTGCGTAGCCGGCCATCCGCCTTACGCCAGCGCCGATTTCAACCGCCAGTACTACGATCCGAAAGTGCGCTACATGCCGCCAATGAAGGCGGACGGCAGCTATTACGGCGAACTGAACTCCGGCGCGACGAACGAGTGGAAGTCGGTCCCGAACGATGTGTTCGCGGTGAACCGGACCGACCTGCTGGGCAACCGCAACGACAGCTCCACCACCAATCTGGTGACGGGCTTTCCCGACCTGAACTGGTGCGTCGGCAGGAACAACAGCTGCGACTACAACCGCACCGGCTATACCTATCCGACCAACTCGCGCGCCTACGCCCAGTATTTCACGGCCAATCCCTATTACTACACCATCAACGTCGCCGAATACTGCCTCGACGCCACCCTGAGCGACTGCCGCGCCGCGAGCGCCAGCGGCGGCCCGCCCACCGACCGCTACACGGTGCCGGCGCGGGTGCGCTTCTGCGACTCGACCAAGCTGACCAAGTGCCAGGGCAAGTACGTCGGCGACTATATCTATCCCCGCTTCTCGGGCAATCTCCAGGCCGGCCCATGGTATGGCACCATCACCATCGGCAGCTCGGCGGGCACCCAGGCGCGCACGATCGAGAGCGTCACCGCGGCCACCGCCGCGGGCACCGACGTGATCACCGAACGCGAGGTCAGCGCCGCGAACGGCACCAATACCGCCGACAAGCAGCTCGCGCTGGCGCGTGCGCTGGCCCGCTCGATCGTCGACAAGTCCGGCTTGGCCAACCAGTTCACGGCCTGCCTGATGTCGCCCGGCACCAGCGGCGTGCCCTCGTGCGCCTCGCTCGGCATCACGCTTGCCGGTGACAACGTGGTGGGCGTGCTGCCGATCGTGTGCCCAGTAGGCGTGGTCGGCAAAGCGATCGGCGACTGCGCCCTGGTGACCGATAACAGCCGCGCCGGCACCAACCTGATGGTGGCCAGCGGCACCGGCGCCACCGCGCTGCTGCGCATCGGCGGCACCACCAACGCCAACAGCAACCAGGTAATCAGCAACTTCTCGCTCAACGGGGTGTCGCTGTTCGCGCGTTCGCTGAGCCTGGAGCGCAACAAGAACGCGACCTGGGTTGCGAGCCGCATCCGCGACTACATCAACGAATCCATGGCCGGCAAGGGCACCATCCGCGCCTATGTCGGCGGTACCGCCAATTCCTCCCCCATCTGCCTTGCCGAGCCGGCGACGACCCTGTGCGTCGTCGACTCGTCCGGCAACGCCGACGGCAAGAGCGTCAGCTACGACGGCCCGACCAATAACACCGTGCTGTTCTGGTCCTACCTGAGCTTGAGCAAGGTGGCGGCGGCGTCCGATTCGATGGCGATTACCACTACCGCCCTGGGCGGCTCGGTATTCGTGCGCACCGATATCGTGCCCACGCGTTCGATCTATCCGCGCTACCCGAACCGCAGCGACTGCACCGGCACCTTCTGCACCTACGCCCAGGAGATGACCAACTTCGCCAACTGGTACGGCTACTACAAGACCCGCAACCAGATGATGAAGACCGCGGTGGGCCAGGCCTTCGGCCCGATCAACGACAAGTTCAACGTGGGCCTGGTGGCGCTGTCGGTGGCGGCCGAGGAAGGCACGATGAACCCGCCGAAGCCCTTCGCCGGCAAGGACCGCACCAAATGGTATGCCGACCTGTACGGCATGAACACCTCGGGCGCGACGCCGGTGCGCCTGGCCCTGCATGCGATCGGCAAGATGTACGCCAACAAGGCGCCCTACGAGTTCGAGGGCGACGCCCGGGTCGTGAAATTCGCCTGCCAGCAGAACTTCACCTTCATCACCACCGACGGCTACTGGAACGGCGGCGCGCCTTCCGGCATCGCCAGCAACGACAACAAGCACGATGCGTCCCGCTTCTGCCTGCAGTCGCAGGGCTGCGTCGACAAGCGCGTCCAGCGCACGCCGTCGCTGGCCGACATCGCCCTGTACTGGTACAACGGCGGCTGGGACGGCACCGGCGACCGGCCCGACATTCCCTCGCTGCGGCGCGACCTGGAGGGCGCGGTGGGCGCGGTGCCGGCCGCCGGCGGCGAGAACAACCGCCTGCACATGCGCACCTATGCGCTGGGCCTGGGCGTAGACGGCATCATGACCTACGAGCCGAACTACGACGTGGCGCCGCTGCCAGGCGGCGACCTGTACAAGATCATCAGCGAGGCCAAGGCCGACTGTCCGTGGAACGACCAGAAAGCCTGGGTCTGGCCCGATCCGGTCACCGGCGAAAACAGCGGTTCGGCCGCCTACCAGTCGCGGGTGGACGACCTGTGGCACGCCGCGATCAACGGCCACGGCAAGTATTTCTCGGCCTCCGACCCGCTGCAGGTGGTCGAGGGCCTGCGCTCGGCCCTGGCGAACATCGAGGTCAAGACCGGCGCCGCCGCGGCCGCTGCAACCTCGACCCCGAACATTTCGCAGAACGACAACGACATCTTCTCGGCCACCTTCACCACCGTGCGCTGGTTCGGCCGCCTGGCCAAGCGCAGCGTCGACGTCGCGACCGGCGAGGTGAGTGCAGCGGAGTCGTGGAACACCTCCGACACGCTCGGCACCAAGGTCGACGCCAGCAGCGACGAGCGCAGGATCTATATGCGCAGCGCTGCCACCGGGGCGCGCGCCAACTTCCTGTACGCCGAGATGGATGCTGAAAAGGCCTGGTTCGACAACAAGTGCAATGCGCTGACCCAGTGCGCCAGCATGTCGGCCGCCAACCGCCAGATCGTCAACAACGGCGCCAATATCGTCAACTGGCTGCGCGGCCAGCAGCAGCATGCCGACGACATCGTGCTGCGCTCGTATTCGCGCACCACGGTCAGCGAGAGCAGCGGCAACAGCTCGGTGCCGATCGTACTGGGCGATATCGCCTCGTCCAAGCCGGCCTATCTGCGCGAACCGCGCCGCAATTTCGACCGCGACGGCTACAGCGCCTACAAGATCGCCAACGCCCGGCGCGCGGCGACGGTGTTCGCCGCCGCCAACGACGGCATGCTGCACGCCTTCAACGCCAGCAGCGGCGAGGAGACCTGGGCCTACGCGCCGCGCATCACAATGAAGAAGCTGCATCTGCTGGCCAGCAGCACCTACGGCACCAACCACATCTTCTCGGTCGATGGCTCGCCCGAGGTGGCCGACGTCAAGATCGGCGACACCTGGAAAACCGTGCTGGTGGCCGGCCTGAATGCGGGCGGGCGCGGCTACTATGCGCTCGACGTCACCAATCCCGACGATCCCCAGCCGCTGTGGGAACTGTGCGCCGACAGCGCGGTGTGCGGCGGCATCCACCATGAGCCGCAGATCGGCTACTCGTTCGGCAACCCGCAGTTCGGCACCATCAAGGACGAAGCGAACGGCGAGGAAAAATGGGTGGTGTTCCTGACTTCGGGCTACAACAATATCCCGGACACGGACGGCGTGGCCGGCGGTGACGGCAAGGGCTATCTGTTCGTGGTCGACATCGCCACCGGCCGCGTCCTGCGCAAGATCAGCACCGACGTCGGCAGCGTCGGCACGCCATCCGGCCTGGCCAAGATCACCGCGATCACCAACGATCCGAACAACGATCCGCTGGTGACCTATGTCTATGGCGGCGACAACACCGGCAAGATGTGGCGCTTCGACTTCACCGTGCCGGGCACGACCACCCGCCTGTTGATGGGCGACGCCGGCGTCGACAAGCCGTTCACTACCCGTCCCGAAGTGACCGCCTGCCGGGTCGAGCGGTCGGTGCTGGACGAGGATGGCGACGAAGACGAGAACGGCCAGACCGTCGCCGGGGCCCAGCGCGTGGTGGTGTTCGGCAGCGGACGGCTGCTCGACCTGATCGACGTCGAGAACACCAAGCGCCAGAGCGCCTACGTGCTCAAGGACAGCGGCGCGACGATCGGCGCGAGCGAGTGGCCCGGCACGTCGATGGTCAAGCGGCAGCTGGCCCGGATCGAGGATGCCGAGGCGGAACCGGCGGCAGGAAAGGACGACGACGCGATCAAGAAAGCGGTGCCATACAGCATCTCGGGCAATGACGTCGACCTGGCGCGCCAGGACGGCTGGTACGTGGACTTCGACCAGAACACGGGCGAGCGCGTCAACCTGGATCCGAAAGTGGTGGCCGGCACCGTCAACGTGGTCACCAACCTGCCGAGTTCCTCGACCGAGTGCTCGGTGGGCGGCACCAGCGTCATGTACCAGCTCAACGTCTGCACCGGCCGCGCCGCCTCGCTCGACGGCGTGGCCGGCTATCCGCTGGCGGCATCGGCGGCGGTCGGCTTCATCGTGGTGCGCCTGCCGTCGGGCGCCCTGAAGACGATCACCACCACTGCCGACGGCAGCATGGTGACCGGGCGCTTCCCGCCGTCCGAAACCACCGAGGCGCACCGCGCCGGCTGGCGCCGGGTGCGCGAGTGAGGTAAAGATGGCGCCGCCGCCCCGGGCGGCGCCATTCTGTTCACACGGGAGAGGGCGGAGACGGTAAAATCGAGGGTTTTCTTACCAGGGCCGCCGAAAGGGCTCGACTATGGCCAACGACACCGATATCTCCGCCGCGAACGACACCCTCGACGCCGGCGACGACAGTTCCAGCACCACCTCCCGCCAGGGCGGCCTGACCGCGCGCGAAGTCGCGCGCCGCCGCACCTTCGGCATCATTTCCCACCCGGATGCGGGTAAAACCACGCTGACCGAAAAGCTGCTGCTGTTCTCGGGCGCGATCCAGCTGGCCGGCACCGTCAAGGGCCGCAAGAGCGGCCGCCACGCGACCTCGGACTGGATGGACATCGAGAAGCAGCGCGGCATCTCGGTCGCGTCCTCGGTGATGCAGTTCGAGTTCCGCGACCACGTCATCAACCTGCTCGACACCCCGGGCCACCAGGACTTCTCGGAAGACACCTACCGCGTGCTGACCGCGGTCGACTCGGCCCTGATGGTGATCGACGCCGCCAAGGGCGTCGAGGCCCAGACCATCAAGCTGCTCGACGTCTGCCGCATGCGCGACACCCCGATCGTCACCTTCATGAACAAGATGGACCGCGAGACCCGCGATCCGCTCGAACTGCTGGACGAAGTCGAATCGGTGCTCAAGATCGAATGCGCGCCGGTGACCTGGCCGATCGGCATGGGCAAGAACTTCCGCGGGGTGTACCACCTGCTGAAGGACGAGATCATGCTGTTCAAGGCCGGCGAAGAAAAAGCCGACGGCGCCTTCGAGATCGTCAAGGGCATCGACA
>Ga0265798_10011216_pt1 | contig 10942 bp, 13 predicted proteins | sample P3T30metagenome_FD_192430 | JGI IMG/M metagenome (GOLD analysis project Ga0265798, IMG submission 192430) | Plant litter microbial communities from East Loma Ridge, Irvine, California - P3 T30 | ecosystem: Environmental > Terrestrial > Plant litter > Unclassified | place: USA: California... | reverse complement strand
GTACTTGATATTCGGCGTCATGGCAGTGCTGGCGCGCACCAGCAAGGTCAAGGTCTTCGCAATGGTTTCCCTGGCGGCATTCATCACCCTGTGGAACGGTGAATCCTGGCTGAAGCTGGAAATCTTCCGCGGTGTTTCGTGCTTCTTCGCCGGTGCCTGCCTATACGTGCTCTACGATCGCATCAAGGACCTGGACCTGGACGCCGTGGACTTCAACCTGCTGGAGATCGCCTTGGTCCTGGGCAGCTATCGCCTCCTGGTATCGGACATCGATCACAAGGGCGTTTATGCCAGCCTACTGTTCTGTGTCCTGATCCTGGTATTTTCGCTCGAACGCGGCGTGGTTTCGCGGCTGCTGCATCACCGCTTCTTCGTCTGGCTGGGGGCCTTGTCGTTCTCCATCTACCTGACCCACGCGGCCATTCTGTTTGTGTTCAAGAGCGCCGTCATCGTCCTGTCGAAAGTGCTGCACACAGACCTGACGGAGACCTTGCAAGGCCATGACATGCCCAACATGGTCAAGTACATTTCGACCCACAGCGTCTGGCTCGACAACGGCATCGTCGTCTTGCAGTTGGCGGCAGTACTGCTGGTCTCGACATTGACCTACAAGTACGTCGAGATGCCGGGCGTGCAATTGGGCAAGCGACTGACTCGCCGCAAAGGCTCAACGCCTGGCCCTAACCTTCAGGGCGCCGCGCAGTAGCTCGGCTTAATTGTGAGGCTAGGCCAGCGCGTCCATATGCACCTCCACTGCCACCGCTTCATCATGGAAGGCAACGAGTTCTCTGTTTGGAGCGTCGTTGCCCATAATTTATACGAGTAGGGCATCGAGCTATGAGCTGCCCGTAAGAATAGGGCGGATGCCTCTATGCGCCGTCGTGATAGTGCAGAAAACCGGGTCGGATGTGAGCAGAATATCCGGGAAGCGAGAGGAAGCTAACCCGTGTACGGAAAGTTAGTATATTTATTTTTGTCGCGTACTAGCTAAATGCCAGCAATCCGATAGAATCGCCGCCGGCCAATGATGGCTGTGCCCAGAAATGTCGGAGATGTGTGGTAATGAATGTTGGAAGCGTAGTAAGGATTGCTGCGGTATTTGTGATGCTCGTACTGCAGGGGTGTGCGAGCATCTTGGGAGATTCTCGCTATCCTGTATCGGTAAGCAGCGCACCGCCTGGTGCTTCTTTCGAGATTGCTGATAAAAATGGCCAAATCGTGCACTCAGGTCATACACCAAGTACCGTCACCCTGAAATCCGGAAAGGGTTATTTTTCGGGTCAGACCTACACGCTGAGATTTAAGAAGGATGGCTACCCGGACCGAAGCGTAACCCTTGATTCCAGCGTAAGTGGCTGGTACTGGGGCAATATCGTGTTCGGTGGCTTGATTGGTATGCTGATTGTTGATCCTGCAACGGGCGCAATGTACAAGCTTCCTGATTTTGTCTCGGCCGATATGGGTGTACCGATTGCTGAGCGCGGCGGATTGTCGGTAGGGATGATCGACTCTCTTACTGCCTCACAACGCGCAGATTTGATACCGCTCCGTCCGTGAAGTGTATTAGGGTTCTGTAGATAAGCCCTGCTATGCCGAGGAGAGAGGTGGTAGGCTTGGCGGTTATGAACGACTTTGAAGCGGAAAGCTCGAGGCCTCGGCGGTCTCCGTATCAATGCACTGCCAAGCTGTAATGTGTTTGGAAATCGCTCAACAATATTGTTGGAGAGATCCCTCCAAGCACATTGATCTCGTCCTCGGCTTTTTGCTTCTTGTCACGATCATCCACTATGAATAGTACGTCCACGGCGTATTCAGATTTATTAACAAGGACTGCTTTTCGAAGTCTAGCGTTTATCGAGTGCTGTACTGGAGCAACAGCGTCAACGTAAGTGTCTCCCCATAGAAAATCGAAGGTTATATCGACTTTTCCGACTCTGAGACTAGCGTTTCTGGATAATTTTCTATCTGGATCCTTCGCCCGCAGTATGATCTCAACATGTTCGGTAAGCGAAGAGTCTGTATCCCCTTCAGAGAACCTATCTTCTTCCCACACTGTGATCGCAGTTAAAAGCCGAAGAATCTTTGCACCCCAAATATTGAGATCGCCTTCTGGGAAAGTACATTCAAAAGCTCCAGCGGCGGTCAATGCAAAGCCATAACGCAAGCCGAGATTTTCAAGACCTTTCCAGTTTCTTTTATCCCCGAGCATATACCCAAGAGAGCGAAGCGCGAATAGTGCAATGCCATCGTCTGTAAAGTCTATGTGGCTACCACGTTTTATCAGGTAGAAGTCCAAGGGTTTTCCCCCAGGCAATGTCAAAGGCGTACTGATATACGTTACGGGTCCGTTACCTACATCAATGGTCTGGCAGTGCCAGCCCGACTGTGAGAAAAAATCCTCGCACCCAATGCTACTCATAGCCTCACCCAAATAAATCGTCTTCAAACGGCGCCAATATGGACCGACCGCCATTGCTCGCAATTCTAGCGTGCCGTACGAATCGCTCAACCCATCGATGCTCGGTGGCTCCACTGATGGATGCGCGAACCTTTTTTGTGATTTGAGCCAGTCGCGCATCACCAAGATGAAGGTGCGGTCCGAACATGTCCATTCCTTTTTCTCTATGAGATCGCTCATGCTCCGGCCAGATCTCAAGCATGAAGACGCGACGTTTTTCCTTACCGTCACGGTACATCAGACCATAACTCACCCGCTCGCCCATTCTCCCTGGCTGAAATTCTCCTTTGAAATAGAGATGAGGAATGGTTACGCGACGCTCATCCAGCAGCATGCTGGTGGCTTCGAGCCATCCACTGTGCGATGGCTTCTCAGACCAATCCACTTCTTCTGATAGAAATTTGATTCGTTGGCACCATTGTCGGCAGTCGTCCAGCCAAGTGGCTTTGTGCATATCAGCTCCCTGATTTCCCTAGACAGGCTGTGGGTTCAATAACGCCATTCTTGTGACATGCTTTCCCATGCGATGTCGTTTGGTCAGCATGGCCTAAACGCTTCACCGTGCGTGTCGATAGATCATAGGATGACCTGAATGACGTTTCGGATCAGAACCGTTACAGGATCTATCACCGCTTACGCAGCCATGCCATCAGCTCCTGCAGTTGGCGTTTCCACTTTCGTGTCATTAGCCCCTCATTTGGATAGCAACCTGCATCCGGCTCACCTATGCAAACACTCCTTCAGTACCACTGGTGTACCACAACGACCGTTCATGCCATCTACACCAAACTATCGCCCCACGGTGATGGCACTAAGATATCATTACGCAGTCTAGTAGAATTCTGAACTCTTTATCCCGGTGTCCCATGCAAGCCGTTCAAGCTCAACCGGCCCATTCTCCCGAGCCGCACACCATGGCACTGGTCGAGCGGGCCATTGCCAGCGGCGTGGGTGGTTTGACGTTCGACCGTGAACTGGAACGGCGCTATGAGGCCGACACCCAAGGTCAACGGTTACAGTTTCTGACGTCCACAGGCATATGCGGCGCGATCATCTACAACCTGTTTCTGATCAGCGACTGGCTTGCCCTGAAGGACGTGTTCGCCTATGTAGCCATGGGGCGCCTGCTGCTGATCACGCCGCTGATCGTAGTTATCCTGCTGCTGGCGAAGCGCCTGACTTCACGCCGGGCGCTGGAGACTGTCTCTGCAACGGCTACGGTACTGTCTTCGCTGATGCCGCTGGTGGTGATGATCTACAGCGACAGTCCCTATCGCCTGCACTATCAACTGGGCATGCTGCTGCTAATGGTCTACTGCACGATGATCCAGCAACTGCCCCTGCGTTTTGCCGCGGCCGCCATGGCCTGCATGCTGGTTATCCAGTTGGTGACCACTCACATCGCCGGATTCATGGACCCGGTGACCTGGCGCGCCAATGCTTTCCTGTATGGCTCCACGGTGGTGCTGCTGCTCATGGCGTCCTATTTCCTGGAGCGCGGCAGCCGCTTGAGCTATCTGTATGCCTTGCGCGGGCGCTTGCTCGAGGTGCAGCTGACCGAGATGGCCCGCACCGACCCGCTGACCCAGTTGTTCAACCGTCGGCATCAGGGCGAGGTGATGACTCAAGTGTGGCAAGCGGCGAGTGCCGAGCCGACCTGTGTCACCGCGATCCTCATCGATATCGATCATTTCAAGCTTTACAACGACAGCTATGGGCACCTCCAGGGCGACAGCTGCCTCAAGCAGGTCAGTGCAACTATCAAGCAGTTGTCCGCACAAGCCAACGCCATGCCGTTCCGCTTCGGGGGCGAGGAAATGCTGGTATTGCTGACGGGCGCCGACGGCCAGCAGGCCAGGCAGTTGGGACAGGACCTGTGCACGGCGGTGTCGGACCTGCGGCTCGAGCACCCAGCGCTGGGGCAGGGCGCACACGTGACCATCAGCGTGGGCATAGCGATGGGGATCGCGCCGTACGTTTCGGCGCACACCTTGATCGGGGCCGCCGACCAGGCCCTGTATGCCGCCAAGAACGCTGGGCGCAATTGCCTGCGTCAAGCGCCCTTCGAGGGCAGCGCGGCTGCGTGAAGTCCGGCTTTGAGGGTTAGTTTTGCAGAGCTTGCAGCCGCGCTTCCTTGGCGTCATCGAAAATCATGTACAGGGCTTCGATGTCGGCAGGCTTGAGCTTGCGCGACTGTTCGAGCCCAAGGATCAGCGCGATTTCGAGCGCGCCTTCGCGCTCTACATCTGCTTTGGTGCTCGCAGCGTTCAGAGCGCGGACCAGGCCATTGACCGAGTTTCGCACGTCCTTGGGCAGTTTCAGTAGATCCAGGCGTTCCTGCGGCATGTGACGCTCTCCAGCAAAACAAAGGGGGGGGCGGTAGTCATTCCACCTGCGCCTCAACGCGTCAATTCATGGCCATACGGTACGCGGAAGCCCGACGCATTGCGATGGCCGCCGCCGCCGAACTGCTTGGCGACTTCGGACACGTCCATGCCTTCGTCCGTGCTGCGCAGCGAAAAGGAGCGGCCCTTGGGGCCATCGGAGTAACAGGCGGCAAACAATTCGCCCTGGGTCATGATGTTGCCGGCATCGCTGGCGAACAGCGAGGGGATGTTGGCGACGGGCACATCATGGCCACCGATGGTCATCCGGCGCGCGGTGGAGCGCAACAGGTCGGCCACGGTTTTCTGTCGCTGCCGCTCGATCGCTATGCCATCGGCCAGCAACGCTTCTACGGGCCCTGCCAGCAGCTCATCCCACACGGCAAAGTCCTGCGGGTAGCTGAACAGATTGGACAGTACCTCGCGTGTACCCGGCAGGTTAAACCGCCATAGGTCACGGTCCTCGATATGGTCGATCAGGGCAGGGCGCGGTTGGCCGGCGAAGAAGTAATCCCAGGCCAGGCCTGCGCCCGAACGGCTCATGTCGAACAAGGCGTGCACGTTGCCGCCTTCGACCGGCTCGCCCAAGGCCCCGGCCGCCGGCACCCTGAGCAGATCGGCCTGAGCGGTCTTGTGGTGATCGAGCACCAGGATCGACAAGGCCTGCGCCGCCATGGCCATGAGCGTTTCGTAGTCGTACGCAAAATCCACGATCAATACGTGCCGGCCGGTCACATCGGGCGCTGGCTGGCCATGGCCGGCTGCGTGAAACTCCACTTCAGGCCCGAGTGCCTTGCGCACTACCCAGGCTGCGCCAAAGCCATCGGCGCAGTTTCCGTGGTAGATGCAAAGCGTGTTTGTGGGGTCTGCGATCATGTAGAGCTCCGAAATCGGCGGGTAGGGCGGGTCGGCTATTCTAAGCGATTACAAGGCCATGCGCGCGATTGGGAAAGCCTGGCCGGCGTTCGTCAGGCAACCGTCCATCGCCATGGCGAAGCATTTGGGGAAAGCGGACAGTCATTGTCATGGGGACCTCTCAAACCGACCGGAGCGTTTCTGTCGCAAGGCTCGAATCGCGAAGGGTCATCTCATCGGGGCACTTCTTTATGGAAAAAACCGTGTCTATTTCAACATCCAGTCCAGATCAGCGGCAGCATGCAATGCAAGCCTTGCTCGAAGAGTTCGCATTGCGCGGTGTCGACCTGCAGGCCGTGGCGGAGGCTGCCAAGCTGCGGCTGCTAGGCAGCCCGGAGCTATGCCTGTTGCACGCGGACTATCGCGTCCAGTGCGCTAAAGCGGTGGATGAGCTGCTGGACCAGGTCGCGCCCGTGCAAGCATGAATCCTTGCCTGCCGGAGCGCGAACGGCGGGGCGCGTGACGAATCCTAACCAGAGGTGCATGTAGCCATGGTCGAACTCGATACCTTGTACCAGCACATGGCGCAGGCGCCTTTTCTGGTATTGACCGGGGCGGGCATCAGTACGGCGTCCGGTATTCCCGACTACCGCGACACCGAAGGCGTCCGGCGTGGCAATGCGCCCATCATGCACCAGGATTTCATCGCCAGCGCTGCCACTCGCAAACGCTATTGGGCCCGTGCCATGGTGGGCTGGCGTGGTGTCCATCAAGCGTCGCCAAACGCGGCTCATCAGGCGTTGGCGGCGTTGCAGAGCCAAGGGCTGATCAGCGGCGTGATCACCCAAAACGTCGACGGATTGCACGACGCCGCGGGCAGCCGCAACGTTGTCGAACTGCACGGGAACCTGCATCGCGTGGTCTGTCTGGACTGCGGCATGCGTTTGCAGCGCGATGACGTGCAGTCGCTGCTGGAAGAGCAGAATCCCTATCTGCAGGATGTCCATGCCGTGCTCGCGCCTGACGGCGATGCGCAACTGGCGGCGCGTTTTCTGGAAGCCTTCCGCACGCCCCATTGCCCATGTTGTGGAAGCGATATGCTTAAGCCCGACGTGGTGTTTTTCGGCGGTGGCGTCGAGCCGGCGCACGCCGCAGCGGCCTGGAAAGCCGTGGAAGCAGCGCCGGGCATGCTGATCATCGGCTCCTCGCTGATGGCCTACTCGAGCTTTCGCCTGTGCCAAGAGATGTCACGCCAGGGCAAACGCCTGTTGGCCGTCAACCTTGGCCGTACCCGTGCGGATGGATTGCTGAGCGTCAAGGTCATGCAGCCCTGCGAACAGGTCATGCCCCAGATAGCGCAACGGCTGATCCAAGGCAGTCGGCCATCAACCTAGTGCAGTGTCCATGAACATCATCACCGCAAAGCCCAGCATCAGGCCCAGCGTGGCTGGGGTTTGGTGCCCGTTGCGGTGGGTTTCCGGAATCACCTCGTGGGACACCACGAAGATCATGGCGCCTGCAGCCAGGCCCATGCTGATCGGATAGGAGAGTGCGAAGCCGCTCGACAGCCCCAAGCCGACCATTGCCCCCAGTGGCTCCATCAGGCCGGAACCCATTGCCACCAACGCTGCCTTGCCGGCGCTCAGCCCGGTTGCGCGCAGCGACATGGCCACCGCCAGACCCTCGGGAATATCCTGCAGCAGGATCGCGCTGGTCAGCGGGATACCGACGGCCAAGTTGCCATCGGACAGGCTGACGCCAATGGCCATGCCCTCGGGCAGGTTGTGCAACGTGATGGCCAACACGAATAGCCATACCCGATGAATCCGCTCTGCGTTCGGGCCATGTCTGCCCGCGTTCTCATGTTCATGGGGAATCACCTTGTCCAGCGCAAGCATCAGACCGACGCCAAGTCCTAGGCCCAGGATCACCACCAGCGCCGCCACCGCAGGGCTGTCGGTGTGGGTATTGGCGGCGGCCAGGCCCGGCAGCAACAGGGAGAACGTACTGGCCGCCAGCATCATGCCACCGGCGAAGCCAAGCATGACGTCCTGCACCTTCGAGGATATTTCCCGCAGCGCCAAGGCAATCAACGCACCCAATGCCGTTGCCGCGAAGCCGCCGGTACCGCCGAGCAGGGCGTACCAGGCGTGTTGCCGGTCGACATGCATCAGGGCGTTGACGATGCTCCACACCATCACCACGGCACTGACGGCCAGAAGCACGCCGGTCAGGGTCCATAACCAGGGTTTGTCGCGAAAACGCTGTGGCCAGCTGTCGCTGGCGGCGGTGTTGGAAGGCATAGGGCTCTCGGGAAATTGCGGCAGGCTTAAGCATGGACCCAAATAAGCCGCAGGGGTTGCGCTCCATGTGAATGGACGCCATAGGAAAATTCTTTTTTTTGCAGTGCATCCAAATGCCCGGCAGATGCGTAGTACCTACAGCAGCTACACAAGGCGCTGCCGGTTCGATCACTCTTATGGAGCTTACGAGATGAACAGCACACACCGTTTCTGCTTGGCCAACGTTGTTTTTGCCGCCACTTTCGCCCTGGCGACCACTGCCCACGCGCAAATGGATCTGCCTGCACCGGTACAGGTGCCGGCAGGCAACAAGGTCGCGATGGAAACCGTCGGCATGGGCGACATCACCTACGAATGCCGCGACAAGGCCAATGCCGCAGGTCAGACCGAGTGGGCATTCGTGGGGCCCAAAGCCGTTCTGAACGATCGCTCTGGCAAGCAGGTAGGGACTTATTTCGGTCCGCCCGCCACGTGGCAGGCGGCAGACGGTTCCAAGGTGACTGGCACCCAGGTCGCCGTTGCACCTGCAGGCGACGGCAATCTGCCGTACCAATTGGTCAAGGCCAACCCTGCCGAAGGCAAGGGCGCCATGCAGGGTGTGACGTACATCCAGCGCACCGCGCTCAAGGGTGGCGTTGCCCCCACCAGCGCCTGCACGACCGCGCAGAAGGGCCAGAAAGAAACGGTCAAATACCAGGCCGACTACATTTTCTGGTCTGCCAAGTAACCTTGCTTCGCCACGTGAAAGTTGCGTAGCGCTGGCGCGCGGAACGGCAAGTCCGCGCGTCTGGTCTACACTGCCGAGCGAGCTTTATTCTTCCACTTGCCATGGCGGTCTTTCTTGTCCTTGCCGGAAAATTCATTCGATTATGAAGTGGCCTTGTACGGCTGCGCCGCTGGCGATCGGCGGGCACTGCATGGCTTGTATGAGCGTGAAGGCGGGCGCTTGTTGGGCGTGGCCCTGCGCATTGTCGGCGACCGGGCGCTGGCCGAGGACATCGTCCACGACGCATTCGTGCGGATCTGGACTCAAGCTGCCAGTTTCGACGCCAGGCGCGGTTCGGCGCGTGGATGGATGTTCACCATCACCCGGCACCTTGCCCTCGACCATATTCGCAGCCACACCCGCTTGCGAGCCTTGAGCGCTGAAGATCTGGCGTCTTTGACGACCGACGAGCCCTCGGAGGTTGCGTTGGGCGGCGCGCGGATCGACGGATGCCTGGAACAGCTCGATCCGCAGCGAAGGCAGTGCCTGTACCACGCCTATCTGGACGGCTATTCACATGCTGAAATTGCCCAGCGCCTGCAGACCCCGCTTGGCACGGTGAAGGCCTGGATCAAGCGCAGCCTGGCTGCGCTGCGCGAGTGCATGGGATGAGCGAACGAAGTGAGCAGGTAGAGCCCATGAATACTGAAGAACTGGCCAGCGAGTACGTGCTGGGCACCCTCGATGCAGAACGACGGGCAGAGGTCGAGCGACGCTTGCCTGTGGACCTGGAGTTGCGCACGGCCGTCGATGCCTGGGAAGCGCGCCTGCTGCCGTTGGCTGAACGCATCACGCCAGTGCCGACGCCTGCGACGTTGTGGCCTCGCATTCAGCGCAGCCTGGACAGCGCAGGGGCGCAGCCGACACCGATCTGGTGGAATCGTCTAGGTGTCTGGCGTGGCCTGGCAGGCGCCGGACTCGCGGCAAGCCTGGTGCTCGGCGGGTTGCTGTTCAATGTCCGTGCGCCGGTGCCGGGACCGGCCTATGTGGTGGTGCTCATCGCGCCGCAAGACAAGGCACCGGGTTGGGTCGTGCAAGCCAGCGACTCCAAGGAAGTGCAGCTCATTCCTCTGAACGATGCCACGGTGCCGGCAGACAGGGCCCTGCAGTTCTGGACCAAGGCCGACAGCTGGCAGGGACCCGTCTCGCTGGGACTGGTGGAGCCGGGGCAGAGCGTGCATGTGCCTCTGGACAAGCTGCCACCGCTGGAAAACAACCAGCTGTTCGAGCTGACGCTCGAGCCCAAGTCAGGGTCGACGACGGGCAGGCCGACGGGGCCCATTCAGTTCATTGGTCGTGCGGTCAAGGTGATCTGAGGCGTAAACCGGCCTATCAAGGGCGCAGTCGTTCTTCCTGACAGTCCGGGCCGCCCATGTCGAACTCGCGGCAGATCAACGGGCGGTTCAGGTAGATGCTGCAACTCATGGAGCGTCGGTCCAGTGCTGCGCACCAGCCGTCATCGAGGCGCGACATGGTTTCCGAACCCCACTCATCCACTTCGATGAAACGCTCCGGCACACCCGTGTCGGTGATCAGCATGACTTCCAGCCGGCAGCATTTGGCGGCGCAGCGGTCACAGCTGATGGTGGGGTCGAAGTCGCTGGATACAGCGATGTCATGCAGCACGATCAAGGGTAATGCCTGGCAGAAAATGATCGGGGCAGCGTACCGGTAGTTGGGTTATTTCACAAAACAAGCTGTGCACAGAGGGGCGTCAGGCGACGGGTTGCAGGTCAGGCCGCCTTGGACGATTTGCGTTTGCGCTTGTTTTTCCATGGTGTGGAGCCTTTGGGCGCCGGACTGCTGATGACCATGCGCAAGCCTGCGCAGCGCTCCACCAGCTTGCTCATCCACGCCGATTGCTTGGCGACGAACGTCTCCAGCGACATCTCACCGTTCTGCACCATGTCCAGCGCCTGCTCCCAGATGGCGGTGGTGCCTGGGTCGGCAATGGCCCGAGGTACCGCGTCGATCAGGCTGAAGGCAGCCGGTGCGGCAGCCAGGGCCTTGCCCTGTTTGGTCAGGTAGCCGCGGTCCAGAAGGCCCTGGATGATTCCGGCACGGGTGGCCTCGGTGCCGATTCCGGTGGTGTCCTTGAGTTTCTGCTTCAGGCGCGGATCTTCGACCAGCTTGGCGACGTTTTTCATTGCCTTGATCAGGTCGCCTTCGGTGAAGG
>Ga0265798_10011215_pt1 | contig 10942 bp, 16 predicted proteins | sample P3T30metagenome_FD_192430 | JGI IMG/M metagenome (GOLD analysis project Ga0265798, IMG submission 192430) | Plant litter microbial communities from East Loma Ridge, Irvine, California - P3 T30 | ecosystem: Environmental > Terrestrial > Plant litter > Unclassified | place: USA: California... | reverse complement strand
CCATCCAGTAGCCGGCCCAGTATTGGGATGTCATGGCGTAGGAGAGGGCATCTGTAGCAGACACAGCCGTCGTAGGCGCGATCGACATGGGAGCAGGTGGAGACGGATATTGCTGGACCGCTGATGCTGTGGCGTCCGCCATTGCTGGCACTTCATCTTCGGATTCTGCTTCCAGAAGAGGCAATGAAGCAGAGGTGGACCGGTCGGCGTGGGATCGTCCCGGAGAGTTGGGCGATGGTGGTGAATATTGAGGCGAAGCCGGACTACCATCGGCTTGATGGGAGGCAGCGGATGTACTGATATAAGGGTTCGGCGGACGAGGGTCCGATAATCTTGGATGATGATCTCGATTTTTGGGACGCTTCTTTGGCCTTGACTGGGGAACTTCGGCCACTGCTTCGCGATCGATGTCAGGCAATATTTCCGAGGCCGTGTACCAGCTGTTCCGTCAGATGCATTAACATATATTGCAGACATGCACTGACGCTGTGTTCAATTGGGTAGATGGACCAGCTTGACCTTGCAGTGCTGCTTGCGCTGTGACCTTGTCGAGCCATGAACCTGGTCCAGGGTGATGGGCCTACGAGATCAGCTTCATCTTCGCGAACTAAGTCATGAGCGCACTCACATGAAACTCCTCCATTGCTGTGTCGTATGCGTTGACTAGTTCACGATCGTCCCAAGCCCCGTTGGCTGATGTCCCTCCGAAAGACAACATGATGCTCATTATAAGAGTGATACTAAATATTAGAGCTGCGTGACTGGTGGAATTGAGTGCAAGAAGGTACGAGTACAGCTTTAAATCGGCTAGATCCGGATCACAAGTTGTATTCCTACATCATCCCCTCCACGACGTCACTCTTGTTCACTCTCGTTCACTCTACCTCTTATACGTTCATCATGTCTAGTCTTCCACAAGTAAGATGACCAATCAGGCGTACACGATAAAGTGCTGACTTATTCTAGTATTACAATCTCCTCGTAAATATATCAATTCTCGGTAGACAACGACTGACTTTTTAGAATATCCCTCAGACCGCCACCGCGTAGGTGAAAGGTTCGAGGGAGCACTGACCATAGGGATGAAGTTCGGTCGGCATACAAGAAGGAGTCACTAAGAACTCATCCGGATAGACTACCTGGAGATGCGACCCCGCAGGACAAGAGGCGAGCTACTGAGAAATTCGTGTGTGACTGAATAACCCTTCCTGCACAACCCTGATGAATTCCAGCAAGCCGTGGCCGATGCGTATTACGTCTTATCAGATCCAGCCAGACGAGCGGAATACGATACCCTTTTCAGGTCTAAGCCTTCGTCGGCCTTCACGGACGAGCACGCATCGGAATTCGAGCAGGAGCAAGCTAGTGGATCGTTCTTTGAGAACTTTTCAACCTTTTTCCAGAATGCTACGGGAGCGGCCGGCGCTTCGTCTGAGCCTAAAGCACATCCGCGACCGGATGCCAACGGAGTATTTGGGGACGTATTCGAGGAGATGTAAGGCAAACAATAGCTGTATGTGCTGATCATAGGCTCGCCCCAGAAGTTGCCCATGTTCGCCCGTGGTGGTCGTGGATGGGTGGCGGCGCTGGAGCGACCCTAGGATATATCATCGCCAACGTTCCCGGCGCTGTCGCCGGTGGTAAGCAGAGTTCATCAGGCTTGATCAGAGTACTAAAGTGACAGGGTTCGCGGGCAACCGCATTGGCGCTATTCGTGACGCCAAGGGCAGGAGTGTAGCATCGGTTTTTACTGGGCTGGAGTCGAGCCAGAAAGCCGAGGTAAGGCGTGATGACGCTCATTGGCTGATGCTAGATTCTTCGTGCGCTGGCGTTCAAGGTCTTGGGATCGATGGGGTGATGCTTTGGAAGTTTCGGCTTGTCCGCGTGTCGTCGCTGGGCAGTCTTCCGGCAATACACGATGGTGGGACATGCAGGCAATGATGTTCACATGCAAGCGCTCATTCATGACTGCTCATTCTTTTCAAGAGCAAGTTAGTTTCGCGACACAAGGAGCATCGAGGAGGCTGTCATGAACAAATATGCATGGTGAGATTACTGAATATCGATACATTTATCTTATACGGCACTATTATAGACGATATAATTCCCCACCCTACTGGGTGGTGGAGTTGTGGTGACCAACTTTGGGTGCGCCTTCGTCTATATGTCAGGATGCGTTATTGCGAAGAAGTGGAAAGGTCACTCACAGACCTGGTGGTTGTGGCCAGCGTCGGAGTGGGTCTCTGGGGAGCCAGACTTCTGCTTGAGGAACTGTTCATGGCTGATAGTAGGGAGAGTAGTGGCCTCGTGGACAACAGGGGCAGCATCAATCCTCTCGTGGACGGGGATGGTCTGGTGAACGGTGGTGGGCTGGATGGTTTCTCGCTGGACAACGGGCTGGACTGAATTATTTAGCGTTGTTCCAACAATATTCCGCGACAAACATACTGGTCTCGTGGATGTGATGGTGCTCGTGCTCGTTGGTGGAGACACCAACGTGGGAAGCGCTTCGCTCGGTCTCACCCTGGATGGTGGTGTCCTGGTAAGCGGTCCTCTGCTCGTGGAGCTTAGCCTGATGCTCTGGGTTCATCTCCTCCTTGTGCTCTCGAGTGATGACGGGAGCGGCAGTAGCGGTGTGCTGAGTAGGAAGAACCTTGTGGTCCTCTACAGGCTGTACTCGGTGCTAAGGATCAGTCAAGGTCGCATACACGCGGAATAGTATAATTTACCTGGTGGTGGTGGATGTGCTTCTCCCTGTCGACGGCCTCAGCGGTCTCGATGTGTTCTTGGGGTCGGACATTCTCCTGGACAACTTCGGGAGCGACTTCGGAGCAGACCTCGGTCGTGTTCTCCTTGTTGGATCCCTTGATGTCAGCCGAGTTTCTACATTCACACGACGTTGTTGCTTACCTTGAGGAAGTTCTTGACGCCATCGGTGATACCAGACATTGTGTTGATGGTTTGTGAGTTGATTGAGGTAAGTGGTACGAGTAATGAAGTGTTGGAATAAACTGAGTGTTTTTGGTGAGTAGAGACGGAAAGAAGGAACAGGTTATATATAGTGTAGTGAGTGTGCGTCGTGTCTGGGAAGTGCTACATTGTCGTCATTCGAGATACGTCATGTGACGTTGTAAAGAGTCTTCTATTTGTTGAATCGCCGTAATAGTCATCATCCCGTCATCCTAAATGTCAGCGCGGTGGATGGAACATACCATCCTCATTTGCACCCTGACAAGAGTGCGAGAGTGCGTCGTCAATCGGGCATACACTGTGCCCATACACCGGAATCTAACGGCTCCAATGCTACGATTCATCCGAGATCTAAATCTGAGCCACCGCTGAGACCAACCCTGTGTCCGAGATACGGCATCCGTCGAGACTTAAAGTTGCCAGTAGAAAGGTGTAGCAGTCCACGAGTACTCCGAGTAGTCCAGGTGTAACGCGTATGATCTACCCTACATCGTCATTCCGCAGTTGTAATAACAGTTAACCTTATCTTGTCAGGCACAGTGACGCATTCCCCTTTCCCTGCTCTCATCTTTCGTTGTCCCCTCCGAGTACGAGTACAAACAAATCACTTTTAGCGTCTGGTAACTCATCACCTGACCATGGCTCTCCCACACTCGCCCGGTCGTACATCAGACCTCTCTTCCATGGCCGAGTCCGATCAATCATCTCACTCGACTCATGCCGACAGCTCCAGGCGCTCGTCCATCTCGAGACTAGCCAAGAAACTGGTTGTCGGTCGCAATCCATTCTCGAGCCACGGTAGAAAGCACTCTGACGAAGCCAGTATCCCACCAAGAACCACTTCCCTCGCTCTAGCAGATTCAGAACTAGCTCCCGTCCCGCCTCCGAAAACACCAGTCACCGGAAGTGATCAGCCCATTTCAGCAATTTCAACCGTCAATTCGGCAGAGACGTCGGCTGCAGATGCTAGCTCAAGCTCAATCCCTGCGACACAGGACTTGGCAGCCGGCAACGATGATCCAGCTTCGGATCTCATGGCGCCGAACTTGAAGGCATTGGAGCAGCAGCGTCAGGAGCTAGTCGATTCAGTGGTACAAGAGGTGAGGAGGAACAAAAAAGCCCCACTGGATGAAGCTGGCCGTCGTGTCTTCGAAGCGGCTGGATTCGGGGACCGCATCGAGAAAAAGAGTGACGTCGAGGTTGAGACTCATTGGCTCAAACCAGTAGTACAAGTGAGTACAAACGATCAACGGCTTTGCTGATCTGATAGGAAACGATCATCCACAGGGAACACACCGAGTACACTACCGTGATTGAACGGGAGATACACATTCACCATGTATAGTAAGTCACAATCTGATCGTGCTCGCAAGCTGAAGACAGCCCTCGGATTCAACCCATTCATGACCCCGATCCCATCATGCTTCAGCCTCGACACCGAATGTTCTCCCCTCGTACCGGCCACTGGCACGAGGTGATTGGGGATGCTGAAGCCATCAGCCTGTTGGGGGAAGATGCGTTCTTGAATGGTCCGAAGGAGTACAGGGAGATCAGAAGAGCGGCCCTTCCTGGCCTGGATAGCAGCTACAACGATCAACCGGACGAAATCAAGCAAGCAGGAAAGGCGAGGGTCATTGAGCGTGAGACTGTGGAAGGAGGCCCGACCGGTCTCTGGCACCGGCTCACGGGTGACTCCAGCAGCAGGAGCGTAGTCGACGACGAAGTCCACCTGGTCGATGGATTGGAAGGCCTAGGTGAGGGCGTGCGAACCATGCATGTGACCATCTGAGGTGGGGTCTAGAGGTGTTGTGTAGCCATAGTATAACGTATAGTCATGTATCTACTCTATCAATCATCATCGTCTAATATAACACGTCACATTTGGTTTTTTGACTCGTTACGCGAGGTGTTAGAGATAACGAAAAATCAGCTATCTCGACACAACATCCTCAAAACATCTACCCATCCCATCTGCTTGCATAGATCTAGGCTGGGCTGCCATGATCCGTGCACCAATCACTCGGGCCTTGAGGCTGCCCGCTGCTTCCAGGCTACATACTCCAGCTGCTCGAATTACGCGACAACTAGCTCGAGGATATGCTGTCGCAGCGCCAGCAGTCGGCTCGTACAACTCCTCAGAACCGACCTTAAATTCGCCTTCCGAGCTCGCCCGAAGAATCAGTGCCAAGGTCCTTCCTAGGCTCGAGAAGCCGGATGTCCGCAAAGTCTTGGTTGTCGGAAGTGGTGGTCTCAGTATCGGACAAGCCGGAGAATTCGACTACTCCGGTGAGTACAGCAGACCAGGGTGTCTGGCCCAGCTAATGGACAGGTTCTCAGGCTATCAAGGCGCTACGTGAATCCAACATCTCCACCGTTCTCATAAACCCCAACATCGCTACCATCCAAACTTCGCATCATCTTGCTAATGAAATTTACTTCCTACCTGTCACGCCAGACTATGTCGCCTATGTTTTGGAGAAGGAGCGACCTGACGGTATCTTGTTGACGTTTGGTGGACAGAGTGCTTTGAACGTTGGTATTCAGCTCGAGAAGATGGGTGTCCTGGAGCGATTAGGAGTCAAGGTCTTGGGAACGCCCATCAGGACTCTGGAAGTCTCGGAGGACCGTGATCTTTTTGTGCAGGCGCTGAACGGTAAGTTAGCAGCTGAGCTGTCTGTCCGTCACTAATCATCAGAAATCGACATCCCTGCAGCGCAGTCGACCGCGGTTTCGACCATCCAGGGTGCTCTAGACGCCGCAAAGACCATCGGATACCCCATCATCTTGCGGTCCGCCTTCTCCCTCGGTGGTCTAGGGTCTGGATTCGCTCACAACGAAGAGGAATTGAGGAATTTGTCTGCTAGGAGTTTGAGTCTCAGTCCCCAGGTCCTGATTGAAAAGAGTCTCAAGGGTTGGAAGGAAGTCGAGTACGAGGTCGTCAGGGATGCTGCCGACGTAAGTCGCAATCCAACGCCCTGGAAAGCTTTATTGATTCCACCAGAACGTCATCATTTGCTGCAACATGGAGAACTTTGATCCATTGGGAACACATACCGGAGATTCCATTGTGGTCGCCCCTTCACAGACCCTGTCGGACGATGAATATCATATGCTTCGTTCCGCCGCCATCAAGATTGTTCGACATGTCGGTGTTGTCGGAGAGTGTAATGTCCAGTATGCTCTCGACCCATACTCCAAGGATTACCGAGTCATTGAGATGAATGCCCGTCTCTCGCGATCAAGGTATGTCTGTCGACAATGATGACGCTGATGCCAGTGCACTCGCCTCCAAAGCTACCGGTTACCCTCTCGCCTACACTGCCGCCAAAATCGCTCTCGGTCATACTTTACCTGAATTGCCCAATGCCGTCACCAAATCCACCACCGCCTGCTTCGAGCCATCACTCGATTACATTGTTACCAAGATCCCCAAGTGGGACTTGGCCAAGTTCCAGCACGTCGACCGAGATGTGGGTTCAGCTATGAAATCAGTCGGAGAAGTGATGGCTATCGGACGAACCTTCGAAGAATCTCTGCAAAAGGCCATCCGACAAGTCGACCCCAACTTTTTCGGCTTCGACGCTTACTGGAAACCCGATGATATGACTGCTGCTTTGACCGAGAACAACGACCGACGTCTGTTTGCCATTGCTCATGCTATGCTTAACTTGGACTACTCAGTCGAAAAGCTTCACGATCTCACCAAAATCGATCGTTGGTACCTGTTCAAGCTTGAGAACATCGTCAATGTATACAAGCGAATCCAGTCCACACCATTTGCCGAATTTGACAAAGACCTCGTCATGACCGCAAAGAAAACTGGATTCTCCGACTTACACATCTCTCAGCTCTGTGGGCAAAAAGAAGCGGAGGTCCGGGCATTGCGAAAATCGCTTGGCGTTACGCCCTTTGTCAAACGTATCGATACCCTTGCTGCCGAGTTCCCTGCCTACACCAACTACCTATACACGACGTACAACGCTACCACACATGACCTCGAATTTGACGAGCACGGAACCATGGTACTCGGCTCAGGCGTGTACCGAATCGGTTCATCTGTTGAATTCGATTGGTGTGCGGTCACTTGCTCACGAGCTATCCGTAAAATGGGCAAAAAGACAATCATGATCAACTACAACCCGGAAACCGTTTCCACCGATTTCGATGAAGCGGATAGGCTCTACTTCGAAGAACTTGGGTTCGAGCGAGTCATGGATATCTACGAGCTAGAGGGAGCCGAAGGAGTCGTGGTCAGCGTTGGGGGTAAGTCGCTGCGCAACCCGTGGAACTAACGTCTAGGACAACTTCCACAAAACATCGCTCTACGACTCAAGCAGACTGGCGTTAACGTTCTTGGTACCGACCCTGACCAGATTGACAACGCAGAGGATCGACACAAGTTCTCGTCTATCCTAGATTCTGTTGGCGTCGACCAGCCGGCTTGGACTGAGGCTGCCTCGCTTGATGCTGCCAAGGACTTCGCCAACAAGGTCGGGTAAGTTGCGCCACGCATGAAGCGAGATCGGGCTTATCATACAGCTACCCCGTCTTGATTCGACCCTCCTATGTCTTGTCAGGCGCCGCCATGAACGTTGTATACGATGAGTCGACTTTGCAACACTTCCTCTCTGCTGCCACCAGCGTCTCGCCTGATCACCCTGTCGTTATCTCCCAGTTTATCGATAATGCTCAAGAAATCGATATCGACGCTGTCGCCCACAAGGGCAAATTACTGGTACACGCTGTTTCCGAGCATGTTGAGAACGCGGGTGTCCACTCTGGAGATGCCACTTTGGTACTTCCACCTTTCTCTCTTCCCGAAAGCGATATGGATCGATTCAAGGAGATTGCCCAGAAAGTTGCCAAGGCTTTCGATATCTCCGGCCCTTACAACATGCAGATCATCCGAAAGCCTCCTGTGGATGGACACCCCGCCGAGCTCAAAGTCATCGAATGCAATCTACGAGCTTCTCGATCGTTCCCCTTTGTGTCAAAGGTACTCGGCACCAATTTCATTGACATCGCTTCAGCTGCCATCATGGGTGAGTTTGATCTCCTCTTGAACCCCAGTCGTGCTGACGACAGACCAAAACGTCCCAGAACCAGTCGACCTCATGAAGCAAAGGCGGGATTACGTCGCTATTAAAGTCCCTCAATTCTCCTGGACTCGACTCCCTGGTGCTGATCCATTCCTTGGTGTCGGCAAGTCAGATGAACTTTTTTTATAATGCGTACTGACCATTTAGAAATGGCATCAACCGGAGAAGTCGCTTCATTCGGTAAAGACATCCACGAAGCATACTGGGCAGCTCTACTATCTGTAAACGGTTTCAAGCTTCCTCGACCCCATTCAGGCATTCTTCTTGGTGGTGACATCAATCGACCAGAGATGGCCGTTGTAGCCGCCAACCTGATGCGTTTGGGATTCCACCTTTACACTCACTGTCAGTCCATGTGGAAAAATTGCGCAACGTCAAGCTGATGATATAGCGCCCGAGGTCACCGCTCACATTAACGACCAGCCCTATTTGTCGATCAAGAAGATTATGGTCCCGGTGAAGGACAAGCGGAAGCTGAGGGAGGGTGAGCAGATTCCCTTAATCTGATTTGGTGAGACGCTGACTTTCAGTCCTCGAGGACCACGAGATCACTTGTGTCATCAACATTTCACGATCCAGGGCACCCGATACCAATGACGCCGACTACGCCTCCCGACGAGCCGCAGTCGACTTTGGAATCCCAGTAAGCTGTCTCCTCTAGCGGGTGACATGCACTGCTGATGACCGTAGCTTATCAATAACGCCAAGCTCGCTGTATTGTTCACGGAAACTCTCCAGAAGAAGTTCCACAACAGCCCTTTGCCATACGTCGAGGGTACCAACCCTTCGGAAGTCAAGGTAGGTCTGGTCAGCAGCTCAAGTGGACATGCGCTGATACAACAGTCGTGGCGAGAATTTGTCCCAGAGGAAATATAGATGCCTCACTCTTGCTTGCTTTCACTTCATTCAATTACTTTGTAGACATTCATCGGGTTCATTAATGCATAACTATCCTTACTCCTGACTCCTTGGTTCTCGTCTTAGTCTCGTTTCTCGATCAGGTGTGATCATAAGGCCAAGAAAGCAAGGCACGAGAATAGAGACAAGGATAATCTCGACGCGTTCATCTTTACATCCATTTCATGCATTATCTGTGATTTCGCTTCCTCCCTCCCACAGCTTCACAGTCACTACATCAGACTCGTACCAACTCGAACTCGCATTGATGACTCCACATCCCTCTGCACGTCGCTATATACGATGCAAGACACATCAGACCCTTTCGATGATGACACTTTCTTCGCTGATATCGACATCTCAGCGCTAGAAGCGGTAGAGGCACAGGCAATATCGGCCACTCAGGCGGCTGCTCGAGCGCCGGCTCGGCCACCTCCTCTGTCAAATCTCACGAGAGAGCCCCGCCCGATCAACACCGAACCTAGAGCTGGGGGAAAGAGCACGTTTGGGTTTGGGGAATTAGGAAAGCACACCCATCCGGCCAACGAAGCCCGGTATATCGAAGGAGTAGAGAAGCGAAAGCAATACTGGGGCATCAGAAGGGACGATGATGAACCGGATGGAGATGGCTATCCGGCAGTCACAATGGATGCTACTGGACGCTACGACCTTGCGAGGGATGATGATGATGATGATCAAGTTGTCGACACCCACGCTCCAGGTGGAAGAGGCGTGGCGTACACTCGAACCGTCGCTCTCCAACGCAACTCTTTCGCGAAAAGCCGGGAAGCACATCTTGACCGAGAGACATCCAATGACAAGGCAGGCCAATCAAAGCTGCCGACAAACGGGATCCGCGAATCGATACTTCGAGACTCATCGCAAATGCCTGCGCCAGCGGTCCCGAATCTACCTGGAGGAACCACCAGACTTCTTTCAAGATCAGCGTCTGTAGGCAAACAAGTCTTTGCTCCTCGCGGAGGTCGCCTACAGCCTGGTCTCGCCCCGATATCCTCACAGTCAAACCCATCACAATCATTGCCGAGCTCTTCGCAGGGATCTCAAGCTCGACGTTCGGTTCTTCAACTCGACGACGAGAGGAGAAGACGGGAGGAGCTGGAGAAGGAGGTCGAGCGGCTGCATGCGCAATTGGAAGCGAGCAAGCCCAAACCTCGACACTGGACGGATGGGATACAGGTGGATTTAGGAAAGGGGAAACCCGAAGAAATGGTGAAGGTTTTGCAGAAACAGGTGTGGCAGGCCAAGGGAGAGGCCGACACGATCCGGCGTGTACAAAAGACCGTAAGTTGATACGTGCATAGCTGCGCTGATTTTCGTAGGACTCGGAAAAGCACATGGCAGAAACAGAGCGATTACGAGCTACTATCGCACAAAAGGATCTTTTCATCGCCGAAAAGGAGAGGGAAAATGCTGCTCGCGTAGAGAGCGTAAAGAGCCAAGCGATATTTGCGGTAGGTGATCAGTGCAGGTAGCACAGTTCAGCTGATACATAGACCCATGCGGCCTTCAATTCATCTACAAGGACACGGAGTGCCCGCCTGCCCACGCATGACATTCATCAAGCCGGCCTTGGATCGCCTACACGACGTGACAAGGGACAAACCACAGAAGTGCTGAGCCCTCGTAAGCCAGATGTTCGCAATGCAGCCGCGCCAACTCGATTTGGCGGCCTGCACAACGGATTCGCGAGATCGCCACAGCTCAGACAAAGCACTGCAGCTCGGGCGCCACCGGGCAGTCCAAAGCTCGAGGTCGGCGTCGGGGACATTGGACCAGCTCCTGGTTCACCAAGCTCAGGTGATCATGATGGCGTGGCCGCTGACAATGTGACCCAATGGGATGAGCACTCCGAGGTGAGCTCGTCGTTCAAAACAGTCTTGGCTAATCAGCCAGATCGTCTACCATGTCTTTAACTATCGCGGAGTAGCCCGAATCGCCGGAGATTGTGGGACCAA
>Ga0265798_10011214_pt1 | contig 10943 bp, 9 predicted proteins | sample P3T30metagenome_FD_192430 | JGI IMG/M metagenome (GOLD analysis project Ga0265798, IMG submission 192430) | Plant litter microbial communities from East Loma Ridge, Irvine, California - P3 T30 | ecosystem: Environmental > Terrestrial > Plant litter > Unclassified | place: USA: California... | reverse complement strand
AGGCATTGCCCGTAAACTCGACTTCTCTTTTTCCGGTCCGCAAAGTCTGCGTATTTCTCAGTTGTTAGAAGACGGGCAGCTGGAAATAGGCGCAATCCACACCTATATCGAACTCTATTCCCGCCTCTATGTCGATCTGAGTCCAAACGTCGCGCTGATTGCCGGTTATAAAGCTGACCGCAAAGGCAACCTTTACACCGGCCCGAGTACTGAAGATACGCCTGCACTGGTGGAGGCCGCCGCGTTTCGTGACGGTATCGTGATTGCCCAGGTAAATGAGCTGGTCGATGACGAGACCGACCTGCCCCGCGTCGATATTCCCGGCTCCTGGATCGATTACATCGTCGTAGCCGATAAACCTTTCTTTATCGAACCGCTGTTTACCCGCGATCCGCGCCTGATTAAGCAGGAACATATCCTGATGGCGATGATGGCGATTAAAGGCATTTACGCCGAACATCAGGTGCAGTCACTTAACCACGGTATCGGTTTTAACACCGCCGCGATCGAACTGCTGCTGCCCACCTACGGCGAACAACTCGGCCTGAAAGGCAAAATCTGTAAGCACTGGACCCTTAACCCGCATCCGACGCTGATCCCGGCGATTGAGAGCGGCTGGGTTGAGAGCGTGCACTGCTTCGGTGGTGAACTGGGGATGGAAGAGTACATTCGCGCCCGTCCCGATATTTTCTTCACCGGCAGTGACGGCTCTATGCGCTCTAACCGCGCCTTCTGTCAGCTGGCAGGTCAGTACGCGGTGGATATGTTTATCGGCGCTACCCTGCAGGTCGATGGCCTGGCAAACTCCTCAACCGTGACCCGCGGGCGACTTTCCGGTTTCGGCGGTGCGCCTAACATGGGCCACGATCCGCACGGCCGACGTCATGCTACCCCTGCATGGCTCAACATGATCACCGAACCGGACCCGATGCAGCGCGGTAAAAAACTGGTGGTTCAGATGGTGGAAACCTTCCAGGCCGGTGCCAAACCGACCTTTGTTGAAACACTTGATGCAGTTGAAGTGGCGAAATCGACCGGTATGCCGCTGGCACCCGTGATGATCTATGGCGATGACGTCACCCACGTGCTGACCGAAGAGGGCATTGCCTATCTCTATCGCGCGGAAAGCCTTGAAGAGCGCCGTGCGATGGTCGCTGCGGTAGCCGGCATCACCGACATCGGCCTTGGCGTCGATGCGGCGCGCGTGGCGGCCCTGCGTAAAAGCGGCAAAGTGGTCTATCCGGAAGATATGGGCATTCGTCGTTCAGATGCGACCCGCTCACTGCTCGCCGCCAGCAGCGTCTCTGACCTGGTGGAATGGTCGGGTGGTCTTTATAACCCACCGGCAAAATTCCGGAGCTGGTAATGAAACTTCTGTCGCAGACTCAAACCGAGGCGCAGGCCAGCCAGCTGGCGACGATGGCGCGCAATTGTCTGATCGATGAAGCACGGCTAAGCCCCAAGCCGGGTCTGGTAGACAGTCGGGGAAACGGCGCGCATCAGGATCTGACGCTGGCGCTGATGGAGCGTTCCGCTCACAGCCTTGTGCCGACCTTTCTGGCGCTGGCCCGTCACAGCTGGCTGCGTCCTGCTGATATTGCCCTGCGCGAAACGGTGGGTCGGCTGGGCCGCGACGGTGAACAGCAGATGATGGCGGCAACCGGCGGCGTCAACACTCATCGGGGCGCGATCTGGGCGCTGGGACTGCTGGTCAGTGCTGCAGCCATGCAGGGTGGCGCGGCCAGTGCCGACCAGCTGACCCGCACCGCAGCCGCGCTGGCCAGCCTGCCCGACCGCGCCGCACCAAAACTGTTCAGCAAAGGGTTAAAAGCGACCCACCGCTATCGGGTACCCGGCGCACGCGAAGAGGCGCAACAGGCGTTTCCTCACGTGATGAAGCTGGCGCTGCCGCAGTTGCTGGCAAGTCGTGCAACAGGTGCCAGTGAAAGCGAAGCCCGCCTTGATGCGCTGATGGCGATCATGACCTCGCTCAGCGATACCTGCGTGCTGTCACGGGCCGGTATGACCGGACTTAAAGCGATGCAGCAGGGAGCACGCGCCGTGCTGCTGGCTGGCGGCTGCTGCACCACAGGCGGCCAGAAAGCGCTGGCGCAGCTCGACCAGCGCATGCTCTCGCTCAACGCTTCGCCTGGCGGGGCCGCTGATTTGCTGGCCGCGACGCTGTTTATCGATCGGGTCTGTTCACCTGAACATTCTTATTTCTAGAGGCCATTATGGAACACATCACATTATCTTTACCTGCTAACCGCTCACTCAGCGGTAAAGCTCTGGCAGGGGTCGTTGGTTCCGGTGATATGGAAGTGCTGTACACCGCAACTGAAGGTCAAACGCTTAGCATTGATATCACCACCTCCCTGGATAACAGCGACGCCCGCTGGAAGGCGCTGTTTGACCGCCTGAATTTAACCAACGGCCTGCCTGCCGGAAAGCTGATTATTCACGATTTCGGGGCGACACCTGGCGTGGCGCGTATCCGTATTGAACAGGTTTTTGAGGAGGTAAGCCATGCGTAATGATGCCAGTTTTATTGAATTACGCGCCCGTGAGCGCGCCCGTGCACTGCTGGACGACGGCAGCTATCGCGAACTGCTGGATCCCTTCGAAGGCATCATGTCTCCGTGGCTGGCACCGCAGGGCGTGGTGCCGCAGTCAGATGACGGCATGGTGGTGGCACGCGGCACGCTGAACGGTCAGCCTGCGGTCGTTATCGCCATTGAAGGCACCTTCCAGGGTGGCAGCATGGGCGAAGTCTCCGGTGCCAAAATGGCGGCGGCGCTGGAACTGGCCGCCGAAGACAACCGCAACGGAATACCCACTCAGGCGGTGCTTTGCCTGGAAACCGGCGGCGTGCGCTTACAGGAAGCCAATCTGGGGCTGGCGGCGATTGCCGATATTCACGCGGCGATTGTCGACCTGCGTCGCTATACCCCGGTTATCGGCATTATTGCCGGCACCGTCGGCTGCTTTGGCGGAATGTCCATCGCCGCAGCGCTCTGCAGCTACCTGATTGTGACGCGTGAAGCGCGCCTGGGGCTGAACGGTCCGCAGGTGATTGAGCAGGAAGCGGGCATTGAAGAGTATGACTCGCGCGATCGCCCGTTCATCTGGAGCATGACCGGTGGTGAAATCCGCTACGCCAGCGGCCTGGTCGATGCGCTGGTCGGTGATGGCGTCAATGCGGTTAAGAGTGCGATGAATGACTTCATCGCCAAAGGCGTTCCGGCGCAGCACCGCAGCGATAAATATGCCGATTTCCTGCCACGTCTGACGCAGTTCGACACCCGTCAGCAGGCGGACACGGCGCAGATTAAACAGCTTTTCGCCCGGGAGGATAAATAATGACCCAGACAAACAGCCGCGGTGCAACCTGGCTGGAAAAACTTGCACCTGATGCACAGCGTCTCAACGGCCTGTGCGCCTCTGTTCAGGTGACGGACGGCCAGCTCAATGGCGAAAGCGTGCGCTTTATCGCCGTGGTGCCCGATGCACAAAACCACTATCCGCGTGCCGCGCGGGGCGAAGTCGGTCTGCTGGAAGGCTGGACGCTGGCGAAAGTGGTGAATGAAACGCTGGAAGAAGACAAGCACAGCGACGTGAAACGCCCGATTGTGGCGGTGATCGACGTACCGAGTCAGGCCTATGGCCGGCGCGAAGAGGCGTTCGGTATTCATCAGGCGCTGGCCGGGGCTGCAGGCGCTTATGCCAAAGCACGCCTTGCGGGTCATCCGGTGATTGGGCTGATTGTTGGCAAAGCGATGTCTGGTGCCTTCCTGGCGCACGGTTATCAGGCCAACCGCCTGATTGCGCTCAACGATCAGGGTGTGCTGGTGCACGCGATGGGTAAAGAGTCTGCCGCGCGTATCACGCTGCGTTCTGTGGAGGCGCTGGAGAAACTGGCCGCGACCATTCCGCCGATGGCCTATGACGTCAGCAACTTCCATACGCTGGGTCTGCTCTCCGATCTGCTGAACGTGACCAATCCCGATGCGCCTTCTGACGCCGATGTGGCGATGGTTGAGATCGCTCTGCAGAAAGCCATTAGCGATGCGCGCCAGGATCCCACCCTGAAAAATCGCCTTGGCGCATCCAATCGTCACAGCTCCACCCTGGTTCGCGAACGTATGCGCGCAACCTGGTAATTAAATAAAAAAATAAACCTGCCGAAACCGGTCTGACGGGGCGCATCGCTAAGTGCGCCCCGGGGCAGTGGCCGTGTTCAGAATTATAAACATCGCTGTTAACAGAAAATTCTTTCTTAAATACAGGTGATTTATGATTTATATAATTGTTCATGCCCTTGCTCCAATTTTTGTCATCATGCTGCTGGGTTTCTGGGCCGGTAAGGCCGGAATGGTCAACAACAAAGACGTCTCTCTGCTGAATATTTTCGTCATGGATTTTGCACTGCCTGCCGCGCTGTTCAGTGCCACTGTTCAGACTCCCTGGCCGGGCATCGTGGCGCAATGGCCGCTGATTGTTGTTATTACCGGCGCAATGTGGATTACCTATGGGGCTGTCTATTTCGCGGCTACAAAAGTTTTTAAAAAGTCACCGCAGGATGCGGCTGTGCTGACACTGACTGTGGCGCTGCCAAATTACGCCGCGCTGGGCCTGCCCATTCTGAGCAGCGTGCTGGGTGAAAATGGTGCCACCTCGCTCTCGGTAGCGGTCTCCATCGCCTGTGGTTCAGTGCTGCTTACACCGCTTTGCCTGCTGATTCTGGAACGTGAAAAAGCGTTTGCCGACGGCACCGAACATGGTTCAACCCTGACCATGCTGCCAACTCTGATGTGGCGCTCAGTGAAAAAACCGATCGTACTGGGGCCGTTGATTGGCGTGGTATTATCAGCGCTGGGCGTTAAGATGCCTGATCTGGTGCTGGCCGCCATTAAACCGCTGGGTCTGGCTGCCACCGCCGCTGCACTCTTCCTGACCGGTGTCATCCTGTCGGCGCGCAAACTGAAACTTAACGCGGTGGTGGGCGTCGGCACCGTGACGAAACTGCTGATTCAGCCCTTTATCGCCTGGGGTCTGGTACTGGCATTGGGTCTCAGCGGTCCGGTGGCGATTACCGCCATTCTGATGATTGCGCTCTCCGCCGGTTTCTTTGGGGTGGTGTTTGGCAACCGCTTTGGCGTGCAGTCGCCGGATGCAGAGGCTGTGCTGCTGCTAAGCTCTATTCTCTCTATTTTGTCATTACCGCTGTTCATTACGCTGACATCAGGAATGTAATATGAGCTCTGTACCGCGCCCCCACGATCTGCTCTGGCTGCGAGACGGCAACGCCTTAGCCGCCATCAGTGAGAGCTGGGTCAGCCAGTTCTGGCATTCCGGCCTTCCTGTAGTGGTGCGGCGCGACAGGAGCGAAACCGGGCTTATACCGGTGGGCGTGCGCGGCGAGCGCCGCGAACAGCGCGCCGCCGGATGGGTCAATGCAGCGGATATCGTTCGCGTTGTTACGCCGGAGATGCTGGCAGCACGAACGCAGTTGCTTGCCTCGCCTTTCACCGCTTATGCGCCGGTCGGCGCGGCGATTGCGCTCAGCGAGTGCGACTGGCCGTGGCGCTGGGGCATTACCGGCAGTACCGGTTACGCACTGGCAACTCAGCAACCCACGCTGCATGCCGCCAGCGATCTTGATTTAGTTATTCGCGCGCCAGAGCCGCTGGCGCGCGATGCGCTGCAACGGTGGCAGGCGCAAACCGACACGCTGGCCTGTCGGGTCGATACGCAGGTAGAAACGCCGTCCGGCGCGTTTGCCCTCAGCGAGTGGCTGCGTGAAGGCCGCGCGCTGGTTAAAACGTTCACCGGGCCGATACTGACCGCTTCACCCTGGAGCAGGGAGCTACAATGAAAATACTCTTTACCTTTCCCGGCCAGGGCACTCAGCGTGCCGGGATGTTACAGCACCTTCCCGACGGCGACGCCCTGTTAAACAGCGTGCGTGTGGTACTGGGCGACGAAACTGACCAGCTCGACAGCGCCGATGCACTGCGTCACACGCGCGCCGTACAGCTCAGTCTGCTGATTTCCGGTGTCGCCTGGGCGCGCGAGCTGATCCGCCGTGGGGTAAAACCCGATATCGTCAGCGGTCTGTCGATTGGCGCGTTTCCTGCTGCGGTGATTTCCGGCGCGCTGGATTTCAGTGATGCTCTGCGGCTGGTGGCGCTGCGCGGCGATTTGATGGAGCAGGCTTATCCAGAGGGATATGGCCTGACCGCCATCACCGGCCTGACGCTGAGTCGTCTGGAGAAACTGCTGGCTGGCAGCAATACCTATATCGCCAACCTGAATGCGGAAACGCAGATTGTGATTGCTGGCCGCAACGAAGATATGGCGGTGGTGGCGCGGAAAGCGCTGGATGCCGGCGCCAGCAAAGCGATTAAACTCTCGGTGAGCGTGCCGTCGCACTGCGCGTTGCTGGATAAACCCGCCGCAGAGCTGGCTCACGCGTTCGCGTCCGTCAGCCTCTCCCGTCCCCATTGCGCTTACCTCAGCGGCTCAACCGGACGCGTGATTTGGGAGCCGGAGAAGATTGCCGACGATCTTGCCTTTAATATGGCGCGTACGGTGCAGTGGAATGATGCGATGGTTTCAGCCAATCAGCGCGATGCCCGGCTGGCGATTGAGATGCCGCCTGGCAATGTGCTGACCGGCCTGACGCTTCAGGCGGGCTGGCAGGGCGACGCGATTTGTATGGAGCGTAACAGCGTTGAGGTTGCGCTCCATCTGGTTAAACGGCTGAGTCAGTAAGGCTGCGGGCGTACATCCGCCCTTCTGCCGCCAGGGCCAGCAGATCGTTATCCCGTTCGCGGCGATGTGAGTAGACAATCGAGATCTGCTGACGCATCTGGTAAGGCTCAGCAAGCGTCAGCAGCTGAATGTTGTTTTCATACACCTTCTTCATCCGTCCCGGGATCAGTGCCAGGCCAACGCCCGCCTGCACCAGGCTTATCATTGAGAAGATGTCATTCACCTGGGTGACCATGCGCGGTTCAAATCCGGCTATCTGGAACGCCTCCTGCGAACCGGCATAGGTGGCAAACCCCTCAGCCAGTGAGACAAAATCACGGTCGGCATAATCACGCAGATCCACCGGACCGGTTCCGTCCCGCGTTTCCCCGGCCGGCGCGGCCAGAAAGATCCTGTCTTCAAATAGCGGAATCACATCAAAATGCGCGTCGCTGAGTTCGCCGTCATCGGTGGCGATCAGAATCGCATCCAGCGCGTCATCTTCCAGCATATTCAGCAGCATTTGATTGGAACCCATGGTCAGATCAAGCTCCAGCGTGGGCCGACGCAGCTTCATGCCCATGATGAGCCGGGGAATGGTCTCCAGCGTCAGGGAGTAGAGCGTGCCAAGTCGCAGACGCCCCCCGCCGATCCCTGCGACTTTGCGCGCTTCCTCAATGCCTTTGCCCATCAGGGAGGTCACGTCGCGACAATAATCCAGCAGCGTCCAGGCGGCAGGCAGCGGTACCAGGTTGCGGCCCTTGTGGATAAATAGCGGGCAGTCGATGCCCTCTTCCAGCGTGTGCAGTGCGCGATGCACGCTGACGCTGCTCAGCTCCAGCGCTTCCGCCGTACGGGCGATATTACCCTTGCTCATAAACATCATGAAGACGCTGAGTTTACGGAAGGTAATTTCCTGGTTGATGTTGTCACTCATGGGCTGCTGTTGCCTGTAGGGTCATTTTATTTTTCCGCATAGTAGCCATTCTCAGCCAGGGTGTAATGATCTGGCTCGCACAAGAGGCACTTAGGGGCGCAGAGGCGATAAGGGGCTGAACCTTCTGAAAGGCGTGCGGGATAGACGGTAAGCAAAGAGAGAGGATGAGAGTGCGGCCGATCCCTCGGCCGCAAAAAAGTCAGAACGCCTTACTGCCTGCGCCTTACAACCTTACTGGCGAAATATTCCAGATCTCATCAGCGTACTCCTGAATAGTGCGATCCGACGAGAAATAGCCCATTCCGGCAATGTTCTTAGCCGCGCGGCGTTGCCACTCATCCGGTTTACGGTAGAGCGCATCCACCTTATCCTGGGTATCCACATAGCTGCGATAATCCGCCAGCAGCTGGTAGTGATCGCCGAAGTTGACCAGTGAATCGAACAGATTGCGGTAGCGGCCCGGATCCTGCGGACTGAACAGACCTGAAGCAATCTGGGTCAGCACCTGATGCAGCTCTTCATCCCCTTCGTAATAGTCACGTGGGTTATACCCCCCTTTACGCAGGGCTTCGACCTGCGGCGTGGTATTACCGAAAATGAAGATGTTCTCTTCACCGACGTGATCCAGCATCTCAACGTTGGCGCCATCCAGCGTACCGATAGTCAGTGCACCGTTAAGCGCAAACTTCATGTTACTGGTGCCGGACGCTTCCGTCCCTGCGGTCGAGATCTGCTCAGAGAGATCGGCCGCCGGAACAATAATCTGCGCCAGGCTCACGCTGTAGTTCGGGATGAAGACCACCTTCAGTTTGTTCTTCACCTGCGGATCGTTGTTGATCACATTCGCGACATCGTTGATCAGATGAATGATGTGCTTGGCAACGTAATAGGCCGACGCCGCTTTACCGGCAAAGATATTGACGCGTGGCACCCAATCCGCCTGCGGATCGGCCTTGATACGATTGTATCGGGTGATCACATGCAGCACGTTCAGCAGCTGACGTTTGTACTCGTGAATGCGCTTGATCTGCACATCAAACAGCGCGTTCGGGTCGAGCACCACGTCCAGATTCTTCGCCACCCAGTCGGCCAGTCGGCGCTTGTTCTGATGCTTGGCGACCGCCACTTTTTCGATAAATGCCGGATAGTCGATCTTCGCCTGCAGTTCACCCAGTTGGCTGAGATCGGTGCGCCAGTTGCGGCCAATCTCCTCATCCAGCACTTCTGACAGCGCCGGGTTCGCCAGCGCCAGCCAGCGACGTGGCGTAACGCCATTGGTTTTGTTACAGAAGCGGCCAGGGAACAGACGGGAGAAATCGGCAAACAGCGACTGCACCATCAGGTTGGAGTGCAGCTCCGAAACGCCGTTTACTTTGTGGCTGACCACCACCGCCAGCCAGGCCATGCGTATCCGGCGGCCATCGTTTTCGTCGATGATCGAAATACGCGACAGCAGATCCAGGTCATCGGGATAGTGATCCTGAATGGTCTTGAGGAAGAAGTCGTTAATTTCGAAAATGATGCTGAGGTGGCGCGGCAGGATCTTGCCGATCATATCGACCGGCCAGGTTTCCAGCGCTTCGGTCATCAGCGTATGGTTAGTGTAGGAGAAGACCTGACAGCAGACGTCAAAAGCGTTGTCCCAGCTGAATTTATGATCGTCGATCAGCAGGCGCATCAGTTCGGGGATCGCCAGCACCGGATGGGTATCATTCAGGTGAATAGCGATTTTATCCGCCAGGTTGTCCCAGGTCTGATGCATCCGCCAGTGACGATTCAGAATGTCCTGCACCGTCGCGGAGACCAGGAAATATTCCTGACGCAGTCGCAGCTCGCGACCTGAGTAGGTCGAGTCATCCGGATAGAGCACGCGCGACACGTTCTCAGAGTGGTTTTTATCTTCCACCGCCGCAAAGTAGTCGCCCTGGTTGAACTTGCCGAGGTTGATTTCGTTGCTCGCCTGCGCGCCCCACAGCCGTAAGGTGTTGGTGGCGTCGGTGTCAAAGCCCGGAATGATCTGATCATAGGCCATCGCCAGGATCTCTTCGGTTTCCAGCCAGCGCACTTTTGCACCTTCGTGCTGGACGCGACCACCAAAACGCACTTTATAACGGGTATTAAAGCGCTGGAATTCCCACGGATTACCATATTCAAGCCAGTAATCCGGCGACTCTTTCTGCTCACCTTCCACAATGTTCTGTTTGAACATGCCGTAATCATACCGAATGCCATAGCCACGGCCCGGCATACCCAGTGTCGCCAGCGAGTCGAGGAAACAGGCCGCCAGGCGACCCAGGCCTCCGTTGCCCAGCCCCGGATCGTTTTCCTCTTCCATCAGCTCGGCCAGATCCAGCCCCATCTCATCCAGCGCCTGGTTGAGATCGTCATAAATCCCCATCGCCAGCAGCGCATTGCCCAGCGTGCGGCCCATCAGGAACTCCATCGACAGATAATAGACCTGCCGGACATCCTGAGAGAGCTGAGCACGGCTGGAACGCAGCCAGCGCTCCACCATCCGGTCGCGGACCGCCAGCAGCGAGGCGTTAAGCCACTCATGCTTATTGGCGATCGAGGGATCCTTGCCGATGGTAAACATCAATTTATAGGCAATCGAATGCTTTAAGGCATCAACCGTCAACGTTGGTGAAGCGTAAGTGAAAGGTGCATTCATATCCAGTTTTCCCAATCCGTTACATCAAACGTTGGTAGAGATCACGGTAGGCTGTTGCTGCCACCTGCCAGCTAAAGTCCATTGCCATTGCCTGGCGCTGAACATAACGCCATAGCGAAGGACGAGACCATAATACAAACGCGCGCCGGATGGCCCGCAACAGCGACCAGGCATTGGCATCTTCAAAACTGAATCCACTGGCGATACCGTCAGCCAGATTCTCCAGTGAGCTGTCGTTGACGGTATCGGCCAGCCCGCCAGTGCGGCGCACTAAAGGCAACGTACCATACTTCAGGCCATAAAGTTGTGTCAGACCGCAGGGCTCAAAGCGACTCGGCACTACAATCACATCCGCGCCGCCGACAATGCGGTGTGAGAACGCTTCGTGATAGCCAATCTGTACGCCGACGCTGCCCGGATGTTCTGCCGCCGCTGCCAGGAACCCCTGCTGCAGTTCAGCATCGCCCTGGCCCAGCAGCACCAGTTGACCGCCCTGCGCCAGCAAGCCGGGCAGCGCCTCCAGCACCAGGTCCAGCCCTTTCTGTTTGGTCAGACGGCTGATGACGCAGAACACAGGCGCTT
>Ga0265798_10011213_pt1 | contig 10943 bp, 5 predicted proteins | sample P3T30metagenome_FD_192430 | JGI IMG/M metagenome (GOLD analysis project Ga0265798, IMG submission 192430) | Plant litter microbial communities from East Loma Ridge, Irvine, California - P3 T30 | ecosystem: Environmental > Terrestrial > Plant litter > Unclassified | place: USA: California... | reverse complement strand
CGCTGCGGATGGACAGTTCGCCGACGAGGGCCGCGATGCCGGCGTCGTGTGGGTTGCGGCCGGCGTCGCGTCGCAGGATGGCGACGTTGACGGCGGCTGCGCGCTCCCAGTCGGGGTAGAAGTCGTGCGCGCCCGGGTCGAGGAAGATGTAGCGGGAGTGGTTGGCGGGGCGCAGGGTGCTGCGGTACATGTCGGAGTACAGGGCGAAGCCGAGGGCGTTGGCGGCGACGAGGTCCATGCGGGTGTTGGTGACCATCGCGACGGCGCCGGTCATGGCGTCGAGCATGTGTTGCACCGGGGACTGGGCGATCTTCTGTTCGCCGGTGACCGGGGCTTTTCGGCGGGAGGGAACGGAGGCGCGGGCGAGGTCGTAGAGGTGGTCGGTCTCGGCCTGGTCCAGGGCGAGGGCGCGGGCGATGGCGTCGAGGACGCTGTCGGAGACGCCGCCGAGGTTGAGAGTTCGAGTCGGGTGTAGTAGTCGACGCTGACGCCGGCGAGGCGGGCGACTTCGTCGCGGCGGAGCCCGGGGACGCGTCGCTGACCGCCCGCGCTGACGACGCCGGCCTGTTCGGGCGAGAGGCGTGCGCGGCGGGTGGCGAGGAAGTCGCGGACCTCGGCTCGGTTGTCCATGCGTCCGACCCTACGGTCGGTGGTTCGGGGCAACCAGGCCCTGTCGGGACCTGGTTCGGCGGGGCCGGGCACGGCGCTGAGGCGGAGGTCGTGACGCTCGCTCAGTACCTCGGTAGGGTCGTGGCACCAGCACCACTCGACGACGGGGGACCGAGATGACCGACGGACGCGACCAGAACGGGCAGCAGTACGGCGGGCAGCAGGGGCAGCAGGACGGCGGGCCGCAGGACGGAGGTCAGCAGTACGCGGGCGTGCCGCAGGCGCCCGGGGCGGGGCACGACGGAGGCGCGGTCCAGCGTCCGTCGCGTGGGTTCGAGATCGCCGGTTTCGTGCTGTCGTTCTTCGGCTTCCTGGCGATCGCCGGCCTCATCATGAGCACGATCTCGTTCCGCCGCCTCGGCCGAGCCGGTCAGCCCCGCGGCCTCTCGCTCGCCGGCATCATCATCTCGATCGTGGTGCTGCTGCTCACCCTCGCGTTCATCGTCGCGGCCATCGTCGGTGCCTCGACCCTCCTCGAGACCTGCGCGGACCTCGGCCCGGGCACACACGTCGTCGACGGCGTCACCTACACCTGCAGCTGATCCGTGCCGTGGTTGCTCTCGGCACCCTTGGCGGACGATTGTGGGGCTGTGGTTTCGCGAGGTCTTTCGAAAACGGGCAGAGGCCCCAAGATCTTCAATTATTCAAGGATCTCGGGGCTTCTGCTCTGGTGTTACCGGCGGGATTTGAACTCACTGTATGCGTCCGAACACCTAGAGAGAATTAACAATCTCCTTGCTCTTCGGCACCTTTTCGTCACGGTGGAAGACAGTGGCACACAAGTGCCCACGCCTACTCACGCACGGCAGTTACTCGAGGGTCGCAAAGGAAGAGGCCAGCCGGGGCGCCTTCACACTGTTAGGCGTCACGCCCCGCGTAGAAGCTCGAAGCGCGCGGGCCATCGGCAGGACCAACAAGCGTCGTCTTTATCTGGGTCGCATGCGCCCCCGCAAGACGCCCTGCGCAGCGGCGAGAGCCTCTAGGTCCGCCCATGAAAGTGAGACCTTCGGCCCTAGCAGGGTTTGACGGCGCGGGCGAACCACCCTTGATGAACATGCCCGCTTGAAGGAAAGTACCGTCGTCGGCGTTCCAGAGACGATCCTCCGGTGATGTACTCGCGGCATGCCGCCACTACGTCTGTATCGAGCCGAGCTGGGAAAGCGACCATGCAACGTCCGTGTGACTTCAACCCGCCGAGCACCTGCTCAAGTTGACGGACGGTTAGCGCAAGTCACTGTTGTCAGTTCCCAGTTGTCACAACGACCGCTGGGCTCGCGCAAGGTCATGGCAAAGGCGGTCCTGGAGAACTCGACGAATACCCGCCAAGCTCGCTTGTTCTAGTCAGTCAGGCTTAGCTCGGTGTGCGTAAGAGTTTCGGGAGCCTTCCTTTCCGCATCTAGCGGCTTGGGCAAATCTGATGCGTTGATCAGCGGTTCGTCAAGAATTTGGACAAGTAACGCCTGCTGCTCGTCCTGGAGCTCAATTGTGCGTGTAAGAACCGTCAAGAGTTCCAGTGCCTCGTCGTACCAGTCGTCCCGCCACACATCTGGTCGGATGAGGTCGAGAGTGGTGGCTCGCTCGCCTGAGGCGCGGCCAATCCCCTTAACGGTTCGAGCCTCGAACCACTTACGCACGACGGGGAAGCCAGTGATTTCAAAGCCCCACACCTCTGGACGAACGCCAGAGATGGCCCCGGAGCCAAAATGCAGAGTGCAACTTTCCGCGTCATATCTGAGGTTGGCCGAGGTTGCAGGAATCTCGGCGACCTCGTTGATCCACTCAATTTGAGGGTGCCTAACGATGCTCTCGCCCCGCTCACCACCTCCGAAGCGCTCCGCGAACGTGTGAAGCCAGAGCAGCCGTTCGCCAAGGGCAACGGCTTGGCGCCAGAGCTTTACGTTTGCAGTAATCGGGACCCGAGTTCCTACCGTTGTAAGTTCTTCGGCGAAGCGTCTCTGATATCCCGGGCTCGCTAGGGCGGCGTAGACATACGCCACGAGCGCTTCGGGCGTCACGTCCTCATCGAAGTGCGTGGTGAGGACGTTTAGGAGCCCGGCTGCGACGTTTGCCCGGAGCCCAGCGGCGTCGCGATAGAGCGGAATGATGTCCTTACCGCCATCTGACCCCTTAAACGCATGCATGTCCGGTACATGGGTCGAGACACTGAGCGCGGGACCGAGACCGTACGGACGCGTAAGTCGCCCCACGAGGTAGATCTGCTTTGGCCCGCGCGATTGCCAGAGTGAAGGACTTTCTGTTTTGGCCAGTCGAGGATCCTCAAATGTCCATTGCCGATCAAATGGACGGAATCCGTAACGGACGACGGGCTGTGCCAGATCATTGGCTGCAAGCGCCGCTAGGGCCTGCATCCCATTTACTTTTGTGTGGATGTTGCGTCCGCTTGAACCAGTGACAAAGAGCGCTGCTCGCTCCTGAAGGTCGCTTGTCCCGACCAGGCGAGCCCACCGACGGTTGAGAACGTCGGGATCGGGTGCAATTGGCCATGCCCGGCCAAGCTTCGCCCCAGCCTGCTGCCAGGGGAACAGATCGGTCAGCAGCGGCATGCTGAGCCAGTCTGCATCTGTCGCGCCTGGTACGAAGGGCTCGCCGAAGTCGACCGCTTCCGACAGTTGATCCCATTCGGTCGACTGCTCAAGAGGCGGTTGCACAGCGTTCAGAGCTTGCAACTTGTCCGAGCGTGTCCCTGTGATACGGCGGTAATAAACCGTTGCCGGAGTCTTGCGCTTTAGAGCGCCAGCTCGGAAGACCGTGACGACGGCGACTGGTGTCTGAATCGCAAAAACATTCTCGTCGGGCTCTCCGGTCGCGGTGCGACTGTTGCCGCCAAGATCGATGACCCAAATTTCGTCGCCTAGCTCCCGCGCGAGCTTGCGAAGTCCGACTAGCCCGGGGCCTTGCAACCATGAAGATGCGGTGATGAAGGAGACAATCGCGGGCTTCGTCGGGTTTTGCTCCAGCGCTTTCCACATGCCCCATCGCCAGAAATACACGTAGTCGTTGTAGACGCCCGAGAGGCCGGACACGTTGACCTTGCGCTCGCTTGCGGCGTCAAGAACGTCCTGAAAAAGGCTGCGTCCTTCGGCAGGATGCAACACCCAGCCGCCCCCGGAGTTGGCATTGCGGCGCAGGTACGGCGGATTGCCAAGGACAACGGTGACGCGTTCCTCCTTGCGCACAAGAGCAGCTCTCGCGCGTTCCTCAGCAAGCGTCTCGCTATCGCCCCACAATCCCGGCGAGACCTCGATGCCAGCATCCGGATCATCCAGCGTGTCTGTAAGATACACGCGAACTTGCGGGGCTTGGACGGCGGCGCCCTCGACCTCTGCGAGACGCCGACCAATACGCAGATGGGCGACGGCGTAAGGGCCGGGAAGCAGCTCAAAGGCAAGGAGATTTTTCCCAAGCGTCTGCGCCGCCATTCGTGGTCCCGCCGCACCACGAACTTCGACAGCGCGAATGGTGGCGGCGTCGATAACGGCGAGGGGGTAAGTACCGGAACCTGTGGCCGGGTCGAGGGTCGTCACCTTCGAGTCGGCAAACCCGAGGCCATAGCCGAATCGCTCACGGAGGATGTGTTCAGTTAGGCGGACCTGCGCATTTACAACGGGCACTGGTGTGTAGTAAACACCGGCCTGTTTACGCGCGTCCCTGTCGTATTTCTCGAGGAAGTCCTCGTAGAAGTACAACCAGGGCTCACCACGACTGTCTTTAGTGCGGCTGACACGATCGCGGTCAATGGCTGAGACTAGCCGTTCGATCGCGCCGACCTCGACACGGATGGCATCCAAGAACCCCGCAACGCCAAGGATAGGCCCGAGAGACGCGGCCAGAAGGGCATGCGGCCCCCTAAGAGCTTCGCGCGCCTCGCCAAGAGTAATGAGACCGTCGCCGTCGATGTCCGTCTCGCCACTTAGCCCGGCAATTGCGAGTGAATACGCGACAACCTGTGCGACATCGCTTGCGAAAACATCGTCCGTAATCCCATCGTGCACACTGCGGGCCCACGCGTTTCGTGCATTGACGACGGGCTGGGCTTCGCTGGTCAGTTTCTCGCCGAGGCGGTCGCGCAGCATCGCAGTGAGCGGAGCGAGTCTTGAAGCAAGATTGGAAACCGACCCAATGGTAGCGGGTCGCGCGGAAGCGAAAAGTCTCAACATTGAGACGAGGGGTCCGTCGTCCCACGCTTGACCGTCCCAAGGCAGAGCGACGTCAGTCTCGCCGATCTGGACGCCGGCCGCGTAAAGGCGAGCGAATTTGCCGTCCGTGACGATCAGTGAGTCAAGCTCCTTGAGAAAGCCCCATTGGCTTTTTTCGCGTCCCGTCCAGCCGTCGCCGTCGAGCCGGTGCCCAGGAGCCTTCAGCTCCACCCATCCGCATGGGCGACCACCGCTCAAGGCAGCGAAATCAGGTCGAACACCGTCCAGTTGCGCTTCCCGGAGCAGCACCAGCTCGTCGAGTCCGTTATCCGCTGCGACGCCCTTAAACAGGTTTGACACTGGAACGGTGAGCTGAGCCTCGGGTTCAGCTCCGATTCCGGCGGCCTGCGCAGCATGAACTGATTCTTGGTACTCGTTAACACGCCCCATAGCCGTCATGGTTCCACGTCCACACGCCTGTACGGGCCAGGCCGGGCCGGGTCATGCCCAATTCGCTCCGAGCCTCACTGGTCTCCGCGCACGAGCCTGCTCCGCTTCACTCGGCCTACCTGAGCTGGTTACCCCGACACGACCGCCAATAACAAAAGCGACATTTGCCGGCTCGAGACTGGGCTGCGCACGAAACAACCCCGAATTCTCGGGGTTTTTTTCTTGGCTTGGGATTCGCAAACGGATTCTGCTGAATCCGCAAGCAACCCTGCGGCGGGCTGCTTGCGAAAGTCTTCGAGCCCCGAACTAGACCGTTCGCAGGTCGACATTCCTCGCGGCATCCTCCGAGCTCTTGTCAAAAATCCTCTGGCTCTGTCAGCGTCAACCGCACGCCCATGACTAGGCCTTCTCTTCGCAACGCCGGTGGCCCCTGACCATGCTCGCTCTAGTCATCAATAGCCAGCCGCCGGAACTCTTCTCTCAGGGCGGCCAAGCGAGGCTCCGTGACGAGTCCGGCCTCGAGGTTGTAGAGCAGGTACTGGGGTTTGCGATGGAAGTCGCGGCGCTCAAGGGGCGGAATGCCGAGCTCGGCCTCGAGGTCCTTTGCGAACCTCGTCACACGCCGGGTATACAGAGAGGACGTACTGCCGATGGCCGCCGACACCTCGGCATCTCGGCTTCCTCCGTTATCGCCGTCATAGAGCACTGAATGATCGATCCCAAAAACTCCCAGAAGACCCATGAAGCGATGGATGTTGTACTTGCCCATGCAGTCAACGACCATGACCCCTTTGGCCGGCACAGGCATCGAGTTTCGGGTCGTGAGATACGCGTAAAGCCCTGCCTCGCTAGGTCCTTCGACCAGGATGACTCGCTGGGCGAAGAAAGCTGCGGCGCGGGTGGGCTGCAGCCAGAGTTCCATTTTGAGGGCAGCCATAGCTGCTTCCCGGTCAATCCTGTCGGGCTCAAGCACTCCTGGCGCGATCGAATCATCCGTTGTCAAAGCCTCGTGGAAAAGGGCATCTAGCTCGTCTTGGGTGATCTGAAAGGCAGTCGTAATGCCCGCATCTCGGCGTAGCCGGATGAGTTTTGTTAGGTCATTCATGGTGCGACTTACAAAGCGAGAACTGTGCGTAGTAAGCAACACCTGTGTGTCGTCGTCCTTCGCGAGCTCGGTAAGGCTGTCCTGCAGTACTTCCTCTTGAGAGGGGTGGAGGAAGGCCTCGGGCTCCTCGAAAAGAATCCACGTCAGTTGCGGAGAGAATTCCTTTTTGGCCGTGCTCGCACCCACAACAGATCCACTCGAATGCTTCGCAGCGAGCTTAATCAGTGTGTAGACGAGATGCCGTTGAAAACCTGCACCGAATCGGAGCTGGTCTATCTCAACACCGTGAGTTTCGTCGACGAGCTGTGGCCGGATGAGCGTTTTGAGAATATCTTCCGGCTGAATCCCCTGGATGCCGAGGTTGAACGATGAATCCCAGCTCGCTAGCTCCCCTGTAACCTCCTGCTCGAGAGCCTGCAAGGACTGTCCATCGCTGCCTTTGTGAGTCTTGATCTCTCCCTCAAACTTCTGGAAGGCCGTGGTCAGGGCCTTGTACGCAGGGCTGGTAGCAATGACTTTGGAGACAACGGCGGCGACTAGTTCGCGAAGACTTGAAGGACCAGAAAGCTTCGTGTGGTCGTCGATCTTGCTGACGGCAGGGATGTAAACCAAGCTGCCGACTTTTGCCGATCCCACGTTCTTTGCGCCGTAGAAAAGCGTGTCGGACAGCTCGCCGTTTACGTAAGCGTAGAACCCTGAACGCGCCTTTCCGTCCGCCCCCGGACCTGCCTTCAGATAGTTTCGAACCCTGAAGGTCCCGTCCTTGCTCCTGTATTCATCCTTCAGCTGGGCAAGCTCGTCCGTACTGGGCTCGAACTCGATTTCAACCCAGGACTCGGCGTCGGCCGCAGCGACCTTGCAGCCGTCCCGAGGATCGTCCCATTTCAGGTCTGAATAGAACAGTCTGATTGCGTCTACCAGGTTGCTTTTCCCGGCGTTGTTTGCGCCGACGACGAGTGAGACGTTCTGTAAGCGAACCGTCGCATCATGGACACTTCGGATGTTGTGGATCACAACTTCTACCGCTCGCATACTTCCCCCAGGTAAATGTCGTCTGCTGGTCAGCGCTGACCGTGACCAGCCCCCGGCCATCTTCGACACGGCAAATGACTTTCTTTCATGTTAGTGCCATGCCACTTCGGAGCGGTACGTGTTTCGACCCCGTACTGGCGCCGGTCTCCTAAAGCGGGCTCATGCGGCCGAATGCCATCAAGTGGGGCTAGGGGAAATGGACGCACGCAGCAATAGACGCGATGGCGAAGTCGTCCGGTTCCCACGACGCGTCTCCCAGCATGCAGCGACCAGTCTTCCGCGCGCACTTCTTACGAGGTGCGGAGGATTACCTGTCCGGGAGCAACGGCAGGAATTCTGGCGGCGCCAAATCGGTGACCAAAGGGCCTGCTGAACGAAGAAGGAGGCACGCCGAGATTCGGCATGCCTCCTTGTTCACCTCATCGGACGGTAAATACCGCTCCGCAGTGGCCGCACTTTGCTCGCCCCGTAGTCAGGTGTGAGAACGGACCAAGCTTCCGGTGACACTTCGGGCAGGGGACAAAGATTGCCCCGCTGACGCGTCTTGTAGCCATGCCTCGCCACCTAGTGCTTCGTCGGGTCGACGAGGCGATAGCCCTGCCCGGACCTTGGCGTGGGCGGGAGCGGTTTTCCACGGGTGGAAGTGCGCTCGGTACCGGTCCGTGCGCCCCGTGCGCCGATGATCTCGTACTGCCCAGAGCGTGGCGCGGGCGTACCCGAGGGCAAGTTCGGATTTGTAACCATGATAAAACCCATCTGAACGAGCTTCGCGTGGGCCAGGAAACGGGTACCGGGTTGGCCGGCCCGCCTCATTTCAGTGTTAAAGTCGATTCACCGGCCTGAGAACTGGTAAGCGACCCCGAACTGTTGGCTTCCCCGACGGCGCCGGGGTCGTTCTGCGTTCACGGCTAATACTACATCTAGGTGCCGACATCGGCTAAAGGCACTAGATGTGGTGTTACATCATTGTCATTCGTCCGTCGCAGTCCGGCTATGTGCCCCGACACCGATGAGACGTCGCGGCATCAGGTGCCCGCCTCGTCTCGCCACAGGACGACGATTCCAAACTGGATCGTTGCAGGCACCGAGGTACTCACCCTTGCCGCGGCCATCTTCGCGGCCCGCTTCGCCTGGAACGCCGCGAACGCGACACGCGATCAGGCCACAACGGCGGACGACCAGTTGAGGCTCGCACATGAGCAGGCCAGCGCTGCAGAAGCCGGAGCGCAGCGGATTGACCGTCAGGCGACCGAGTACCGCTTGGACACGCGCGCACCCACCATTATCGCCAGAGCGTCCTTGCCCGTTGAGGAACTCCTCATGGCTCAAGCCGTTCCCGCGCAGGATTTCCACCCCGTCAGCCCCGAGTCTTTCACTGCGGGCGGTAGCGATGAGGCAATCATCACGTTCCGCACCAGGGTGAAGATCGTCCTCGAAAACGTCTCGGACAAGCCAGCCCGTGTAGCGTTCGCCAGCCTCGACGGCGGCAGCATCGTCAACGGCCCGCCAGAAAACTCCTACGCCCTCGGACCTAACGAGCTAAACGAGGTCACGTGGCAACGGACTGTCACATCCGCTGAGCTCCTAGCCGATGGCGGCCTCGAGGACCCGCGCCGGTCGTTCATGCGCGTCGCCCTCTGGGTCTGGGACATGGGAGCCGAAGTCAGAGACACCCACCATTTCAATGCAGACCTCCGTTTCTACGTCCGAGCGGAAGGCCGTTTGGTGGCGTCGCCGCAACTAAAGTCCCCTGGACCGAACACGTGGCCACTCTTGACAAAGACCGCTTCTACGCCCGTCTCGACGCTGACCGAACAGCCCACAACCCCCGTCGGACCGGTCTTCACTTCCTCGCCGGCGGCTCCTACCCTGACAACCATGTACGAAGCACGCTCAACCACGGCCGGCCGGGTGTTCAGCGCAGAACAGTTCGAAGCGCTCGACCCAGCCCTCCGGTCACACCATCGGGAATCCCTGACCTGCACGGGGTGCGGCGCTCCGGCGTATTTCATCCGGACCGCCCAAAACGGACGGGCAGCATGCTTCGGCGCCCGCCCTCACGGGGACGACTGCGAGATGGCAAGCACCGACGGAGAAGACTCAGCGCCAGGCTCCCTCGAGGACGCCGACACAATCGTCGCCACGGACTCCGTGTTCGTCCTTCAACCATCACGGTCAAGGGCGATCACTCACGTCACTGAGGTCGACGACGATGCAGGCCATGCGCACCGATCAGGCCGCCGGCACACAGGGCCAGAGGCCGAGCGGACGACCCGGAAAAGCCTCGCCCTGAACAAACTGCTTCGCCGCCTGGTTCGGGAACCGAAGTTCCGTCGGAGCAAAGTGGCCCTAGTGGTGCCGGACGGAACCTCCACCACCATCCGCAAATTCTGCGTTCCCGCCTCCACCGTGGACGCCTCCAGGGGTCGCCCCAGGCGGCTGTACTGGGACTACGTCAGTTACGTCCACGAGGACACCGTCCGAGGCGGCGCCTGGCTCAACATGCGCCAGAAGGGATCCCCTGGCATTCGCCTAAACGAGGGCATGCTCGCCTCGGTAAAGGCAGCGAAGAAGATCACCGACACCGGGGACCTAGCCGGCTGCTCCTTCCTCTACTACGGCGCCCTGACCAGGAAGGCGAAGACAGGCAAGCACTACTTCTCGCCCCAAGACCCAGAATGGTTCATCGTCAGGTTGGCAGGACAGGACGCCGACCGTTAATCGGCCGTTGCCGCGCATACACCCACCATGCGCTCAGACACCACCGCCCCGAACTCCCCACGAGAAGGCCCCATCACCCACGCCCACTACTGATGGCGGCCCGCGGCATGGTGGTCGACGTCACCACCGGTGCGGGTCCGAAAGACGCGGCTTTCGTCATTTCAGGCTCTGGAGCGAGCAGTAACAGCTGAAGAGGTCAGGGTTGCAGAGGTCGAAGTGACTAGATCAGGCCCTAAAGACGAGAAAACCCCCGGAGATCCGGGGGTTTTCTTTAGAGGCTAGTTACGCGAACGGATTTTGCCAGTTCCGCAATGACCCCTCTGGCGGTACCGGTGGGATTTGAACCCACGGTGGAGTTAACCCCCACACATGTTTTCGAGACATGATCCTTCGGCCGCTCGGACACGGTACCGGGATCGAGTTTAGTACATCCGGCGGCAGGGACGAAACCGGGGGATTGCTCGTCCACCGGACCGCGCCTCCTCGGGGTTGTGCACAGGGTGCACGGACGCCCGGCACGGGCATCGAAGCCCGGCGTAGCCTCGGCCCATGCCCTCACGCCACACCGTCACCGCCTTCGTCTCGGGCGTCGGCGTCACTCTTGCCACCACGGCCGCCGCCGGCGCCGGCGTCAGCCGCTTCATGCAGCGCCGCAACGCGGCCGCCGCCGACCTGAACGCCTTGCTGCCCGTCCACTCCGCCTGGTGGCGCGACCGCTTCGACCGCAAGGGCAAGCTGCTCTACGTCGCGATGGGCGACTCCGCCGCCCAGGGCATCGGAGCCTCGAGCCCGGCCCGCAGCTACGTCGG
>Ga0265798_10011210_pt1 | contig 10944 bp, 10 predicted proteins | sample P3T30metagenome_FD_192430 | JGI IMG/M metagenome (GOLD analysis project Ga0265798, IMG submission 192430) | Plant litter microbial communities from East Loma Ridge, Irvine, California - P3 T30 | ecosystem: Environmental > Terrestrial > Plant litter > Unclassified | place: USA: California... | reverse complement strand
CGCTCAAGTCTACTGTGTACAGGGAGAAGACGAAGTATCAAGGCTCGAAGTTGTTCATCTAGAGTTGGTTATTTGTAGTCTGGCCTTCCCTTGTTCCAATGTAAAGCTGGGTAGTCTAGCCTGCCTTAACAGATTTATGGAGGAATGAACGTGCAGTCACTGCTGATGTCAACCGCGTGAGTTCTCTGAAAAAGTCCAAGCGTGATTTCTCGCCGATTGAACACTACCAACTGCTTCACTATGTTCCGGTGCGCTCGGCTGGTCCCGAGACTGGATCTGGGATTGCATGACGATTGACACGGGGAAGTCGCGCTAAGCGAACGGGCCGCAGCACTCCAAGGCTGCAGCTGAAGCGACTCATCGGCTGCAGGTCGCGTCTCCAATCGCATCATGGCGCCCGTCTCAATGCCTTCAGCCCTCACCTTTGAGCTGCTGGGAAAGTGCTCGGTATGTACTGTGGCAGTTCCGCGTCTTTGTCATCCTCTGACAAGCCCAGGTCACCAAAGCACGCGCGGCAACGCTGCATCTGCCTCATGGCCCTGTACCCCTCCCCATCTTCATGCCCGTTGCGACGCAGGCTTCGCTCAAAGGCCTCACGCCCGACCAACTCGAAGACCAGGGCTGCCGGCTATGTCTAAACAACACATATCACCTGTACGGCCAACGTTCTGCCACCATGCCAGCCATTGCTGACATGCGGGAGAGGCCTTAAGCCAGGACAACCGACACTCGATGCCATAGGCGGCGCGCATAAGCTCCAGTCCTGGCCACACAATATCCTCACAGGTGCACCATGCCACAGCGTATAGGGATGGAAAGACGGAAGTGCTGACTGCTGCAGATAGTGGTGGGTGGGTCAAGCCTCCAACTTGGGGAACGAACGCACCGTAGCTGACGCCAACGCCAGTTTCCAGATGGTATCGCTCCTCAAACTCGCCAAAGTCACCGAAGAAGGTGTCCGTTTCCTGAGCCCCCACGATGGGTCGCCCATGCTGCTCACACCCGAACACTCCATCTCCCTCCAGAACTCAATCGGCTCCGACATCATCATGCAACTCGACGATGTTATCGCGACCACCTCGCCTGATCACGCGCGCATGAAGGAGGCTATGGAACGCTCGGTACGCTGGCTTGACCGCTGCATACAAGCGCATAAGTACCCAGACCGACAGAACCTTTTCTGTATCATACAAGGTGGCCTGGACCTGGACATGCGGAAAGAATGTACCGCCGAGATGGTTGCGCGAGATACACCAGGCATCGCGATAGGAGGCCTTTCTGGCGGCGAGGAGAAGGCGGCCTATTGTGAAGTCGTGAAGACATGTACCGACCTGCTTCCTGAGAAGAAGCCGCGATACGTTATGGGCGTCGTAAGTTTTAGATGCCCTCCGCTCTATTACAGCTTATTGACCAACTCAGGGATATCCAGAAGATCTGGTCGTCTCCGTCGCACTCGGCGCTGACATGTTTGACTGTGTCTGGCCGACACGAACCGCGGTAGGGTCCTCTTCCCACTCATCACAGACCCGTGCTAATAATACTTAGCGATTCGGCAACGCCATCACATCCCGCGGTTCCCTCAACCTACGCAATGCCATGTACTCCGAAGACTTCAGCCCTATCGAAGAAGGATGCCGATGCACTTGCTGCCGTCCGACATCGGATGGCGGATTGGGTATCACTCGAGCCTACATATACCACGTCACAGCGAAAGAGACTGCTGGTGCCCACCTTCTCACCATGCACAACGTCTACTACCAATTAAACTTGATGAGGGAAGCGAGAGAGGCCATCATGCAGGATCGATACCCACAGTTTGTCAAGGACTTCTTTGGCGATCTGTACAACAGGGAAAAGGATAAGTATCCTGTATGGGCGGTCGATGCGCTGAAAAGTGTTGGTGTAGATCTGCTTGCCGAGTAGACGAGTGGAGAACCTCAGTACTGGCTTCGATCCGAAGAAATCGTTCTGCCATGAAATCTCGCTTGACGGACATTCGCCGGACCAACAGTTGATGAATGCATTAAAAGCTCTTCACAGAATTATATCGCGCAACATCAATCCACCCTGAAATGCCAACACATCATCCATCCACACTCCTCACGACCCGTACTCCGGTGGGCTCCAAATCTTTGATGACCCAAATGCTGGGATGATCTTTCCAATCACACCACTGAACTTCTGGATGAACGGATGTGACAAAGTCCCGGTCACGGTGTTGAAGACCTTGATTCCCCATTCCGTCTGCGGGTTTGCGATTTGCGGGGCTCCGGGGATGAGTTTCTGCGCCTTGTCGACATATTCGCGTGTAATGCGTTCATAGTTGGTGAGCGCGGTGGGGATGTCATCTTGAGAGCGCGAGATCTCGCCTGCGAGAACGTATGCGCCTACGATTGCTGCACCAGTACCCTAGTATTGACATCAGTCTGAAGGTTCGATGATGAGAACGAAGGTTGAGGAGAACTTACGACACCAGAAATCGGACTGGGGCAGTACGCCGCATCACCCACCAGGGCCACACACCCTTTGTGCCAAGTATCCATCCTGACCTGTGCAATCTGCTGCATATAGAAGTCATCCGCCCTCTTCATCTCGCGTATACAACGCTCAGTCTGCCATCCGGCACCCTCGAACTCCTTCTCGAACCACGCTTGCTGTTCCTCCCTAGTGCCTTTCTTCAACAGCTTGTCAATCTCTTCGAAGCGGCTAAGATCACCATCGGTGATGGCGAGGTACGCTCGCGTGGTGCCGTACTGGTCAGGTCGTAGAAGGAACAGTCGGCCGCGCGAGGCGTTGTACCACTGTGCATACTGGGTATCGACGGGTTCGCGAGGCATGGTGAAGAGAGCAGAGTACTGACCGAGACGGTGCAAATAGTCGTCGTTCTTGGGTCCGTGGCCGAACACGATGCGCCGGGTTCGCGACATTTGGCCATCGGCGCCGATGACGACGTCAAATTCAGTAGGTGGGAGCTTGCCGTTTGCGAAAGTGACAAGTGCTTTGCTGCCTTTGGATTCGTCTTGTTGGACCTCTGTGGCCATTTCGCCGAAGACGTATTTGATGTTTGGGTTGGATAGTGTGAGCTCGTAGACAATGCGTGCCATATCTCCTCTTAGGATTTCGTACTCGCTTGTTGCTATGATCAGGTCAGTTTAGGTGCTTGTGTTGCTTTGACAATGCCGTCTTTTTCCTCTCATCGATTACTGTGCATGGAAGCTAGGTGTCTTACCACTTTGTCTCTCCTCCTCTCCAGTAGCCTCAAACGTTGCGCGCCTTTCCCCATCTCGGTATACGAACTGCATACCAACTTCTGTAGTAGTCTTCTCTTTCACCTTTTCCAGGATTCCCATCTTCTTCACGATAGGCAGAGCTGAGGAGCGAAGATCGACGGCTTGTCCACCTAATCTTGGTTCGGGTGATCTCTCTACGATGGTGATCTGGCAGGTAGGCATGAAGCGGTGCAACCAGTACGCTGTTACAGGACCGGCGATGCCGGAGCCTGATATCAGGATATTGAGAGGTTGCGTCGCGGACGGCATTTTGAAGGCAGTCTCAGCGTTCGACGAAGGCGTGGGTTTGGGGTGTATGAACTGAGGTACTGAGATTCTGCCTAGATGAACTTGTGGAAGGTGCTGCGGGTAAATGTATACAAGACGAGGAGAGCTGCAATGTGATTATATGCGCAACGGACGTCCGTCCAACTACTCTATATACCTCACTTTCCTTTTCTCTTTCGGTCCTTTGCATGCATCCCGACTCTTCATCACTGCATTCACCCAGGGTGCAGCCTACTGGAACACAGACAGAATCATGAGTCGGAACTCCGTCCTTACTACTTGCAGATCGGGTTCCTGCGCGCTACGGCGAAATTCTGCCGTGACTAATGACATCACCAGATCCCCAAGACAATCGGTGGCTTTGGCGCCGCTAGTGCCATCTCTCGGTCGTTCTACAATTGGATGGAACTGAGTTTGTAGTTGTTTGGATTCCAGGCGTGCAGTTGTGCATGAAGGAAAGCTTGGAAAGTTATCGGCTGTCAGGTGTCTTCCGCCGCCGCAAGGAATGCGCAACGTCTCGTACTTCTTACTCAACGCAGAATCGGAGGATGCGGAAGTGCCGATGGTATCTTGGCGATAAGGCCTCCACACGACGAGGCCAGGAAGCTTTCCTATGAAAAGCATCGTGCATCTGACATTTTACCCTACGATCGACTATTGTCCACGCCGCTGGCGAAAATATGCTTGCCTTAGGAGCTCTCAGAGTTGGGTGACAGTGTTAGCGCTGTCAGGATGGTACGCTAGCTTGCTGACTAATACACGCGGTGTCCACGCGTTGGGTGTGCTAGGAGCGCGTCAGATCGATGCAACCTACCTTAGTCACACTGATGTTTCCTATGACAAGCTGTTGACTCACTCGCGAAAAGTGCGACTGATTCGCTTGACTCGGTGTCCTCTACCTAGGTTCTTTGAGAGATAATGGCGTCGGTGGAAGCCGAAACACGACATGTTCGCTCCCCTTTTGATCTGTTCGCTCTAGTAAGCCAACTCAATACAACAGAATGGGGATACAAGTGATTAACATGCCTTTAGGAACATTGGGAAAGCACCAGACCTGCGCTGCCAGCCGACCATCATCAGCGATGGATTGAAATAGCCAGGAGGTACCGCAGTACAAGCCTCCTGCAGAGATGGGTGCGGCATGCCTCACCCGATGCCACGGCGTGATTGCATTGGCCTCAAAATTGACGCTACCCAGCCTCTGTACAAGCGGGTCCAGGGCGCACTGGACGAAGTCCCTGGTGCAGCATCTCTTCCTTCGCCCACCACAAAACAAATCGACGAGATATTTGCTCCGCATCAAACCATCCAAGAACACAATATCAGCAGATGGTACTCAGGGTGGAACACAGTCTGGTTAAGGACATGTTACAAGCCCTCAATGGCCCAAAGCTACGCTGAGCTCGCACGACTTTCTGGGGCTAACATCGAGGACGGCTGCGTTGAAAGTTTGAACCATGTTTTAGATGATTGTGCGCTTTATGACTTCCATGGACTGGATCAGGAAGTCCTGGATCAGCTTCTTCTTCGCATTCCCGGACTGACCGATGGTTTGGGTATAATGGACGAGTATGGAGATGGTAGTGAACTTGTTTATGGAAGTGCCATCTACCAAATCGAGAGGGAAGAGGACGGGAGTCATGTAGATCGCAACATCACAGATCAAGAGCGGTTCGATATCAGAGAAGTGGCTAACCGAGTTCAGAACTATGTGTATGTGGCAGACGAAGAAGCTGTCGAGAAGAGCAGGGTGAAAATATGGTGGTTCGATGAGTTTGGAAAGATCATCTGGGACAGCTACGCTGAAATCCCAGATTCCGATTTGGATGGGCTGCGCGGTGCGATGATGGATGGGCAAGACTTTGTCGAAATTGTTGGAGAAGACGGCAAAAGGGGCGGTCAAATTGCCCGACCATAGCCAGTTCAAGAACGGATGACAGGGCCGGCACGACTTGGCAACGATGCTTTACCACCCATTTGTTTGAGAAGAACAAACCGATGTGGTAATTGCAAGAAGAGCATGGGTTATGCGATGCTGTCATGCGAGCACATCATCAAGCGGGGTATTGCGTGCTCGCCACCTCCGCATCTATGCAGCGAGACACAACCCGTTGCGATGGACTAGAAATAACCGGGAATAACGTCACAGAATGTATAAAAGTCAAACAGGACTCCAAGTCGCCCAAGTCTCGTAAGTTGAAACTACTGCCAGCAACATGCCATCAGCGACGCTGGAACAGCCACCTTCCATTCCAAAGTGGGGACGGCCCAAGCAAACAACGAAGAAGCTAGACTGGGCAGAGATCAAGGTCATTGATCTATCTACGTATGACGAACCTAATGGAAAACAAAAACTGGCTGAAGAGCTGAGAGACGCAGTGAGTTGGCAGCTAAAGTCTGCGACAAACGTCCCTTCTGACAACGCCGAAGGTGCACCACACGGGCTTCTTCAGCGTTACTGGCACTGGTCTAACGCAGGAAGAGGTCGAGCGTCAATATGATATCGGTCAAGCTTATTTCGACTTGCCGTTAGAAGAGAAGGGCGACCCAAAGTACCGATGTGATTTCGCAAAGGGCAACTACTTTGGATACCGCGCTGTACGCCCCTCATATCCATGCCATTAGAAAGCAAATTACGCTTCTCTAACGCAAAGCCAAGGCCAACGAGAAGAAAATCATGGGCACCGCGGTCCTCGATAACGTTGAATCCCTCAACATACCCAAATTCATCCCTTCAAACTCCCACGAGCCATTTCCACACTTCCTCCACCCCTTTCGCCCAGAGATCGAGTCCTTCTCGCGCCGCTCTCTGGACATAGCATCCAAGATCTTCACGCTCTTCTCTTTGATCCTGGAACTACCCGAGACCTACTTCTCGGATCAACATCGCTATGACGACGCATCAGAAGACCATCTACGCTACATGATCTACCACCCACGCCCCGCTGCCGACGATGCCAAAGTTCAGAATACTTGGTCTCGCGCGCACACTGATTTCGGAAGCTTGACACTACTCTGGAGTCAAGATGTTGCAGGTCTCCAACTCAAAACTCCGGCTGGAGAGTGGAAGTATGTTCCACCTGTTCCCAACGGCATCATATGTAATGTTGGTGATACTTTGTCCTTCTGGTCTGCAGGCTACTTCAAGTCGACTATCCACAGAGTAATCAGACCACCAGAGGATCAAGCGCATATTCATCGGCTGGGGCTGTTCTACTTTGTCAGACCGGGAAATGAGGTCGATATCAAGCCTGTGGCATCACCTTTGTTGAGAAGGTTGGGGATTGTCGGCGAAGATGCCGAAGAAAGGGAGCCAGTGAGGGGTCTGGAGTATGTTAGGGAAAGAGTGAAGGATTATCATGACCATGGGGACTATGCGGACAAGAAAGGCAAGAAGTTCAAAGTGGGAAACTTGGAAATCGAAGACGAGGCGGCATAGCGTCGCGAGAGAGTAATTCTCTCCCTAAAAACACTCGCGCGATGAACGTCGAAGAAACTAGAGTATATCAAACTCCAGCTAAACACAACACGTCTTTGCTCTGACCCCGTCAAATGAAGCACTCCACAATCTCCATACTCACAATTCCCTTGGCCGCAAACCTCATACTCGTTCTCTCTCCCCACACCGCACTGTTCCAACTTTGACAAATCTCTAACCCATTATTTACCCTCTTAACCCTCCCCGCCCATTTCGGCTCCCTCTCCAGCTTTTCAAAAATTGGTAGGCCGCCCCTGCCATTGTAGCAGGCGTCGTACGCCGCCGTCTTCCATGGCCCCAAGGGCTCCTTCCGACACCCATGGCTGATCTTAATACGACGATTGATGCCATGCGCAAGGTATTGCGTTATAGCAGCGAGTATGGCGTAGCGCTCTGGATCGTGGTCGCGCGGGTCGGGGATGGAGTGGACGTGCCAGTTTGTGTGGTCGAAGAAGTCTTGCACTTCGTTGCGGAGGACTTTGTAGTCGCCGCGGATTAGGTAGTGGTACATTACGTATATTTTGTCTAAGGGGGTTTCGTTGGGCTTGCGCTTGGGGAGGAGGATGGCGTCGAGGCTGAATACTTGTTATTTTGTGTTGCAGCTGTATGGGTGAGGTGAGGATATGGGTGCTACATACGGCCAAGGGTATATCGCTGAAACGGGATGGGAAGCGAGTGAAGGATGCACATGGTGCGTGCTGAAGGTGCGTAGCTTGGTGTATAGTGCCGGGTAATTGTTCAGAAAGTATGCTTTGCAGCCTCGGTGAAGAGGCAGTGGTTGTGAGGGTTGAAGAGGTATTGTGGGGAAGTAGCGTGGCATTTTGACGGCTCGACAGTGGGGATCTTGATATGCGCTTGGGAAGAATCTCCAGTATAAAGGCGCTGAAAAGATGGGTATGAAGTCGAACGGTAGCTTCGGGCATGATCATGACATGTTTGAGAGATGCCGAGTGTTGCGAACAAATCGGAAGAGAATATTATGGCCTCAACTTCGGCTCGTAATGACCATGTCGTCTCAGAAAGCGGCCTATGAGCTGTCTGAACTCCAGGCTTGACGAGTTGTTTGGTTGATCGTGCGGTAAAGAGGCAGCATTTCCATTGAGTGGGACCAGTGTGCTGGTCCCGAGGGGTACCGTTCTATGTGCCGTGATCCAGTGCGTCGGACTCTGACACAGGGTCCTTGCATGATGTTGACATTCGTCAAAACATCGGTTGATGGATAAGAGTTTTGTGGTTCAGGGGCGGTGGTGACGATTTGAAGAGCAACTCCGCGGAAGGCTAGACTCAATCATCACCTCTGGTCGTCATGCGATATCGCTAGATATCGGGTTGACTCTGTTTGCTGTATCGAACGACAGTTCTTGAGAAAGGAATAGCGAGCGTTGTAAGAGGTCAATGTGATTCCAAAAATATCTGCGGACTCAAACGCTAAGTGAATATCAATGTAGTATCGTGCAACATGCGTCCGAAGAATTTGGAACTAACTCGGACTTGGTTTCAACGCTCACCTTGAACTGCATAGGTCCCTCCAACATTCATGCTCTCCTTTTTCTTGCCGAACGCTTTCAACTTGTCCTTCAAGCTCGCGCTGAATTTTCTAGTCATACTCCCACCAGCTCTCTCCACCTTATCCACCAGATTCTTCACACTGTCCTTTCCCTCCGTGATGACGGGCGCGACACCAGTAGAAATACTTCTTTTGAGATCCGAGCCTATAGAAGTCACCGCTTTGACCTTCAACTTCTCCCAGCTGCCCGTTCTGCCATGCGATTGATAGCCACGCGATTGGTAGCCGTAACCATGCGTTTGATATCGATGCTTTTTGACTTTAGGTCGTTGCTTGGGCGTCGAATGATAGGGGTTTGGTGTGAAGGTGCTGCAGGTAGGATATGAAGATGGCCATCGCGATGGTAGTGACATGTGGTGCGGTTCCGGCGCATGCGTTGAATGCAGAGCCGAAGAAGATGCAGGGGCCCAGGACGATCGGTTCGACATAGCGGTTTCAGGCCTGAGGTGCTGATTCGTGATGGAATTCCGTGAGAACGCTCTTGATATCGCCGGTCTCTCCAAATCTTCTCCAGGTATTGGCACGATTGCCCTTCCGTAAGGAGACGATTCGATGTCCAAGTCAAAGACCCGTCCGTGTCTCCTCTCTTGCCTTGCCTCGAAGCTTTCCTGTTCATCGGTAACACGCCTCATGCTAAGCTTGCGCCTAAATTTGTCGATACTACCCACTCGGCTGCGGATACTGCCATACTTGCTGTCTTGCTTTCCTAGACGTCGTCCTTCACCATGCACGTCGCGATTTGCTTGTTCCTGGCGAGCAAGGAAATCCTCGATCCACTCTTTTGAGCTTTCGTCGGTGGCAGAAGGCTGAACCCATTCGCTCGATCTCGCCCAGTCATGTAAATACACTCTTTCGGTGGACTTCGAGCGGATGTTACCATTCAACCTTGAATGAGCCTCATAAACTCCACCGCTCAATGGCACATTGGATATAGACTCTGGAGTACCGGTCGGAGTTGCGTCACTACTTGTACGGCTGGGCCACGTCATTCTCAATGAGTTACGCAGACTGGCGACTTCATGGAGTCTTGCATCTAGCTCGCCGATAGACTGCATGCTTTGGAGCTGGGAGGATGGATGAATATGGATAGGACCAGGCTCTGTGTGTGACTTCGCAGAGACTAGGGAATTCATTGTCGATGCGCGCGAGGAAGGCCTACTTAGAGGCGAGCATGGATGAACAGTATCCTCCTCGGTATCATTGATCAACGTGGTGGTTCTCAGAGGAGGTGCAGATGCTGGGCGATAAAACGGTGGTTTAGGTTCGATAGTCGGAGTCAGCTCGTTCTGCGACGACTTCGGCAGAGGCTTGCGGCGAGACATGGTGAGGGCATGGCTCTGGTGTACGGCATCTGTCACATTCAAGAATTGAAGTTTCGGAACAGCCGGGTATGTGGGCACTCCTGAGGTAGTTGAGTGGTCGTGTATTCGTATAAATTTTTGCTGGTTTGCCACAGACGGCGTCGAGGAGGAATCAGTCGTGCTGTATGACCTTTCGGTGCACGCGGGAAGCTGATCAGACGGCTTTTTGGAACGTTTCGAATCTCTAGAGATGTATCTGTCCTCGATGATTTGCGTATCTTCTGGAGACGGTAAGTCTATCGCTTCTGCCGTGACAGTACGTGTACCGTTCCTTTGCCTGTACATATGTTAGTGGGGCTCGACGTTGCCTTTTGGGTTGCGCACTCAGACTTCGCGTGTCTCGACATTTGCACGGCTTTCAGCAGGACGCCCGCGTCGTTATCATGATCCGAGGCATGTGCAATGTTCGCAGCATCGCCGGCCTCCATAATGATGCTTCTTTGTTGGAGGAGAGCTAGATTTACATTCTCGCACCGTACCCCAGGAAAAGCTCGTACGTCAATGAGCATCGTGTACTGGCAGTCCCACGATTGGCGACAACCGGATCCACCCGTGCCCGCGGTATCGTCGGTCAATTACCCGTAGCTGATGTGCAAACTCAGATCGCTTATGGGCTTGAGGGGAGGCGATCAGGGTCTGTGGCAATCGTTTCTCGGATCGAATATCTCATGGTCACCGCGGAGCGGGGTTCGACTGCGATGCGAGTCTGGTACTGACTGCGAAAGACCCTGCATCGCCTCGTCGCCTTTTGCGCTGCCGTCCTCGGATTCCGCACTGTGGTGAACTCTGCACCATTGATGTTTTTGTGCAAACCTTCGTCTACAGAGATACAATCAATCGGTACAGACTTGTCGCTGTGGTGCAGTTCAAGATATGCTGGTGAGCTTTCAAAGATGAGACGGGAAACCCCATATGAGCTCGGTTGTGCCTATCGGAGTGCTAGTGGAAGTCATGAAATATGGGATGATCAAAAGTGAACGC
>Ga0265798_10011209_pt1 | contig 10945 bp, 8 predicted proteins | sample P3T30metagenome_FD_192430 | JGI IMG/M metagenome (GOLD analysis project Ga0265798, IMG submission 192430) | Plant litter microbial communities from East Loma Ridge, Irvine, California - P3 T30 | ecosystem: Environmental > Terrestrial > Plant litter > Unclassified | place: USA: California... | reverse complement strand
ACCGAGAAAGATGATGGCCACATCCGCTGGCGTTATCGCTATGATGGTGAGCATCGCCTGACGGACGTCATCAGCGAGCCGCGGGACCGTAATAAGCCACGTACAAAGGTGAGTTTCCGCTACGATCCCCTTGGACGCCGCATCAGTAAAACCAGCCAGCAGCTGTTGCAGGGAAGACCGGCGGGGAACGCCGTCACGACGCGCTTTGTGTGGGAAGGCTACCGCCTGTTGCAGGAAATCCACGACGGGATCCCGCTGACCTACGTTTACAGCGACAGCCAGAGCTATGAGCCGCTGGCCCGTATTGATGGTGTGGAAAGCCCGGAGATTTACTGGTTCCATAATGCAGCCAACGGGATGCCGGAACTGCTGACTGACGCTGAAGGGCAAAAAGCCTGGGAAGGAATTAACAGCCCGTGGGGCAAGCTGCTGCGCGAGTCCAGCCAGCGGATGCCGGTCGTTCAGCAGAACCTGCGTATGCAGGGCCAGTACCTGGACCGTGAGACCGGACTGCACTACAATCTGTTTCGTTATTATGACCCGGACAGCGGACGGTTCACCCAGCAGGACCCGATAGGGCTGGCGGGCGGAATCAACCTCTACCAGTATGCACCGAACGCGCTGGGGTGGGTGGATCCGTGGGGGTTGAGTTGTAATAATATAAATAAATGGAATAAATTCCAGAGCCAGACTAAAGGGGTGTTCTCTAATAGAAAATGGGCAGCAAAGGCTTACAATGCTTTAAAAGGTGTTGAAAAAAAGGCACGCCCAGATGCTGAAAGTTATTTAGAACCCTCCTACGTCAAACAGCACCTTGCTATGTTCGATGATGGAATTTCAAAAATCGCTTGGGGTGTAAACAGAGCGGAGATTGGCCCTCCATCTGGACATTTTGTTATGCCAAAAGCTATAGCGGACAAAGTTATTGCTAAATCTGGAGGTGATGTGTCAAAGTTGGAGCATTTACTGGGACTTGATCCAGGTGATTTAGGTAATTCGCCAGTGAGAATTGACATACTCAAGCCCAGTGGGCTTAGAATGCCATCCGGAAGGGAGGCAGGAGCTAATGACCATTGGGTGCCTGGAGGAAAAACATCCGGGGGAGTGATTGAAGCGGTTATTGACCAAACACCTCTGAGTGATGCAAATATCCAGCCCGTTTTTAAATGAACTTCTGAGAGATTTATTATGAGTCAATTGATATTTACCGGTTATGGTATCGATATAGTAAAGAAAAACGATGATTACTATATTCGATATGATGATGGTACCGTGGCTATGTTTGAAAAAGAATCAAAAATAACTTTTGATGAAGCAATGAAGGCTCAAAAAAGTGAAAATGATGCTTATGAGGTTATTATTGCAACCCAATCCAGAGAAGGACGGGGGCGGCCTCAATTTTGATTGTCGAAATTTCAAAACACTTAATTCTTATTCCTTCTGTAAACATACAGGTAAGTTGCAATGGTAAGTGATTTATTTTAGTTCTCTGGATAAATCATGAAGTCATTCCGGCCGTAGAGATGAATTTGTTACGTTGCCACTTTAGGAAACGGCATGCAGCAAGTGCCTCATTCTAGAGTGTTTGGTGATAAAGATATAACCCTTCTTGAATTATTTAGCAAAGTGCACCAAGAATATAGCGCTGGAAAAATCCAATAGATGAATGTTGATTAAAGGTAAGTGGAAGGTGTTTATAGTCTTCCTACAGATGAAGTGATTGAAATCTGGACGCAGTTATTTAATGTTTGGCAGTGATGCTTGAATTAATTCAATTAAGTGTTAAATTGCGCTTCGCTTTACAGTAGCTATTTTATTGCCATGTTTAGAGGGCGATTATTTTTAAAATATTTTCTTTAGATGGAATGCAAGTTCTCTATTAGGTCTTTTGAGACAAAGTTGAGGAATGGAATGGCTTTTTTTTGTGCAATCAAAAAACGGTAAGCTTGTTATTATATTGCCTGCATATTGATATATAGTTTTGGTACGGTGATAATGTTTTTTCCATTTCGAATTTCAATATCTAAAAAACTCTCTTTTTATCCTGTTGAGCCTATAAGGAGATAAAATGAACCTGCCAGGAATGAATCCCGAAAATAACTTACCGGGTTATGACATCGCGAGGATGACCGGTTATGGGGCACCTGATTTTGATTTTAAAGCGCTGGGTGCAGCAATGGATTGTACTCGTGAGTTTTATCAGGCTGGCATCATTTACGCTGATGGCTCACAGCGTTATCTTGTTCGACCTGGTCAGCGTCATCCTAATGGTCAAAGTGGTATCGTCACACATCTGATTGTCACCAAAACGGCTAAGCAAGCCTCAAAGTCTGATACGGGCAAGTCACTGAGTGAAGCAGTCAGCGCGACCTCAATGGGTACGGAGATTGCCTCGACCGTGCTTTCCTGCGGTGCAATGATTATTACCGCTGGCGTGGCGGTTATCGGCGCTTCAGCAACGCCTATAACGGCTGGCAGTAGCGGCGTGCTTGTTGCTATTGGTTATGCTGGCGCTGCCGCAACAGGTGTGCAATGTGTCAATGGTATTTACCGGGTTTATGATCTCGTCGAAAACGCGGGTGAAAACGTCGCGTGGTTAGACTCTCAGGATTGGTACGTTGCTACTTCAACGTCCCTTGACCTTATTTCACTTGCCAGTGTGGGCGGTGCATTGAAAGAAGCCCTGGCAACATGGCGAGCGATGAAATCGGTCTCTTCTTTGAAAGCAACGGAGTGGCTCAGGAACTATCCAAGGCAGGACCGGGCGCGCCTTACTGAATTAATCATTCGGGCACAAAACCCTGGTATAAGTAATAAAGAGCTAAAAGCCGCCATCCGAGCAGGACTGTATCCAAAGCGTTTCCCGGTAGAGCCGGTGCAAAGAGAACTTGTTAAGCAACTCGCGCAGGTCGTAACCAGTGCAGCTGCTGTGGCTGGCAGTGCTGTCAGTGGTATCATTGCTGCTCCAGGTAACGTGCCGCGCACCGGGCGCTATATTGTGGGAACAATTCAATCTCTGGCGGTAATTTAATGCAATTTTTATCATGGCTTGTCGGACGTAATATCACTGAACTGCTGCAACAGGGGCGCGAAATAGATCAGGTCATCGCACGGCAGGATGATTCCATACTTGCCCGTTCCACTTCAGAGCTTGAGCGTTATTTTAAACAGCCTTCTGAGTCGATGCCCCGGCAAAACGGCTTTCCGGTTGCGATAGTGCTGATGCTGTTGCTGGTAGCATTTGCATTTAATTTGCTGACGTTTCTACATGCGTTACCTCCCCTCAGCCCTCAGATACACGCGTTGAGTTTTTTTGTTCCCTCAATCGTCATTCTTGGCGCGATACTCACGGCCAGTTACCTGCTTGCGCGAGGCCATACAGCGGGTGTGGCGGGGCTGGCATACGTCTATGCAATGTTGCTTATATCGACTGTTTTACTCCTGAGCTACAGCGTTGTTACGGGTAGCCACTCGGGCCTGTGGTTGCTTCTGGCACTCGCTGCTTTGGCGGGTGCTCGCTGGATATTTAATGGGCAGGCTTTCATCCTGTTTGCCATTTACTGCCGGACACAACGCCTCACAAACATCGCCCGGCAGCGCCGCATGAAATAACCCGTACGGGTCTGTAGTGCTGTTATCGCGGAATATCCATTCCGCGACTCTCTTCTATTTTTCTCTCAAATCTGAAAGCAAAACCCCGGTGTAAGTTGCCTCCGGTGAGTATGAATATGAGGTAAGCCAGGATATTTACTGAGCAGCTTTGTCACAGTAGCAGCCATTTTCCCCCCATCCGCCCTTGTCTATATTCCGTCCCTCCAGCCTGAACACGATCTTTTTCCTATGACTCACCCCTTCATTTAACCCATTCCCTGCTCAAACCCCCTGAAAAACCCACCCATCATCACTATTACCTCTGGCTATAACCTGCCGTTATACCCTCCTGCTAAACAAGCATTCGTCACCTTTCAGAACGCATGAAATAGTGGATTCAGAACCTGATCTTTTGGCTGAAACGAGAGACAACATGCTAATCCCACAACCCTATTTACTCTTTCTTGGCGATGTTACCGATCCCCTCGCGGCAAAAACGGCGCGCGGCATTCATATCTGGCGGCCGGAGCAGTGCGTTGGCGAAATTAAACTGCCGGGCTGCACGGTCAGTCTGGGTCTGGATGAACTGGATATTACCAGCGCCAAAGCACGCGGCGCGAAAACGCTGGTGCTTGGCACTGCCAATGCCGGGGGCTATCTGCCAGCGCACTGGCTGGAAACGATTAAAAATGCCATTAAAGCAGGCATGAATGTTGCCAGTGGTCTGCACCACCGACTGGTGGACGAACCGGAACTGGTGACGCTTGCACAGTCTTCGGGGGTTGAGCTGTTTGACCTGCGCCATATGCGTCCGGTGCTTAATGTTGGCAGCGGTAAGAAGCGTTCAGGTAAGCGGATACTGACCGTGGGTACGGACTGCTCGGTAGGCAAGATGTATACCTCTCTGGCGCTGGAAGCGGCGATGCGTGCGCGCGGAATGAAAGCTGATTTTCGTGCCACGGGGCAGACCGGCATTCTGGTCGCAGGGGAGGGCATTGCTGTTGATGCGGTCATTGCTGATTTTATTGCCGGTGCAGCAGAAGCGCTGTCACCGGCGAATGATGAGGACCACTGGGATATCGTTGAAGGTCAGGGATCTCTGTTCCATCCCTCTTATGCCGGCGTGAGTATGGGGCTGATGCACGGCGCGCAGCCGCACTGGCTGGTCATGTGTCATGAAATGGGACGCCCCCATATGCGTCATTTGCCACACCAGCCCATGGTCAGCCTTCAGGCGTGCGTTGAAGCCAATCTGCGAGCCGCGCAGGTGACCAGTGAGTCCGTTCAGCTTGCTGGCTTTGCAATCAACACCTCCAATTACAGTGAAGAAGAGGCGCTCGCCTGGTGCGCCGAAATCAGCGCTGAGTTTGGTTTACCGGCAACGGATCCGGTGCGTTTTGGTATTGATGAGATCGCCGCACTGCTTCAGGAGCGTGGCTGAAATGCGACAGTTGCAGATTGATGTGGTGGAGCTGCCGCTGGCGCGACCCTTTGCTATCGCACGCGGTACCCGTATCGCCGTGACGGTCATCCGGGTCACGCTGGAGCAGGCGGGTTTCATCGGGCAGGGCGAATGTACACCAACTGCCCGCTACGATGAGACGCCGGATAGTGTTCAGGCCATGCTCGAAGCCGTTCGTACTGACGTGGAGTCGGGCCTCAGCCGTCATGATTTGCAACACCGGTTACCCGCCGGTTCAGCGCGCAACGTGCTGGACTGTGCGCTGTGGCGACTGGATGCCGCCAGGGCTAATCAGACGCTGTGGCAAAAGAGCACCTGCTCTCAGCCAGCGTCGGTCGTGACCGCAGAAACCCTTAGCCTGGATACGCAGGAATTTATGGCTCTCGCGGCGGCGGATGCTGTGTCACGGGGTGCCATCCTGCTCAAAATTAAGCTCGACCGTCATGCGATTCTGGAAAAAGTGGCGGCGATTCGCGCAGCGGCACCGCGTGCCACGCTCATTATTGATGCCAATGAAGCCTGGTCGGGACTGGAACTGGAAAGCCTGCTGGTGGCACTGAAGGCCTTCAATATTGCGATGGTGGAGCAGCCGCTTCCCGCCGGACAGGACCATGACCTGCAACGCTTTAAGCATCCCATACCGGTCTGTGCCGATGAGAGTTGCCATACGCGGGCGGATATTGCCGGATTACGCGATCGCTACGAGATGGTCAACATCAAGCTGGATAAGTGCGGCGGCCTGACCGAAGCGCTGGCGATGGTGGATGAAGCCCGCACGCTCAATATGCGCATTATGGTGGGTTGCATGCTGGGCTCGTCACTGGCCATGGAGGCCGCGTTACCCGTCGCGGCTAACGCGGAGTTCGTCGATCTGGATGGCCCCATCTGGCTTGCCGCCGACAGTTCTCCTTTTTTGAGCTATTCCCAGGGCCGTATCTGGCTATAACCGTGCGAGGCGACGATGACGGACACACAACGTACTTCCCCTGCAACCCGCGCTGCCTCGCCATCCCCCGTGCTGGCGATTCAGGATCTCAGCGTCTCGTTTCATGGACGCAGCGGTGAAAATCAGGCACTCAAAGGCATCAGCTTTGCCATTCATCCGGGTGAAATCGTCGCCGTCGTGGGTGAAAGCGGATCGGGTAAATCTGTCACGTCGCTGGCGGTGATGGGCCTGCTGGCAAACAATGGCCGTGTGGATCGCGGCAGCATGCAGTTTTGCGATCGAAGCGGAAAAGTGCATGCGTTAGAAACGCTGGATGACGCTCAGCGCCGCACGCTGCGCGGCCGTGAAATGGCGATGATCTTTCAGGAGCCCATGACCTCGCTGAATCCGGTGCTGCGCATTGATGATCAACTTACCGAGGCATTACGCGATCATCATCTGTGCGACAAAAAGCAGGCCCATGCGCGCGCGCGTGAATTGCTGCGGCAGGTGCGTATCGCCGATGTGGATCGCGTCATGAAAAGCTATCCGCACTCGCTGTCAGGCGGCATGCGGCAGCGAGTGATGATTGCGCAGGCCCTTGCCTGTGATCCGCAACTTCTGATTGCCGACGAGCCTACCACTGCGCTGGATGTCACTGTTCAGGCACGCATTCTCCATATTCTGCGTGAGCTGCAACGCGAGAAACAGATGGCGGTGCTGTTTATCACCCATGATATGGGCGTGGTAGCGGAAATCGCCGATCGCGTGGTGGTCATGCTGCGTGGCGAAGTGGTAGAGCAGGGAACCGTGTCTGAGATTTTTGCCGCCCCGCAGCACGCTTATACCCAGACGTTACTGGCGGCAGTGCCAAAACTCGGCGATATGCGGGAACACGCGTGGCCACAACGCTTTCCTCTGCCGGGTGCGCGCGAGGCTGTGCATGGCGAACAGCAGACCGCTCGCTATGACGTAGCGCCGCTGCTGGATGTTCGCGGGTTGAAAGTCTATTACCCCATCCGCAGCGGCATCTTATCGAGCCTTACGCATCATGTGCATGCGGTGGAGCAGATTGATTTCAGTCTGTGGCCAGGTGAAACCCTGGCCATCGTGGGTGAAAGCGGCTGCGGCAAATCGACAACCGGACGGGCGCTGATGCGCCTCATCAACAGTGAAGCTGACAGTATTCACTTTGAAGGAAAGGAAATTTCTGACCTGAAAGAGGCAGCGTTCCAGCCGCTCCGCCGTGAAATTCAGATGGTGTTTCAGGATCCCTATGCGTCACTGAATCCCCGCCTGACAGTGGGGTTCACCATTGCCGAGCCGTTGCTGTTACATGGCATGGTCTCTTCGCTTGAACAGGCTTCCCCACAGATAGATGCGCTGCTCAAGAGCGTCGGTCTCCTGCCAGAGCACGCGCGTCGTTATCCGCACGAATTTTCAGGTGGTCAGCGTCAGCGTATTGCCATTGCCCGCGCCATGGCGCTGAAACCGAAAGTGATTATTGCGGATGAAGCGGTATCGGCTCTGGATGTCTCGATTCAGGCGCAGGTGGTGAACCTGATGATGGACCTGCAGCAGCAAACGGGCGTGGCATGGATTTTCATCTCTCACGATATGGCGGTCGTCGAGCGTATTGCTAATCGCGTCGCGGTGATGTACCTCGGCCAGATTGTGGAGCTTGGACCGCGCCAGTCGGTCTTTAATCAGCCGCAACATCCCTATACCCAACGTCTGCTGGCCTCCGTGCCGGTAGCCGATCCAGAGAACCGTCAGCCCCGTATTTTCGATGACAGCGAAATTCCCTCGCCGTTGCGTAGGGTGGGCGAAACGGTCACTAAACACCGTTATCGCCAGGTTGCGCCCCAGCACTGGGTCGCTGACGGCATTGCATTGCAGTAATCCTCAACGACCAGGAGAATGTATGAAAACGCTGTTTCGCCGTACTTCGCTAGCCCTCGCATTGACGACGACGCTGGTCATGACTGCGCAGGCACAGGATCTGCGCATTTCAATGTATGCCGATATCACGGGGCTGGATCCGCACGACACCTCGGATAATGTCAGCTACTCGGTTCAGAGCGGCATCTTTGAGCGCCTGTTCCAGTTTGATCCTCAGATGAAGCTACAGCCCTGGCTGGCGACAGGGTATACCTCCAATGACAGTGCCACCGAATTTACGCTGACGCTGCGCAAAGGCGTCACTTTCCAGGACGGTACCCCTTTTGATGCCGAAGCCGTCAAAGCGAACCTTGATCGTCTGGCAGACCAGAAAAAAGGGCTGAAGCGTAACAGCCTCTACAAAATGATCGATAAGGTCACGGTGCTGGCACCCGACCAGGTAAAAATCGATCTGAATCAGTCGTTCGGGGCCTTTATCAATACGCTGGCGCATCCTTCCGCGGTGATGTGGAGCCCGTCCATTCTTAAGCAATATCCTGAAGAAGCGCAGTTGCGACTGCATCCGGTGGGAACCGGTCCGTTTAAATTTGTTAACTGGACTCCGGGCAAAGCGGTCACACTGGCGAAATATGACGGTTACTGGCAGCAGGGATGGCCTAAAGTTGACCATGTGATCTTCTCGCCGAGCCCCGAAGATGCGACACGGGTGGCAGCGTTGAAATCGGGTCAGGTGGATGCCATCTGGCCATTGCCTTCAGACCTGATCGCGGCCGTGAAGCAGGACAGCCATCTCTCCATTCAGCGCGATCCGAGCATTTATCTTTACTACATGGCGATCAACACGCAGCACAAGCCGCTGGCGGATGTTCGGGTGCGTCAGGCCATCAACTATGCGATTGACCGTAATCTGTGGCTGAAAGTGGCCTTTGCCGGTCTGGGTAAACCTGCCACATCAGCGATACCAGAAGGCGTGCAGTTCTATGAGAAACAAGGCGATCCTGATTACCGTTATGCGCCGGATAAGGCCAAAGCCTTACTTAAGGATGCGGGCTATCCGAATGGTCTGGACCTTAAGCTCTGGGTGACCAACGCCACGGCCAGCGTCCGTGCCGCTCAGGTGCTGAAAGCGCAACTGGCCACGGCAGGCATTCGGGCCACGGTAACCCCGATGGATTCCGGCACGCGCAACGCTAAATTGTGGGGCGTACAGGACCCGAAAAAGGCGGAGTTTGACCTCTATTATGGCGGCTGGTCGACCTCAACAGGCGATGCCGACTGGGCGCTGCGTCCGCTGTTTGCCACCGAATCCTGGGTGCCAACCTCATATAACGTCTCCTACTTTAGTCATCCTGATGCAGACAAAGCGATTGCTGCCGGGCTGGCGACGGCCGATCCGGCAAAGCGTGGCATCGCCTATGCACAGGCGCAAAAGGTGTTGTGGAAAGAAGCACCGGTGGCGTTCCTTGGCACGCCAGACAATCTGGTGGGCAAGCGCAACACCCTGAGCGGCGTTTCGATGCTGCCTGATGGCAATTTACTGTTCACTCAGGCGTCCTTTAAATAAGACGGTCTCTTCTTCCTCGTCCCCTGTCCGGAACGGGTATGGGACGTAAGGAAGCCAGTCACACCTCATTTCAGGGAATGGCATGTTTGCATACATCATTCGCCGATTGCTGGAGATGATCCCGGTTTTGCTGGTGGTCTCCTTGCTGGTTTTCAGTTTTATCAAGCTCATGCCGGGCGACCCGGCGCGCATTTATGCCGGACCGGATGCGCCCATTGAGGCAGTCGAAGCGGCGCGTCAGCATCTCGGGCTTAACGATCCGCTGCCGCAGCAGTATCTCCACTGGATCGGCAGCCTGTTGCAGGGCGATCTGGGCACCACGTATCGCACCCAGCAACCGGTGCGGGAGGTGATCAGGCAGGGCTTTATGCCAACACTGTGGCTCGCCTTAGCGGGTTTCACCTGGTCCGTCATTCTCGGTTTGTTATTCGGCGTTATGGCTGCACTGAAACGTGGACGATGGCAGGACTGGACGCTGATGAGCGTGGCGGTGGGCGGTATTTCGATGCCAGCCTTCTGGCTGGGGCTGTTGCTCATCCAGTTCGTCGCGATGCCATTTGGGCTGTTTTCGGTCAGCGGCTTTAACCAGGCCAGCGATATTGTCCTGCCCGCCATTACGCTGGGTTCGTCGGTTGCGGCGGTCATGGCGCGCTTTACCCGTTCGGCCTTCCTTGAGGTGGCGCAGGAAGATTACGTGCGCACCGCAAAAGCCAAAGGGCTGCGTAACCGCCTGGTGACGTGGAAACATGTGATGCGCAATGCGCTCATCCCGGTGATTACCATGCTGGGTTTGCAGTTCGGTTTTCTGCTGGGTGGATCCATCGTGGTGGAGAGTGTTTTCAACTGGCCAGGGTTAGGCTGGTTATTGATTGAGTCGATCAAAGCGCAGGATCAGCCGGTGATCCAGGCGCTGGTGATGCTGTTCGTGTTTGAATTTATTGTGATTAATCTGCTGGTCGATCTGCTATATGCGGTGGTCAATCCGGCCATTCGTCTGCGACAGGAGCCGAAATGAGTAGTCAATCGCTGACTGAAAACCCGCCTCAGATCATTCGTTCGCCGTGGCGCGATTTCCTGCATGCCCTTGTGCGGAATCCTCTGGCGCTGGTTTCAGGCGGGTTTGTGCTGTTGTTAATTGTGGTGGCGATCTTTGCGCCCTGGCTGACATCCTGGAATCCCATGGCCCCGGACTGGATGGCGTTATCATCGCCGCCAACGGCGGCACACTGGATGGGGACCGACGAACTGGGGCGCGACCTGCTCAGTCGCATTATCTATGGCGCGCGTATCTCGCTCTATATCGGCGTGCTGTCGGTGACGATCGGCATGCTGGTCGGGGTCATGCTGGGCTTACTGGCGGGCTATTATGGCGGTTGGGTCGATATGCTGATCATGCGCGGTGCTGACGTATTATTCGCCTTTCCCGGCATGTTGCTGGCCATTGCGGTGGTGGCGCTGCTGGGGACGGGTCTGAACAATGTCATTATCGCAGTCGCGGTAT
>Ga0265798_10011208_pt1 | contig 10945 bp, 8 predicted proteins | sample P3T30metagenome_FD_192430 | JGI IMG/M metagenome (GOLD analysis project Ga0265798, IMG submission 192430) | Plant litter microbial communities from East Loma Ridge, Irvine, California - P3 T30 | ecosystem: Environmental > Terrestrial > Plant litter > Unclassified | place: USA: California... | reverse complement strand
ACCTCACCGTGGGTTGCAAATAACACTGAACCTACCTTTTTAGATATAGGCATAAGGACTATCGACTCTCCGACCTTGGATTCAATGACGCGCACGAGGTCCATGTCTAGACTCGAGCCATCCTCGACGAGATACTTCATCATCTCGACCCAGACTTCCACCCAGGCATCCGAGGAAGCTACACATCGCCTTGCTCCGTCCCTCCATAGCTCATGCGATCCCAGTTTCGATCGCTGAGCAGCCGAGGATAATGTACGAAAGTATAAGGACAAGGAATGTGTCGGCAGGGCCTGTGAGGTGAAGCTCAATATCGAGGCCAGAAGATCCAGGTGTGCATTGTGGAATGAAACCCTTGTTGCTGGTCTAGATCGGTCAGAGTAGTCCAGTCCCTTCTGCTGATCAACTTGCCCTTTAATTTCCTTCTCCCAAACACTATATATCCAATCACGGATGATGTCTGCTTTGCCGGGTATGTCGCTGGAGTCGCTCCAGACCCGTCTTGCGATAGCGATCTTTGAAGGCCCATCCGGACTGGGAGGATCCTGAGGCGATCTGAGAAGACGGATAAGACTGTTTGGACCAGCGATATCCATCGCAAGCTAGTGGTACGAAGTGAAAATGTAATAGGTACATATATTGCTATAACATGTACAAAATCTCGATAAATGATGATCCACCAGCAAAAATGCTTCCGCCGGAAAGGTTCATTCTTGTCGTCTCGTTACAACAGATGTTCCGGTCGAGGTTACCGACTCGGACCGACCCTAGTGTTGTCAGTATCATCAAATCAGACATCGGGTGTGGACTGTGCATACCCCTCTTGATTGTAATGGAGCCACATATCCTTCACGCTGAGCCCTCAGAGATCGCAGATCTTGCTCGACGCGGTCGACTTGGCGCTTCATGTCGCAGAGAGCAGCACCAGCCACCAACACGCCGTCCAATGCTTCCAAATTATTTCTCGTAGGCATGACCAGCCGCTGTGTTTCCACGCCCAGCTCCGCCATGAGTTCGTTGATCCTGAGAATAACGGTCGACCTTGGGACCGGCAATTTGGAGGACCGGAGGTAGGCCGGCACATGAGGAGGATGTTTGGCAGCGAGATGCGATGTGTTGGGTAGGACCACGGGGGGAGGGACGCGATATATGCAGTAGGCGGCATCTGGGGTCAGCACGCGGCACCCACGGATACCCACCGTGTGCGGCGTCCTCTTTCTGCTTCTTCGTGGTTGGCACTGGACTAGCAGGTATCTCTTCCTCTGCGCGCTTTCTCTTCTTGGCCTAAGCGTTAGCATACTTATCCATATTCGCAGCATACCTTGTCCACTCCCAGTATCAGTTCAGTATGGTCCTGATCCAGCTCGACCAGCCCGCTGTCGAGTCCCATCACGGTTCTCATGAGATCGTCCCTGTCGGCTCTGTATCGCTTCTCCACCTGCTCTAATCGCTTGATCTCTACGTAAAGGGCTTCTTCCTCGGCGATTTCTGCGGCGGTGAGATGGTATAGCTCTGAGGCATACTGTTTTCGCCTAATTTCTCTCGCTAATGTTTAGCACACCACCCATTTCTGATGGTCAAACTGACCCTTGTCAAAAGTATGGGCTTTGATTTGCTGATCCTGAATAGCGGGATCGCTGGCGGTCCTGGTACGAATGAGTCGACGACAGACTGCAAAGTAGCGGTCCTTGATTTCCTGCCATCAACGTTGACCCTAACGCCTGTCTCACCTCTACGGTCCGACGGCCGGTGTTCTGGAACAAGTAGCGGTCTGCAACGACGATAAACCTCAGATCAAATTCACGGAGCAAGTCGAAAAGGTATGTTGTCTCCTGTGCTGTCCAATTCGGATCCGTCAAGTGTTGGTCGTACTCGTATTGGCTGTATTCCATGATAGACGGGCCGTGAACATTGAAGGACCCAAAATATTCGACTGATATGAGTGAAAGCCACATGCCACTACTTACCTGACTGTTCGGGTTGGCCGTCGCTGACTCGGACCCAATGACGAAGGCTATGCCGGCCCTGTGGCTGCCGTATCAGAGGTGTGAATGGAAGATTCTCCCTACAGGTTCAGCCCGCTGCGCGCTCGATGCGACACACGACGTACCATCGAGCATCCTTGATCTTTGGCTTGGGTCGCTCTCGATACTTTGTAGCCGACAGAGCGGCTTGCGTTTCGGCCAAGAACGGTGCATTATCGCCAATAAGGGCGTATAGTTCGCGGGAAATACCATCAGGCTTTTTTGCAGTAGATGCGGACCGACGTGGAGCGGTCTGCTGAGACAAAGAGGATGAGGCGTGATCTTCTCGGGACGGAAGGTCCAGTATGGACCGGACGTCGCTGGACGACATGATGTATGAGATGATGTACTTGTATTAGTAGCGAGAGGCAGTAGAGTGCAGTAGTTTAAGTGGTCGGACTAAACAACAGATTACAACCCATCGTGTGTATCTTGATCCTTCGTTATTTCTTCGGGCCATATCATCATTCCACCATGGATATCAGGCAAGCTACGGTCAGTCTCAAGACATAAAATACATGCTAGCCTATACTGAGACACTTCATAGATCGATGATCTGCTCGGAATGCAGAATGCAAATCTGCTCAATCTGCCAGAGAATTACACTTTCAAATACTGTATGCAACAACCCCTCCGTGCGCTTGAAGCTGACGTACAGATCTATACCATGCCCTCACCTGGCCGGAGCTGTCTTATGTGGCTGTTGATCCAAGCGGGCGCATAGTCGGCTACATTCTCGCAAAGATGTAAGCCATCTCTCTAGAGCTACGTTCAGCCGCTGATTTATCAGGGAAGAGGAACCTACCGATGAGCCGAGTGGTCACGTCACTTCCATCTCTGTGTTGCGTCCTTACCGCCGACTGGGGCTGGCGAACCGTCTCATGAAGCAAGCACGTGAGTACGACCCAGAGAGCCCTCCTTACAGGACTGAACATAGCAGAGGAGGCCATGGTGGCCCATTACAACGCAGCGCATATTACTTTACATGTACGCAAATCAAACCGCGCTGCGATTTCCCTGTATCGAGACAGTCTGGGATTTGAAGTGAACGCAATGGAAAAGGCATATTGTGAGTCATTTAGTGTTCCCGGAAGCTGACTAGCAGACGCAGATGGCGAAGATGCGTATGGAATGAGATACCTCTTCAGGTAGCCAGTTACCGCTTGTCGTGAGGGTAGCGCTATGTATGTATTCTATATCATCGGACGGCTGCGGCATGGACTTCATTCGATTGTGCTTGACTTCTGTATCTATCTGGGCCGGATGCTGTTCTTTTCAACTGGTCAAAACCACCAGCCACCGCAATAGAATGGGGGTTAGCTTGCGGCTTGTAGCCAAACCTCGGTGCATCTCACCGGGATTACCTCTCAGCTCTAAGTGAGCAAATCGAAGCCGCTTCGATACAGGTTTGCCCTTGTTGGCAGACGTATTGACGATGCCGGTCTCTCGACAATAACCACATCCACAAGTTCCTCTGATCCACCGTGAGACCTGGTAACCACACATATGAGAGCCCGCGACTGGACGGCCTGCAATCCCTGCAGTATGTTCCGGTAGGCTAGGATCTTTCCAAAGCTCATGAAGCCCGATCCACTTCACCGTTTTGGAGAATTGCACATTCACGCTACAGTCAGAGGCCATCAGAGTCTTCACTGACACGTCACCTCATGAAGGTATTGCCGTCGTGATGAATCAGCCTCTCTGGCCCTTTCCATTGGCTTCTCGCAATGTGTCACTAAACTACATACGCCAAGGATAGGTGTCGATGACCAACCTGGAAATAGGCTCGGTTGGGACAGATCTTTCTTATAGAGGTATAAATGTCTTTGGCAAGCTTCAGCAAGACCAGGCTGTATGTGGCGATGAAATGTCAGATCTATCTAGTTTTGTCGAAGCAGTATGCAAGGAAGCTATGTGAGATGGTGGGCAGTGATGCTCGAGTGTCAATTTCATTACCAGTTAAAGTTAGGTTCAGCCTGTGGATGTCTATAAGTTACCACTCTGAATAACACTTGGAGCTTGCTGGGCTTCTCTGAAGACTTGGCAACCTTCTTATATATCCATATGAGCCATCGGTCGCACACGTCCGAGCCTGAGGGCATGCATCCAGTTCTTGGGGGGATGAAATTTCGTCGAGTTTGGCCCAAAAGTGTAATGGGCTGGCAAACATGAGTCCAGCGCGACATTTTGTGAGAAGCAATGGTACATCCACAAGTGTAGTTTGATTCCCACAGATCTTGGCGACTATCTGCCAAGTTTGCAGATTGTTAGTGACCGGTATGACATTGTGACCTATGTGTCACAGAAACATGTCGGTCATCGATTTGTGCCGACAAAACCTCGCCAAGATCAGAGAATAACTCATCATACTTTCTTCCGCATGTCGACTGAATGACTGTTATATCTCTGCCTAATATCAGGACACCAATCGCCGTACTTTACCAAGTCATACCATTGTGTTCCGCTCCACACCGTACTGCTATGTCCAGCACCACGCCGCACCACTCCAATATCGAGCGACAACGCTATGCTCTGCACTATACCAGACCATGCTACCACTTGTTGTATGAGTAGAGGGTACATAGCAAGCTTGTATCTGCTTCTTGTTCTTCTTCTTTTCGAACAATCATCTTTAAGACAGTCTACAAGCGCTGAATTAACTCCTCAAGTAGTATACACAGAATTGTCTATCTCTTTCTGTACATATCCATCTTATGCTCACAAGGCTAGTCACTACTAGATCTTTGGATCAACATTGTCCGCTGTGGTATAGGACTTGCCACTGCCAATCAACCTTGACACCTGTTTCAGATCTTGTTACAACCCTCATGCTCAATAGAACACGTCTGTCATGATGGCCCCGCAACATCGAACATTCTAATTCAATCCGGTCGACAGTACTCTTGCCAAGAACCCCAATTGGTTGTTCCTTACTTGATTCCTTCCAGTGGGATCATCAACGCCAAGATTCCTGTCCATTAGTACTTGAATATGTGATGGTACCTTTCAAGTTAGAAGTAACCATTGGATTGGAAGTAACCATCGGATTGGAATGAAAGAAAGGTAATCTCTATATAGTTAGCAGTTATAATTCTATCCCGGGTAGAATTCTCCTACTTAAAGTCAACGTCTATATAAATTGTAATCTAAACTTGCATACTATTGCTTCTACGGTATTCTAATTGCTATGAATTGATACCTTTAGACTCATCTCAATCAAACTTTTGAACTTCCAATTTCGAACTCCCATCACAAGGTTATAAGGGCTGCTATACCATGGACGCTATAGAGCATTGTGACACTTTTGTCTAAAGCTGAATACCTGTGTGCAAGATGTAACTATGGAACAAGGAGCTGAACAAGGAGCTGAACCTTACCAATAACTGGATTACTGAAGAGGAGCTGAATTGAGGTATATATTGTAATCCAAGTAATCCTCCATATACATTACCCGCTGTGTGCATGATCTAGTTAATCAGCCAAGTTACACACAGTGGCTTGTATGTATAGGAATGGGGTTGTAAGCAAAGAGGAATAGGGCTATGTGTCACAGGGCTACGTTGACCAACAATAGGTGTCAACGTCCAACTCAGGATATGGTTGCCTAAGGTATAGTTACCTCGCAGAAAATGAACTACATTTGGCAAGATTTGGCAAGAATGAGCTAAGAGAATCAAAGTTCCGCTAGATCAATGTCGGTCAAGGTAGCGTGCTAGAATCTTATGCAAGAAGTGGACAATAACAATTGAATAGTTACTTATGTGAAGACAAGTATATTACTACTATAAGTTACTACGGTTAACAACAATCAGAGATCGCTGAGGTTACTACAAGCCTCGGCGATCCCATTATATAGGGTACCTGCAGATAGTGAATGCTTGTGGCATATTGCGCACTTAATCCTGTCTATATACTTCCATCTTGTACTTGATATCATACATTACACATCAACCCACCATGCCTGTCATCAACACAGAAGCTAGAATACTTGCTGCTCTTGGTGACTGCCATAGAGTTGCCCACTTGAATAAACCAAACTTCACCAGAATTGCCAAAGCCCATGACATCAACAGGCATACCCGAGACACTATAATCATCACTCCTCCCCACTCCACCAATCAAAGATGGCCGGTCTCTTCTCACGACTGCTCAAGAGAACATCATCATCAATTACCTAGAAGGATTAAGCAAGCGTCACTTCTTTGTCACCCCTACAATCCTCCATAATATTGTCAACACAATGACCAGCAAATCACCCTCAGAGAGTTGGGCCCGGGACTTCATCAAAAGACATAAGGACAAGGTGGTGGTGATTAAAGTGGGAGGGATGGAGGCCTGCAGGCATAGTGCAGAGTATGAGCCTACATTCAGACACTGGTTTGACCTTGTGAGTACCTCCCGGACATGTTTTGGTAAACAAACTGATCATCTCTAGTATGAAAGCAAGATTGCCAAGGAAGGTATCACTCCAGATGCGATCTACAACATGGATGAGAAGGGTTTCACCATGGGTCATGCCAATGTCCAGTACAAGGATATCCCAATCAGCCTTGCTACCAGGAAAGGAGGAATTACCTCTCGGAAGGATGGGAACAGGGAATGGGTGTCAGTCATTGCTTGTGTCTCTGCTGCCAGGAAGGTCATCACACCTGCTGTGATATTTAAGGGTGGATCAGAACGGGTTGGAGAGAATTGGGTGGCAGACCTGCATGAGGATGATCAATACTGGGTGACGGCAACCAAGAAGGGATGGACATCAAAGGAGATGGGTCTGAAGTGGTTGGATGATGTCTTTGACCTGGAGAGACCAGGAATTTACCAAACAACAGAGTCTGGCTACTCTTGATGGATGGCCATAGCAGCCATGTTGACAATGTCTTCATTGAGCGGGCTCACCAACTCTGGATCTGCCTCCTCATTCTACCACCACACTCAACCCACCGGTTACAACCTCTTGATGTTGGGGTCTTTTCCCCTCTTTCCACAGCTTTCACCGTCATCTGTGAAGAGCAATACAGCCAATCAGAAGGGAGGATTGCAATCAACAAGGCCAGATGGTTCAGGATCTTCCTGTCTGCGTGGAAGAGAGGGGTTACAGAGGAAAATGCCAAGAAATCTTTTGTCAAAGCTGGACTTATGAACAACTGCTCCATTGTCATGGATCAGGTCTTTCCAGCTCCGGCAGCTCCACCTAGAACCCCTTCACCAACACCTACAGACACTGAAAAACCCCCAAGCTCCCCACTACATCAAGGATCCTCTCAACAATTGGTCAGAAAGGTCAAAAGCAACAAGAAGTCAGCTCCGGCAGCTATGGTGAAAATGAACAAGCGGATCATTGAGTTGAGTTGGAAGCCCAGCTTAGTCTGGTGACAAGGACAGCTGAGGGGCTAAGAGAGCAAGTCAAGAAGAAGAATGTCCGGTCCTGGAAACCCATAACAGATGGACATGAGAAAGGGAAAGCCTGCTGGGTAGGACTGGGACAGGTGGAGAGATCAAGGGTGCTCAGGGAGAAGACAGATCAGGAGAACAGGGAGAGATTAAATGCTAGGCAGACCAAGAAGGATGAGCAGATTGCACTGAGGGCCCATGTGGAGGCAAGAAGGGCTAGGAAGAGGGTTGAGGGGGGTGCAACTCTTGGCAGCTCAATTGCTATCCCCATAAGAGGTTTGGCCGGGATGCCAGTAGCAGATGCTACACCAGGTGCAGGGCCCTCCAACTATGCAGGGTAATAACTGTGTATGTACTGTAGATCCTACCAGTCTAGGATGGGTCAATTGTATATGTCAATGCAAGAGGAATGAAGCAAAGGACATGGAAATTGTAAGGGGGAAGGAGCGTAATGGCCTCTTGCTCCACACTGGCCACAGCAAATGCTCTATGCATCTCACACATGATAGAGGGGATGGTCTTCTATGGTATATGCATAGTGGGCCCTAAAGTAAAATTAAGATGCATGGTAGGGAGCCTATGGGAGGTAGAATAGCAATATGGGATTAAGTGCGCAATATGCCACAAGCGTTCACTATCTGCGGGTACCCTTATCCTTCAAGTTCATTGGTACCATGCGTTCAACTTCGTTGACCCATACAACTTTTCGGCAAACTTTGTTGAGCTTTGCCAGAAATGGAAGGTAACCCATATGATCCATTTAGTGACTTCACCGAAAATGGTAGTTAGTTGTTTGACCACTTGGTGAGTCTTGTTGACTTTGCCGGAAGTAGTAGCTAGCCCATATGGTTTGTCAAGTTTTGCCGGAAATGGAATAAGTGGACAATAGATTGGTAAGACAAGTTATGCAAACTTGAGATGATGCAAGTAACAATAGTTAATTGATTATCGGCAAGGTTTAGAAGTTGTTGGCAAGATTGAACGTATTTAAGTGATGACTAATATAATCCCGTGACACTATGAGCTTATTACAATTTACCTTCAGTATCTAATCAAATGATTATCGATCAAGACCTGGCAGCAAAGTCCGCTTGTCAAGATTGGAATTAGACTAAGTGCTTGTCAAGATCCCGCTTTGCAAAAGAAATATTTTGCCCAGCAGTTTCATGGTCTTATTAAGCTGATGCCGAGCAACTGCTATAGTTTTGTGACACTCCTCCTGGGACCACATTTGACCAACCGGCACCGGAATAGCACTTGAAGAGGTATGTATATAAGGAAACACATCTCAGGCTCATCGATCTTCTTCCCTAACAATCGAATTATCTCTTTCTTTGAGTTTTATTGCAAGACCTCTCATTGGGCCACCATGACTGGTATTCTTAATTAAGCTCTTCTAGTGAATCACACTTTTTTGTAGTCTTATACATCTCTTTACTTGTACATTTCACGGCTTCGACTGTGATACATTCTCACCGAAATAAATCAATTGATACTGAGAGTCGACAGTAGGTCTGTGGAACACTGCGATCGATCGCCTTTGACTGATGATAGTCATGTATCTTGCTGCACGGATTCTGCGGCGTGATAGATATCGCCGGGAAAGATGCATAGAAAGTCGCGATACAAGAGAGAGTTGTAGCTAGGAAAAGAGCAAGTGGAAGCTGCGCAAAAGGGAGCGACATGATGATCTGCCCCTTTTCGGTCACTCGAAGTTGCGGCAGTCTCATATCCTCATTGGATTTGTGGGTATACCTGTAATCTAAGCGCACACATCTAGTTTTGTGAACGTCGGAACCCTTCGCCTGTTCAATGTCGATGATGGCTGAGCGAGACTCTAAGCTCTGTGTCGGATATCGGCAATCGATTGCATAAATTCCTAATATGCATCTGTAAAGTTCTATGTCTTGCCCTCTACAATCAACAACATCTCAGAACTAGCAGGCAGCGACTCAAAAGACCTGAAGCCTTGGGATAACATGCTTCCACAACAAAGTATCGCAGTATTTACAATCCACAACACGCTATAATAGTGGGGATCGCTAATCTCACTTCAGTGCCCGCCGTATAGCATCACTTTCCACAACACATAGTCCATACGGACCATCTAATCGTCAACAGGCTACGTCAGCCAACAATAGGTTGACGACCAATTCCAGTATAGGTCTGGTCTAGAGACGTCTGCCTTGTAGAGGTTGAAGTCATTTCGACCAACCAACTGCGGCAGGAATGAGTCAAGCACGTTGAGGTGCTACCTGGTCAAGCATTTGGCGAGGGAAAGCGTAAACAAAATAGAATAGGGTAAGGGGACAAGAACGATTGTATGACAACACTATATGTTTACAGGTCTGAGCTACAGGCATTCCACAGCAGATCGTATATTTGCCGACACTCAGAGTTTGCTGAAATCTTTCAAGTCTTGACAACCTACCTTATATATGTTTCAGAGTCCTATTGGTTCCACGCGCCCATTTAACAACGATCCACTGGAGCACCATTTGAATTCAGCTGTCACTGCAGGACACACTCTGGTCCACTCTGGCAATCATCACATGCACGGGCACTTAAAGGTGTTAGATAAGGATGCACTACCAAACGTCTAGATTTCCATCCCTCAGGGTCAATTATATCTGTCACCTGGTGACATTTCTAGACCTCGTATCTCGCCACCTTGAGTGAGACTTCTCGAGGTCCAGGAGCATTGCTACTCTCATACGACTCTTCTTCTTAATCACCTCTGACTAAATTGTCCAGTGATGTGGTCGTAAGCTTGCCCGAAAATGAATCTTGTGGATCTGGCTTCCCAGGACCTCTCTGGGAGCGTGTCGTGACATATATCAAGCAAGGATTAAATCATAGCCAGTCTGATTTCTTGACTGTAACGTACAAAAAGCTGATCTTAGTAAATGCATGTAATAGACATCAGATACCAGTCAACAAGTTCAATGGAGCTTGGTTGCAGTTGCGCAGAATGAGATGTTAGCAGAATCAACGATCTACCTCATGCGACTGATATATTCAGAAACCGCCTCATGAAGAATGAGTTCTCTACCCTATTCACAACTCCGGGGCCCCTGAGAGAACCTGTGAGCGAAGGCAGCAAGGCTAAAAGGTGCGTTCAAGGGGGCAGGGGAGAATATCAAGTTCAAGAACTTGTCATGCACCCACGGCTACACATAAGTAGCTGATATATGAATCACTTACCACCCTTTCTGTCACAAAACTATATCAGTTGCTTTGTATCAGCTTAATAAGACCTTGAATCTGCTGGGATTAATCAGAATTCAGGCAAAGTGTTTCTTTTGCAAAGCGGGATCTTGGCTAGAACTTTACTTTGTCCTACCCATCCTGTTCAATCTACGTTCATGACACTTTCAGCTCTGTCATCGTGAAACCAGTGGCTATTGAGAGGTGTGGACTTGTAGATCACGACTAGTGTCAATCGATTCCATTGACGCACTAGTCGCCCGTGTCCAGCATGCATGTTGCGACCCGTCTCTGTCGGCACAAGAGGGAAGGAGTAGATCGTGAAG
>Ga0265798_10011203_pt1 | contig 10948 bp, 7 predicted proteins | sample P3T30metagenome_FD_192430 | JGI IMG/M metagenome (GOLD analysis project Ga0265798, IMG submission 192430) | Plant litter microbial communities from East Loma Ridge, Irvine, California - P3 T30 | ecosystem: Environmental > Terrestrial > Plant litter > Unclassified | place: USA: California... | reverse complement strand
GCTTCTCCAGGTCGGCGCGCACCGGGCCGTCGCCCACCACCAGCAAATGACGGCGCGACTCGGGCGGATCCTGGGCAATCAGGTCGATCACCTTGTCCAGGCCGTGCCAGTCGCGCACGAAGCCGGTAAAGCCCAGCACCAGGTACTGTTCCAGGCCGAGCGCGCGCTTGGCGGCCATCACGTCCGGGGCATTGGCGAAGCGTTCGGGATCGATCCCGTTCGGGATCACGTCGATGCGCTCCGGCGGCACGCCATACGACTGGACGATGTCGCCCAGCACGCGCGTGACCGGCAGCACCATGTCGGCGTTGTTCCACGCATAGGCCTGCGACCAGCGCGCCAGCTTGGTCAAGGCCAGGCCGTCGTAGCGCGCCCGTTCCTCGAGGATCGGGGCGTTCACTTCGAGCAGCATCGGCAGCTTGTACTTGCGCGCCAGCCAGACGCCGGACGGCAGGAACAGGTTGTAGCGCTCGTAGAGCACGTCCGGCCGGTGCTGTTTGACCGCCTGGTCCAGGCGCCGGTAGGCGACCAGCGAATAGGCGAACTCCATCAGCTCATAAAAGGTCTTTGGCAGGTGGCGCTTGAGCCACGCCACCGGACCGGCATCCGAGCCGAACGACTCGGTTTCGGCGCTCGGCGGCGCCACGATCACGACCTCATGGCCTTGCGCGCGCAGGGCGCGGATCATCTCTTCGATGTGGACGTACTGGCCGTCCTTGGAACGGGTGCGGTGGTGGTAGAGGATTTTCACGCGGCTTTTCTCGCCATGATGGAGTGGAACAGGTCGATCTGGCCCTGGGTGGTCGGTTGCCAGCCGAAGTTTTCGGCGTAGCGGCGGGTGGCGGCGTGGTCGGGATAGTTGGCCCGCAGCTGGCCAAGGGCCTGCACCAGGCCGTCCGGGGTACGCTGCGGCATCAGGACGCCCGCCTCGGGCGCGGCCACGACTTCCGGCGTGCCCCACACATTGCTGGCCACCACCGGGGTGCCGCAGGCCATGGCTTCGAGCAGCACATTGGCCCAGCCTTCGCGGCTCGAGGCCAGCACCAGCGCGTCGGCGGCGTTGTAATAGGTCTTCAGTTCGGTCTGCGGCAGGCCGCCCAGCAGCTTGACCCGATCGGCCACCCCCAGTTCGCGCGCCAGCGCTTCCAGGTTTTTCTTTTCAGGGCCGATGCCGGCGATCAGGAGGTCAACGTCAGGCAGCTGGGGCAGGGCGCGGATGATCAGGTCGTGCGCCTTGCGCGGGTCGAGCAGGCCCACCGACAGCAGCGTGAAACGACCTGGGACCAGGCCGATCGCGGCGCGGGCGGCGGCGCGGTCGACCGGCTGGAAGCGTTCCAGGTCGACGCCGTTACGCAGCGGCGTGATGTTGTCGGGCGCAACACCCAGCTGCACCATCTCGTCCTTGAGCGCAGCGCACACCGTGATGATGCCGTCAGCTTCGCGCGCCGCCTGCAGGATCAGCTGTTTCGGCCGTTCGAATTGCGGGATCAGGTTGATGTCGGTGCCGCGCGCCGTGATCACCACCGGCTTGTTGAAGTACTTGCCGAGCATGACCGCGGCCACGCCGTCCGGGTAAAAATAGTGGGCGTCGATGGCGTCGAAATCGTAGCCCTCGTCGAGGATGCGGCCGATGTCCTTACGCGCCGCGCGCGCCAGCGTATAGGGTGTAAAGTTCATGCCGAACTTCGGCACGACCAGGTAGCGCGGATGCACGACCTGGATCCCATTGCGGGTCTCCTGGCGCGGGACCTTGGCCAGGGTGGCGTAGTGGCCGAAGCGCTCGCCCTTGAGCGGAAACCACGGCACCGGCGCGACCACGCGCGACTCGACCTGGCCGCTGGCGATCAGGTAGCGCAGCCGGGTCTCGACGAAGATGCCGTGGTTGGGCTGCTCGGCGTTGGGGTACAGGGTACTAAAGGTGAGTAGCTTCATCGTGTGGGAACGGACCGGAGAGAGGCGCTGCAGGGCAGCTTAGCCGGAAGGCTATTTATTAAGAAGGCAATATCGCTATTATGCGAAAAATTTTTCCGGGAGGCAGCACGATTGGGCGGGAAACCCATAAATTTTTGACAACCATGATACTATAATTTAAGTTCCAGTCAGCATTTGTTCGTGTGGCAAGTGTTTGCAAATATGTGGAAAAATAGCCAGGTTCGCCGCGCTGCTCTGCCCGGTTCTTCTCGTTCAGTTACTACTTCTCCTAGATAAATTATGAAGATTACTATCATTGGCACCGGTTATGTCGGCCTCGTTTCGGGTGCATGCTTCGCCGATGTCGGCAATACCGTCCTGTGCCTCGACGTCAACGACGAAAAAATCGCCATGCTCAAGAATGGCGTCATTCCGATCCACGAGCCAGGCCTGGACAATATGGTCGAGCGCAATGCCAGCGCCGGCCGCCTGCTGTTCTCGACCAGCTACGACGAGGCCATCGCCCACGCCGAGTGCGTGTTCCTGGCCGTCGGCACCCCGCCTGACGAAGACGGCAGCGCCGACCTGACCCACATCCTGGCCGCGGCCCGTTCGATCGGCCAGCGCATCGAAAAACCGGTGGTGGTGGTCGACAAGTCGACCGTGCCGGTCGGTACCGCCGACAAGGTGCGCGCCGCCATCCAGGGCGAACTCGACAAGCGCGGCAGCAAGGTCGCCTTCTCGGTGGTCAGCAATCCCGAATTCCTCAAAGAGGGTGCGGCGATCGACGACTTCATGCGCCCGGACCGTATCGTGGTCGGCAGCGACGACACCAACGCCACCCGCCTGATGCGCCAGCTGTACGCGCCATTCAGCCGCAACCATGAAAAACTGGTCGAGATGGACGTGCGCAGCGCCGAACTGACCAAGTACGCCGCCAATGCCATGCTGGCCACCCGCATCAGCTTCATGAACGAGCTGGCCAACCTGGCCGAGCTGCTCGGCGCCGACATCGAGTCGGTACGCCACGGCATGGGTCTGGATCCGCGCATCGGCTCGCAATTCCTGTATGCCGGCATGGGTTACGGCGGTTCCTGCTTCCCGAAAGACGTGAAAGCCCTGGTCAAGACCGGCGGCGACCACGGCCAGGTCCTGCACGTGCTGGAAGCAACCGAACGCGTCAACGACAACCAGAAGAACGTACTGTTCAAGAAGCTGGCGCGTTTCTATGGTGGCGTCGAGAACCTGGCCGGCAAGACCATCGCCCTGTGGGGCCTGTCGTTCAAGCCGAATACCGACGATATGCGCGAAGCGCCGAGCCTGATCCTGCTGAAGGAACTGTTCGCTGCCGGCTGCCGCGTGCGCGCCTACGATCCGGTCGCCAGCAGCGAAGCACTGCGCGTCCTGGAACGCGATCATGGCGCCGCGAAGCTGGAAGAGATGCTGACGATCGTCAGCTCGGCCACCGCCGCGATCGACAATGCCGACGTGCTGGTGCTGGTCACCGAGTGGAAGGAATTCCGCGCGCCGGACTTCAACCACCTGGCCCAGACCCTGCGCGGCAAGGCCATCTTCGACGGCCGTAACATCTACGATCCGCAAGAAGTCGCGGCTGCCGGCCTGGCCTACGAAGGCATCGGACGCGTCAGCCGGAAAGCCGCCTGATGACGACCGGCGCCCAGCGGATCCTGGTCACGGGCGCTGCCGGCTTCGTCGGCAGCTTCGTGGCCGCGCGCCTGGCGGCCATGGGCCACCAGGTGGTCGGTTGCGACAACTTCAACGACTACTACGATCCGCGCCTGAAGCATGACCGCGTGGCGGCCCTGCTGGCGCCTGCCGGCGTGGCCTGCCACACGGTGGAATTGGCCGACGCGGCCCAGGTGACGGCGCTGTTCGAACGCGAGCGCCCGACCCTGGTGGTGCACCTGGCGGCCCAGGCCGGGGTGCGCTACTCGCTCGAGAATCCGGCCGCCTATGTGCAGTCGAACCTGGTGGGCTTCGGACACATCCTCGAAGCCTGCCGTCACGGCAAGGTCGACCACCTGCTGTATGCCAGCAGCAGCAGCGTGTACGGCGCCAATGCCAAGGTGCCGTTCAGCGAGGACGACCAGGTCGACGCGCCGGTGTCGCTGTACGCGGCCACCAAGAAGTCGAACGAGCTGATGGCCCACTCGTACAGCCACCTGTTCAAGCTGCCGGCCACCGGCCTGCGCTTCTTCACGGTGTACGGTCCCTGGGGCCGGCCGGATATGGCGTATTTCAGCTTCGCCGAGAAGATGGCGCGCGGCGCCACCATCCCGGTGTTCGCCGAAGGCCTGCTCACGCGCGACTTCACCTATATCGACGACATCGTCGAAGGTGTGGTGCGGCTGCTGTTCAAGCCGACCCCTGGCACCGCGACGAGCGCGCCGCATACCGTATTCAATATTGGTAACCACAATCCGGTCCAGGTGCTGGACTTCATCCAGACGCTGGAAAGCGTGATGGGCATCGAAGCGCAGAAGGAATTTTTGCCGATGCAGCCGGGCGACGTGCCGGCCACCCATGCCTCGATCGACAAGCTCAAGGCCTGGGTCGACTTCGCGCCGACCACGCCGCTGGCCGCTGGCCTGGCGCAGTTCTGGACCTGGTACCGTGACTGGGCGCTTCAGCGCGCCTGATGCTGGAGCATTGCATGAACGCCAAGCCGCAGATCCTGCTGCTGCAGACCACCGACCCGGCCAGCGTGAAGAAGCGCCTGCTGCGTTTTCGCGCCGCTTTTCTGCGCCTTGGGCCGCAATTCACTTTCGCCGCCATCTCGTACACGCCGGGCGTGAAAAGCCATGTGCGCAAGGTGGTGCTCGATGGTGTCGAGATCGAGCACCATGTGTATGGTCCGGATGCGATGGACACCCTCGGCTATCCGGTCAAGGGCGCGGCGCGGCCGTTCAAGCTCATTCCCGGCAACTGCGACCTGCCGCCGCTGCTGTTCCGGCGCGCGCACCCGGAGTACGAGCAGTACTGGGTGATCGAGGACGATGTCGAATACTCGGGCGACGTCCACGCGCTGTTCGCAGACTTGGCGCCGCGCGAGGGCGACCTGCTGGCGGCCCACCTGGCGCGCGGCGAGGAGAGCTGGACCTATTCGTCCATGCTGCACGCCCCCGGCACCGACCTGACGCCCACCACCAGCTGGCTGGTGTTCCTGACTTTCTTCCGCATCAGCGGCGCGGCGCTCGACCTGATCGACGATTACTATCGCCGGGGCTGGAGCGCGCACAGCGAGAACGCCTGGGCCACCATTCTCAAGCATGGCGGCATGACCGTGGTCGACATCGGCGGCAACGGCGAATTCGTGGCTGAGGAAGACCGCAACAAGCGCTATCACGGTCTGGCCAATGACGGCTTCGCCAAGAACGGCAGCTTCGGCACCCTGAACATCCGCCTGCGCGCGGGACGCCAGAAGGACGTGCTGTGGCATCCCATCAAGCCGCCGAAGGCCTGGCTGCGCCAGACCCGCAAGCGCTGGATCTCGATCGCGCAGTACTACCTGAACCGGTTCAAGGGCATCAATTCCGGACGCGGCTGACCTTTTCGGTCAGCCCTCGCACGCAGGGCGCGCCAGCGCTTCACACAGCGCCGGCCCGGCCCACCGACCAGGCGCTTCAGGCGCTCATGCCTCGGCACTCACCCGCAAGAACGTCTCGAACATCAGCACCGACCACAGCGCCGCGCTATGGTCGCTGGCCCCGGAAATATGCTGCTCCACCATCTCGCGCAGGAAGCGCTCGTTGAAGATCCCGGTATCGAGCAGCTGCGGCGACAGAGCCGCCGCACGCAGCTTCTCGCGCAGCGGTCCGCGCAGCCAGGCCGCCAGCGGAATCGAGAAGCCCTTCTTGGCGCGGTACAGCACATCGTGCGACAGGAACGGTTCGAGCGACTTCTTGAAGATGTACTTGCCTTCGCCGCCACCGAGCTTGATGTCCGGCGGCAGGGTCGACGCCCATTCGACGAAGGTGTGGTCCAGCAGCGGTACGCGGACCTCGAGCGAATGGGCCATGCTGGCGCGGTCGACCTTGGTCAGGATATCGCCCGGCAGCCAGGTCTTGAAATCCAGGTACTGCAGCAGCGACAGCGGATCGTCGGTCGGCGATTTGGCGGCGTGGCGATGGAATACCTCGATCGCGCCATAGCCCTGCAGCTCGCGCTTGAACGAGTCAGAAAATAACTGCGAACGCACCCGGTCCGGCATCTTCGACACGCCGTGGAAGTAACCCTCGACCGTGTCGCGCGCCAGCGCCTCGAAGGTGGTCTTGGCGCGGAACATGCGCGGCGCCCAGTCGGCCTTCGGGTACAGCTTGCCCAGCGTGCCGAACACGGGTTTGCGCAGGTTGGCCGGGATCTTGTCGCGCACGCGCTGTTCCGCCATCGCAAAGCGGTAGCGGCGGTAGCCGGCGAAGCTCTCGTCGCCGCCGTCGCCCGACAGCGACACCGTGACGTGCTTGCGCGCCAGCTGGCACACGCGGTAGGTCGGGATCGCCGAGCTGTCGGCGAACGGTTCGTCGTACAGCTTGCCGAGGGTGTCGATCAGGCCGTAGTCGTCCTTGTCGACGATCTCGGCATGGTGGGTGGTGCGGTAGCGCGTGGCCACTTCATTCGCGTACTTCGATTCGTCGTACTCCGGGTCGTCGAAGCCGATCGAGCAGGTGACGACCGAATCCGGATTCTGCTGCGCCATCATGGCCACCACCGCACTCGAGTCGACGCCGCCCGACAGGAAGGCGCCCAGCGGCACATCGGCCACCATCTGGCTCTGCACGCATTCCTGCACGCGCGCGACCAGTTCCTGCTCGATCTCCTGCATCGACTTTTGCGGGCCGGGCTTGAACGACAGGTCCCAGTACGGCTCGGGCTTCACCTCGCGGTCGCCCACTTTGAGTACGATGCGGTGGCCCGGTTCGAGCTTGTAGGCGTTGTGGAAGATGGTGTTCGGCTCGGGCACGTAGCCGAAGGCGAAGTAATCCTCGACCGCGCGCGGGTTCAGCTTGCGCGACAGTTCGGGGTGGGTCATGATCGATTTCAGTTCCGAACCGAACACGAACAGGCCGTTCGGCAGCAGCGAATAGAACATCGGCTTGACGCCGACATGGTCGCGCGCCAGGACCAATGCCTGTTTCTTCCTGTCCCAGATGGCGAACGCGAACATGCCGCGCAGGCGGTGCACGCAATCCTGGCCCCAGGCCTGGTAGGCGTGCAGCAGCACCTCGGTGTCCGACTTGGTGCGGAAGTCAAAACCGAGCGCGATCAATTCTTCGCGCAAGGCGCGGTAGTTGTAGATCTCGCCGTTGAAGACCATCGCCACATCGCCGGCGGCGTTGCGGATCGGCTGCTGGCCGCTGGCCAGGTCGATCACCGACAGGCGGCGGTGGCCCATGCCGAGCGCCGGTTCGAGATACAGCTCGCCCTCGTCCGGCCCGCGGTGGTGCTGGCTCTCGTTCATGCGGCCCAGCGCCGCGCGGTCGATCGCGCGCGTGCCCTGGGTATCAAATATGCCGACGATTCCGCACATGGTGTCTTGTCCTGCCGATTAAGTGTGAATGGAGTGGCGCAGCCGCTGCGGCGCCTTGCGCGCCAGCAGGCTGTCATACAGCCCGCAGTAGGCGTCCAGCATGGCGGCCATGCTGTATTTTTCCTCGATGCGCGCGCGCGCTGCCGCGCCATGGCGGCTGGCCAGCGCCGGGTCTTGCGCATAGCGCGCCAGCGCGTCGGCCAGCGCCTCGACCTCGACCGGAACGAGGGTGCCGTGCACGCCGTCAGTGACGACTTCGGGAATGCCACCCACGCGCGAGCAGACCGTCGGCAGGCCGCAGGCCATCGCTTCCAGGAGCGAGACGGGCGTGCCTTCGGCCAGCGAAGGCAGGGTGAAGATGTCGAAACCGTGCAGCAGCTCGGCCACGTCGGCGCGCGCGCCGGGTAGCCAGACCACGTCCTGCAGGCCGGCCTCTTGCACCTGGGCCTGGATCGCGCCGAGCAGCGGGCCGTCGCCGAGGATCGACAGGCGCAGGCGCTCGCGCAAGTGCGGCAGGCGCTCGCGCAGAAGGGCAAACGCGGCCACCAGGCTGCGGTGGTTCTTGACCTCCTGCACCCGCGCCACGGCGCCGATCACGATGTCGTCAAGCCGCCATGGCGCCGCCGTGACCGCGTCCGCGCGCGGCTGGAAGCGTCCGGTGTCGACGCCGTTCTTGATCAGGAGGTTCTTGGCTGCCGGGATGCGCACCACCTCGTCCAGCCAGCGCTGCAGGTCATCCGATACCGGAATGTAGCGGTCGATGAAAGGCGCCAGGCGGCGGCGCAGGAAGTTGTGCTTCTTGTTCAGGCCATGCGGGTCGGACGCGTCGCGCCCGTGCTCGGCGTGAACGCGCACCGGGATGCCGGCGCAGGCCGCAGTGAAGCAGTATTCCATCGCCGCCAGGTTGTAGGTATGCAGGATGGACGGCCGCAAGCGCCGCATCAGCTTCCAGAAGTCGGCATGCACCTGCAGCCCGTTCCCGGGCGGCTTGTTCAGGGCGAACAGCTCGACCCCGGGCTGGGTGATGCGCGCGGCGAAATCGGTATAGCGGGTCAGGCACACCACCGCATGCCGGTATTTTTCCGGCGGCATGCGGTTGATGCAGTCGACCAGCAGCGTCTCCAGCCCGCCCACGTCGAGCGAGTAGACCAGGTGCACGACCAGCGGGCGCTGGGCATTCAGGATGGGCAGGTCGCTGTGCATGTCCGCGCGGTCCTTCAATGGGTGCGCGCGTGCTCGAGCGCGCGCTCGATCGCCTTGCCCTGGCCCGCCATGAAGGCGCGCAGGGCGGCGCGCGCGGCGTCCGGATTGTCGCGCACCGGCGCCGACAGCAGCACCACCGCGCCATCGTCGCCGCGGAAGCGCAGCTTGGCCTGGGCCTGCAGCAGCTTGCCGACGTAATTATTCGCGGTCAGGTGACCGTCGATCGACATCCACTGCCACACCAGGATCTGGCCGCCCGGGCCGTTCAGGCGCGTCTCGCGCAGCTTGACCGGCTGGCCGTCCAGGGTTTCGCTGCGCTGGGTCCCGCCGACGGCGTGCCAGGCATCGTCCGAACTGGCCAGCACATTGGTCGAACTGATCAGGGCCTTGCCATTGCGCTGGTTACGGTAATAGATCAGGTCGAGTGCCACCGGCGGCATGGCGGCGCTGTTCTGGTAGGTCGCGCGGTAGGTGGCGTCCGGATTGGCCCAGCGCGGCGTCCAGTCGGCGAACGGCGCCGCCTGTGGCCAGCCGATGGCGACGCTGGACAGCTGGACCGGATTCGGGTTCAGGTTGGCGGCATCGTTGTAGCGCGCGAAGCCTGGCCACAGGGCCGACAGGAGCACCACGGCGGCGCACATCGCGATCATCCGCGAGGAGGTGGAAGAAGCGGTAACAGGGGCGGCCTGCGCACCCGCGTGCACGCGTTCCGCGCCGGCCAGGGCCGCGGCCTTGGTCTGGTTGACCGGCAGCTCTTCGTCGTCGCGCCAGAAGCTGCCGATCCAGAACATCAGCAGCATGACCAGGCCAAAGAACAGCCAGCCATAGATCAGGTGGTCGACGCCGGTCGCCAGCTCCATGCCGGACAGGTGGCCGATCATCACGATCATGTAGGCACGCAGCCCATTGGCAATGATCGGCACCACGATCGACACCGCGATGAACAGCAGGCGCTTGGTCATCGTGCGGTAGGTCAGGTAGGCGTACAGGCAGCCCAGCGTGAACGAGGAAATCAGGTAGCGCACGCCGCTGCAGGCTTCCACTACCGACCAGGAACCGGTCGGCAGCTCGAAGCGGGTGCCGTTGCGCAGCACCGGGATGCCGGTCGCCTGCACCGCCCACACGGTGAAATCGGCGGTCAGGTTGATCAGGGGGCCGACGAAGACTTCGCCGAACGGCACCGCCAGCAGCAGGAACAGCAAAGGAAAGGCAAGCGCGCCGGCCAGGCGCGGGCCCATCATGGCCAGCGCCACCACCGGGAACATGGCCACGAAGGCGTATTGCATCACCACCTGCACTTCGCCCATGCGCGCCAGCAGCCAGCCGGCGCCCAGCATCGCCAGCAGCAGCAGGGCCGGAGTCCAGGGGCGCGGCGCGATCGCATTGAACACCTCGCGCCGGCGCCAGATCAGCCACAGGCTGATCGGCAGGATGGCGTAGCCGTGGGCGAAGGTTTCGGAACTGTTCCAGATCGCCACCAGCGACTGGGCCGTGCCCAGGTACAGGAAGAATGGCGCCAGCAGGGCCAGGGCGATCAGCATGGCGCTGGAGCGGGCCAGCGGGGCAGGGGCGGCGTCCAGCTTGGCGCCGGCCAGGTCGTTCGGTGGGTTTACGAGCATTCCAGTCGCTCCTCGATGCAGGCCAGGTTGCTCGGCCAGCTGTAATGATGTTCGACCCGCGCGCGTGCGGCGCGGCCCATGTCCTGGTTATTCCGCGCCAGCAGCGCGTCCAGCGTCGCGATCCAGGCCGGCGCACCGTCGGCCACCGCCAGTTCGGCGTCGGCCACCGCATCGATGCCTTCCAGCGCCTGCGGCGAGACCACCGTCGGGGTGGCCATTGCCATCGCTTCGAGCACCTTGTTCTGGATGCCGCGCGCGATGCGCAGCGGGGCCACCGCCAGCGTGGCGTGGCGGATGTACGGGCGCACATCGGGCACGGTGCCGGTCACGGTCACGCCCGGCAGCTGGCCAAGGGCCTGCACCTGGGGATTCGGGCGCGAGCCGACGATGTAGAAGGCCAGGCCGGGGTCTTTGGCGCGCAGGGCCGGGAATACCTCGTCGGCAAACCACTGCACCGCGTCGACATTGGGCCAGTAGTCCATGGCGCCGGTGAACACCAGCGCGCGCTCGCCCGCTGCGAAGGGGCTGGCGAAATCATGGTCGGGCGAAAAATACTCGGTGTCGACGCCGTTGCTGAAGTGGCCGATGCGCGCCACGCTCTCGGGCGCCAGCTGGCGGAACAGATCGGCCTCGGGCGCGGAGACGAACAGCGAGGCATCGTACTGGC
>Ga0265798_10011201_pt1 | contig 10949 bp, 8 predicted proteins | sample P3T30metagenome_FD_192430 | JGI IMG/M metagenome (GOLD analysis project Ga0265798, IMG submission 192430) | Plant litter microbial communities from East Loma Ridge, Irvine, California - P3 T30 | ecosystem: Environmental > Terrestrial > Plant litter > Unclassified | place: USA: California... | reverse complement strand
GATTCGCGGATTGCAGAAATCCTATGGCAGCCACCAGGTCATCAAGGGCATCGACCTGTCGATCGCCAAGGGCGAGGTGGTGTGCATCGTCGGGCCCTCGGGCTCGGGCAAGTCGACCATCCTGCGCTGCATCAATGGCCTGGAGGACTACCAGGGCGGCAGCATCGACGTGCTGGGCCAGCGCGTCGACAACAAGTCGAAAAGCATCAAGTCGATCCGCACCGAAGTGTCCATGGTGTTCCAGCGCTTCAACCTGTTCCCGCACCGCACCGCGCTGGAAAACGTGATCGAAGGCCCGGTCTTCGTGAAGGGCGAGGCACGCGAGACGGCGGTTGCGCGCGGCAAGGAATTGCTGGCCAGCGTGGGCCTGGGCGACAAGCAGGACGCCAAGCCGCCGCAGTTGTCCGGCGGCCAGCAGCAGCGCGTGGCAATTGCGCGTGCCTTGGCCATGCAGCCCGAGGCGATTCTGTTCGACGAGCCGACTTCCGCGCTGGACCCGGAACTGGTGGGCGAAGTGCTGAGCGTGATGCGCAAGCTGGCGGAAGCTGGCCTCACCATGGTGGTGGTCACCCACGAGATGCAGTTCGCGCGGGAAGTGGCCGATCGTGTGATCTTCATCGACGGTGGGGTGATCGTCGAGCAGGGCCCGCCCGCCGATGTGCTGAATGCTCCCCAACACCCGCGTACGCAGGACTTCCTGCGCCGTGTGCTTCACCCGATGTGATGGACCACGACCATGTCTGAGAATTATTTTCCGCTTGAACCTTCCCTGTGGGCCGCGACCGCCGTGTCGGCACCGCCGACCACGCCGCTGGACGGCGGCATCCAGGCAGACGTGGTGGTGGTCGGCGCCGGCTTCTGCGGGCTGAGCACTGCGCTGCATCTGGCCGAACAAGGCGTGCGGGTGGTGGTGCTCGAAGCGCGGCAGATCGGTTTCGGGGGATCGGGGCGCAACGGTGGCCAGGTGATCCCGGGCATCAAGTACGACCCCAGCGAGCTGCTGGCAATGTTCGGTCCCGAGAAAGGCCAGAAGCTGGTCGACTTTGCGGCCGGCACTGGGGACGCGGTATTCGACTTGATTGCCAAGCACGACATGCAGGTGCCGCTGTCGCGCCAGGGCTGGATTCAGGGTGCGCACAATGCCGATGCGGTGAAGCTGGCCGAGCGCCGGGTGCGCGATTGGCAGAAGCAGGGCGTGGCTGCCAAGATGCTGGATCGCGCCGAGGTGGCGCGCCTGATCGGCACCGACAAGTACCTGGCAGGCTGGGTCGACCCGCGGGGTGGCGGTATTCAGCCGCTGAGCTACGTGCGCGAACTGGCGCGCGTCGCGCAGGCGGCCGGCGTGGTCATCCACACCGACACGCCGGTCACGGCCATGGCGCAGCAAGGCGGCAAGTGGACCTTGACCACGCCGCGTGGCCAGGTCAACGCCGAGCGCGTGGTGCTGGCCACCAACGGCTACACCGACGACTTGTGGCCGCAACTGCGCAAGACCATCATCGCTGCGAACTCCTTCCAGGTGGCAACCAAGCCGCTGCCTGACGCCCTGCGAAGGCAGATTCTGCCCGAGGGGCACGTGACCTCGGATGCGCGCAACCTGCTGCTGTACTACCGCATCGACCACACCGGCCGTCTGATGATGGGCGGACGCGGCACCTTCAACGAACCCGATCCCGCGCAGACCGACAACTGGTCGCACCTGGAACGGGTGATCGGCAAGCTGTTCCCGCAGGCGGCCAACATCGGTTTCGATTACCGCTGGTGCGGCCACGTGGCAGTCACGCGCGACTACCTGCCGCACCTGCACGAACCGGCACCCGGGCTGCTGATCGACATCGGTTGCCAGGGCCGGGGCGTGGGCCTGCAGACCCGGATGGGGCAGGCCATGGCGCAGTACCTGATCAGCAGAAAGGCGGAAGACCTGCCGGTGTCACCGACGCCGATCAAGCCCTTCCCGTTCTTTGGCCTGCGTCGTTTCTACGTGGGCGCGGTGGTGGCGTATTACCGGATGACCGACGGCGGGGTGTGAGGGCAGCAGGGCGATGTAAGCGGGCTTCCCAGGATGGCGCAGGCTGACTAAGATGTGAATAAATCTTATTAACATTCTCATGTTATTCGGGCTCGCCGCCTGATTGGCCGTGTCGTCCTCATCCCTTCCTGCTGCAAGAAACGGAACGCTGGACGTCGATGGCATCGGCGCGATTTACGCTGCCCACCAGCCGTGGCTGCAGCGCTGGCTGCGTGGCAAGCTGGGTTGTCAGCACCATGCGGCAGATATTGTCCAGGACACCTTCGTGCGTGTGTTGGGCAAGGTCGAGCCGGTCGACATGCGCGAGCCGCGCTCCTACCTGACCCGTATTGCCCAAGGTCTGGTCTACGACTACCGGCGTCGCCAGAAGCTGGAACAGCTCTATCTGGGCGCCTTGGCGCAGCTGCCCGAGGCGCATGCACCATCGCCGGAAACGCGCGCACTGCACCTGGAAGCCCTGGTCGAACTCGACGCCTTGCTGGATCGATTGGCCACGCCGGTGCGCAAGGCCTTTCTGTTGTCGCAGCTGAATGGGCTGAGCCACGCCCAGATCGCCGCCGAGTTGGGCATTTCGATCGCCACGGTGAAGCGCCACATCGTCAAGGCCGTCACGCAGTGTTGTCTTGATGCGTAGCAGCGGGGATGGGTCGCCCGCCCGTTTGCCTGTCGGCAACGCCACGTTGTCGTGCGCGTGTTCGTGCGTCCTTTCATGCGTCCTTTCCTGCCCGCAGGCCGCGTGATGAGCCAGGCGCTCGACCCCGCCGTGATCCGCCAGGCGGCCGAATGGCTGGTGGAATTGCAGTCCGACGCGGTCACGCCGCGCATGCGCAGCGCGTGGACCCGTTGGCGCGAGGCTCATCCCGATCACGAAGCCGCCTGGCAGCGCGTGCAGTCGCTGGCGGGCAAGCTGCGCAGCCTGCCCGAGCCGCTGGCCCATGCGACGCTTGCGCCCGCCAGCGGCCGGCCGTCGCGTCGCCACACCATCAAGGTCCTGACGCTGCTGGCGATGGCCGCTGGGGGAGGGGTGCTGGCATCACGGCAGCTGCCTTCGTGGACGGCGGACCAGCGCACGCGGGTCGGTCAGCGCGGCCAGATCACCTTGGCGGACGGGTCGCGGGTGGACGTGAATACCGACAGCGCCATCGACGTGCGTTTCAGCGATGCGCAGCGACGCGTGGTCTTGCTGCGCGGTGAAATCCTGGTGACGACGGCGCGTGATGTCGTGTCTCCATCACGGCCATTCCTGGTCGAGACCGGCTACGGCGTGCTGCGGGCGCTGGGCACGCGCTTCTCGGTGCGCCTGCATGACGAGGACTGCGAGATCCAGGTCTTCGAAGGCGCCGTCGAGGTACGCGCCGGGCAGGCGGAACCGTACGTCGTCAACGCCGGCGAACGCGCGCGCCTGGGGCTGGCTGGCGTGGTTGCCGCAGGCCCGGCGCAGGCACGCAGCCTGGGGTGGACCCAAGGCATGCTGCTGGCCAACGACATGCCGCTCGGCGACTTCCTGGCCGAGCTGGGGCGGCATCGGCAGGGCTACCTGGGCTGCGATCCGGCGGTGGCCAGGCTAAAGGTATCGGGTTCCTTCCCCTTGGCCGACACCGAGCGCGTGCTGGGCGTGCTGCAGGCCGATCTGCCGATCGAGGTCCAGCGTTTCACGCCGTACTGGACGCGTGTCCGGCCTGCATCCGCTTGAGGATGGCGCGTGCCTGCGATCTGCGCTGCCGACACCTGCCTTTCGGTTCGCAAAAAACGCATCGACACCTGAGCTGTTTTTCTTTCTCGTGCGGCGTGTCAGGTAGGGAACCGATTTCCTATCTCGCACAAGGAACAGACGTGGCTGATCGCAAGGTGATGCAGGGCAAGCTGGTGGCAGGGGCGTCGATCCCGGCTGGTTCGACGGGAAAGACGCGGCGCGCAGCATCTGCGTTGCTGGCGACAGCCATGTTTGCGGCGCCGATGGCCGTCTACGCCCAGGCTGCTGCGCGCAGCTACAACCTGCCCGCCAGCGCGCTCAACCAGGCGCTCACCCGTTTCGGCAACGACGCCGGCATCCTGCTCAGCTTCGACAGCGCGCTGACCGCCAGCAAGTCCACCAACGGCCTGCGTGGCAGCTACACCGTGCCGCAAGGCTTGGCGGCATTGCTTGCCGGGTCCGGCCTGGAAGCCGTGACGCGTCCGGATGGCAGCTTCACCCTGCGTCGTGCAGCCGCTGCTGGCCCGACTGGGCCGACCGGCGCTGCGGTGCTGCCCGCGGTCACCGTCACCGGCGCCACCTACGGCGTGGCCCGCAGCGAATTGCCCGCGCCCTATGCCGGCGGGCAGGTGGCGCGTGGTGCGGGTGCCGGGGTGCTGGGCACGCGTGATCTGCTCGACACCCCATTTTCGGTCACCAGCTACACCGAAAAGACCATCAAGGACCAGCAGGCGCAGAGCGTGGCCGACATCGTCGTCAACGATGCCTCGGTGCGCAACGTCGATCCCACCAACACCGGTTACGCCAACACCTTCACCGTGCGTGGGCTGATTCTGGGCAATGGCTCGATTGCGCTGGGCGGCCTGTTCGGCTTGGCGCCGAACAATCAGACCACGCTGGCCGGCATCGAACGAGTCGAGGTGATGAAAGGCCCGACGGCCTTCCTGAACGGCATGTCGCCCAGCGGCACGGCGGGCGCCATCAACCTGGTGCCCAAGCGCGCCGGCGAAGAGGCCTTGACCGAATTCACCGCCAGCTATCTGTCGGACTCGCAAGTGGGCGGCCACCTGGACGTGGGTCGCCGCTTCGGCGAGGACAAACAGTTCGGCATCCGCGTGAATGCCTTGTATCGGGACGGCGATACCTCCGTCGACAAGCAGTCGCAGCAACTGGGATCTGGCTCGGTCGGCCTGGACTTCCGCCACGAGCGCGTTCGCCTGTCTGCCGATACGGGTTACCAGAAGATCGACACCGATCGCGCCAACAGCACGATTGCGCCGCAGGTCGGCCAGGCCGTGCCCGGCTCGCCCAGCGCCAGCAAAAGCTTCATGTCGCCGTGGAACTTCGTCGATACCACCGACTACTTCGGCCTGATGCGCGGTGAGTTCGACATCACACCCGCAAACACTGTGTATGCGAGCGCCGGCAAGAGCCACACCGACTGGAAGCAGGTGCTGGACTTCGGCACCTTGCTGCGCACCAACGGCGACTTTCGCAGCACCACCAGCATGAATTACACCGGCATCGACCGCACCGTGGCCGAGGCGGGCTGGCGCGGCCGCGTGGAAACCGGGCCGGTGCAACACGAGTTCAACTTGGGCGCCAACACCTATCGCGCCGAGCGCACCAGCGTCGGCACCATCGGCCTGGGCACGATCGCGTCCAACATCTATCGCCCGGTCTTCAATCCCGCACCGGTGATCCCATCGCTGGACCGCAAGCGCTCCAGCGACACCGTGCTGTCCGGGGTGGTGCTGTCCGACACCTTGTCGATCCTGGATGAACGCGCGCAGCTGACGCTGGGCGTGCGCGAGCAGAACATCTCGGCCGACAACTACAGCATCGTCACCGGCGCCAAGACCTCCACCTACGACAAGCGCAAGCTGACGCCGGTCGTGGGCTTGGTAGTCAAGCCGGTGCAGAACGTGGCGCTGTACGGCAACTACATCGAAGGACTGCAGCAAGGCACCATCGTGGGTGCTGGCTACGCCAACGCCGGCGAGGCGCTTGCGCCCTTCCTGTCCAAGCAGGTCGAGGCCGGTGTGAAGATCGATTCCGGGGTGGTGAGCACCACGGTCAGCGTGTTCCAGATTACCCAGGCCGCCGGCATTGCAAATGCGGCTACCAACACCTTCAACAGCAGCGGCGAACAGCGCAATCGCGGCATTGAATTGAACGTGGTCGGCGAACCGGTGCGCGGCGTGCGTCTGCTGGGTGGTGTGCTGCTGCTGGACGCCGACCTGACCAAGACCGCCAACGGCTTGTACAACGGCCGCACGGCACCGGGGACGGCCCGTACCAACCTGACCATCGGCGCCGAGTGGGACACGCCCTTCGTGCCGGGCCTGACACTGACTTCGCGGGTGATCCACACCGGAAAACAGTATGTCGACGCCGCCAACACCCAGACGCTGAAGTCATGGGCGACGGTCGACCTGGGCGCGCGCTACACCTTGCGCGGCCCGGGCGGCAATCCGATGGTCTTGCGTGCCAGCCTGCGCAATGTGTTTGGCGAGAACTACTGGATGACCTACCCGGGCGCAGGCACGCTCAATCGCAGCGAAGGGCGCACGGTGTTGCTCTCGGCGACGATGGGGTTCTGAGGCCAGACAACTTCGTTGTCATTTGCCAGGGTGCCAGCTTGGCAGATGGACGGCCGGCCCGGCGTGGTTCCCGCCGGCGCTTCGCTCAGATCACCTGCGCCTGTTGCGCCTCCCGTGTTTCATCGACGAGGGTTCGCACCAGTTCCGCCGCCGACATCGCGCGCGCCAGCCCCGCTGCCTGCCCGGCCCACTGCACCGAGAAGTCGTGGTTGCCCTTGGCGACCGCCGCGGCGACCAGGGCCTTGCCGGCGTGATACGGCAGCGGATAGTCGGGAATCGTCGGCGCACCCGGCCCGCCGATTTCTTCGAAGAAGCGATTGACGATGCCACGCGCCGAGCGGCCCGAGATCGCTGCGGTCAGTCCGGTGCGCAAGGCACGCGGGCTTTGCATGGCCTCGCGATAGGCCGCATTGGCAGATGACTCGGGCGTCAGGATGAAAGCCGTGCCCAGTTGCGTGGCCTGGGCGCCCAGCATCAGTGCCGCGGCAATGCCCCGGCCGTCCATGATGCCGCCGGCCGCCACGACCGGCAGGGAGGTCTTGGCCGCGATCAAGCGGGTCAGCGCAAAGGTGCCGATGCCCGCATCGCCATGCTCGGGCTCGAACACCCCACGATGGCCGCCTGCCTCGGTGCCCTGCGCGACGATCACGTCGATACCAGCAGCCTCTACCTTCAGCGCTTCGGCCAGCGTGGTCGCACTGGCGAACAGCACGATGCCCGCGGCTTTCAGCGCGGCGATGGCGCGCGCCGAGGGCAGGCCGAAGTGGAAGCTCAGCACCGGCGGGGCGGCTGCGACCAGCGCATCCAGCAAGGGCTCGTTGTCGACCAAGGTGTAGTAGGGCGACACCAGCGGGGACGGCGCGATGGCGCCGAATTCGGCAAACCAGGGCTGCATGTGCGCGAGCCACGCGGCTTCTGTCGCAGCGTTGGCCACTTCCGGCCGGTGGCAGAACATGTTCACGTTGAAGGGCTTGCCCGTCAGCGTGCGGATCTCGGCGATCATCGCCGTGACCTGCTCAGGTGTGCTGGCGCTGGCGCCCACCGAGCCCATGCCGCCCGCATTCGACACCGCTGCCGCCATCGCGGGGTTCGACACGCCCAGCATGGGCGCCTGGATGATCGGGAAGTCGATGCCGAGCCGGGTGGTGAGTGCTGTCATGGTCGATTGCCTCGGAAGGGTGGAGATGATCGGATGGTGCGGTGGCCGCTGATGTCGTCGGGCGTTTCCGCCAGATATCCGACAGATATGCATCCTCAAACAAGATGCTGCTTGACGCAACAATCTCAAAAAAGGATTATTAAGTCAACAACGTTCTCATTTCGGGATTCATATGCAGGATTCATCTCAAGCAGCCCAACAAGCGCCCCTGGACTTGGCCGTGGTCGAGATCTTCCGTGCCGTGGCCCTGGAGCAAAGCATCACCCGTGCCGCCTTGCGGCTGGGGCGGGTGCAGTCCAACGTGACCACCCGCGTGCGCCAGCTGGAGGAATCGCTGGGCGTGCCGCTGTTCCTGCGCGACGCCAAGCGCATGACACTGACGGACGCCGGTCGGCAATTCCTGATCTACGCCGAAAAGCTGCTGGCGCTGGAAGAAGAGGCGCGGCAGTCGCTGCGGCCGGGGCAGCCCAGCGGGCGTCTGCGCATCGGCAGCATGGAAAGCACCGCCGCCAGCCGTCTGCCACGTCCGCTGGCTGCATATCACGCGCAATGGCCAGAGGTGACGCTTGCACTCAGCACCGGCCCCAGCCAGCAGTTGCTGGACGCCGTGCTGGCGCAGACCCTGGATTGCGCCTTCATCGCGCCGCCCGGCGTGTTGTCCGATGGCGGCTGGCAGGCTGAACCCCTTGCGGGCCTGGACAGCTATCCGGTCTTCACGGAAGACCTGATGCTCGTCTTACCAGCTGGTCATGCGGCGGTCGACGGCCCGCAAGATTTGCATGTGCGCAGCCTGACGGTGTTTGCGCGCGGCTGCACCTATCGCGACGTGGCACTGCAGTGGCTGGGCGCATACACCGGGGACGCGGAGCGGCGCGTCGACCTGCTCGAGGTCGATTCCTATCACGCGATGCTGGCCTGCGTGGCGGCCGGCAACTGTGCCGCCGTCCTGCCGCAGTCTGTGTTGGCGCTCGCACGTGATCCAGTGCCGGTGCGCAGTCATTTGCTGGCTCGCCTGGACACCTTGCTGGTGCGGCGCAGCGGCTTCCAGTCGGCTGCTTTCGACGCGTTGCGCGATCAGTTGGCTGGTGTCACGCAACCCGCTAAACCCGCCAAGCCGGCCAAGCGGAAAACCGCATGAACGCGCTGTCATCCGCGTCTGCCGATACCGGCGCGGCCGGATGGTCGGGTCGCCAGATACTGGCGACGGCCGTTGTACTGGCGGTGGCCATGGGCATCGGGCGCTTTGCGTTTACGGCCGTCTATCCGGTGATGGTGCAGGACGGTCTGCTGACCGTGCGAAGCGGCTCCTGGGCGGCCTCGGCGAACTACGCGGGTTACCTGATCGGCGCGATCGCCGTCTCGCGGCTCGGCCCGGCCGCCGCCGGTATGTTGTGTCGTCTTGGGTTGCTGGGCACGGTGCTGACGCTGCTGGCCATGGTCCTGCCCGGCGAACCGGTGACGCCCATCGTGGTGCGCTTCTTTGCGGGCGCAGCCAGCGCCGTGGCCCTGGTGGGTGTATCGACCTGGTTGTTCCAGGTGATCGCGCGTCCTGCCGGTGCACCCATGATGTTCGCGGGCGTGGGCGCCGGCATCCTGGCCTCGTCCGAACTCATCGCATTGGGGAAGGGCGCTGGCTGGCACAGCCCGGCGCTCTGGTTGTTGCTGGCTGCTGCGAGCGCCTGTTTGCTGTTGGTCGTATGGCGCGGGTTCGGCTTGCGCACAAGATCGAACCCGGTGCGGGATGCAGTGAAGGCAACTTCCTCCCGCGAAACGGCCATCCCCGGCACCCCGATGGGCGCCTGGCCGCTGATCCTCGTCTACTGCCTGGCGGGCTTTGGCTACATCGTGACCGCAACCTACCTGCCGCTGTTCGTGAAACAGGCGCTGGGTTCGGTCGACCCGGTCCAAGTCTGGGCGGTGTTCGGCCTGGGTGCCATTCCCTCCTGCCTGCTGTGGCATCGGGTTCAGCAACGGTGGGGAACGCGCATTGCGCTGGGGTCGAACCTGGCAGTGCAGATGCTTGGCGTGTTGCTGCCCGCGCTCAGCCGCAGCCCTGCCGCCTTCCTGCTCAGTGCGGTACTGGTGGGCAGCACCTTCATGGGCACCACCACCATCGCCATGTCGGCCGCCCGCATGGTCGCCGCGCAGCTGTCCTTCAACATCCTGGCGGTGATGACCGCAGGCTACGGCATCGGGCAGATATTGGGGCCGCTGACGTCCGACCTGCTGTTCCATCGCTACGGTGGCTTCGAGATGCCGCTGGGTGCCGCGGGTGCGGTGCTTGCACTGGCGGTTGCTCTCTGCGCCTACGGACGTTCTGAGGCGTCTGTATCAAGGTCCGGCATACGCGCCTCGTAAGCCGGAAACTCCCGCATGAACAGCGTCGCGGCCGGCGACAGACTGCTGCCGTGACGCGTCACCAGCTGGTAGGGCTCGCTGCGTGAACGCAGCCTCAAGGGCAGCACGCAGGTCATGCCGAAGCGCGTGCAGAAGGCGGCGACTTCGGTCGATACCAGGGCCACGATGCGCGGGTTTTTCTGCAGCAAGGACAGCGTCGTGAAGGCCGAGGTCGTCTCCAGCAACTGCAGCGGAAACCGCAACCCCGCCTGATGGAACTCGCGCTCCAGCGACAGGCGCATCGGCATGTTGGCTGAATACACCACCCATCGCGACGCGGCCAGGTCTTCCAGCTCCAGGCTGGACCGGTCCGCCAGCGGATGCGCGACGTTCGCAATCACGGCCAGCGTTTCGTCGTGGATGTCGACGCTGTCGTAGAGCTGCGGCTGCTGGCTGATGCTGGTGCGGCAAATGGCGACGTCCAGCCGGCCTTGCTCCAGCAGGCGCAGCAAACGCGCACTGGTGTCTTCGACGATTTCCACCGACAGCGCCGGCCGCAGCTCAAGCAGCCGTGTCAACGCATCCGACAGCAGCGGCACCGCGCCCATGATGACGCCGAGCGCCAATCGCCCCCCATGGCCTTCGAGCATGCCCTGCATCTCTTCGCGCAGATGGCCTATGTCGGTCTGGATCAGCCGCGCGTAGCGGATCACCAGATGGCCGATGTCGGTGGGGGCCAGGCCCTTGTTGGTGCGCACGAACAGCGTGGCGCCGAGAGCTGCTTCGACCTCGGCCAGCGCCTTGCTGGCACCGGGCTGGGTGATCGACAACTGGTCCGCCGCCTTGATCAGGGAACCGTGATCGGCAAGCACGCTCAAGAGGCGCAACTGCTTGAGCCGCAGGCGCGAAATCATCGCGTCCAGCGAGGGCAGGGGAGCAGCGGGGGGAATCCCGGACATGAGCACGCGTTATGCCTCTATAGGTAGCTCTCAATGGGCAGGGGCGCCCGCAATCACTAGGATGACCAGCCTGTCCGACCAAAACTATAAAGCAGGCAAACACCCCATGGCCTTGATCAATTACGTCACGCAAGTCCAGTTCGATTTCGGCGCGCTCGCGCTGCTGCAG
>Ga0265798_10011200_pt1 | contig 10949 bp, 9 predicted proteins | sample P3T30metagenome_FD_192430 | JGI IMG/M metagenome (GOLD analysis project Ga0265798, IMG submission 192430) | Plant litter microbial communities from East Loma Ridge, Irvine, California - P3 T30 | ecosystem: Environmental > Terrestrial > Plant litter > Unclassified | place: USA: California... | reverse complement strand
TCCGGGCTCGACCGACCCGCCCTCGTCGGGCACTCGCTGGGCGCGCTCGTCGCGCTGCACGTCGCCGCCGTGGCGTCGGAACGGGTGCGCTCGCTCGGCCTCGTCTCGCCCACGACCTTCTCGGCCCTCGAGGCCGCCGCCCACCCGCTCCGCGGCCTGCGGACGGTGCCGGCGCTCGTGCTGCTGCGCGTCGTGTTCCGGGTGCTGCCGCGCGCCTCCCGCCCGCTGCTCCGGGCGGCCGCCCGGGCCGGCCTGCTGCGGGCCCTCTCGGCGCCGGTGTTCCGGCACGTGCGGCAGGTGCCGCGGTCGGTGCTCGAGGCGTTCGTGGCGGAGATCCGGCCGCGGGCCTTCGTGGCCGCGGTCGCCTCGGGGGTCGACTACGACACGGGGGCGTGGGCGGGCATCGGCTGCCCCGTGTCCGTCGTCGCGGGCGCGGACGACGCGTTCGCGCGGCCCGACGACCTGGTGGCCCTGCGGGCGCTGCTGCCGGGGGCCCGCACCACGGTGCTGCCGGGCTGCGGGCACTTCGCCCACGTCGAGCGGCCCCGCGAGACGGTCAGGGCGCTGGGCTCGGGCCGCTGACGGCGGCGACGATCATGTCGACGCAGCGGGCGTGGCCCAGGGGCCGGAAGTGGCCGTCCACCGGGAACCCGACGTTGACCGCGCCGGGCAGGACGCTTCCCTCGGTCACGTGGGCGTCGAAGCGCGACGCCATCGACGTCACGCGGGCGTTCGCCTCGAGCTGCGCGGCGAGACGGAGCAGGGCGGCGTCCCGCGGCGAGAAGGCACGCAGCGCCGGGTTCGGCAGCACCCGCGACCAGCGGGTGCCCGAGAACGGGCTGTTCACGGCGACCATGCGGTCGATCCGCCCGTCGACGTCGGTGCCCACCATCATCGTCTTGCCGACGAGGCCGCCCTTGCTGTGCGCGAGCACGACCACGCCTCGCAGGTCGTGCGCGTCGAGGATGCGCTGGGCCGCCTCGGCGGTCGCGGCGATCGGCCGCCGGTTGTGGCCCGTGCCGGGCACGACGACGATCGGGTGCCCGAGGGCGGAGAGCCGCTCCGCCGCCGGGCGCAGGAACCGCCACGTCTCGTAGACCCCCGGCAGCAGGAGCACGGGGGCGCGGTCGCCGTGCCGCCAGCGCGCCGGCACGACGCGGCCGGACCTCGGCACGAGGTGCACGCGCCAGACGTAGGCGTAGTCGGTCAGCAGGGTCAGCGCGAAGCGTGCCACGCCGACCCGTCGGCGACCACGCCCCCGGGACGGTGCAGGGGTCATGACGCCGAGGCTAGGACGACCTGCTCAGGCGATGCTGTGCGCCGCGGCCGAGCCGGCGCTCTCGTCGTCGAGCCACAGCGGCGCGGGCCGGCACTCGACGGCGGCGACGGAGGCGGCGAGCGCCTCCTGCCAGCCGGTGCAGATCGACGCCCACGGCGGCGGGAACTCCGCGGCGTCGGCGAGGAGGCGGAGCGCGAGGCCGGAGTGGCCGGCGCGGGCGGCGGTGCTCGCCGCGTCGGGCAGCGCGCCGACGACGTAGCGGACCACGAGCACGCGGTGGTCCCACGACATCTGGTCGATGTCGTCGAAGGCGCCCCACGCGCTCTCGATCTCGCGACGCAGCCGCGTCACCTCGACGGACTCGAAGCCCTGCGATCCCTCGCCCATGTGCCCCCCTCAGAGCCGGACGGGCTGCGGCGCCCGTCGGTCGGCCGCCTCCGGGCCGTGGTCGAGAAGATACCACGCCGCCGGTTTCGGCCGGGGCGGTCGTCGCGGCCGCGCCCGCGCCTCCTCGGCGGGGCGTGTCCCCCGGAACCTGGAACGCCGCTCGACCGCGCGGGACTACCGTTCCACTCCGCACCCGACGGGTGCGACGCAGCGGCCGGAGGGCCGCCCGCCCCCACGACTGAAGGAGCCCCCATGTTCCAAGGATCCCCCGAACTCCGCGAGTCCATGCAGAAGGTCCTCGTCGACCTGATCGAGCTGCACGTCCAGGGCAAGCAGGCCCACTGGAACCTGCTCGGCAGCAACTTCCGCGACCTGCACCTGCAGCTCGACGAGATCGTCGACGCCGCCCGCGAGTTCAGCGACGAGGTCGCCGAGCGCATGCGCGCCGTGTACCTCGTGCCCGACGGCCGCTCGAACACGGTGTCGTCGCAGACGAGCCTGCCGCAGTTCCCGGCCGGCCCGGTCGAGACGACCGCGGTCGTCGACCTCATCGTCGACCGCATGTACGCCGTCACGTCGACCATGCGCACGGTGCACGACGACGTCGACGACGAGGACCCCACGACGGCCGACGTGCTGCACAGCATCCTCGAGCGCCTCGAGCAGCTCGCCTGGATGACCGGCGCCGAGAACCGCCACCCCGAGCAGGACGCGAAGTCCGCCGACACGCGCGACCGCGACGAGGACGCCATGGCCGAGGGCCAGGACCGCGTCGGCGCCGTCGCCAACTAGCACCCACCTGCCCGCCCGTGCGGGCGACCACGACTGGGCACCGCCCCGGAGATCTCCTACGCGACCTCCGGTGCGGTGCCCTTCTCGCACCCCCGGAGGAACCATGACCGACAGCAACGCCCCCGACACCGCCGCACCCGGCGCCCGCACCGCCGACGCGCCCGAGGCCTACGACCACGTCGTCGTCGGCGGAGGCATGACCGCCGACGCGGCCGTGACGGCGATCCACGAGGCCGACCCCGACGCGACCGTCCTGGTCGTCAGCGACGACGTCGACGAGCCGTACACCCGCCCGGCCCTCTCGAAGAAGCTCTGGATCGACCCCGACTACTCCGAGGCCGACAACGACCTCGGCACGCGCGAGGCCTCGGGGGCCGAGATCCGCCTGCGCACCACGGTGACCGGGATCGACCGCGCGGCCCGCACCGTGACGACCGACGACGGGCGGACCGTGTCGTGGGGGCGCCTCCTGCTCGCGACCGGCGGCTCGCCGACGCGGCTCGACCTGCCCGACGACGACCGCGTCGTGCACTTCCGCACCGCGGCCGACTACCGGCGACTCCGCTCGCTCTCGGGCGGCGGCCGCCACGTCGTCGTGGTGGGCGGCAGCTACATCGGGACCGAGCTCGCGGCCGCCCTCGTGCAGAACGACACCCGCGTGACCCTCGTCACGCCCGACGACGTGCTCGGCGGCTCGGTGTTCCCCGCCGAGATCGCGACGCGGTTCCAGGCGGCCTTCGAGGAGGCGGGCGTCGCGCTGGTGCGCGGTCGTCGCGTCGAGCGCGGCACGGCCTCCGACACGGGGCTGCGCCTCGAGCTCGACGACGGGTCGGCCCTCGACGCCGACGCCGTCGCCGTGGGCCTCGGCATCGCCCCGTCGACGGAGCTGGCCGAGGCCGCGGGCCTCGAGGTGGAGGACGGCATCGTCGTCGACGCCTCGCTGCGCACCTCCGACCCGGACGTCTTCGCGGCGGGCGACGTCGCGTCGTACCCGGACCGCATCCTGGGCCGCCGCCGGGTCGAGCACGTCGACAACGCGAAGGAGCAGGGCGCCGTCGTCGGCCGGGTGATGGCCGGGTCGACGGAGGAGTACGGCCACACGCCGTACTACTACTCGCGCGTGTTCGACATCTCGTACGAGGCCGTCGGCACGCTCGACGCGTCGCTCGAGACGATCGTCGACGACGAGGGCGACGGGGCGGCCGTCGCGTACTACCTGGCCGACGGGGCCGTCGCCGGCGTGCTCCTGTGGAACGTGGAGGGCGCCCGGGATGCCGCCCGCGCCGTCCTGGCCGAGGGGGCCGACGTGTCGCGCGACGGGCTCGTCGGGCGGATCTGAGCCGGCCCGGCCGGCACCGCGAGGGCCCCGGGGACGCGCACCGCGCCTCCTCGGGGCCTTTCGGCGTGCCGGGTCAGTCCTGCGGGCCGAAGAGGAACGGGGCCCGCCCGGCCCGGTCGAGGTCGAGCGCGAAGACGCCGCCGCTCAGCGGGTGCTGGGCCAGCTGGTCGGCGTCGAGGTGCTCGCGTGCCGACAGCACGAAGAGGGTGCGCAGGTCGGCGCCGCCGAAGCCGATGCCCGTGAGGTTCGGCACGGGGAACTCGATCCGCTCGACGACGTCCCCGTCGCGGTCGAGGTGCACGACGACGCTCTCGCCGTAGATCGCTCCCCAGAACTCGCCGCGCTCGTCGCGGGCGAGGCCGTCGTGCGAACCGCCCGACGAGAAGGGGACGAGCTCGCCGAGGGTGCCCTCGGCGTCCCACGACGCCCGGTAGATCGTCTCGGCGCCGGTGTCGGTGAGGTAGATCTCGGACCCGTCGTCGTTCCACTCGAAGCCGTTGGTGGTCGTGAAGTCGTCGCGCAGCAGGGTCACCGCGCCGTCGGGGCCGACGCGCCACAGGCCGGCGACGGGGGCGCCGTCGGGGTCGGTCGCCCCGACCACGAACGCGCCGAACGGGTCGCACTTGCCCTCGTTGAGGCGCATGCCCTCCTTCGCGAGCTCGACCGTCGCGAGCACCTGCAGCGACCCGCCGTCGTCGTCGGCGAGGACGACGCGGTCCTCGAGGGCGGCGATGAGGCCGCCGCCCCGACGGCGCTGGAAGCTGGGGAGGGGCGGGTCCATCGGCAGCGACCGGTCGCGGAGGCCGTCCGCCGACGTGCGGTGCAGCAGCCCGGGCGGGATGTCCGTCCAGACGAGCTCCTGCGCGTCGACGTCCCACACGGGGCTCTCGCCGAGGGTCGCCCGGGCGTCGAGGAACAGGCGAGGACGGGGGGTGCGGGTCTCGGTCATCTCCCCCGTCTACGCGTCCGGCCTGGCTGCCGCCTCCTCCCCAGGGGTACGCCGCGTCGCCCGTACCGCACAGACCCCTGTCAGCGGCGAGCACGAGGAGGCGACCAGGAGCACCGTAGGAGGCGTGACCGACACCCTCGAGACCGCGCCCGACGACACCGACTCCTTCCACGACGACTCCTGGTCGGCGCCCGACCCCCGCGAGGACGGCTACGTCGCGCTCCGGTCGTACGGCGCCATCGGCGACGGCCGCACCGTGGCCCTGATCGCCCGCGACGGGCAGATCGACTGGCTGCCGTTCCCGTCGCTGCCGAGCGACCCCGTGTTCTCGGGCATCGTCGACGCGGCCGACGGCGGCCGGGTCGAGCTGCGCCCCGTCACGGACGACTTCGAGGTGCAGCGGGCCTACGTGCCCGGCACGAACGTGCTGCGCACGCGGTTCCGCACGTCGACGGGCACCGTCGAGGTGACGGACGCCCTCGTCACGGGCGTCGCCGGCCGGCTGCCCTGGGGCGAGCTCGCGCGCCGCGTCGACGGCCTCGAGGGGTCCGTCGAGATGCGCTGGGCCGTCGTGCCGGGCAACGCCTTCGGCACGCACCCCGTCACCCGTGTCGACACGGTGCACGGTCCGGTGCTCCGGGCGGCCGACATCAACCTCGCCCTGGTGGGCTTCGAGCACGGCCGCACCGACCCCACCGAGCCGGGCGACGGCGACGCCGACGGCCCGCTCGAGTTCCGCGGGTCGTTCACCACCTCCGAGGGCTCCCGGTCGCTCCTGTGCCTCTGCGGCGTCGAGGACGAGCCGCTGCACCTGCCCGACCCCCGCGTGGTCGACCAGGGCATCGACCGCACCATCGAGAACTGGGAGGGCTGGTCGACCGAGTTCAGCTGGGACGGCCCGTGGGCCGACGCCGTGCACCGCAGCGCCCTCGCCCTGAAGCTGCTCATCTACAGCCCCACCGGCGCCATCGCGGCGGCCGCCACGACGGCGCTGCCCGAGAACTTCACCGGCGACAAGAACTGGGACTACCGGTTCGCGTGGGTCCGCGACCTGGCCTACACGGTCAACGCGCTGCTCCGCTTCGGGCTCCGCGAAGAGCCGCACGCGGCCGTGTCGTGGCTGCTGTCGGCGCTCAAGGCCAACGGCCGCGAGATGCACATCTTCCTCGAGCTGGACGGCGAGGTGCCCGGCGGCACCCGCGAGACGGAGTCCGAGGGCTGGCGGGGCATCGGTCCCGTCTACGCCGGCAACCCGGCGGGCGGGCAGCTGCAGCTCGGCGTCTTCGCGGACATCATCGCGGTCATGAGCCAGTACGCGCACGGCGGCAACATGCTCGACGCGTCCACCCAGGACCTCCTGGCGGGCTTCGCCGACGACGCGTGCCGGCGCTGGCAGGAGAAGGACAGCGGCATCTGGGAGCTCGGCGAGGAGCAGCACTACGTCAGCAGCAAGATGGGCTGCTGGCAGGCCATCGACGCCGCGCTCGGCCTCGTCGACATCGGCCAGCTGCACCCCTCGGAGGACGACCTCGCCCACTGGCGCCGCAACCGCGACCTGATCGTCGAGTGGATCGACGAGCACGGCTGGTCGGAAGAGAGGGGCGCGTACCTCATGCACCCCGACAGCGACGCCCTCGACGCCTCGGTGCTGCTGCACGCCCCGAGCGGCTTCGACCGCGGCGAGCGCATGTCGCGCACCATCGACACGATCCGCGCCGAGCTCGGCGCCGGCCCCCTCGTGTTCCGCTACAGCGGCGTCGACGCCGAGGAAGGCACCTTCGTGGCGTGCGCGTTCTGGCTCGCGTCGGCGCTCGCCTGCGTCGGCCGCATCGACGAGGCCGTCGACCTGATGGACGAGCTGGTCGTGCAGTCCAACGACCTCGGCCTCTTCACCGAGATGATCAGCGCCGACGACGGGCAGTTCCTCGGCAACATGCCGCAGGGCCTCAGCCACCTCGCGCTCGTCAACGCGGCCATCACGATCGACGAGATGCGCACCGAGCTCGGCGAGCAGCCCGAGGGCGAGCGCGACGGCGACGGCGACGGCGACGATCGGCAGGAGAACCGATGAGCGACACGACCCCGTCCCCGGCGGCCCCGGCAGTCCCCGCCGCCCCCGCCGACCTCGAGCTCGTCGACGCCTGGTGGCGCGCGGCCAACTACCTGACCGTCGGGCAGATCTACCTGCGTGACAACCCCCTCCTCGACCGGCCGATCGCCCGCGACGACATCAAGCCCCGTCTGCTCGGCCACTGGGGCACCTCCCCCGCGCTGAGCCTCGTCTACGCCCACCTGAACCGGGTGATCCGGCGCGACGACCGCGACCTGCTGTACGTCTGCGGCCCCGGCCACGGCGGGCCGGCCATGGTGGCGAACACGTGGCTCGAGCACACGTACAGCGAGCTGTTCCCGAAGGTGGCGCTCGACCGCGACGGCATGCGCGAGCTGTTCCGGCAGTTCTCGGCCCCAGGCGGCATCCCGTCGCACGCGGCGCCCGAGACCCCCGGCTCGATCAACGAGGGCGGCGAGCTCGGCTACTCGCTCAGCCACGCCTACGGGGCCGTGCTCGACTCCCCCGACCTCGTCGCGGTCTGCGTGATCGGCGACGGCGAGGCCGAGACCGGGCCGCTCGCGACGAGCTGGCACGCGAACAAGCTGCTCGACACGGTGCACGACGGCGCCGTGCTGCCGATCCTCAACCTCAACGGCTACAAGATCGCGAACCCCACGATCCTGGCGCGCATCCCCGAGGGCGAACTGCTCGAGCTGTTCCGCGGCTACGGCTACCAGCCGATCGTCGTCTCCGGCGGCTTCGACGGCGAGGACCCGATGGTGGTGCACACGCAGATGGCCGCGGCCCTCGACGAGGCCTTCGCCCGCATCGACCAGATCCAGCACGAGGCACGCGCCGGCGAGACCACGGAGCGACCGCGCTGGCCGATGATCGTGCTGCGCACCCCCAAGGGCTGGACCGGCCCGCGGGTGGTCGACGGCGAGAAGGTCGAGGGCACCTGGCGCGCCCACCAGGTCCCGCTGAGCGGAGTGCGCGAGGACGACGACCACCGTGCCCAGCTCGACTCCTGGATGCGCTCGTACGACGCGGACGAGCTCTTCGACGCCGACGGCGCCCCCGCCGCGTTCCTCGACGAGCTGCGACCCCGCGGCGAGAAGCGCATGAGCGCCGTCCCCGCGGCCAACGGCGGGCTCGTCCGCCGGCCGCTCTCGCTGACCGACTACCGGTCGCACGCCGTCGAGACCGGTGACGACCGCCGCACCACGGCCGAGGCCACCCGCGTGCTCGGCCGCTGGCTGGCCGACGTCGTGCGCGACAACCCGTCGACGTTCCGCCTCTTCGGGCCGGACGAGACGGTCTCGAACCGCCTCGACCCGGTCTTCGACGTCACCGACCGCGTCTGGGCGGCCCGCATCGACGAGGAGGACGAGCACGTCGCGCACAGCGGCCGCGTCATGGAGGTGCTCAGCGAGCACCTGCTTCAGGGGCTGATGGAGGGCTACCTGCTCACCGGCCGGCACGGCCTGCTCAACACGTACGAGGCCTTCGTGCACATCGTCGACTCGATGTTCAACCAGCACGCCAAGTGGCTCGAGAGCTCGACCGACATCGACTGGCGCGAGCCGATCTCGTCGTTCACGTACCTGCTCTCGTCGCACGTCTGGCGCCAGGACCACAACGGCTTCTCCCACCAGGACCCGGGGTTCCTCGACGTCGTCGTGAACAAGCAGGCGCACCTCGTGCGCATCTACCTGGCCCCGGACGCGAACACCCTGCTCGCCGTCGCCGACCACGCCCTCCGCACGACCGACACCGTCAACGTGATCGTGGCCGGCAAGCAGGAGGCGCCCGCCTGGCTGTCCCTGCCCGAGGCGGAGGCCCACGTGGCCGCCGGCGCCGGCATCTGGGAGTGGGCCGGCACCGAGGGCACGCCCGTCGAGGGGGTCGCCCCCGACGTCGTCCTCGCGTGCGCGGGCGACGTGCCCACCCTCGAGACGGTGGCGGCCGCCGACATCCTCCGTCGGCGCCTCCCCGACCTCGTGACGCGCGTCGTCAACGTCGTCGACCTGATGCGGCTGCAGGACGCCGACGAGCACTCGCACGGCCTGACCAGCGACGACTTCGACGCCCTCTTCACGACGTCGAGGCCGGTCGTCTTCGACTTCCACGGCTACCCGTCGCTCGTGCACCAGCTGACCTACCGGCGCACCAACCACGACGGCCTCCATGTGCGCGGCTTCCAGGAGAAGGGCACGACCACGACGCCCTTCGACATGGCGATGCTCAACGACATCGACCGGTTCCGGCTCGTGCTCGACGTGCTGCACCGCGTGCCCGGCCTGGCCGAGGCGCACCCGGAGCTCGTCGCCGAGTTCGAGGCCAAGCGCGACGAGGCCCGGGCCTGGGCCTACGAGCACGGCGAGGACCTGCCCGAGGTCGTCGAGTGGGAGTTCGGGCGCTGAGCCGCCCTCGGCGCCGAGCGGGTGCGTGACCGGTCCCCGAGACCGGTCACGCGCCTCCTCGGCGGGGTACCGTCGCGGGCATGCCGAAGGACGACACGCCCCCGCAGCTGAAGAAGCCCGAGATGTACGAGGCGCTCCGCGCCGAGGGCGCGTCGAAGGAGAAAGCCGCCCGGATCTCGAACGCCGCGGCCCAGAAGGGCAACAGCGAGGAGAAGGTGGCGGCGAAGGGCGGCCGGGCCGGGTCGTACGACGACTGGACGGTCGCCGACCTCCGCGGGCGGGCGAAGGAGCTCGGGGTCACCGGCTACAGCCACGCCACGAAGGACGAGCTCGTCGAGATGCTGCGCGACCGCTGAGGCCGGCGCGGCCGGCCGAGACGGGCGGCGTCAGCTCGCCTTCTTCTGGGCGGCGGGCTCTTTCCCCGCAGCGGGCTTCTTCTTCGCCGCGGGCTTCTTCTCCGCTGCGGACTTCTTCTCGGCTGCGGGCTTCTTCGTCGCGGCGGGCTTCGCCTTCGCGGCGGACTTTGCCTTCGCAGCGGGCTTCGCTTTCGCCTTCGCAGCGGGCTTCCCAGCCGCGGACTTCTCGGCCGTCGTCTTCTCGTCGACAGGGGCCTTCCGCGCGGGCTTCTTCGGAGCCTTCGCGGCACCCGACCGGCTGCGCTCCACCGACTGGCGCAGCGCCTCCATCAGGTCGATGACCTCGCCCTCGCCCGAGCCGCCGCCCGAGCCCTCGGAGCCCCCGTCGTCGTCTCCCGAGCGGCCGAAGGTCGCGTCCGTGTCGAGCGACTCGCCCTCCTCGAGCTTGGCGTCGATGAGCTTGCGCAGCTCCTCCTGGTAGTCGTCGCCGAACTGCGACGGGTCGAAGTCGTCGCCGAGCGACTCGACGAGCGAGCCCGACATGTCGAGCTCCTTGCCGCTGATGCGCACCTTCTCGTCGAGCACCGGGAACCGGGCCTCGCGCACCTCGTCGTCCCAGAGCAGCGTCTGCAGCACGAGCACGTCGCCCCGCACGCGCAGCGCCGCCAGCCGTGTCTTCTGCCGCAGCGAGAAGTGCACGATGGCCGTGCGCTCGGTCTCCTCGAGCGTGCGGCGCAGCAGCACGTACGCCTTGGGCGAGGCCGAGTCGGGCTCGAGGAAGTAGCTGCGGTCGAACATCAGCGGGTCGAGCTGGTCGCTGGGCACGAACTCGAGCACGTCGATCTCGCGCGAGCGCTCCTCGGGCAGCGACTTGAGGTCGTCCTCGGTGAGCACCACGGTGCGGTCGCCGTCGTCGAAGGCCTTGTCGATGTGCTCGTAGTCGACGACCTTGCCGCAGATCTCGCACTTCCGCTGGTACCGGATGCGCCCGCCGTCGGCGTCGTGCACCTGGTGGAGCGACACGTCGTGGTCCTCGGTGGCGCTGTACAGCTTGACGGGCACGTTGACGAGCCCGAACGTGATGGCGCCCTTCCAGATCGATCGCATGCGGGCCATGTTCCTCCGCATGACCTCCGAATGACCGTCCGGCGGGTACACGCCCCGGGCACGTCCCCCGCTCAGCGTGCACCATGCACCGCATGAGCCAATACGACAAGAAGAACCCGGTCGACCTGTACCCCGCGCCGCCGTTCCCGAAGCAGGAGCAGTCGCTGCCGGGCGAGGCCTGGAAGATGGACCCGAAGCCCGACCACGGCGAGACCAGCTACGTCGGCAAGGAGCGCCTCACCGGCTTCCGCGGCATCGTCACCG
>Ga0265798_10011199_pt1 | contig 10950 bp, 9 predicted proteins | sample P3T30metagenome_FD_192430 | JGI IMG/M metagenome (GOLD analysis project Ga0265798, IMG submission 192430) | Plant litter microbial communities from East Loma Ridge, Irvine, California - P3 T30 | ecosystem: Environmental > Terrestrial > Plant litter > Unclassified | place: USA: California... | reverse complement strand
GCCCGCTTAATTAGCCAGGATATTGTGAACCTCACCATCCTCGGTAACCCCGATGATATTATGGCCAACATTAAACGTTTGGGCTTAAATCTCGATTTAACCAAGATCAACATTGTTAATCCGGCTGCATCTGATAATTACCAGGACTATGTGAACACCCTGTACGAACTGCGCAAGACCAAAAACGTAAATCTCGAAATGGCTACCGATATGATGACTGATGTATCTTACTTCGGCACCATGATGGTGTATAAAGGCCATGCCGATGGCATGGTATCGGGCGCGGTGCATACCACGCAGCATACTATACGCCCGGCTTTGCAGTTTGTAAAAACCAAGCCGGGCATCTCGGTGGTATCATCGGTATTTTTTATGTGTTTGCCCGATCGCGTTTCGGTTTTTGGCGATTGCGCCGTGAACCCCAACCCTACTGCCGAACAACTGGCCGAAATTGCCATCTCCTCGGCCGAAAGTAGTCAGCGTTTTGGCATCGAGCCACGCATTGCCATGCTGTCGTACTCGTCGGGCACCTCGGGCGAGGGTGAGGATGTAGAAAAAGTACGCCGCGCCACCGAGATCGTGAAACAGAAACGCCCCGACCTCAAGGTAGAAGGCCCCATCCAGTACGATGCTGCCGTGGATCCTATTGTAGGCAAAAGCAAGCTCCCCGGCTCGGAAGTGGCCGGACAAGCCAGCGTACTCATCTTCCCCGATTTGAACACCGGCAACAACACCTACAAAGCTGTACAACGCGAAACCGGGGCACTGGCTATTGGACCCATGCTGCAAGGATTGAACAAACCGGTTAATGATCTAAGCAGAGGGTGTACGGTGGATGATATCTTTAACACGGTAATTATTACGGCCATACAGGCGCAGGAGGGGTAGATTTTGGCAGCAGCAAAAAACAATTACCGTCATTGCGAGCAATAGCGAAGCAATCCCTGCGGAGAACGGTCGCACGTTCACCTGTCGTGCAGAGATTGCTTCGTACTTCGCAATGACGCGGGTACAATAAACAACACAACCACATGAACATTTTCGTAGTTAACTCGGGCAGCAGCTCTATCAAATATCAGTTATTTAAATTGCCGGCGCAAAACCCGGTTTGCAGTGGTTTGGTAGAACGCATTGGGTTGGATAACCCGAGTATCACTCATAAAGTATACCTCAACGGGGAGGAGAAAGTTATCAAACTTAACCCCGAAGAACTGCCCGACCATGAGGCCGGATTGAAAGAAGTGAACCGCTTACTCACCGAAGGCGAGCTGGCCGTCATTCAAAACCCTGCGGATATACAGGTGGTGGGTCACCGCATTGTGCACGGCGGCGAACGCTTTACCACCACCACTATTATTGATGGCAAAGTAAAAGAGGAACTCAAACAAACCTTCCAGTTGGCACCCCTGCATAACCCTGCCAGCTACTTAGGGATTGAAGTAGCCGAAAAGATCTTTACCAACGCTACGCAGATAGGCGTTTTTGATACCGCTTTTCATCAAACCCTGCCGCCCAAGGCTTATCGCTTTGCCATCCCCAATCAATATTATACTGATTTTAATATCCGTAGCTACGGCTTCCACGGCACCAGCCATAAGTATGTGACCGAACAGGCAGCGGCTTACTTAGGTAAGGCAGATAGCAAGTTCATCAGCATTCATTTAGGTAACGGCTGCAGCATGGCTGCGGTAAGCAACGGACAATCTATAGATACCAGCATGGGCTTTGGTCCGCTGAGCGGATTAATTATGGGCACCCGTTCGGGAGATATAGATCCTACGGTGATCTTTTACCTCGTGAACCAGTTGGGCTACGATATTAATCAGGTAAGCAACCTGCTCAACAAGCAAAGCGGTATGCTGGGCCTCACCGGTCAAAGCGATATGCGCGACATTACCGCCGCTATTGAACAAGGCGACGAAAATGCTAAACTAGCCTACGACCTCTATGCCTACCGCATCAAGAAATACATTGGCGCATACACCGCCGTATTAAACGGACTGGATGCCATTATCTTTACCGCCGGGGTGGGCGAAAACGATGCCCGCGTACGCGAACTGGCCTGCGCCGACCTGGATTACTTAGGCATCCGGTTGGACGGCGAGAAAAACAAAACACGCTCTAAAGAGATTAACGATATTAGCGCTGCCGATTCAAGGGTGAAGATACTGGTGGTTCCTACGAATGAGGAGTTAGAGATCGCGCAGCAGTGTTATGCGATGGTGCAGTAACCTCTCGCCAAAAAATAAACATGTCATTGCGAGCGTCAGCGTAGCAACCGCACGCATTCATTACCTGCACGCGTGCGGTTGCCACGTCGCTATCGCTCCTCGCAATGACATTAAAATAAGTTTACAACCCCGCCAGTGCCTGCTGCATATCGGCTATCAGGTCATCAATATGCTCCAAACCAACGGAAACACGCAGGAGGTTCTGCGGCGTTTTGGTATCTGGACCTTCAATGGCAGCACGGCGTTCTATGAGGCTTTCCACACCGCCCAAGCTGGTGGCACTGGTGAATAGTTGCGTTGCATTCAATACCTTTTCGGCAGCTTGGGCACCACCTTTTACCAGGAACGAGAGCATACCGCCGAAGTTAAGCATTTGCGCTTTGGCCAGTTCATGCTGCGGGTGAGAGGTTAGACCCGGGTATAATACACGTTCTACCTGTGGCTGTTGTTCTAAGAACTCGGCTAAGAGTTGGGCATTGTGCACGTGTCCGCGTATACGGTACGGCAGGGTTTTTATACTTCGTACCAGCCAGTAGCAATCCATAGGTGCCGGTATAGCGCCGCCCATTTGCTGTATCTGTAAAATTTTGTCCCACCATTCGTCTTTGTTGGCGGTAATCAGTGCCCCACCGGTTAAATCGCTGTGCCCGCCCAGGTATTTGGTGGTGGAGTGCATTACCATATGTGCGCCCAAAGCTAAAGGCTGCTGCCCCAGCGGACTGGCAAACGTATTATCGCACACTACTTTAATGCCGTGCCCGACTGCTATAGCTACCACTTGTTTGATATCGGTAAGCTTAAGCGAAGGATTGGATGGTGTTTCCACCCAAATTAAGCCGGTGTTAGGTTTAATGTGGGCTTTTAAAACATCCACATTATTAATGTCGATGAAATCAAACTCCAATATACCAACAAACATATGTTTTAACTGATTACGTAAACCATGGTACATATCATCGGGGCAGATAATGTGCGTACCGGGTTTTAAGGATTGGAATACGGTCATCCCTGCGGCGTTGCCTGATGAAAATGCCGCTGCTTCGGCTCCGCCTTCCAGTTTGGCTAACACTGTTTCTAATGCCTGACGGTTGGGGTTGCCTGCCCTGCTGTAACTGTAACCTTTGGCGTAATTACCATCAGCATCGCGCTCAAACGTTGTAGACAATACAATGGGCTGTATTACGGCGTCTGTGGCGGCGTCGGTATGGTTGGCGGCGTGGATAGCCAGGGTTTCAATTTTCATAGCAATCAAAATAAGCGATATTTTTAATTTTTTAAGCAGTCAATTTGTAACAAAGCACATGCTTTTTAAAACTAACCGCGCCTTATACAACAAATTAAATTGCGTTAGGGATAACAGCGTAAAGCCCGCAGTGCAGCGTAGCGGAACGAGGACTTGCAGCGGATAGCCCGGGCCAAAGGCAACGCCCAAATATTGTTGCGCGCCCGGTAGCCAATCTGCTCTGCAGAACACCAATTTGTTACTTACATCAAAATCAAACTTTCTGCTGATAACTGCCAAATAGATTTATATTTGCCTTGTTAGGGTAGGCACACAGCTACCGTGTATTTGTAATAATAATGGATATTAATACCGAAGCAAGCGCTAAATATGAGCTGGTAGTAGGCCTCGAGGTGCATGCGCAATTATCTACGTTAAGTAAAGCCTTCTCGGCCGATTCGGCCCAGTTTGGCGCGGGGCCTAATGAGCATGTGAGCATGGTATCGTTAGGTCATCCGGGTACTTTACCTTTTTTGAATAAAAAAGTAGTTGAATATGCCGTGAAATTAGGTTTTGCCACGCACGGGCGCATAAACCACTACAATAATTTTGCCCGTAAAAATTACTTCTACGCCGATTTGCCCAAGGGCTACCAAATAAGTCAGGACCAATCGCCCATTACTACGGGCGGCCATGTGATGGTGAAACTGAGCGACGGCACCACCAAGGCTATTGCCATTCATCACATTCATATGGAAGAAGATGCGGGCAAAAGCATGCACGACCAGAGCGAAACCCATTCGCTGATTGACCTTAACCGTGCAGGGGTACCACTGCTTGAAATAGTATCGGAGCCCGATATGCACAGCGCTGAGGAAGCAAGCTTATACTTAACCGAAATGCGCAAACTGGTGCGTTATTTAGGCATATGCGATGGTAACATGGAAGAAGGCAGCATGCGCTGCGATGCCAATATCTCGGTAAGGCTCAAAGGTGCCACCACCTTAGGCAACCGCTGCGAGGTAAAAAACTTAAACTCCATCCGTAACGTGCAGCGTGCTATAGAGCATGAGTTTATTCGCCAGGTGAATATTATTGAAGCCGGTGGCTACATAGAGCAGAACACGCTGAACTTTAATGCCGATACCGGCGAAACCTCGGTACTGCGCAGCAAGGAAATGGCTAACGATTACCGGTACTTTCCGGAGCCCGATCTGCAGCCTTTATTGCTGACCGATGATTACCTCGAAAGCATCCGCAAAACGATGCCTGCCCTGCCCGAGGAACTATACCATAAATATACGGAGCAACTTGGCCTGTCGGATTATGATGCCTCCGTTATAACTGCCGATCATGAATTGGTGATGTACTTTGAGCAATTAATTGGCTTAACGTCTAACTACAAATCTGCCGTGCACTGGTTAATGGGTACGGTAAAATCATACCTGAACGAGCATCATCAAACTATTGATACCCTCCCCCTATCGCCCAGGCAACTGGCCGGCTTAATACAGCTGGTTGATGCCGGCAAGGTAAACAATACAGTGGCCGCTCATAAAATATTCCCGGCACTGCTGCAAAACACCAATAAAACGGCCGAGCAAATTGCGCAGGAACTGAATTTGCTCATTAGCGATAACAGTAACGAACTGGACGAATTTATACAGCAGGCGTTAAACAAGTACCCCGATAAGGTGGTTGAATACCAAAAAGGCAAAAAAGGCGTATTAGGTTTGTTCATGGGCGAGATCATGAAGCTGTCGAAAGGTAAAATTGATCCGCAGAAAACAAACCAGCTCTTAATTAAAGCACTACAAAGTAAATAATATGAAGAAGAATTTAACCATCTACGGTTTACTGGCCTTTGCAATGGGGGTTACCGCCTGCCAAAATAAAGAAGCCTTTACGCTGGAAGGTAATATAAAAAATGCAGGTAACATTAAAAAAGTGTACCTGCTACGTGCCGATACTTCACAAGTTAGTGTAATTGATTCTGTAGAACTCAGCAGCGGTAAGTTTAAGTTTAAAAATCAATCAACCAACGCCAACTTGTTTAAGTTGCGTGCCGGCGAAACTATTTTTGACCTTATTGCCAAAAATGGTGATGACATTCAGTTTGAAACCGATTTGAACGACCAAGCCCATGCCTACCAGGTTAAAGGTTCGCAGGAGTCTGACAAGATCAAGGAGTTTAACACCTTTAGCAACCAGTTTGGCGAAAAGAACACCAAAATTGTAACCGAGTTTCAAAGCAAGGCGCAAGCTACTAAGAACCAGGATTCGTTATTAAAGGTGTACCAGCCTGTGTTTGATCAAAACATGACCGCTTACAGTCAGCAGGTATTGAAATTTATTGGCGATAATAAAAAATCATTGGCCGCATTTTATGCAGCCATGTCTTTAGACCCTTACAAATACGAACCGCAGTTGGTGGCTTATGCCGATGATATTAAAGATGAATTTAAAGACAATGCCGCTGTAAACCAATTTAAACGGCAAATGACGGCTGTTAAACCGCTTTCGGTTGGCCATGCCGCACCTATGTTTACGGCTAACAGCATTGAGGGCAAGCCGGTAAGCTTGGCCCAATACAAAGGCAAATACGTAATGATCGATTTTTGGGCATCATGGTGCGGGCCTTGCCGTCAGGAAAACCCTAACGTGGTGCGCCTGTACAATGAGTACAAAAGCAAGGGCTTCAATGTATTAGGTGTATCTTTAGATGAAGATAAGGGCGATTGGCAGGCTGCCGTTGCTAAAGATAAATTAACCTGGCAACAGGTATCTGACCTTAAAAAATGGGATGGTGCAACAGCACGCTTGTATCACATTGAAGCCATACCTTCAAATTTTATACTTGATCCTCAGGGAAATATCGTTGCAAAAAACATAACAGGCAAAAATTTGGAGGAGTTTTTAAACACAACCTTTAATAAGCTTTAAGTAAATATTAAGGCTTAACAATTAATTAACAGTGCGTTAACTGTTTGCTTTTGTAATGCTATTACCTTTATGCCAAAATTCGACCTGATGAGCACAACTGCAAAACAAAAAATATTAATTGTTGATGACGAACCCGATATTTTAGAGCTTATCGAATATAACCTTAAAAAAGAAGGTTACCAGGTTCATTTGGCCAGTAACGGGCAAGAGGCGGTTGCCGAAGCTAAAAGAGTATTGCCCGACCTTATTGTGCTGGATATTATGATGCCCAAAATGGATGGCATCGAAGCTTGCCGCCTTATGCGTACCATGCCCGAGTTTAAAAATACCTTTATGGTATTCTTAACCGCCCGTAGCGAAGAGTATTCTGAAATTGCCGGCTTTAACGTAGGCGCCGATGATTATATAGCCAAGCCTATAAAGCCACGCGCCCTGGTAAGCCGTATAAACGCCATACTGCGCCGCAACAACGGCCCCGACGAAGTATCTGACAATAAGCTGGAAGTAGGCGACTTGGTAATTGACCGCGAAAGCTACCTGGTATACCAAAACGGCCAAAGAGTAGTGTTAGCCAAAAAAGAGTTTGAACTCCTTTACCTGCTGGCCTCTAAACCGGGCAAAGTTTACACCCGCGAGGTGATCTTGAAAAACATTTGGGAAGACTCGGTAGTGGTTACCAACCGCACCATTGATGTACACATTCGCAAATTACGTGAAAAGCTGGGCGAAATGTATGTATCTACCGTTAAAGGGGTAGGCTACAAATTTGAATATACCGCATAAAAATAATAAGGCGCTAAACCCATAAAATTTAAGCGCCTTATTATCATCTACTGTTATACAGTATCTTAATTATTTTGTTGCAGCCACTTTCTTTTTGGCAGGTATGTCCTTCTTGGCAGCAGTCTTTTTCGTTACCGCTTTTTTGGTGGTTTCTGCATTAGCCGCAGACTTGCCCAACGCAGTTTTACCTTTAGCTTTAATGCCGGTGCCGGCAGCTTTGCTTAAGGTAGATTTTCCCTGTGCCAATGGCTTTACTGCAGTTACCTTCTTGGCAGTAGCTGCTTTATTGTCGGTTATTTTGCCTTTTAATTCTTCAATCTTTTCTTCAGCTATTTCTTTTAAATCTTCGGCTTTGTCGGTTGTTTTATCCCAAAGGTCACCAATAACGTCTTTAGCCTTTTCAAACAAAGATTCGCCTTTCGATTTTAATGGTCCGGATGCTGTGCTCATATTATTTACACTTTAAATCAACTACTTTGTTGATTGTTAATTATTTAACACAGCCGTTTACCCAATTGTTTTACATTGCAGTATCTCGCTTCTTCAAATTTAATCTCTCCTGAGGTTTTGGTATAATTACCGTATTTTTGCACCCTATTACTCATTATGAAGATTCCGAAGTTTACCGACCTTATTTTATACGAAGACGACAACCTGGTGGTGGTTAACAAGCCTGCTTTTATTAGCTCGCTTGATGAACGCGGCGAGGGCAGCAGCGAAATTAATATGCTAAGGTTAGCCAAAGCGTACTCAGACGATGCACAAATTTGTCACCGCTTAGATAAGGAAACTTCTGGTGCACTTATTATTGCCAAAAACCCCGAGGCTTACCGCATGGTATCTATGCAATTTGAGCACCGTAAGGTGAAAAAGGTATATCATGCGGTTATTGAAGGCACCCATGTTTTCGACGAGTTACTGGTAGACCTGCCTATCCTCAACACCGGCAAAGGCACCGTATCCATTAGCCGCCAGGAAGGCAAGCGTGCCGAAACGTGGTTTCAATCGCTTAAATACTTTAAGCATTATACCTTGGTAGATTGCCGCCCGGTAACCGGCCGCATGCACCAGATCCGTATTCATTTAGCCACGCAACGGGCTTCCATTGCCGGTGATGAAATGTATAAGGGTAAACCCGTGTTCCTCTCGCAGTTAAAGCGCAAATACCATTTAGGTAAAGACCAGGAAGAACTACCCATCATGAAACGCTTTGCCCTGCATGCTTACGAAGTTACTTTCAAGGTAAGAGAGGATAAAGAAGTAACCATACACGCCCCCTACCCTAAAGATTTTGAAACGCTGTTAAAGTTGTTGGATAAGTTTGATAGTTAATGATTGATGACCTTTTAATACAACAATTTCTGGAACTCTCTAAAAAAGAGTTCGAAGACAAGACCTGGGGTTCGACAGAACAGTACACTGAGGTTTTAGAAGTTTTGACAGAAGGTGATTTTCCCTTAATTAAACGAATTGAGCAACTTAAGGATGGTACGTACGCAGTATATTACGCTATTAAGGGCGAGCAGTTTTATTACACGCATTACTTTGAAGCAACACCTCAAGTTAAGTTAAGAGGTGATGGTGTCAGTCCGGCAACGGCTGTATATCTAAGAGTGCACTCTGATAGAATTCCATTAAATGAACTACTTAGTATCACAACCTTAAATACTACGCGGAAATGGCAAAAAGGAGAATTAAAGAATCAGAATCCTACATTTCCTTTTTTTTATAATCGAAAAGGTATACCAACCACCTTTACAGACAGTGGCTTCTTTTATGAGCCAGATACAAATAAAGCCGGTAACTTTGAGAATAAGATAGCGACCATACTTACAGACTTGGAGAATTACAAGCATGAATTAAGCATATTATCCAATGCCGGTTGCTATATGTATATTGCTACCTATTGGCACAGTTACTATGGCAATACAGATTTAGGAAATATTCACCTCAATAAACAAATCATAAAACAACTTAGTGATTTAGATTTGGAAATTAATTTTGACATTTACACAGGAGGCGAACCGTTTAACTAATTTCCAACCTACTGCTTCTGATAAATTAAAAAGTGCTGCATAGGCAGTCCTTCTTTATCTTCTAAAAACTTAAAGCCGTTAGCCGTTAACTCTTTGCTTATTTGCTTAAGGGTTGTTTTGTGCAGGTCTTTGATAGGCACTTCGGGGTCTTCGCCTTTATACTCTAACATTACGATTTTGCCGCCGGGTTTTAAAGCTTTGTAGAGGGCTTGCAGGTACTCCTGCGGAAATTCAAGTTCGTGGTATACATCTACCATCAAAGCCAGATCGATGCTGCCATTGGGCAGATTAGGGGCCTTTTCGGCTCCCTTAACTACATCCACATTGCTATGCTTGAGCTCTTTGCTGCGCTGCTTTAAGTAATCCAGCGCTTCGTCTTGCAGCTCTATGGCTATTACCTTACTTACCTTGGGTGCTATGCGGAAAGTATAAAAACCCGTACCTGCACCAATATCGGCTACCACGCTTTTCTTGTCTACAGGCAGATTTTTTACGGCCAGTTCTACGTTTTCTTCCTGGTTGCGTGTATCGCGTTCTAACCAGCCGGCACCGCTAAAGCCCATTACCTGCGCAATTTCACGGCCTTTATAAACTTTACCTATACCGTTTTTTGAAGCTCTCTTATAAGTGTATATCGAATCTTTCTTTTGCGCATCCTGTTGTGCTGCTTTTCCGTCTGATACCGGAGGTTTGCAACAGCAAAATAATACAGAAGCTGCTAAAAGGTAAGTTTTAAAGTTTGCCATAGCTTAGGTGAACAAGTTTCAAGTAATGCAATGCTAAATTACCTTATTTGTTCCAAAGTAAAGGCATATCCATAGTAATAAGATACCTTTATGGTGTCTTAACACAGAAGCTAAACAAACCCCGAAAATTAAGGAATTACAAACTCGCCAAAACGATCATCTGATCGGTAGTGGGGTTTACGCTGCCGCCACGTGGCTCAATGGTTACTGCAAAAGCTTGTGCAGCCGCTACAGGTTTCATCAGTTTCATATCGGTAGAATCGGCCGTGGTTTTATCAAATACGCCTAAATCAACCGGTTTACCGTTAGCGATAGCCCAAAGCTGGTATTGTTTACCCTCGCCCGGCGCAGGCAACTTAGCACTGCTTAAATCAACCATCAACTTTTTACGTTTTGCACTCCAGGCCACCGTTAACGCAGATGAAGGTGTTTTAGGCATGCCTTTCAACTGTATAAAACGGAAAGACGGATCACGGAAAACGTTGATTTCTTCGTTTAGGAAACTTACCTGGCGGGTAAACTTCTGTTCGTTTAAACGCAGGCTTACCAATTGCTGTTGTGAGTCTTGCAAACGCTTGTATACAATACCCAGTGCCAATCCGCTTAAACATAGTAAAAGCAAGCTTGCCGCAAAAGCGTATTTATAAAAAATGCTGGTTGTGGCAGTGCGCTGTAAAGGCACTACACGTGCTGTATCCGGTTCATGATGCTGTACAGTACGCAGGTTACGATCATCGCCCAGGTTGGTTAACAGGCTGTTTAAAACCCTGTCGCGCAATTGTGATGAAGGCTCTACCGACTGTGCGTCGGCATACATTTCCATGGCTCTCTCAATCTCAGTCAACTCGGCCTGTACAGCCGGGTGTTTTTGGGCCATAGCCTCCACCTGCAACTTTTCTTCTGCGCTCATATCGCCCAGAACGTAAAGTTCCAAAACACCCGATTCTATGTATGCCCTTATCTCTTCCACGTTAATTAAAATGTTTACG
>Ga0265798_10011198_pt1 | contig 10950 bp, 10 predicted proteins | sample P3T30metagenome_FD_192430 | JGI IMG/M metagenome (GOLD analysis project Ga0265798, IMG submission 192430) | Plant litter microbial communities from East Loma Ridge, Irvine, California - P3 T30 | ecosystem: Environmental > Terrestrial > Plant litter > Unclassified | place: USA: California... | reverse complement strand
ACCTGCGTAAGGCGACCGACTACACAGCCCGTGGCTGCTGGCAGCCTCGCCGTTCAGACTTGCAAACGGCACGAGATGAAAACTAGGCCTCCTGGCAGGGATGGTTACACTGATGGTAGTAGTTTTAGCCCCGCCGTCTTTTCCACTTTACCCGTATCCACACACACGTACTTTTCGCGCAAGATGTCTTTTCTACTCTTGAAGCTATCTATCGCGGCTCCATGGTTGAGCAGAAAATTCCCTTCCGTCTCGAAGTTCAGATGGCAATGGGCGCAAGTACGCCGATATTCCCGTGGTAATTATAACGCGAATGCGAAACAATGACAAGGACCGTCCCGCGCATGTCCGCAACGCCACAGGACGATTAAGGCCACCAGCTGTGGACCTGCAAGGCAGTATCGGTTTTTAGGAGTTGCCGTGTTTAGATGATCGAGACTGTTAGCCTCTGTTCTAGAATAACGCGTCCACTGCACCTCTACTCGGTGTTTTGCGCGACGGGCCGTGATTGTGGATGAAGTGTGGATGGAGAGGGCTTTTCAAACCAATCGGCTGCTAGTGCTGGGCATTATTGCTCCTCGGAATCCCGATTTTTACTGCACTACGGTCCGCTTTCACGATGGAGGCCGGTAGGTTGATCAGGAATCAGATCATATTGCCGTGATTTTGCACGCTGGTGGGTTGAAGTGATGCATGGAATGTGGGCATCACTTAAGCGATTGTCCGAGTACGGGTGTATGATGCGACTTCACCTCGGCGAGCACCAGTACCTACTGTAGGCACTATCGGTTATCAGGTACCTCTTTTGGATGTTTTTATCCACCTATTGTGCTGCTGCGGTAGTCGCGACCTAGCCGCTGTATTACTACAAACTACGTCTTAGGGCCGGACAGGTCGGCGAGTATGAGCCTCGGTCACTGAGAAGTGGAAAGAGTGAGCTGTCGTGACGCAAGTTCTTCTGTTGACGGTGCATCTCGCTTGTGTTGTGACGCACAACTCCAGAACGACGGGTACTGGAACTATGACATGAGGAGACGTCAAATTGGAGAAGTCAGATATCGCTTGGCTAAACCGGGAATAGACATATATCGCGTTCTTTCACCTGGTGCCCTTCGTCCAACATCAACCTTTCCGTTCCGTCCTTCCCATAAGTCCTATCCTGTCTCCTCTTCCCAGTCTACTGCTTATCGCCCCTCTCACCCAGTCCCTCTTTCCCTCCTTGCACCTTTGTCTCGCCCCCGATTCCCGTCGTTCGAGTCGGCTGCGCCTGGTGGTCTGGCTGCTTCGCCGGATGGTCGTCGCCGGTCTTGTGCTCGTCAGGCGACGCACTCGATTGCTGGTCGGTGTTTTGCGTGTCCGAACGCATCTTGGCGTTTGGTGCGGCCGAGGAGTTTTCAGAAGGGTCTGGGAGGTTGGAGGCAGGATTGGGCGTGTCCATCAGCTTTGCATAGCTGGGTGTAGTGGTGAAGGCGCGGAGTTGAGATACGACAGGGCGCTGGAGCGCGCGGAGGCGGAGGCTGATAGACGACATGTTTGGTAGATGGTCGTATGCTGCGTGATATACTGGTTCAGCGCGTTCAATTGTGTATTAGATGGATTTGTAAAGCTGAGTGGTCTCCAGAAAGTCGTGTTGGAAATGCCGTAAAGCATGACGAGTGTTGTGGATTCAATCGTTGCACGAAGATGTGATGTCATCGTGACCGCTTCGGCAGTGGCGAAGATCCATAATTCCCGTAAGAAGTCGTAGTTTTATGATTTCGAGTTCTGTGATATAGCTCTGTGCATCAAACATATGCAGGACCGTGATTGATGAACTGACGCGAACAAGACGCGTCCCAACGCCAGCCAGCCCTCAAGGTGTGCTAGCTACACGTGCTACGTGCATTAGCGCCGCCTGACTGTGCCGCATCGGGTTGCGCGCGCCAACACTCTCAGCACTTGGGATGGAGCAGAGCCTCCCAACATTCAACGAAATGTTCAAGAAAGCGTTTTGGAAACGAAAAGAACGACCAACCACTGCATCGCTTTCATCTGTCGCAAACAAAATGCCAGACTTTGTGCTTTTCGGAGACTCGCTCACCCAATGGAGCTTTAGCGAGGAAACGCAAGGCTTCGGGTTGTTTCTTAGGCAACAGTATCAGCACAAGGTACGGATCGTCAACGAAGGTAATGCGAATGAGTTTCTCCCACCATCTTTCACCCCGCATTTCGCGTAGACGCTTTCTCGTTTATCCTTTTCAAACTGAGTGATCAGGCGAGCTGCAAACATGGCTAAGATTGTCTTGTTTGGCGCATCCATGACCGAGTGGAGTTTCAAAGAGAAGACGCAGGGGATTGGATGGTTTCTTGAGAATAAGTACCTAGGGAAGGCAAGGGTCGTGAATGAAGGTATTACAGCATGATGTGCCAACGCGTGTAGTGGGAACAACAACATCGAAACCGCAGATCTGATGCTGACAGGCACGATAGGCAAAGCAGGGTACACATCCCAATTAATATTGACGGTCGGCGCACTCACCAACTACGCAGTTACACGTCAACCCGTCTTAAAGAAGACTTTTCCCGCATAATCAGCAGCGCAACAGCCCCAGAGGCAGCACCAACCCTCCTCTTCACCATCTTCCTCGGTGCAAACGACGCCTGCTTCATCGGAGAGAAGGAGTATGTTCCCTGGCCCACCTTTTCAGCAAACATACGGGAGTTCCTCGACACCATCCTCACGGAGCAGGCTATGGAGAACACAAAGATAGTTCTGATCACGCCCCCACCCATCAATGGGTCTGTGGTAGATACTGGAGAAAGCAGGTCTGCAAGAGAAATACAGGAGATCAATGAGTCACGAAAGGAAGGACCAAGGTACAAGACTTACATGAGTAAGAAGAGGTATGCAGATGGGCTTATGCAGATCGCGAAAGAGTACGAAGAGACGGGCAGAGTCGTTGGTCTCAACTACTGGCAGCACATGGTGGACGCAGTCATTGCAGAAGAAGGATGGGAGTACGATCAGGATGTGCCACCGGGATGCGGCCTATTGGGCGCAAAGACGTTCCCAGCGGGCTGGTTTACGGACGGGCTGCATCTCAATGTCAAGGGATACGGAGTGCTGAACAAGGAACTGTACGAACTGGTGACGGCAAAGTGGCCGGAGTTAGCAGCCGAGAAGTTGTAAAGTCTTCCCTTGGTTGTGCATTTGTTTTGCTGGGTATCTGATCTGCCGCTCAAACCACGCTCAACCTCTGTTCAAAGTGTTACCCGAGCCTTTGGGGTTCGCCTCTACATACTCATCCCACGCTCGCTGCTTCATCGTCTCTTCGTCCGCGGCGACAAGATCGTCCTCGTTCGGTTCAGCCTGGATCTCAGACTGCGGGCCTCCACCCTCAATCATGCCACCCCGGCGCTTCTCTTCCTCTAGATATTCGTCAATCGTCATAGTTGGCAGGCTGTGATCCGGACGGAAAACGTTCTTCTTTAGGGTCTGACGGCTATCCAATAGCGTAAAAGGCCGCATGGGTTTGCCGTCGCCGCTCAAGATGGGGCCGGAATATCTCAGGCCGCCATACTGACCATCGAGGCGTTCGGAGTATCCGTCTTTATCTCTGCCGTCCTGTCGGCCGTCTGGCGCTTGCTGTTCCTGTCCTTGTGGGGGCGCGGGTGGGGCTAGCGAGATGATGTGCAGTTCTTGAGCCATTGACTCCAACGAAGCGAAAGTCTGATGCACCATGAACGCCAAGTTGGTCAAATGCAACTCTCGTACCACTTGCTCATCCTGCTCGGCAAGTTTGGGATTCTGTCGCAGATACTGTTGTTGCAGGCCTTAGCTCTAGGTTCGACTCTTAAAAGCAAAGTTAGTGTGGACACGTACCTCTAGTTTCCGCTTCAATTCCTTCTCCTCCCTGAATCGCGAAATCTTTGCGTCCCGTCTCGCCGCGGCATCCCGCGTGTTGGCGGTAGAGAAGTTGTTCTTATCTTCCGCGTAGACTTCGAAGAGTTTCGCATCTGCCTTGCCAAGCACATCATAGGAATCTAAGAGCTTGAGAAATCGCTCATAGTGTCCCCGTGCCCGCAGTAGGTTCTGCTTCCGTAAGGCTACGTCGGTGTTGAAGATCTTCTGTACGAGTTCTGCCAAGTGGTAGTTTATCGCCATGTATCTAGAAGGGTAAGCGAGGACCCATGTGCACGGTATCTTGCGGTTGTATCATAACACGTACTGTAGATCAGACGACGATATGTCTTCCAGTGTCTCATTCGGACTGAAAAGCGACACCTGCTCGGATATTTTCAGGCACTCTTCGTACGTGGCGATTGTCGCGCTAAGGTTTTCCTGGTAGGTCGGACTGTTTGCTTCGTACGACGAAGAGAGCTCTTCGCGCGCCCTCTCCGCCTTTGAGAATAGACCTCGTAGACTCTGCGGCTCGTTCGTCATGGTAGTGGCGTTTGAGCGGAAAATTGTCGTGATGTTGAGGAAATGGCAGTGGGGACACACGTGAGAGCGTGAGCAGATGCTGATGAGTCAGCATTGCCCCTTCCCAGTTCGCGTACCCCGCTATCGCCGCCAACACACCGCGTCTGTGAAAGCGGTAACACCACAGTGACAAACGCCTGGTATGCTGCGAAATATCTCCGGCATATTCAAACGGCTGCGGCTGTTTGATTGGGTCAGCACGAGCGGCTTCGGCTGAGCATGCGGTGTCGGGTACCTACACTGTTTGTTTGCTCTCTTGCCCGAAGCAAGACGCGCGACAGTTGCGCAAATACCAGCAACGCGCTCTTGCCCTCGATTTTCAATCACACTCACCATAGGCTTTACCTCTCCAGACCTGTGATAAGCTTCGACTGCACCCACAGCATTGCGCCACGACAAACATGAGTTGGATAATATACGAGAAGGACGAACACTACCACTCCTACGACGAGTCATCCTCATCTTCCGATTCTGACATTGCAGAGACCGCTACCAAAGATGAGAGCCAGCGGGGCTCAGATGAAGACCCAGATGGCGATGCTGACACCGCACGTACGCATGGGCCGAAGACCACATCGGAGAGGCGCAGAGCGCAGAACGACGTCCTGAAGGCCTTTGCTGCTAACATCAGCTCTCACTTGACACAAAAGGAAGTTGATGATGCTGCTGCAAAGACCGCCAACGAAGAGCAGCTTTCGATCCGCGACATACTCGCCAAACAAGAGGGCACAGTCCGCATCACGAACCCTCGCGACTATCAGACTGAATTGTTTCAGAGGGCCAAGAGTGAGAACGTAATAGCGGTCTTGGACACTGGCTCCGGCAAGACTCACATCGCAACTCTACTTCTACAGCATGTTCTCAATGACGAGCTCGAACACCGGGCCGCAGGCGGCATCCACAAGATCGCCTTCTTTCTAGTCGACTCGGTCAACCTGGTCTTCCAACAAGCAAATGTTTTGCGTTGCGGCCTCGATCAGACAGTGGAGGGTATATGCGGCGCCATGGGCGCATCGCTTTGGTCTAAAGCGACTTGGCAGAGCCATTACGAGAAGAACATGGTAATTGTATGTACAGCTGAGGTTCTTGTCCAGTGCATGATGCACTCCTTCATTACCATGGCTCAGATCAATCTCCTCATCTTCGACGAGGCTCATCATGCCAAGAACAACCATCCTTACGCTCGCTTGATGAAGGACTACTACGTACACGGACTGGACCCCTCCCATCGACCTCGGATCTTTGGCATGACAGCTTCTCCGATTGACACAAAGGGACTGTCGGTCGATCATATCAAAGAAGTCGCCAATGGTCTCGAGAAGCTACTTCATGCCAAGATCGTCACTACTTCGGAGGGTGCTCTCGCTTCGAACAGTATCAGCAGGCCTACCGAGGAGATAGCAGTGTATGCACGGCTACAAGACCAATTTGAGACGCCTCTGCACCAAGAGATAAAGGCAAAGTATGGGGATATACCGGCGTTCAAGAAACTGTTCTTGGCCTCCAAGCGCTACGGTTCCGAGCTCGGACGTTGGGCGTCTGACATGTATTGGTCTTTTGCTTTCGCTGACGAGCAGAGCCGCAAGCTCGAAGATCGAGAGCAAATGAAGCATAACAAGGCTAAGCAAGATGACGCCACGCAGGAGTGGGACGCCCAGGCCAAGCGCTTAAAGGAAGCGGCCACATTCGTACAACAGTTCGATTTCGGTTTGTGTACCTTGAGCGACAAAGATTTGAGTTCCAAAGTTCTGAAACTTCACCACTGGCTCCAGCTATACTACGAACGCGGCGATGAAGCACGTTGTATCGTCTTCGTTGAGCAGCGGCAAACAGCTCGGCTGCTTCAACTCATCTTTTCCCAGATCGGTGGACCGAACCTCCGATGCAACGTGCTCGTCGGTGTCAACAATCGTGCCGGAGAGCATAACATCTCTTTAAGAAACCAGATCCTTACGGTCGCCAAGTTTCGTCGCGGCGAACTCAATTGTCTATTTGCTACATCCGTGGCGGAAGAAGGCCTTGATATCCCTCAATGCAACCTTGTTGTACGGTTCGACCTCTATCGCACCATGATAGCGTACGTACAGTCTCGGGGCCGAGCACGGCATAGGAACTCGAAGTATCTCCATATGATTGAGCAGGGCAACGATGACCATCGCAGCCGGGTTTTCGACGTCAAATTCGAAGAAGGCATCATGAGGAAGTTCTGCAAAGCTCTTCCCCAGGACCGTCAGATCGGCGGAGGCGAGGTTGACATGTTGTCGTTTGAAGACAAGATGTATCCAAGCTTCGTTACAAAGTCGGGGGCAAAGCTCACATATCGCTCGAGCTTATCAATCCTCAATCACTTCGTAGCGACGCTACCCGGCCCCGACAGACAGACCATGCTCCAGCCAACCTATGTTATCAATCCCGAGGTCAACTATGATGCTCAGGATTCTCAGCGGCGAGGGTTCGTTTGCGAGGTAATGTTACCGGGACACGCACCGGTGGTCTCGGTCACTGGCGACGTTCAAAGCAAGAAAACTATCGCAAAATGCTCTGCCGCTTACAAGGCATGCCTCATGCTTCACAACAAAGGCTATATGGATGACAACCTCCTCCCAACAACATGCAAAAGCTTGCCAGCCGGGAGAAATGCACTGCTAGCTCTTAGCGAAAAGAAGAAGGGTATGTACTCTATGTTGATCAAGCCAGATTTCTGGAAGGTGGACCGCGGAGTCATTCCTACGCGTCTATATCTGACCGTCATCGACCTCGACGCTGGCTTAGACCGACCTCATCAGCCTATGGGTCTCCTCACTCGCATTCCATTCCCGCAGATGCCGCATTTCCCCATATACCTCACGGATGGAAGGCCCTCCAATGTCGTATCCAAATCCGTCTCGAATCCGCTACCTGTATCGCCCGAGATGATAGAAGCCCTCACGATCTTTACTCTACGCATATACGAGGACATCTACAACAAGGTGTATGAGGAAGATGTCCAGAAGATATCTTATTGGGTCGTTCCAGTAACTCCGAGCCAGGTGTCTTCTGTTTCATCTGTTACCTCTCTCGATCAAATCCTAGACCTGGAGCAAATTCGCAAAGTCTGCAAAGAGCCCACTTGGAAGTGGACACCTGAGACCAAGTCTGAGGATTTGCTAGATCGTTACTTCGTAGATCCAATGAATGGAGGTCGACGCTACTACTCCAACTGCCTCGCAACTCATCTCAAGCCACAAGATCCGCCTCCTAAAGGTCTACCTCGCAGTGGACAAAAGTTTATGGCCACTATTCTGGACTACAGCGACAGCCGGTGGGCAAAGAGTAGAGACATATCAAAGTGGCACGCCTCGCAGCCCGTTCTTGAGGTGGAAAAGATTCCTTTCCGCCGGAACCACCTTGCGTGCGTCGAGGATAAAGAGAAGGGTGAGTTCGATGACTTGAAGACTTACATCTGTCCAGAGCCTCTTCACGTCTCCAATGTAAGAATCCCGTCGGCCTGGGCGTATGAAAACATTGCTAACAGCACAGCTTGCGATACGGTTTGTAGTCATGTGCTACGTATTACCGGCTCTCATCCATCGCTTTGAGAGTTATCTCATTGCTCTGGACGCCTGCAAAGTTCTCGGTCTCAACGTCAGCCCTGCGCTTGCTTTGGAAGCTCTTACCAAAGACTCCGATAACTCCGAGGAGCACGGCGAAGAAAAGATCAACTTCAAGAGCGGAATGGGTCCGAACTATGAACGGTAGGTACTGATATCGTTCATGATCTCACCTGCTAACATGGTACAGTCTTGAGTTCCTAGGGGATTGCTTCCTGAAGATGGCTACCTCACTTTCTGTCTTTGTCCAGCAGCCCGATGAAAGCGAGTTCGAGTTCCACGTCCGCCGCATGGAAATGCTCTGCAACAAGAACCTGATGGAGACTGCAGTGGGAAAGAAGCTGGTGGTCTCCGCAGATGGAAATGAACGCGATATTCAGCTGTACCGCTTCATCCGCACAGAAGCCTTTTCAAGGTATGTACAGTATATTTACTTGTTGGTATACACAATCTAATCTGCGTAGGCGCACATGGTACCCCGAAGGAGTGAAGCTCATGAGGGGTAAGGGTTTGAAGAAGACTGAAGACGACTGGCTGAAGCTCACGCATAATCTTGGCGACAAGAGCATCGCAGACGTCTGTGAAGCCTTCATTGGTGCTGCTTTCCAGCAACACTACCAAGGCGGGCGATGGAACCCCGAAGACTGGGACGAAACTGTCAAAGCTGTCAAGCTTTTCGCCAACAGTCAAGACCATATGATGTCGAGGTGGTCAGACTACTACGACGCTTATCAAAAGCCCAAGTACCAAGTTGCCGACGCCACCGCAGCAATGGTCAATACCGCTTGCAAGATTGAGCTGGTACACCCATATCACTTCAAGTACCCACGTCTCCTTCGATCAGCCTTCGCCCACCCCTCATACCCGTACATGTATGAGAATATACCCAACTACCAGCGACTCGAGTTCTTGGGTAAGTCCTCATGCAGATCTTGTGCATGCAATTACGCTGACCTAATGCACAGGTGACTCTCTTCTCGATATGGCGTTCATCATGCACCTCTACTACAAGTACCCAGACAAGGACCCTCAGTGGCTCACGGAACACAAAACACCCATGGTGTCCAACAAATTTCTAGGCGCCGTGTGCGTAAAGCTCGGCTGGCATGTCCACATCAAGCAGAACACTGCTATTCTGAGCTCCCAAATCCGCGACTACGTCCTGGAAGCCGAAGAAGCAGAGAGAGAAGCGGATGGCGCCGTTGACTATTGGGTCACCATCAGTGAACCACCAAAGTGCTTGGCCGACGTGATCGAAGCATACACAGCCGCTATCTTCGTTGATGCAGAGTTTGACTTCAGCGTCGTACAGGACTTCTTCGACCGGCATCTCAAGCCCTTCTTTGAGAACATGACTCTCGATTCGTACGAGAACTTTGCCTCCAATCACCCTACCACACGTCTCAGTCGCCTCCTCGGTATCACCTTCGGCTGCAGCGAGTGGCGGATGGGTGCCATGGAGACAGAGACGCTCATCCCCGGCAAAGGCAAGGCTGTCGTGGCTATGGTCATGATTCATGGAAAGGTGTGGTTCCATTCCCTGGGCCAGAGCGGCAGGTATGCGCGTGTGAGGGCCAGTCATGGAGCGTTGGAGAAACTAGATGGGCTTCCGCCTTACGAGTTCAGGAAGAAGTATAAGTGTGATTGCGTGCACGAGGGAGAGGGTGAGGGCGAACAGGATGAGGTGGTGCTCAAAGCGAAGGAGGAGCTGATGAAGGAGGCTATGGGCCTGAGCATCTAAACCTGGTTGTGGGATGTCTTTTCCCTTGATATGAGGCTATGAGGGATACGCAGCATACGGGGTCAGCATCACGATGCGATGCAGGCTATGCAGTATAGTGGATGGCCACGGCCTCCAGACTACGGAAAAGTACCATTGATTAATAAACACATGAAACCAACAGTCCTGACCATGATCATTGCTGTTACGAGGGCTGATCGAGCGACCAAGCTTGGTCTATACGTGGGCTTACCAAACTTTCAAGTGACCCATACATAGTTTGGGATTTACTAGCCGTGAATAATGCAGCAAGACAAAGTCAGCCTATATACTCAAACAAAGCATATCAAAGTGAAGGTGTGGAGAAATACTCTTATGTGCAAGGAAGTAATATTGCGTGTAGACGCCGGAAACAGTTGCGTCTCAAAAACGATAAGGGTATACACATCCCAACTATGTACAAGAATAGCAACGCCATTAGTTCCTCTTCCGATTTGACTTCATTAGTTCATGCGCATGTCCAATTCATCCCTCCTCGTCCTCCAGAATGTCGCAATTATTATGCATAGTAGACTGAACCAAAAGCTTGGTCGCTCTGTAAAACGCGGACAATAGAACTACAAAGTGAGCATATATACGAACACGCCCATCATAGCTAGTCCGAAGTTGAAGGACATGTGCGAAGCTGCTCCTTCAGTCTCCGAAGGCTGCGCCGCGTCGCCCGTCTGACTGGGGTTGTCACCGTTGCTCGAGTCGGTGCCACTAGGGCTCGTGTTTTCGCCGCCGGGAGTGTTAGACCCATCGTTGGACACAACATTGAGCGACAAGTCGTTGATTTGCTGGCCGTTGCTACCAGTGACCTTCTGTTTGACGTTGGTGTCACCGATATCCACCAGCGCGCCATTTGTTGGGTTCTCGATACCGTTGTCGATGAGATCCTGGCATCCAGGGCAGACAGCTGGAATCGTGAAGTTTTTGCTAAATTGCTCCGCGGTTATGAGGCTGCCGTCGCATTCGGGGGCTTTGAGCTCGGTGGACTGGGGGTTGGTCGCCTCAAGGGCGCTAAGATCGAGCTTGTTGAATTGGCTCTGGAGGTTGTCGTAGTCCTTCATGAGTGCGACAGAGCCGTCTTGGTCAATCTCGACTAAGCCGTAGTTTGCTTCCTCATGGGAGTACTCATA
>Ga0265798_10011197_pt1 | contig 10951 bp, 9 predicted proteins | sample P3T30metagenome_FD_192430 | JGI IMG/M metagenome (GOLD analysis project Ga0265798, IMG submission 192430) | Plant litter microbial communities from East Loma Ridge, Irvine, California - P3 T30 | ecosystem: Environmental > Terrestrial > Plant litter > Unclassified | place: USA: California... | reverse complement strand
GATGGCGTCGCTGGGCGTGTCGGAAGGCCAGATCGAAGCCGTGTCGCTGGGCGAAGAAAAGCCGAAAGCAACCGGCAGCAACGAAGAAGCCTGGGCTGAAAACCGCCGCGCAGACATCGTGTACCAGTAATCGATTCGGCCTGAATCGGCCGATTTGACATGGGGCGGGACGCAGTGCAGACTGCTACCCGCCCCGTTTTTTCTCAGCAACCGGTTTTAGAAAGAGCAACGCTTATGATCAAGCTGTCCCCGACCCGCCTCGCCTGCTTCGTCCTGGCCGCCTGGTTGCCGCTGCAGGCGGCCGCCGGCCCATTCGACGACGACGAAGCGCGCAAGGCCATCCTGGAACTGCGCACCAAGGTCGACAACATCACGCGCGACCTGACCGCGCGCATCGACGCCAAGGCGGACAAGACGGTCACGATCGAGATGCTCAACGAACGCGAACAGACCATGCGCGAACTGGCGCAGCTGCGCGGCCAGGTCGAAGTGCTGGCCAACGAGATCGCCAAGGCGCGCGAGAGCCAGAAGCAGCTGTACGCCGACCTCGACGCCCGCCTGAAAAGGGTCGAGCCGCAGCAGGAAGTGATCGACGGCCAGGCCGCCGAAGTGCTCCCGACCGAAAAGACCGCGTATGAAGCCGCCACCGCGATGTTCCAGTCGGGCGACTACAAGGGTGCCTCGAGCGCGCTGCAGGACTTCGTCAAGCGCTACCCGGAATCGCCGTACGCCTCGAACGCGCAGTACTGGCTGGGCAACACCTTCTACGCACTGGGCGACTACAAGAAGGCCATCGCGGCCCAGCAGGTCGTGACCACCACCTACGCCAGCAGCGCCAAGGTGCCGGACGCGATGCTGAATATCGCCAGCAGCTACGCCCTGCTCAAGGACAACAAGAACGCCAAGAAGTCGCTCCAGCAACTGGTGTCGAAGTACCCGGACTCGAGCGCCGCACAGACCGCACGCGATCGCCTGGCGTCGCTGAAATAAACCGTTTTTCGCTGCGTGGCAGGCGCGGCGATTGACAGGGTCGGCCACCGGCCCTATAATCTTGCTTCTTCGGGTCGTTAGCTCAGCTGGTAGAGCAGCGGACTTTTAATCCGTTGGTCGCAGGTTCGAATCCCGCACGGCCTACCAAGTATTCCCAGGAAGCCCACGAATTTCGGTTCGTGGGCTTTTTGCTTTTCTGATCGGTTTCTAGTCGCTTTCTGGTCGCTTCGGAAGAGGTGCCGCCACCCCCGCGCTCATGGTCAGCGACTTTTTCTCTCGCCAGTCAAACCACCGGCGCCAGGAAGACATCACCCGGCACTGGATGTCCCTTTCGGTGAATCCAGGCTTGTCACCCCCATCCGGCGGCACGCTTCGGCGCAGCGCCGGCAGGCGGCGGCGCAATCCTGGCAGTGCTGTGCCTGATGTTTGGCGCACTCGTCACCGCATGCCTGGCACACTTGTGCACACAGCTGGCAAAGCGCTTCGGCGAAATCGCTGCCCCTGGCCATGAAGGCAGCAGCCAGACGGCAGATCTGGGCGCAATCCATGTCGAGCGCAATACAACGCGCCATCATCTTGACATCGTCTTCGCTCAGGCAGGCCGTCGAGCAGATATCGCATGCGTCAGCGCAGGCGTTGCAAGCCTCGATACACGATTGATACTGTTGTTGCATGATGTTCTCCTTGAATGATTGCGAATATCGCTTCAGGACGTCATCTCGGAATTCACAGGATAAATGATGGGTTGGTTTCGCTGGTACGCGATCCTGAGCGAAGAGACGATGGGATAGTGTAGTCCACTGGTGTCGTTGTCTGTCACCCCGGTGCGTGTTGCAGTTTCAGGCCATTTCTAACCTTTCGTTACACTCGGAAAGTTTTCGGATCGTAAACGCATGATAGGATGGTTTATTGCCTCAGATAAACTCTGATTGCACGCAATCGTGCGCACCTTGTCTGAATGGTGCCTAGATGTAAAATAAACAATTGATTTTACCGAGTCCTGTGCCCGCATCGCTGCATGGGACGGTTGCCGGTACGCCGCGTTGCAACGCCGATGATGCGCAGCCGGGGCTCAGGCCTCGCAGCGCAGCCGGCGCCCGGCACCGCTTTCTTCACCAATTTTCGCCGACTCCACCGGAGCCGGCCACAGGAGCTACCATGAACAACGTACAGAACGAACGCAACACTTCCTCGATCGACACCGCCACCGTCCTCGACCGCAGTAACCCACGCGCACCGAAGCGCCACATCGCCAAGGACATCGTCGAGAACGGCCGCCGCCTGCGCACCCGCATCGGTGTCGCCGCCGGTGTCGGCATCGGCCTGACCGCGCTGCTGGTCACCTTCCAGTAATCGCCCGGGCGCCCCTGCGCCCCACTCCCCGCCACCGGCCATACGGCCGGTTGTTGGTTCGTCCATTGCTGGGCTATACTGCATCTTCCATTGCCAGCAGGATGTGCATGCAACGCTTCTTCGCCACACGTATCGACGGGTTCCGCGCTTCGCTGCGCCGGATACTGCTCGTCCTGTGCGCGCTGACGCTGTCCCTGCAGCTCATCGGCAGCGGTTTCCACCATCATGATCTCGACGAGCAGCTGTCCGATTGCGTCAGCTGCCATGTCACTTCCCACGCCAACGCCGCCCTGCCGGCCGCACCGCCGTTGCTGCTGGCGGTGTTCCTTGCCGTCGCCTATGTGCTCGCGCGCCTGCCACGACCGCCCCTGGTCGTCCTGCGCCAGTACCTGATTCCCTCTCCCCAGGCGCCTCCGCGCCACTGATCCCACGCCAGAACTCCGCACGCCGCGCCGGCACCTGGCCGCGCCGGCGCGCGCTCGCGCAAGCCTGCTGAAACATCGGGATGGCTTGCATCCGGCGTCGCCATGCCCGCATGCGCGGCGGCGCCACCGTTTCATCCGCCAAGGAAGACCATGACCCCATCCACTCCCGCCCTGGAGGCCAGCGGCGTGACCGTCGCCTACCAGTCCACGCCGGTCCTGCGCGACCTGTCCCTGCGCGTCGCGCGCGGCGAAATCTACGCCCTGTTGGGCGGCAACGGCGCCGGCAAATCGACCACGCTGAACACCTTCCTGGGATTCGCCCGGCCCCAGGCCGGCGCTGTGCGCGTGTGCGGCATCGACGTCGGCGCCGACGCCCTCGCCGCGCGCAGCCAGCTGGCCTATGTGCCCGAGAACGTCGCCCTGTACGAACACCTCGACGCCCGTGAAAACCTCGAATACTTCCTGCGCCTGGCCGGCAGCAGCTGGACCGCCGACACGGTCAGCGACGCCCTGAACGCGGTGCGTCTCGACCAGAACGCATGGCAGCGCCGCCTGGGCGGCTACTCGAAAGGCATGCGCCAGAAAGTGGCGATCGCGCTGGCGGTGGCGCGCCAGGTGCCGGTGCTGCTGCTGGACGAACCCACCACCGGCCTCGATCCGCAGGCCACCAGCGAATTCAATGCCCTGCTGCAAACGCTGCGCGCACGCGGCAGCGCGATCTTCATGGTCACCCACGACCTGCTGGGCGCGGCCGAAGTGGCCGACCGCATCGGCTTTCTGGAGCGCGGCCACATCGGCCACGAATTCACCGCCCAGGGCGCCGAGCGCTACGACGTGCGCGACCTGTATCGCCGCTACGGCGGCAGCGCACGCGACGACATCGCAGGTGAAACCGCCCCGGCTGCAGCCACGGAGGCCGCATGAGCGCGACCGTGCGCCAGGCGCTGCCCGCCATCATGACGAGCGAATGGCGCGCCATGCTGCGCAACCAGGTGGCGCTGGCGGCCGGCGTCCTGATGCTGGCCCTGACCCTGGCCGCCATCCTGGTCAGCCATGAGCGCCTGGGCGCCGTGAACGCCGAGCGTGCGCGCCTGCAAAGCACCGCCGAGCAGCAGTGGCAGGACCAGCCCGACCGTCATCCGCACCGCGTGGTGCATTACGGGAACTATGTGTTTCGTCCCTTGAGTCCCCTCGCCTTCTTCGACTTCGGCATCGATCCGTTCACCGGCAACACGCTGTTCCTGGAAGGCCACCGCCAGAACAGCGCCAACTTCAGCGATGCGGGCCAGTCCTCGGTGCTGCTGCGCTTCGGCCAGCTCACGCCGGCCTTCGTGCTGCAGGTGCTCACGCCCTTGCTGATCGTGTTCCTGGCCTTCGGCAGCGTGGCGCGCGAGCGCGAAGCCGGCCAGCTGCGCCTGCAGATCGTGCAGGGCATCCGCGGCGCCACCCTGTTGCTGGGCAAGCTGGCAGCCCATGCCGGCGTGGCACTGCTGCTGGGCGCCCCGGCCTTCATCGCGCTGGTGGCGATCGCCGTGCTGCACCCCGACATCGCCGCGCAGGCGCTGACGATGCTGGCCGGCTATGCGCTTTATCTCCTGACCTGGGCTGCCGTCGCGGTGCTGGTCTCGAGCGCGCTGCCGCGCGCGCGCGACGCGCTGCTGGCGCTGGTGGCCGGCTGGATCGTGGTGGCGATCCTGCTGCCGCGGGTGATGCCCGACTTCGCCGCCGCCGCGGTGGAGCGTCCCGGCCGCATCGAGACCGAGGTGGCGATCCACGACCGCCTGGCCGCGATCGGCGACAGCCACGACCCGAACGACCCGTACTTCAACGCCTTCCGTGCGCGCACGCTGGAAAAATATGGCGTGGCGCGGGTCGAAGACCTGCCGGTCAATTATGGCGGCCTGTTGATGCAGGAAGGCGAACGCCTCACCAGCGCGCTGTTCGACGAATTCATGCAGGACGATTTCGCCAGGCAGCGCCAGGAAAGCGCGATCGTCTACGCCAGCAGCATCTTCAGCCCGCTGATCGCGCTGCGCCGCATGTCGACCGCGCTGGCCGGCACCCACCTGGACAGCCACGCGCGCTTTTTGGCCGAGGGCGAGAAATACCGCTTTGCCTTCGTCCAGTCACTCAACGGCCTGCATGCGAACGTGGTCTCGCCCACCGGCGCCGGCGACGAGCGCATCGACCGCCACCACTGGCAGGAACGCGCGCCGTTCGGCTACGCGCCCGCCCCGTATGCCCAGGTGGCCGCGCGCCACGCCTGGCCGGCCTTCGCCGTGCTGGGCGGCTGGCTGCTGGTGCTGGCCGGCCTTGGGCGCCTGATCGCGAAACGACTTGAAAGGAATGCACAATGACGTTATTCGGACTCGAGCTGCGCCAGGTGCTGCACTCGCGCCTGGCCATCGGCGCCATCGCGCTGCTGGCCCTGTTGTCGGCGCTGTCGGTGTGGAGCGGCCTGCAGGCGGTCGACCAGCAGCGCGCCGCCCTGGAACGCAGCGCCGCCAGCCACGCCAGGGACTACGCCGCGATCGCCGCCAAGCAGCTCAAGGCCGGCCGCGCCGAAGCCGGCTCGGTCGGCTACTACCTGCCGCACCTGACCGTCAATCCGCCCGCACCGCTGGCGTTCCTGGCGATCGGCCAGCGCGACCTGCAACCGTCGGCGCTGCGCGTGCGCCTGCTCGGCCTGCACGCGCAACTGTACGAATCCGAGTCGATCAATCCCGAACTGGCCATGCCGGGACGGTTCGACTTCGCCTTCGTGCTGGTGTTCCTGGCGCCGCTGTTCGTGATCGCGCTGATGCACGACCTGGTCTCGAGCGAGCGCGAAGCCGGCCGCCTGCGCCTGCTGGCATCGCTCCCGGGCGGCGCCGCCAACACCTGGCGCCGCCGCGTGGGCCTGCGCTATGGCCTGGTGTGGCTGGCCGCCCTGCTGCCGGTGGCGCTCGGCGCGCTGGTGGCCGGGGCCGGCCCCGCCGCTGTCGCCATGGTGGCCCTGGTGGCCAGCCTGTACCTGGCATTCTGGTTCGGCCTGGCCGCCTGGGTGGCGGCGCGCGCGCGCACCTCGGCCGGCAGCGCGGCGATCCTGCTGGCCTGCCTGGTGGGATTGACGATGATCCTGCCGACCGTGCTCGATGCCACGATCACGCGCCTGGCGCCGGTGTCGAAAGGCGTCGAACTGGCGCTGGCCCAGCGCCAGGCCGTGCACGAAGGCTGGGACATCCCGAAACCGGTGACGTTCGAGAAGTTCTTCCGCACCCACCCCGAGTGGAAGGACACCGCTCCGGTGCCCGGGCGCTTCCACTGGAAGTGGTATTACGCGATGCACCAGGCAGGCGACGACGCAGTGGCCGCCGACGTGGCGCAGTACCGCGCCAGCATGCAGGCGCGCGAAAGCTGGACCGCGCGCGCCGGCCTGCTGCTGGCCTCGGTGAACGTGCAGGTGCTGCTGCACCGGCTGGCCGATACCGACCTGGCCTCGCACCTGGCCTACCAGGAACGCATCGCCGCGTATCACACGCGGTTGCGGCAGTTCTTCTATCCGTACCTGTTCGAGGAGCGGGCCTTCACGCAGGCCGACCTGGGCAAGGTGCCGGCCTACCGTCATCAAGCAGCGCCCACCGTGCTGCCGCTGGGCCAGCTGGCGGCGCTGGCCTTGCTGGCGCTGGCGCTGATGGCGGTGGGGCTGCGCAAGCTGCGTACGCCGCGCTAGTGTCTGGTAGGGTTGGCGGCTCTGCCGCCGACGCGGTGATTGTCAACGGCTCCGTTGTCGTGCCGGGTAGTCTGGCTGCCAACCATCACCGCGTCGGCGGCGAAGCCGCCGACCCTACAAAAAAGCCAACCCGCAGGTTGGCTTTTTCACGCATTGCACGACCAGTCCGCAATCAGAACTCTTCCCATCCATCGCCCACGTCGGCGGTGTCGGATTTCTTCGGCCTGAGCGGCGCACCACCGGTTTTCGGCGCGCTCTTCACTGCCGCCTTTGGCGCCGCCGGCTTCGCTGCAGTCGCCGCTGGCGGCGCTGGCCGTTTGAGCGGCGCCTTCGCCACTACCGCCGGCAGCGTGTTCACCACGCGCGGCGCCGCAATCGTGCTGCGCACGCCTGCCGCCACGTCCAGCTTGAACGCGCCCACGGTGTGCGCCAGCGCGGTCGCTTCTTCCTGGAGCGAGGCGGCCGCGGCCGACGCTTCCTCGACCAGCGCCGCGTTCTGCGTGGTCACCTGGTCCATCTGCGCCACGGCGCCGTTGATCTGCTCGATGCCGGCGGTCTGCTCCTGGCTGGCGGCGGTGATCTCCGACATGATGTCGGTCACGCGGTTCACGCTCTGCACGATCTCGGCCATGGTCGCGCCGGCCCGGTCGACCAGTTCGGAACCATGGTGCACCTTGTCGACCGAGTCGTCGATCAGGGTCTTGATTTCCTTGGCAGCCGCCGCGCTGCGCTGGGCCAGGCTGCGCACCTCGCCCGCCACCACCGCGAAGCCACGGCCCTGCTCGCCGGCGCGCGCGGCCTCGACCGCCGCGTTCAAGGCCAGGATATTGGTCTGGAAGGCGATGCCGTCGATGACCGAGATGATGTCGGCCATGCGCGCCGCCGAGGCGTTGATCGCGCCCATGGTCTGCACCACCTGCTCGACCACCGCGCCGCCCTTGCCGGCGACTTCGGATGCCGACGTCGCCAGCGCATTGGCCTGGCGCGCATTGTCGGCGTTCTGCTTGACGGTCGAGGTCAGTTCTTCCATCGACGAGGCGGTTTCTTCCAGCGAGCCGGCCTGCTGCTCGGTGCGCGACGACAGGTCGAGGTTGCCGGCCGCGATCTGGCTCGATGCGGTGGCGATGTTGTCGGTGCCGGTACGCACCTGGCTGACGATGCGCACCAGCGAACCGTTCATGTCCTTCAGGGCCTGCAGCAGGCGGCCGGTTTCGTCGTTCGACGTCACCTCGATGGTCTGGGTCAGGTCGCCCTGGGCCACGGCGCCGGCGATCGCCACCGCGCGCTCGATCGGGCGCACGATGGCGCGCACCAGCATCCAGCCGACCACGGCCGCCATCGCGAGGCCGAACACCAGGCCGGCCAGGCACACCGCGCGCACCAGCTCGAACGTCGCCTGCGAATCCTGGTACTCGGCCAGCGCGGCCGACTGCTGCTCCTTGACCAGCTTGGCGCCAAGGTCATTGAGCGGCGGGTACAGCGCGGTCATCGGACCGTTCAGCAGCTGCAGCGCCTGGGCCGTGTCGCCGGCGCGGATTGCCGTCACCGCCGGGTTCAAGCCGCGCTCGAGGAATTCCTTGCGCGCGCCGGTGAACTGGGTGACCAGCGCCTCTTCATTGGCATTGAGCTTCAGCTGGCTGTACTGGCCCCACAATGTGTCGATCGCGGCAATGTTGGCGTCGACCGCCGCCATCGCGGCGCTGCGCTGGCCCGCATCTTCCTGGCTCACAGCCTTGGCCACGGCCAGCTGGTTGGCGGTGATCAGCTGCGTCACCTGGCTCACCTGGCTCAGGCCGACCAGGCGATGGTCGTACATCTGCTTCATTTCGGCGTTCGCCACGCCGAGGTTGACGATACCGATCACCGCGCCGGCGACCAGCTCGACGGCGAGAAAAGCGATGACGAAGATGAGACGCGACTTGATGCTGAGATGTTTGAACATGGACGCGGGCCTTGGCCTTGAATAGAAATGTGGGAAAGCGGGAAAGCGGAAAAAGGAGGTTCTATTGGATTATAGAAACAATGTTCCATTTCTGGGAAGCATTGTGTGTCACACGCATTTTTCTCATCTCAATGTTTGTCACACAGCCAAAAAAGCGTCGCCCCTCAACAACAAGAAATTATGCAGGCGCGATGCACGATTTCCGCATAAGCAAAATTGACAATGGCACAGCAGCAATACGTGGCTGGCTGTAAAATGACATGCTTGTTTCAATCGAGCATCGCATCATGCATGCCGCCCCCGTCGAGGCCTTATGACTTTCCCCGTGCTCCTGAATCTGGCCATTGCCCTGGCCGTCTGCTTCCTCCTGTACCGCATGCAGGCTGCTCACGCCTCGTTCACCAAGCGCGTGTTCGCCGGCCTCGGGCTCGGTGTGCTGCTTGGCGCGGGATTGCAGGCAGTCTACGGCGCCGCGTCGCCCGAGATCGCCACCACGGGCGCCTGGCTCGACGTGGTCGGCAGCGGCTACGTCAAGCTGCTGCAGATGATCATCATTCCCCTGATCATGGTGTCGATCGTCGGCGCCATCCTCAAGTTGCGTGACGCCTCGGCACTGGGCGCCATCAGCTCGCTCACCATCGGCATCCTGCTCGTCACCACGGTGATCGCGGCCGCGATCGGCATCCTGATGGCCAAGCTGTTCGGCCTGAGCGCGGTCGGCCTCACCGCCTCGGCAGCCGAGGTCGCACGCGGCGAATACCTGCAGGGCAACCTGGCCGCGGCCCAGCAGGTCTCGCTGCCGTCGATGCTGCTGTCGTTCATCCCGGCCAACCCCTTCCTCGACATGACCGGCGCGCGCAAGACCTCGACCATCGCGGTGGTGGTGTTCGCCGTCTTCATCGGCATCGCCGCGATCGGCATCGCCGCCAGGAAGCCCGACGACTTCACCGCGTTCAGCCGCTTCGTGAGCGTCGCCCACACGATCGTGATGCGCATGGTCACCATGGTGCTGCGCCTGACACCGTACGGCGTGTTCGCGCTGATGACCAAGATGGTGTCCAGCTCGAGCCTGCACGACATCCTCGGCCTGCTCAATTTCGTGGCCGCCTCGTACACGGCGCTGGCGCTGATGTTCTGCGTGCACCTGCTGATGGTCGGCCTGGCCGGCTTCCAGCCGTGGCGCTATGTACAGAAGATCTTCCCGGTGCTGGTGTTCGCCTTCACCTCGCGCACCAGCGCCGGTTCGATCCCGATGAGCGTGGCGACCCAGACCGGGCGCCTCGGCACGCCGGAAGGCACGGCCAATTTCGCCGCCTCGTTCGGCGCCACCATCGGGCAGAACGGCTGCGCCGGCATCTATCCGGCCATGCTGGCGGTGATGATCGCGCCCACGGTCGGCATCGATCCGTTCACCGCGTCGTTCCTGCTGCCGCTGCTGGCGATCGTCGCGTTCGGCTCGATCGGCGTGGCCGGGGTCGGCGGCGGCGCCACCTTCGCCGCCCTGATCGTGCTGTCGGCGATGGACTTGCCGGTGGCCCTGGCCGGCCTGCTCATTTCGGTCGAACCGCTGATCGACATGGGCCGCACCGCGCTCAACGTGAGCGGCTCGATCGCTGCCGGCACCGTCACCAGCCGGGTGCTCGGACAGAGCGACATGGCGGTATTCCAGAGCGACGCCGAACTGGAGATCGAGGGCGAGGAACAGACCGTGTAACCGGCCCGGCGGCGCCCGTTGCGTCGCCCCGGACTGCGCCGCAATCGTGCGCTGACGCCGTTGCGAATCCGACTAAGATGACGCCATGTTAACTTTTCGGCGACAGGCGATGGAACAACGATGGCCGCAAGAAATCTGGCTGGTCAGGCATGGCCAAAGCGCGGGCAACGTCGCGCGTGACCTGGCCGAGGCCGCTTCCGGGCACCGCATCGACATCGCCGAGCGCGACGTCGACGTGCCCCTGTCCGCACTGGGCGAGCGCCAGTCCGACGCGCTCGGGGCCTGGTTCGCCAGCCTGCCACCCGAGCAGCAACCGAATGTCGTACTGCATTCGCCCTACGTCCGCGCCGCCGAAACCGCCAACCACATCATGCGCCACCTGGCGCGCGAAGAATTGCTGTGCGAACTGGCCGACGAGCGCCTGCGCGAGAAGGAATTCGGCGTGCTCGACCGCCTGACCACGCACGGCATCGCCCACCACTTCCCCGACCTGTACGAGCAGCGCCACCACGTCGGCAAGTTCTATTTCCGGCCACCCGGCGGCGAAAGCTGGTGCGACGTGATCCTGCGCCTGCGCAGCGTGATGGACACCCTCGAGCGCGAGTTCTGCGGCGAGCGCGTCCTGATCGTCGCGCACCAGGTCACGGTCAATTGTTTCCGCTACCTGTTCGAGCATCTCGACGAAGCGCAGATCCTGGAATTCGACCGCGCCGGCGACGTGCCGAACTGCTCGGTGACGTCCTACCAGTTCGACCCCTCGATCGGCAAGCGCGGCGACCTTGGCCTGCGCCTGGTCAATTTTGTGGCGCCGCTCG
>Ga0265798_10011196_pt1 | contig 10951 bp, 11 predicted proteins | sample P3T30metagenome_FD_192430 | JGI IMG/M metagenome (GOLD analysis project Ga0265798, IMG submission 192430) | Plant litter microbial communities from East Loma Ridge, Irvine, California - P3 T30 | ecosystem: Environmental > Terrestrial > Plant litter > Unclassified | place: USA: California... | reverse complement strand
GGCACTGGATGGAAAGCCTGTTTACAAAGGTGGTGGGCAAATTCAAAAATGCCCACATTTACAGCAAGGTGGTGCAGGATGCCACCGGCGCCGAAATTGATTTTACAGATTTGCCCGATGACGGCGTGATTGAGGTTGGGGCCATGGCTACTATTGACGGCCTTCCGGCAGAAGGCGAGTACACCCTGCCAGATGGCTACACCTATGTGTTTACAGCTGGAGAACTGATCGAGATCATTGAGCCGGAGGAAGAAGCCGCAGCACCGGCAACGGCAGTCCTTCGCGCCGAAAACAAAAACCTGAAACGCCAGCTTAACCTAATTAAAAATGAGGTTATGGCGCTAAAAAGGCAGGTGGGCAGCCGCTACAGCCTTGAAGGTAAAAAAGTGGCCGCACGCAAGCCCGGCGAGGCCGACAGGCTGAGTGGTATGAAGCAGTATTTGAAAGATAAAAACAAAAAGTAATGGCGCTAATTAATGCAGATGCTTTAACGCTTAACCCCAGGGAAGCCGAAACGGTAAGCGAGGTTATTTTTGAACGCGTGTTTAACGACAGCGACCTGGCCGAATACCACGAGGTTGAAACCGGTATCGATGTAAAGACACAAATTGCCTTTGCCGAAAGGCTTGGCCTGCTGGGCAAAAAATCTGAGGGGTGCACGCCTAACGAGGCCGGTGGTTTTACCCTTACCCAAAAATACTGGACACCCGTGCTGGAAGATTTTAGGCTTAAGCATTGCCAGAATGATATGCCTGCCCTGCTAAAGCTGTTCCGAAAGTCGCAGCGCATTAACCCCGACTTTTTTGATGCCGTGGGCACACAGGAGTTTGGCGTTATCATCTCGGCCGTAGAAAGTTCGCTTATTGAGAACATCCACCGCAAGGTTTGGTTTAACGATACTGCAGCGGCTACCATTGCCAATAGCGGTGTCTTTACAAACGGTACCGACCTGGAATATTTCAACTCTTTCGACGGCCTGTTTAAACAAATTTTTACCGAAGTTCCTGCTAACGCGGCAAACCGTGTGGCCATTACCGCTAACGCCGGCACAACTTACACCGGCCAGATATTAGCCGAAGACGCTGCCCTTGCCATTTTTGAAAAGATGGTGGTGGCTGCCGATGAGCGCCTTGTTTCGGCAGATGATGCCTTTATCCTTACCACACGCTCTATGGCCGATAATTACCGTGCTACTTTGCGCAACAAAAACCTGGGTTCAGGCTTTTTAGAGGTAGTAGAAGAAGGCCGCCCTAAATTATATTTTGACGGTATTGAAGTAAAAGTGCGCTATGACTGGGACCGCTACATTAAGCAGTACCAAAACAACGGTACAAAACACCACCTGCCGCACCGCGCCGTGCTAACCACTAAGAGTAACATTCCCGTAGGTACCTTAAGCGAAGAAGACCTTACCAAGTTAGATGTTTTCTATGACAAAACATTAAAAACCAACATTATGGATGCGGCCTATACCCTTGATGCCAAGCATCTTGAAGCGTATATGACAGTAGCCGCCTATTAAGTTTTAAAGTCATAAAGTTTAAAGTTGTAAAGTCAGCTTCGGTTGCGCAGTAGAAACGGATTGCATCCGTTTCACACCCGGGTAAGCACGCCCCAGTGAAGCTATTCCCCTCTTGAGGGGTGCCCGCAGGGCGGGGTGGATTCTCTCGATCCGCAGGAGTAAAGCTAACCTTGAACTTTAAACTTTGAACCCAAAACAAATCTCGACCAATACTTCTTTCAAATCTAAAAATCCAATGCCAGTAGATTGTACAGGAAATTTAACAGCAGACATAATTTTTGACTGCGCCAATGCGCCCATAGGCGGTATAGAGCAAAATGTAGTGCTTATCAATAAAGAAGATATAGATGTTGCGGCCACAACGGTAGATGACACAAACCGCATTTTAGTAACCAACCTGCAGCTTAAGCCAGGCAAAACCGGTTACCTCCTTAAAGGCATAAAACAGAGCAACGGCAAGGCATGGGAGCTTGTTAAAAAAGAGAATGCGCCCGACAAGTTTAAGCACACCTTTAGCGGCGTGATATTTAACCCAACAGCCCTTAACAAACAGCAGGCAGACCAGCTGAGCAAAGGGGCCAAATATGTGGCCGTGGTAGAGCAGGTTTGGAAAGGCGCCGCCAGTGCCGATGCCTTTGAAATACTGGGCTACAGCAGCGGACTTGAAATTACTACCATGACAAACAGCAGCCGCGAGAACGACAACATGATTATGTTTGAACTTGCCAGCGCCGATGGTTTTGAAGAAACTACCATGCCTAAAACCTTCCTTGACGGCGATTATGCCGCTACTAAAACAGCCTTTACTAACAAGTTTGAGCAAGATCCGGCCTAATGCCTGATTTTACAACCATGGATATCGCCAACCTCACCCGTAGTGTTACGGATGAGGGGGTGCGGTACCTCCAGCTCTTTTTGCAGGAGTACACCGCCCTTTTTCCGGGTACGGTAAATCCGTCGTGCCCCAAATGCCTTGCCCAATATTTGACCCGATACCAAAAACATTATAGCGCTATGGCAAACACATGTCAATACCGCCTGCATGCCAGGTATGAAAACATCCCGCTGGAGTTTGGCTCGGCCATAATGGTGAATAATGCTAACATAACCGATGCCTACGCGCTAAAGCTGCTGGAACGCCCTAATGGCGAACGCCTGTTTGCGCAAATGCCCGCCAAGCAGCCCACAGTAACTGAGCAGGCAAAAACACTAAAGCAGGCCGTTAAAAAAGCCGCACAGGCTAAAAAAAAAGTAAAGCCCGCCGGCGAAACAAATATTGGTGAGACTCCCACTGAAGCTCCGGAATCATGAAAACACTGCTTATAGAAGTATGGAAACGCCTTACGCCATGGAGCAAAACCGCCGATGTGTATGCCAATGATGTAGATAATGCCTACCCCGACAGGATGGACCGGCTCATAAACAACAGCGTTACCGCCAAGAGCGCTGCCGCTATCATGGTGCAGTACCTGCTGGGCAAAGGCTATGGCGAAACTGCCGATAACGCTATCATCAACAAGGCACAAAATTTAAAATTAATAGATTTTGCCGATGATGTGGCCGATGATCTGGTTAAGCAGCGCGGCGTGTTCATCCATATTAATTACAACGCCCTGTACCAGGTGGCCGATTTTAGCGTACTGCCGTTTGAGTGGTGCCGCATCGGAAAGAAGGATAGCAACGACTATGCGGGCAAGGTAGCAGTGTGCAAAGAATGGCTCAAGCCAAAACGCAGTGATATTGAGCTGATAGACGTGTATAATCCCCGCAAAAAGGTAATCGATGCCCAGGTAGAAAAAGCCGGCGGATGGGAGCATTACAAAGGCCAGGTGCTGTATATTAATATGGATACCAAACTTATTTACCCGTTAAGCCGCATTGATTCCGTTGCCGAGGACTGCGATAGCGAAGCCCAGGCCTCGGTTTATAAAAACAGGCTCCTGCGCAAAGGCTTTTTTGGCAACACACTGGTGGTTACAAGGCCGCTGGTAGGCGAGGGGCTGCAGCCCGGAAGCCATGCCCTGCAACAGGCTGATAGTGAGCGGGAAGCGTTTCAAAGGGCTATAAAAGACAGCCTGGGTGCTGAAAACACGGGCGGCGTGCTGTGCCTTGAGATGGACTTTGCAGGAGAAAAACTGGAAGATGCCATTCTTATCAGGCAAATTGAAAGTAAAATAGACGATAAGCTGTTTGATTATACGGAGACCAGCGTGCGCGAAAACATACTGGTGGCCTTCAACAACCTGCCTTCAGGGCTTGTAAAAGCTAATGATAAGGCGCTCTTTGGCAACAGCGGCGAAGCCATGCGCGAGATGAAGCGCACCTACTGGGAAAACACCACAAAAGAACGCATTCTGCTTACCTCAATTCTCAACCGCCTTTTAGAAAAGAGTGCCGATAATTCGAGCCTTAAAGTACAACCCTTAAAACTTACCGATGATGCAGCCCCTGATAACCCGGAGTGATATAGCCCGCTATAAGCAAATAGCAAAAACCCCGCACGATGATAAACTCAACGAGCAAATTATCGATGCGCAATTGCTGGACGTGCAGCCGCTCATCGGCGAAAGCCTGTTTAACAAAATTCTCGCGGCACCGTTAGCCTATGCTGATTTAATGGATGGCGGCATTTACGAGCATGATGGCATAAGCTACACTAACTATGGGCTTAAAATGGTACTGGCTTATTTTACCTATGCGCGCTACATCATGTTTGCATCGGCCATAGACACGCCGTTCTCGGTAGTAGAAAAGCTGAATGACAACAGCCGCCCCCTTGAGGCATCTGCAAAAAAAACAATATACACATTAAACCGTGAGGCCGCGCAACAGGTATGGGATAACGTGCGCAATTACCTTATTCGTACCCGTCAGCCTGACTTTAAAACGTGCAGGTCAAACCCGCAGGGCATAAGATTTTCTAAAATAACCTGATATGACCATCATCAATTCGGTAAGCAGCAGCCGTTTTTCAATAAACGGCGTGCAGTACCTTAAAAACTACATATCAGCGGTACATGGCTCTCGTATAGAGATTTTTAATTGCTATGAGCGCGCCGATTTGCTGCTGCCATTAACGTTGCACTCACAGGTAAGCCTCAACGGAACGGTCTATGGCACTGCCGCCCTGCTACAGGCCGCGCTGCTCAACGTTATTTACTCGCGCGCCACACTGGGTTTGGGTGGTCTCGAAGACCAGGACAATATCGATATTAAAAAAACCTTTAAAATAGTTCCCGGTGAATCGTTTACAAGTATCCTGAACAAAATAAACAGCCTTTCGGCCTATACCGTTACAGAAAAGCAGTCGGTTTGGTTTGTAGGCAGGGAGCCTATCGTGCTCCAGGACTTTGGCGGTATAGGCAATCCCTTTCCGGTAGTGGTTGCTAATCCCGCTACGGTAAAATACAAGATGATCAATAAGGGTAAAGGCACTTATGGCGCCGGGGCTATACAGTTAACATCGGCACACCTAGAGCTTGTGTATTCTGGTAATACCAACCCCCAAGAAATGGAGAACGATGCAGAGACCGATATTATAAATTTTTCCCTTACCGCGGGCCAAACCATAAATCAGTGGCTCAACGCGCGCTTGCCTGGCCTGGCGATACAACCGCAGGATGCAGGTTATACGATTTTTAAAGGTCAAAACAATATGGCGCAGGCGTTGTCTTATTTGTGGCTGGGGTCCGGTGGCACGTATGGTGCAGGACAGGCGCAAAGTACCGGCGCAGATTTTCAGTTACTGAGCGAGGGTGTAGCGGTAAGTGTTCCTAACCTTCAGCAAGTAACAAACGTGGGCGCAATTACAACCCACACTATTGGCATACAAACGGGTAATAAAAAAACACGTTATACCGGCGCCGGCACAATGCATAGTGAAGATGGCAGCAATTTTTTAATAACTGAAACAACTGAAACCCCGGTGGCGAATGTTACAGGCATAAATGTGGCCCACCGTCAGGCTTATAAAAAGGTTGATGTGATATCCGTAGAGAATATTGAAGACATTGTATTTCCTGCCACAAATGCTTTTTACCAGGTTAATAACGATACAAACTTCAGCACAGAGCCGCAATTAATACTTTACTATAATGATGGTACCGCTACAGAGCCGGGTGAGCTCTATACGTTTCCGCTTGCAAGACTTAACACACTAATTTAAAAATATAAATCATGGCAGAGACAGGATTTCCAGTTGTTATGAAGAATAATATTGTACCTGTAAAAACAGTATTTGCTGCAACACCTCTATCAAAATTGGAAATTTTTGAGCAGGATGGAACAGCAGTAACCGGTCCCGTCGGCTCTGGTAGTTATACGGGTCCGGCAAATGTAACTAATAGTAATATTATATTGGGCAACGCTGCAGAAGTAGGCGGTTTTAATTTGTATGTAAAAACGTTTACTTTAAACTCCACAAAAGATGTCGACTTTACAGTGAGAATTAGTCAAGGTGCAGGCTTTCTCGGTACGGTTGCTAGTACTGCTGACAGGTTATTTCCGGCAAAAGTTAAAGCAGGAACGCCATTTGTCATCCATGTAAATCAACTGCTAATCTGGGGTTCGAATATCTATTTGTACGTTGAAAAATTTGGAGACACATCTGGAAATGCAGATATAAAATTTTATCACGACAGTATAAAACTATTCCAAAGCACAAACCCTTTCCGGCAATATTCACATATGGGAATAGGAGATAGTATAATGAAAGGTATTGGTACATCATTTATACCAAGTCAGCCCTATTTATCTCACTTTGCCCTATTGTACAAGTATTATCGTGATCTAGGATATGACATTAAGGGTATCAACAAGGGTGTGCCTGGTGCAACTATAGAAGATATAGTTAATCTGGTGCGTTGGGGTTATTATGATGTCAGTAGCAATGTAAGCGTAATAGAGTTCTCCATAGGTACTAATGTTAGCCCATCGGAAGCATCCTTCACGGCCGCTTTAAAAGAAATTTTAGATTATTTCCAGTCGCATTATCCAAATGCTAAAAAACTGATTGAAGCACCTGTTAAGCGATTAGATATTAAGGAAAATATTATAGTTAATTATAGGGCTATAATGAGCGCTACCGTAACCTCACGTGCCGACCCAAATACGTATTATCTGGACTTATCTTCGGCATTTGACGAACTAGACCCACAGTATGGTATTGTGATGGGCGATTATAACACGGGTGTGGGCGGTAACGTCCACTTTAATGACCTAGGTGCTAAGAAAGTTTACGAGTTAAAAAAAGCTTTTTGTATTGCCCATAATATTTTTCCTGGATAATATCTAAATACAATATGGAAGTGTCAAAATAACAGAGGCTACGGCCTACATTTTGGTAAAGAAAAACTTAGAAGTTTTCAGTAATGGTGGCACATCTATGGATTTCATAACCTCTACAGAATTGCTGTCAAACATTTAGATCTAGATGAATAGATTGAGACTTCAATGACCGAAAATGAATGTCAATCTTTTATTTGATTACCCATCACTTTGTCAATTATAATGACAGTTCATATCCAATGCGCTATGATATAAAGTTTTCCCGAGATAACGATGAAAAACCTTAGATAATGAAAACACTTATATATAAAATATATGCATGGATTATGCTGCTAAATGCGGTCCGGCCCACCTACCCTGAAAAGGCTGAATATTACCTAAAGGCAATGGCCAGCCTCTGCGTGGTAGGGTGGATGTTAGATAGTGTAGGTTTGTGGTTTGCCGAAAACACACTCTTTTATAGGGGTATGCTTATAGCCATCGCTGTAAACATGTACTATGGCTGGCGCTGGCACAGAAGGCTTGGCGACTTCAAATCAAAGACATTCTGGACTAAAAACCTGCAGATGTGGGGTATCATCATAAGTGTTTACCCGTTGCTTGAAATTCTTTACAGAATGGCCGGTGAAAATGCCATTGCCGAAGTTTTTAAACTTATTGTGCAGGTATCAACTATTTTATACCCGGGCAGTAAGGCGCTCAAAAATGCATATTTGTTCAGCGATAAGAAATATCCCCCGAGTTTTATTATGGACAGGCTGTACAACTTTGAAAAGAGTGGTAACCTTCAGGATTTATATGGTAAAGAGGATAACAATTTAAATGAATGATGATGCTTACAACAAAACAGGTCATAAAAAAATATGGGCCGCCAGATCAGCAGGGTGCATACCTTACTACAATTGCGCTGCCTTTTCCATTACGTATTGCATGGGATGTAAAAACAAAAGTAACTACAATGCGGGTGCATAAACTGGTAGCTGATGATATCCGGAAAATCTTTACCGATTTGCTGGAACATTATGGTTATGAAAAAATTGTAACGCTGGGCATCGACCTTTTTGGGGGCTGCTTCAATTACCGGCAAATGCGTGGTGGTTCTGACTGGAGCCGCCACAGTTGGGGCATTGCAATTGACCTCGACCCTGCACGTAATTTGTTGCATGAAACAAGTAAGACGGCGCGTTTTGCAAGGCCTGAATACAAGGCTATGATCGACATATTTTATAAACATGGCTGGTGCAGCCTCGGGCGTGAAAAAAATTATGACTGGATGCACTTTGAAAAAGCAGAATTATGAGAAAACACATATCAAATATTATAATTGCTGCACTGTTGCTGGTGCTGATATTTAGCATTGAGCGTTGCTCATACAACAAACGTATAGCCGATGATAATGCCGCAGCGCTTACCGATACCGTAAAATATTACACCAATGCGCTGGGCACGCAAACCGCATCTGTAAAAACCCTGCAAGTTGACAAAGCCGGGCTTAAAACGCTGCTGCTGGATAAGGATAAGGAACTGGCAGCGCTGGCTAGCGAATTCGCTAAACTGAACAATGTGGTTAAGGCCGATACTGAACTGCGTATTGACACTATTACGGTGGCCTACAACGATGCCCTACCGTACAATTTTGAGCGTTCAGGACGTGTTTTAGATAAGTGGTACAGCTTTGGGTATTCCAGCAATCAAAACGGCTTTAAAATAGACAGCCTGACAGTGCCCAATAGTATAACCATTATAACAGGCAGTAAACGTAAATGGTTTTTAGGGAAAGAAACTATCACTACAGATGTTACTAATACCAACCCTTATGTAACAATTATTAATGTAAAAGCGGCAGAAATTACACTGCCTGCACCATGGTATAAAAAATGGTATCTGTGGCTCGCTGTTGGGGCAGTGGGAGGATTTGCCGCTGCAAAATAGCTAACTGAATACCTCACGAAGCACATCAAGCGATTTTGGCCTGTGAAAACCGTCAAGGTGCAAGGCATAGTAATCTATCATAATTTTTAGCAGGGCCTGCCTTTCAGAGACATGAAAAGCCTTGGTGCTGTTATCCAGGCGCAAATCCATCAGGCGGCGCAGCAAAGCTGTTTCTGCTTCGGTAAGGCAGGTAGTAGAGGGATAGGGTACAAAAATACCGCCGGTCATTTCAAAAAAGTTGTGTCCGTCTGATCCGTCAGGGTAAAACCCTAAAAACTTGCTTACTTCCATAAGCAGTATCAGGTGAAAGTTTGCCGTTTCGTTATGATTATCAAGCCAGAGCAAAGCTGTTTCTAAAAACTCATACAAGCTCTTGTTTTGCTCTTCTTCTTTTATGCAATGGTGCAACACCTCGCTTACAAAAAGTGCTATTGTAGTCTTGGTTATATCAAGCGGAATGGTAGTGTAGGGGTGGGCGAGCTTTATTTCTTTAAAATACTCCAGCGTACCTTTATTTTTGTGCGTAGCAACTATTTCTAACAATGTAAGCGGCCGGAAATATATATTTTTCTGGCTGCTTTTTTTTGTGCTGAAGGCATCGCGCACATAATAGCTCCTCAGGCCATCGCTTTGTGTAAAGCATTTTACTATCAGGCTTTTTTCCTGGTAGCGTATGGCGCTTATTACAATGGCTTTGGTTTTTATCAGCACAATTTCTTAAAATAAAAGTTTAATTGCCCCTTACTATCATTACTTTCTTCACTTTGGTTTCGGTACCATCTTCAGAGGCTATAAAAATCATATAAACGCCCGATGCTACCTTGTGCTTGCCAAAGGCCCGGGTATCCCACAGTACTGTACCTCCTTCGCTGGTGGTTTCATATACAAGGTTGCCTTCAATATCGGTAACTTTAATGTTGGCATTATCTATAAGGCCGCTTATTTTAACATCGCCCTCAAAGCCCGGGCGCACAGGGTTGGGGTATACATACACGTTATTAAGGTTATCTGAAGGCGATGTAGAAGTACCTTTGTATGAAACCAATCCTTTATCTGTAGCAAAAAACACTTCGCCGGTTATATCATTAATTTCAATATCATTGATGATATTGCTGGGCAGCGGCGAATTTTCTTTCGTAAAATGAAACAGGGTATTTTGCCCGTCCGGTGATACTAAAAATGCCCCGGCTGCTGTAGCTATCCATTTATTGTTAGAGCCATCTACCCTTATGTCTGTTATAACCTGTTCGTTCATTAATTCCTGAGGCAGACCGTCTTCTATTATAACAATGTTTGTGGCCGTAAGCGATTCATCGGTTACAAAGCGCTCTATGTTCGATATTACCCTTAATCCGCGCACTGTGCCTATCCATACCCGGTTATTATGGTCTATAGCCACACACTTAACATAATTAGTAGGTAGGCCGCTACTTTCATCCACTACTATAAATTTGTTGCTTAGCGTTTCGTTGTACACCACAAGGCCGCTTGTTAAAGTAGGTATCCACTTTGTCCGGTTTTTGTCAAGTGCCATTATACCATACTCTTCGTTTGGAGGCGACTGTATAATGTCTGTAAAGCTATAGGATGTCCAGGTATTGCCATTTAAAGATTTAAGGGGCTTCGCCGTTCTTGTATTCATCATCCATAACTTTCCGTCAGGATCAAAAACACCACCAATTACCCTTATACTGTTTGTGTTGGTAAATTGTTCGCGTTCAAGGCCACTATTATCTTCATATAATACCTCGGGCACTTCATTTACAACCTTTAGCAAGCCCGAGCTAAAGGAATTAAAATATACCTCATTTTCATTAACCGGATTTATTGTGATATCCGATATATCCCGTGTGTTAAAGATGTCTGAAGCAGGTATAGACGTCCAGCCATCCTGGCCCAGTTTGCTTAGGCCATATAAATTTCCTAACGGGGCATAGTCAAAAGTGTAGCCACCATAGGCAACCCACAAGTTATTAGGCGATTTTTCCAGGGCAAAAATATTATTGCGCAATGGCCCGTTTGGGGTTATATTTTGTATGGCGAAATTAGTTTGGTCTACTGCAAAAACACCTTTGTCTGTAGTACCCACATACAGTTTGCCTCCTACTATAGAGGAGCATGAAAAAGTTGCCGGCTCACCCACGGTATTTATCTGAAAGGATAAATTTAAATCAGGAGTATAGGCTAATATTTTACCGGCACTGGTGGCTA
>Ga0265798_10011195_pt1 | contig 10952 bp, 8 predicted proteins | sample P3T30metagenome_FD_192430 | JGI IMG/M metagenome (GOLD analysis project Ga0265798, IMG submission 192430) | Plant litter microbial communities from East Loma Ridge, Irvine, California - P3 T30 | ecosystem: Environmental > Terrestrial > Plant litter > Unclassified | place: USA: California... | reverse complement strand
TCGTGCTGATCGACCCCGCCGCCCACGGCGGCCACGCCGAGACCGACCTCGCCATGCTCGCCCTGTTCGGCTGCCCGTACCTCGACGACGTGCTGGCCGGCTACGACGGGCGCTCGCCGCTGCGCGAGGGCTGGCGTGACCGGGTGCCGCTGCACCAGCTGCACCCGTTGGCGGTGCACGCCGCCGGGCACGGTCCGAGCTACGGCGTCGCGCTGGTCCGGGCGGCCGAGGCGACGCTGCGGCTGGCCTGAGGCGACGCTGCGATCGGACTCGGCGGGCGCCGGGCTCCCCGGGGTACGGCGTCGCCGGGTCGGCGGCGGGTGCCGCTGATAATCTGCTGGTCCCGCGTCCGTGCGGGCGATCCGACAGGAGCTGACCCTTCCCCATGCCTGACACACCCGAACGCTACGGATTCGTCGTCGTCTCCAACCGCCTGCCCGTCGACCGGGTGATCGCCGACGACGGGTCGGCGTCCTGGCAGCACTCGCCCGGGGGCCTCGTCACCGCCCTCGAGCCGGTCATGCGCGCCAACGACGGTGCGTGGGTGGGCTGGGCCGGTCAGCCCGACCTCGAGTTCGAGCCGTTCGAGTCCGACGGCATCGAGATCGTTCCCGTGCCGCTCAGCGCCGACGAGGTGCAGCGGTACTACGAGGGCTTCAGCAACGACACGCTCTGGCCGCTGTACCACGACGTGATCGCCGCCCCCTCTTACCACCGCGTGTGGTGGGAGTCCTACGTGCAGGTCAACCAGCGCTTCGCCGACCGGGCCGCCGAGATCACCGAAGAGGGCGGCACGATCTGGGTGCAGGACTACCAGCTGCAGCTCGTGCCCAAGATGCTGCGCGAGGCCCGCCCCGACCTCACCATCGGGTTCTTCAACCACATCCCCTTCCCACCGCTCGGCATCTTCTCGCAGCTGCCCTGGCGGCAACAGATCGTCGAGGGACTGCTCGGTGCCGACGTCATCGGGTTCCAGCGTGCCGAGGACGCGTCGAACTTCTCCCGGGCCGTCCGACACCTGCTCGGCTACTCGACCGCCCGGCCCTACATCGAGGTGCCGGTCGACGACGAGTCGGCGCCCCTCTCCCGCCGCGGCACCAAGGTGCGCCGCGTGCTCGCCAAGCACTTCCCGATCTCGATCGACGCCGCCAGCTACGAAGAACTCGCGGCCCGGCCCGACGTGCAGGCTCGCGCTCGCGAGATCCGAGAAGGGCTCGGCAACCCCAAGACGATCATGCTCGGCGTCGACCGGCTCGACTACACGAAGGGCATCCGTCACCGCATGAAGGCCTTCGGCGAGCTGCTCGCCGACGGGCGCCTGAGCGTCGAGGACGCCACGCTCGTCCAGGTCGCCAGCCCCAGCCGCGAGCGGGTCGAGACCTACAAGCAGCTGCGCGACGAGATCGAGCTGACCGTCGGCCGCGTGAACGGCGACTACGGCACGATGAGCCACACGGCCATCAGCTACCACCACCACGGCTATCCGCGTGAAGAGATGGTCGCGCTCTACCTCGCGGCCGACATCATGCTCGTCACGGCCCTGCGTGACGGCATGAACCTCGTCGCGAAAGAGTACGTCGCCGTCCGTCGTGACAACGACGGCGTCCTCGTGCTCAGCGAGTTCGCCGGCGCGGCCGACGAGCTGAAGAGCGCCCTGCTGATCAACCCGCACGACATCGGCGGGCTCAAGAACACGATCATGCGGGCCATCGAGATGCCCAAGCGCGACCGCACGACGCGCATGCGCGCCCTCCGGCGTCGCGTGCTCGACAACGACGTCGCCAAATGGTCGGCGTCGTTCCTCCAGGCGCTCGAGAACGTCCGTCCCGGGCAGCAGATCACCCCGGCCTCGAGCCACGACGAAGGGAACGCCTCGTGACCGCGTCCGAGAGCCTGGCCCTCAGCGACGCGCTCGGTCGCCTCGCGACGACACCGCGCCTCCTCGTCGCCCTCGATTTCGACGGCACTCTCGCCCCCGAGGTCGACGCCCCCTTGCAGGCCCGGGGGCTGCCCGCGGCGATGGACGCCGTCCGGCGGCTCTCCGCGCTCGAACAGACCACCGTCGCGCTCGTGTCGGGCCGAGACCTCGCGTCGCTGACCGAGGTCAGCCAGACCGACGACGACGTCCTGCTCGTGGGCTCGCACGGCATCGAGGTGCGGGTCGACGGGCACGAGTCCTCGCTCGACGAGGCAGAGGTCGACGCCCGGGCACGGTTGTCCGAGGCGGTCCATGCGGCGGCCGAGGGGCGCGAAGGGGTCTTCGTCGAGGAGAAACCGGCGGGGCTGGCGCTGCACACCCGGCTCGCCGACGAGGCGACCACCGTCGCGGTGCACGAGGCCGCGCGCGAGGCGGTCGGTGCCCTCGGCGGCATGCACGAGCGCGTCGGCAAGAACGTGCTCGAGTTCGCCGTCCGGTCGACCGGCAAGGACGACGGCATCCGGCGCCTCCGTGAGGTCACCGGAGCCACGGCGGTGCTCTACGCCGGCGACGACGTCACCGACGAGGACGGCTTCCGGGCCCTGGGCGAGGGCGACCTGTCGATCAAGGTCGGCCCCGGTGAGACCGGTGCCGCGCACCGCGTGGCCGACCCGGCCGCCGTGGCCGACCTGCTGGTCGAACTGGCCGGCCTGCGCGAGCACCTGGGGCATGCCTGACGACGCATGATCCACACGGTCGTGATGCCGCGAGCCGGGTATTCCCAGCCGACTGCAAGGTAGTCTTGAACCCCCGCCGCGACCACCCGTCACCGCTCGGCCCGAGCCGGTTCGACGAGGTCGCCATCCGACGGAGGTCCTCGTGATCGTAGCCCTGACCGCGTTCGCCGTGGCGGCCGTCGTCGTGGCCTGCGTCGGTGGTCGGCTCGGTCGTTCGCTCTTCGTCTGGGCCTCGGTCGTGCCGTTCGGGGCCTTCGTCTTCACGGCTCTCCAGGGCCCGGCCGTGCTGTCCGGCGAGGTGCCGGTCGAGGCGGTGCCGTGGATTCCGCAGCTGGCCATCTCGCTCACCCTCCGCATGGACGTCCTGGCCTGGGTGCTCGCGCTCGTCGTCACCGGGGTCGGCGGTCTCGTGCTGGTCTACTGCGCTCGTTACTTCAAGCGTGACGAGGCGGGCCTCGCCCGTTTCGCCGCGGTCCTCGTGGCGTTCGCCGGGGCGATGTACGGCCTCGTGACGAGCGACGACGTCTTCGTCCTCTTCGTCTTCTGGGAGGCCACGAGCGTCTTCTCGTACCTGTTGATCGGGCACTACACGACCAAGCAGGCCAGCCGGGGCGCGGCCCTCCAAGCGCTCATCGTCACGACCGCGGGTGGCCTGGCCATGCTCGTCGGGCTCGTGATCCTCGCCGTCCAGGGCGGCACGAGCTCGCTCTCGCAGCTCGTCGAGCAGCCACCGACCGGCACCGCCGTCACGGTCGCCGTCGTGCTCGTCCTCGTCGGTGCCCTCAGCAAGTCGGCCCTCCTGCCCTTCCACTTCTGGCTGCCCGCCGCCATGGCCGCGCCGACGCCCGTCAGCGCGTACCTGCACGCCGCGGCCATGGTCAAGGCCGGCATCTACCTGGTCGCCCGCCTCGCCCCGGGGTACCACGACCAGCCCGGCTGGCAAGAGATCGTCGTCACGGTCGGCGTCGTCACGATGGTGCTCGGGGGCTACCGCGCCCTCCGCCAGCACGACCTCAAGCTGGTGCTCGCCTACGGCACGGTCAGCCAACTGGGCTTCCTCACGATCGTGGTCGGTTTCGGCACCCGTGACGCCGCCCTGGCCGGGCTGGCCCTGCTGGTCGCCCACGCGCTCTTCAAGTCCACGCTCTTCCTCGTGGTCGGCGTGATCGACCACCGCACGGGCACGCGCGACCTGCGCAAGCTCTGCGGCCTGGGGCGACAGGCTCCCGTGCTGCTCGTCGTGACGATCCTCGCCCTGGCCTCGATGGCCGGCGTGCCCCCGACCTTCGGGTACGTCGCCAAAGAGGCCGTGCTCACCGCGCTCTACGACGACGCCGTCACGGGGTCGCCCTGGGGCGTCGTCGCCCTCGTCGGCGTCGTCGTCGGGTCGATCCTGACGACCGCCTACAGCCTGCGTTTCCTGTGGGGCGCCTTCGGCCGCAAGTCCGGCGTCGAGCCGGTGCACTTCGTCCGCGAACACGTCGACTTCCTCCTGTCGCCCATCGTGCTGGCCGTCGCGGGCGTCGTCCTGGGCCTCGTCTCGTACCGGATCGGCCCCGTCTTCGCGCGCTACGCCGACACGCTGCCGGCGGGTGGGGGCGAGCACGAGCCCTACTACCTGGCCCTCTGGCACGGTCTCGAGCCCGCGCTCGGCTTCACGGCGATCTCGCTCGGCGTCGGTGCGCTGCTGTTCTGGCAGCGTGAGCGCGTGTCCCGGCTGCAGAAGGCCGCCTCGTTCCTGCCCCGCGCCTCCGACGGGTACGTCCGCATCATGGCGGGCATCGACCGCACGGCGTCCCGCACCACGGCGACGACCCAGCGTGGTTCGCTGCCCTTCTACCTCGCGACGATCCTGATCGTGTTCGTCGCCTCGTCGGCCGTCACGTTGTCGCTGAACACCAGCTGGCCCACCACGGCCGTGCTCTGGGACTACCCGGCGCAGCTGGCGATCGGCGCGCTCATGATCATCGGCGCCATCGCGTCGGCCCTGTCGAACAAGAGGTTCCAGGCCGTCGTGCTGGTCGGCGTCACGGGCTACGGCATGGCCGCCCTCTTCGCCCTGCACGGCGCGCCCGACCTGGCGCTGACGCAGGCGCTCATCGAGACGATCACCCTCATCGCGTTCGTGCTGGTTCTCCGTCGTCTGCCGGCCCGTCTCGGGGAGCGCAACGGTCGCACCCACCGGGTCGCCCGGGCGGTCATCGGCATCTCGGTCGGCTCGGTCATGGCGGCCATCGCGGTCGTCGCGCTCGGGGCTCGCCCCGGCCCCACGATCTCGGGAGCCTTCCCGTCGCTCGCGGTCGACGGCGGTCACGGCCGCAACGTCGTCAACGTGACCCTGGTCGACATCCGCGGGTGGGACACCATGGGCGAGATCGCCGTCCTGATCGTCGCCGCGACCGGTGTCGCCAGCCTGGTCTTCCTGACCTCTCGCGCCGACGTCCTGCCGCGCCCCGAGCGCCGTACCCGGGCGCAACGCTTCCTGGCCCGGGTGCGCCCCGTGCGCGAGCCCGCGCCCGTGGTACCCGACGACGGCTCGACCGTGCAGATCGGTGACAGCCACGAGGGCGACCGGCGGGCCTGGTTGCTGGCCGGGCGCAAACTGGCGCCGCAGAACCGGTCGATCCTGCTCGAGGTCGTCGTGCGCCTGATCTTCCACGCCATCATCGTCGTGTCGATCTACCTGCTCTTCGCGGGGCACAACCTGCCAGGCGGTGGTTTCGCCGGTGGGCTGATCGCGGGGTTCGCCTTCGTCGCGCGTTATCTCGCCGGTGGTCGGTACGAACTCGGGGCCGCGGCCCCGCTCGACGCCGGCAAGCTGCTGGGCGCCGGCTTGCTGACCGTCGCCGCGACCGCCCTGGTCCCGCTGTTCTTCGGCGTCGACGCCCTCACGTCCACCTGGGTCGAGGGTGACCTGCCCCTGCTCGGCCACGTCGAGTTCGTCACGTCGACGTTCTTCGACATCGGCGTGTACCTCGTCGTCGTCGGTCTCGTCCTCGACGTGCTGCGCAGCCTGGGTGCCGAGGTCGACCGACAAGAAGAAGAGGACGCGTTCGGTCACCCGAGCGAGGTGTCCGAGCCCGAAGAGGAGTCCCTCCCCGTGTCCGTCGCCTCGGCGCCCCCGACCGAGCGAGGTGGCGCATGAGCGTCTCACTCGTCCTGATCGTCGTCATGGCCGCCCTGTACGCCTGCGGCATCTACCTGATGCTCGAGCGCAGCATGACCCGGGTGCTGCTGGGCTTCCTGCTCGTGGGCAACGCGACGAACATCTTGATCCTGATCATGTCGGGGCGCCGCGGTGCGGCACCGGTCGTCGACGGCCAGGCCGATCCGGTCGACTTCGCCGACCCCCTGCCGCAGGCCTTCGTGCTCACGGCCATCGTCATCACCTTCGGCATCTCGGCGTTCTTGCTGGCGCTGATCTACCGATCGTGGCGACTCGCCCAAGAAGACACCGTGGCCGACGACGTCGAAGACCTCGAGATCGGGCGCCGCGGCGTCCCGGCCGAAGAAGAGGCCGAGCAGGGCGACGGCGACGACGAGGCCGGGGGAGACACCGAGTTCGGTGACCGTGCCGAGGCCGCCGTCCCCCTCGACCACCGACCACACCACGACGAGAAAGGCGACCGCGCATGAACGCCAGCCTGCTCGTCCCGCTCGTCGTCCTCGTCCCGCTCCTCGGTGCCGCCGCCGCCTTGATCGCCGGCCGACGACCGCGCCTGCAGGCGGTCGTCTCGATCGTGGCGCTCGCGCTGGTCGTCGTCGCGAGCCTCGTGCTGTTGGTCGTGGTCGACTCGCAGGGGGCCATCGCCGTGCAGGTGGGTGGCTGGCAGGCGCCGTTCGGCATCACGCTCGTGGTCGATCGACTCTCGGCCCTCATGCTCAGCATCTCGTCGATCGTCCTGCTGGCCGTCTTCGTGTTCTCGGTCGGGCAAGGGCAGGCCGACGGCGACGGTGAGGCACCGGTCTCGATCTACAACCCGACCTACCTCATCCTGGCGACGGGCGTGTTCAACGCCTTCATCGCGGGTGACCTCTTCAACCTCTACGTTGGCTTCGAGATCCTGCTGGTGGCCAGCTACGTCCTGATCACGCTCGGCGGCACCGAGCAGCGCATCCGGGCCGGTGTCGTCTACATCGTGGTGAGCCTGGTGTCGTCGGTGCTCTTCCTGGCGTCGATCGCGATGATCTACGGCGCTCTCGGGACGGTCAACATCGCCGACATCGCCCAGAAGATGGACACGATCCCGGCCGACGTCCAGACGATCATCCACGTCATGCTGCTGACGGCGTTCGGCATCAAGGCCGCGATCTTCCCGCTCTCGTTCTGGCTGCCCGACTCGTACCCGACCGCGCCCGCCCCCGTGACCGCGGTCTTCGCCGGGCTGCTCACCAAGGTGGGCGTCTACGCCATCATCCGCACCGAGACCGTGCTCTTCGTCGAGAGCAACGTCAACGTCTACCTGCTCATCATCGCTCTGCTGACCATGATCGTCGGCATCCTCGGTGCCGTCGCGCAGGCCGACATCAAGCGACTGCTCTCGTTCACCTTGGTCAGCCACATCGGCTACATGATCTTCGGCATCGCCCTCGGCACGGTCGAGGGGCTCGCGGCGACGATCTACTACGTCGTCCACCACATCACCGTGCAGACCACGCTCTTCCTCGGGGCGGGGTTGATCGAACGACGAGGGGGCACGGCCTCGATCACCCGTCTGGGTGGCCTGCTCAAGACCGCGCCGCTCGTGGCCGTGCTGTTCTTCATCCCCGCCCTGAACCTCGGGGGGATCCCGCCCTTCTCGGGCTTCATCGGCAAGGTGGCTCTCTTCGAGGCGGGCGCGCGGCTCGACGACCCGCTCGTCTACGTGCTGATCGGCGCAGGGGCCCTCACCTCGCTGCTCACCCTCTACGCCCTGATGCGCGCCTGGAACCTCGCCTTCTGGCGCCCCAAGGCCGATGTCGAGGACCACGAGTCGCCGTTCACCGAGCACCTCGAGGAGGCCCCGGGGCGCGTGACCGTCCAGCAACGGCGCGCCAACCCGCGCACCATGGTCGGGGCGACCGCCGGCATGGTCCTCGTGACCCTCGTCCTCACGTTCGCGGCCGGTCCGCTGTACGGCGTGGCCGAGCGGGCCGCCGGTCGCGTCTACGGCTCGAACGACTACGTGCAGACGGTCTTCCCGGCCGGGCAGGGCGAGAGCGCCGGTGATCCGTCGTCGCCCGAGCCCGAGCCGGCCTCCGACACCGTCGACGAGGGGAGCACACCGTGACCGGTCGCCCCACGCGTCGCGAGGTCGGGCGCAGCCTCGCCCGCCAACTGCCTCTGCTCGTCGGACTCGTCGTGCTCTGGATGGCTCTGTGGAACCAGTTCACGGTGCTGTCCTTCGTCACGGGCGTCGCCGTGGCGCTGCTCGTCACCCGCGTGTTCTTCCTGCCGCCGGTCGAACTCAGCGGCCGGTTCAACCTCTGGTACGCCGTGGTCTTCCTGGCGCACTTCGTCGTCGACCTCGTCCGCGCCTCCGTCATCGTGGCCTGGCAGGCCGTACGACCGCGCGGGGTCCACTCGAACGCCATCGTCGCGGTGCAGCTGCACACCCGGTCGGACTTCATCATGACGATCGTCGCCGAGGCCATCTCGCTCGTGCCGGGGTCGCTCGTGGTCGAGGCCGACCGCGAACGCTCGATCCTCTACCTGCACGCGCTGGCCGTCGAGGACGCCGCGGGGGTCGAGGGCGTGCGTCGCAACGTCCTGGTCGTCGAGGCACGGATCGTCCGGGTGCTCGGCAGCAGTGACGACCAGCGTCGCATCGCCGACCGCACCCCGGCGGCAGCCGAGGTGCACGACCCGGTCAGCCCGTCCTCGTCCCACGAAGGAGGCCCCTCGTGACCGTCGTCGCCTACGTCGTCGGTGCGCTGTTCGCGTTCGCGGCGCTCGCCTCGGTCGTCCGCATCGTGCGGGGGCCCTCGATCCTCGACCGCATGATCGCCTCCGACATGCTGCTCACCACCCTGATCTGCGTGCTCGCCGCCGACATGGTCTTCAACGGGCACACGCGCACCATCCCCGTCATCCTCGCGCTGGCCCTCACCGCGGTGCTCGGGTCGATCACGGTCGCGCGGTACGTCTCGAAGCAGGACCCGTCGTGATCCCCGAGTCGGTCTACGACGTCGCGGCCTCCGTCCTGCTGATCGCCGGTGCCCTGTTGTCGCTCGCCGCGGGCATCGGCCTGCTGAGGTTCCCCGACGCCCTGTCGCGCATGCACGCCGCGACGAAGCCGCAGATCTTCGGCCTAATCCTCGTGCTCGCCGCCATCGCGCTCGACCAGCACACCGTCGGCACGATCGCGTCGTTGCTCGTCGTCCTGGTCTTCCAGATGCTGACCGCGCCGATCTCGGCCCACATGATCGGTCGGGCGGGGTACCGCAACGGTGACCTGCTGCGCGAGCAGCTCGTCGTCGACGAGCTCGACGACGCCGTGGCCCGTGCCGCCGGCGAGATCGCCGACACGGTCGACAACGACGACGTCGACATCGACGTCTCCGACCTGCCCGTCGGCTCGGCGGACGCGTTGGCCGTCGAACTCGACCGGGTCGGGGGGCCGTCGGGCCTCGACGACAGCGAGGGTGACGACGACGAGCGTGATCACGAGGGCCGTCGCACCCGGTCGGGCGGCGACCCGTCCGGGGCGCCCGGCGACCTGTGAGTCGCCGGGGCCGGGTGGACGGCGACGGCACCGTCACGGCCTAAACTCGACCCATGCCAGAGAAGCCCACCCCGGACGGGATCGACATCAAACCCCGCAGCCGCGTCGTCACCGACGGCGTCGAGGCCACCACGTCGCGAGGCATGCTCCGTGCCGTCGGCATGGGCGACGAAGACTGGAGCAAGCCGCAGATCGGCATCGCCAGCAGCTGGAACGAGATCACGCCCTGCAACCTCTCGCTCGACCGGTTGGCCCAGGGCGCAAAAGAGGGCGTGCACGCCGGTGGTGGTTACCCGCTGCAGTTCGGCACCGTCTCGGTCTCGGACGGCATCTCGATGGGCCACGAGGGCATGCACTTCTCGCTCGTCTCGCGTGAGGTCATCGCCGACAGCGTCGAGGTCGTCATGAACGCCGAGCGCCTGGACGGCTCGGTGCTGCTGGCCGGCTGCGACAAGTCGCTTCCCGGCATGCTGATGGCCGCCGCCCGACTCGACCTCGCCAGCGTGTTCCTCTACGCGGGCAGCGTCGCGCCCGGGTGGGTCAAGCTCAGCGACGGCACCGAGAAGAACGTCACCATCATCGACTCGTTCGAGGCCGTCGGCGCGTACAAGGCCGGCAACATGAGCGACGACGACCTCAAGGCGATCGAGTGCGCCATCGTCCCGGGCGAGGGTGCCTGCGGCGGCATGTACACGGCGAACACCATGGCCAGCGTCGCCGAGGCACTCGGCATGAGCCTCCCCGGCTCGGCAGCTCCGCCGTCGGCCGACCGCCGACGCGACTACTTCGCCCACCGGTCCGGTGAGGCCGTGGTCGAGATGCTGCGCCTCGGCATCACGACCCGAGACATCCTGACCAAGAAGGCGTTCGAGAACGCCATCGCCGTGGCCATGGCGTTCGGCGGCTCGACCAACGTCGTCCTGCACCTGCTGGCCATCGCGTACGAGGCCGAGGTCGACCTGACCATCGACGACTTCAACCGCATCGGCGACACGGTCCCGCACATCGGCGACCTCAAGCCCTTCGGCAAGTACGTCATGAACGACGTCGACCGAATGGGCGGCGTGCCCGTCGTCATGAAGGCCCTCCTCGACGCCGGTCTGCTGCACGGCGACTGCCTCACGGTGACGGGTAAGACCGTGGCCGAGAACCTCGAGGCCATCAAGCCCAAGCCGCTCGACGGAGAGGTCCTGCGCACGCTCGACAACCCCATCCACGCCACGGGCGGCCTCACCGTCCTCAGCGGCTCGTTCGCACCCGAGGGCGCCGTCGTCAAGACGGCCGGCTTCGACGCCTCGGTCTTCGAGGGGCCCGCCAAGGTCTTCGAACGTGAGCGCGGCGCGATGGACGCCCTCACCGAGGGGCGCATCGAAGCCGGTGACGTCGTCGTGATCCGTTACGAGGGGCCGAAGGGCGGGCCGGGCATGCGCGAGATGCTCGCCATCACGGCGGCCATCAAGGGCGCTGGGCTCGGCAAAGATGTACTACTGTTGACGGACGGACGATTCTCAGGCGGCACAACCGGCCTGTGCATCGGCCACATAGCACCCGAAGCGGTCGACTCCGGTCCGATCGCCTTCGTGCGCGATGGTG
>Ga0265798_10011194_pt1 | contig 10952 bp, 8 predicted proteins | sample P3T30metagenome_FD_192430 | JGI IMG/M metagenome (GOLD analysis project Ga0265798, IMG submission 192430) | Plant litter microbial communities from East Loma Ridge, Irvine, California - P3 T30 | ecosystem: Environmental > Terrestrial > Plant litter > Unclassified | place: USA: California... | reverse complement strand
GTCGAGGGGTACTCCGGCGACCAGCTCGTGAATGCCGCGGCGATCATGAACGCCGGCGCCGCCCTCGGGGTGAACGCCAAGGGGCAGACCATCGCCGTGATGACGGCGATGGGCGAGTCGACCCTGCGGAACATCGAGTACGGCGACCTCGCCGGCCCCGACTCCCGGGGCCTGTTCCAGCAGCGCGACACGTGGGGCACCCTCGCGGAGCGGATGAACCCGACGACGGCAGCCACGTTTTTCTACAACCGCCTGGTGAAGGTCCCCAACTGGGAGGCCCTGGCCCCGACGGAGGCTGCACACCGGGTGCAGATCAACGCTGACCCGAACCACTACACGCGGTTCTACGACGCGGCCGAGAAGGTCGTGACGACCCTCGCGGGCAGCGGAGGCGCCGCGTGCGCGTCGACGTCGGTCTCGGGCGACGCGCAGGGCCTCGCCAAGGGGCTCGTGGAGAAAATCGACGCGGGCAAGATCACGGGGCTCTCACCCGATCACCTCCGCGAAATCCGGTGGATCGCCGAGGGCCAGGTCGTCCCCAACTGCGGGATCGACACCCGCATCCTGCAAGTGATCACGATCACGACGAACACGTTCGAGCAGGTCGGGATCTCGGACATCAACCGGCTGTGCACGGGGCAGCGCCCGGGGGCCGGGGCCTCGTCGATGCACGTCGTCAACGGCGGTGGCCACGCGGTCGACTTCTACTCGCTCGAGCGCATCCCCGTCACCGGCGCCGACCCCAACTCGATGAAGCTGCTCAAGATCCTCGACCCGCTCATGGCTGACGGGTCCGGGTTCGGGCAGTCGCAGTGCCGCGCGGCCGCGGGACTGACGTTCCCGATGCAGACGCCGGAGTTCTCCGACGGCTGCAACCACTTCCACCTACAGGTCGACGGATTCGGCAACCAGCCGATGAAGCTCGGCAACGGCAGCTAGGAGACCAGCATGTCCGCTATCCCCAACCCTCAGCCGACCCGGCCGCCGTTGCCGTTTCTTGACGACGTCGCCGCGTTCCTCGTCGGAGCCTCGCTTGTCGGCGCCGGCGTGACCCTCGTGGTGCTCGCGCTCTGGGCGACCGGCGTGCTTCGCCGGGTGGGCCTGAGCTCGCAGCAGAGCGTCATGGTGGCCGGTGGTCTGACCGTGGCCACGGTCGTCGTCGGAGTCCTCGGAGTGCTCCTCCGTGGATGAGGTGACGAAGTCGACAGCGGTCCTCGAAGAGGAGGAGTGGACCGTCACGAACACCGACCACGAGATCGTCACGCACGGGCTGTGGCTCGACGAGACGCTCGAGCGCCACCGCGTCGAGCTCACGGCCCTCACCGGCGCGAGCGTGGAGCTGCGGTACGTCGTCAACGGCGTCGACGTCGACGTCGACGTGCAGAAGGTCCGTCGCGTCATGCACTGGCTGCACGAGACCTACAGAGCGAACAAGCGGCTCGAACAGGAGACCCGGTCGGACCGGGACGCGCTTCTGCAGCAGCTCAGCCTCCACCGTGTCATGCCGTCCGAGATGGCCCTCATGGCCGGGGTCGACGTGACGACCGCGGAGCGGTTCGCCGGAGACGAGGGGGAGGCGCGGATCGCCCGGCAACTCCTCCACAAGCTCGGACCACCAGGCGTCGACGCCTCGACGCACGCCAGCTAGGCCCTCACCGACTCACCACCGAAGGAGAACACGATGGCTATCAAGACCGTCTGGCCCGTCACGTACACGTGCGGCCACACCGAAGACCGCGACCTCTCCGACAAGCCCGCCGGCAAAAGGGCCGCGTCGGCGACGTGGTACGGAAAGCACCTCGTGTGCGGCCGCTGCTTCCGGAAGGACAGCAGCTCGAGCGAGAGCGAGAAGGAGCGCGACGAGCGCCGCGCCGCCGAGGCCGAGGAGCTGCGCGTCGAGGCGGAGCGCGACGGTCTGCCGACGGACCTCGTTGGCAGCGACAAGCAGGTCCCGTGGGCGCTGCGCGTGCGCGGTGACCTGATTCGCGGCGCATACGCGGCGCTGGTCGAGACGGAGCAGATGAGCGAGGCGGAGTTCCAGGTGCTGGTGCTCGAGGCGGCTCGCCCCCTCGACCGGGCCCGCTGGTGGATCGACAACCGCGACCAGGATGCGGCGGACCTGCCCGAGCTGCTGGCCGACCCGGGCGTGCTCGACGTGGGCGCATCGACGGAGAACGTCGCGTGAACGACACCAGGGCCAAGGTCCTCACCGGCGTTCTGCTGGCGATGATCGTCGGTGCCGTGTTCCTCGGGGTGCACGTCGGAGCGGCGATCACCCCGACCGGCCATGACTACTCGTGGAACATCTTCCAGCTCGGCGGCGACATGGTCATGCGTGGGGCGCCGTGGCCGGCGGCAGCGACGCCGGCCGCGATCGTCGGCGTCGTCCTCGTGTTCGTCCTGTTCACAGTGCTGCTGTCGTGGCGCGCACGTCGCGCCTCGAACAAGCGGGCCGCGGTCTCGAACGAGCACCTGGCCTCCAAGGGCGAGGTGCGCAGCTTCCAGGAGAAGGCCCGCCGTAGCGAGGCCCACCGGCTGCACCCGACGCTGGCCGCGGAGTCCTTCGGGCTCGCGGTCGGTGTCGTCCTGGGCGCGAAGAAGTGGCTCTACCAGGGGTGGGAGGACACCGGCGTCTACGTGTTCGGCAACCGGCAGGGCAAGACGAGCGCCATCGTCGTGCGACACATCGCCGACGCCCCCGGCGCGCTCGTGCTCACCTCGACCAAGCCCGACGGCGTGCGCGAGGCGATCGCGCTTCGCGGTCACCTCGGGTCGATGTACCTGTTCGACCCGAACGGCATCCACCGCGACGCCGATGCCGCCCCGGACTTTGTCTTCAACCCGCTCGACGCCGTGAACTCGTACCAGTCCGCGCAGGAGCTGGCCGGGATCTTCGAGGCGTCGACGAAGACCGGCGACGAGCGAGGCGGAGACGCCCAGTTCGACTCCTCCGGACGGAACCTGCTCGCGTGTGCGTTCCTCGCGGCCGCGCACGCGAAGCTGCCCCTGGCGACGGTGTGGCAGTGGCTCTCCGACCAGGACGGCGACGAGATCGCGAACCTCCTGGCGGAAACGGGCCTCACCGGGCCCGCAGCGGTCGTGAGCGGCATTCTCGCGACCCACGAGCGCACCAGGACGTCCACGTTCGCCACCGCTCACCGGATGGCCTCAGCGCTGGCGTACGACGAGCTGCTGGCCTGGACGGACACGACCGGGAACAAGGACGTGCGCCGGTTCGACCCGGCGGCGTTCGTCGGGAGCACGGACACGCTGGTGCTGCTGGCCGCTCAGGAGACAGGCTCCGCGGGCGCGATCCTGACGGCGCTCGTGCGGGCGGTGTTCAAGGCGGCCGAGAAGGAAGCGAACCGCAACGGCGGCCGTCTGACGGTGCCGCTGGTGATGGAGCTGGACGAGTGCGCGAACATCGTCCGCTGGCCCGAGCTGCCGTCGCTGTACTCGGTCGCGGGATCTCGCGGGATCATCATCAGCTCCTACTTCCAGGCCCGGTCCCAGGCGTACGAGTCGTTCGGCAAGAACGGGTGGGACACGATGTGGTCAAACGCCCGCATCGCCGTCCTCGGGCCCGGGGTGAAAGACGACGACTTCCTCAAGTCACTGTCGAACCTGGCCGGGGAGCACGACGAGGTCGCCCACGGGTCATCGACCAGCCGCGACGGCCAGCTCTCCATGTCGACCAACACCCGCCGGCAGTCGAGCCTCACGGCCGCGCAGCTCGCAGCGCTGCCGAAGTGGCACATGGTGCTCTTCCCCGCGAACGGGCGGCCCGTGATGATGAAGGCCAAGCCCTGGTTCACAGACAAGAAGCTGACGCGGCGCATCAAGCATCCCGACGCTGCACCGGCTGCTGCTGCTCTGGCCCCGAAGGTGGCGCGGTCGTGAGCGACGAGCAGGACGTGAACGCGGGCGAGATCTCCGAGGCTGAGGCGGACGGCTACAACCCGGACGACCCCGCCGACGCTGCGCCACTGCCGCCTTTGAACGTCATGTTCGCCGAGTGGGTGCAGGAGCACTTCGCGACGGTGGAGTTCTTCACCGCCGAAGCCAAGATCAAGTGGTGCCCCGAGTGGTGGGAGCACACCGAGGCCGTCGCACGCCTCAAGGCGCTGTGGGTGTCGCACACGAACCTCGACGAGGACGAAGACGCCGGCGCACTGTCGAGCTGGTGGCTGCACCACTGGGACGCGCACCGCGCGATCCTGTTCCACGACAAGGGGCCGTTCCGTAACTGCGACGTCGAGCATGGCCACCTCTGGTCAACGAGCGACAAGCGGGTGTTGCCGGTGCCGACCATGCCGCCGCACGACTGGCAGGGCTAGCGGAAGGGTTTTCTCGAGCGAACGACGGCGGTTAGATGGCTCGCTTCTATCGTCGAATTTTTCCTACTGCAGAGCCCACGGCGGAAAGGCCCCTAGAGACGGCGCTTGTGATTTTTCCAAGCTCACCGCCCACGACTTCGAGATCTTTACCGATGCGGTCGAGGGGGTCTACAGGTAGTTCGATTCGCTTTTCTATGTCCATGTCGAGAATGAATGTGTCTCGGAATGACTCGTCACTAGCCGTTCCCGAATACTCCGCCTCGACCTCCCACCTGCGTGGTACGCCCGTTTCATCGTCAAACAGGTCTGGTGCTCGGCCGAGAAACCAGATGTACGTCTTGCCGGGACTGAGGGTTGGAAAGCGGACTGACCCGTCAAAGAACTTGTTCACCTCGCCGAAGTGCTCTGGCATCATGCCCGGCTGGAAGAACGTCTCCAGCGAGGTGAACGGAGGCGAGACCGAAAGGCGCACATTGTTCGCGCTGCTAGCCCCCGTGTTTCGGACGGCGATGTGGATGGTGCCGCGAACTGGCGCACCGCGAACTTTCGTCACCGACCGTGTTGCCTCTAGAGACACCTGCACACGCGGTCGAACGGCCTCGAGATTTACCTGCCTTGCGACTTCATTCGAAGCAATTAGTGCTTTGTTCGACTGGTCGACTTGGCGGATCTGATACCAAGCAAACGCAAGAGCAATCAGAGCCGAGGCGCCGAAAACTGCGGACCATTCCTCCGGGGTGGGCATGCCCTCAAATCGCCACCACGGGCCCCAAACAGCGACACTGAGGCAGAAAAGAAGGAAGACGCCGATCACGGCCGCGGCAATCATGACGACGAGGCGTCGGGCTTGGGGGTCCACCTCGTGACCATATCGGCACGGACGACGTGCATCGGCGCACTACAGGGCCAGAACTACGACCTTGGATAGCGTTTCAGGATTTCGGGGAAGGCCAGTACACGAAGCAAGTTGAGCCAGGCAAGATCGGCAAGATGTGGCGAAATGCGCCCTGTGTGAGCCGCTAGAAGCGCTCGGTCTTGCGCGCTTGGTGTCTTGTCATACCCGTGCTGACTGTTGCGGACTACGCGCAACCATTCACTGGCAGCAGTGGCGAGGGGAACGGCCGTTTCGATGCCCTTTTGATCGGGCCGCACGAGGCTTGTTCCCTCGACGCGAGAAGGCAGAAAGAATTCTGCCTGGAGCGCTTCTAGCGCTGTGACGGCTGCCTCGGCCCGTGGAAGAAGAACTGCCTGAATCTCGGGGGTCATGTGCGCACGAAGCTTCTCTAGAAGCGTGCGGTTCTCTCTCGGAGATGTCAGCTTCTTCCACGTCAGGGACGGAACGAGCCCGGAGAGCGCGTCGAGTACGTGGAAAAGAGCGAGCCGCCGGGCGTGGTCGTCTTCCAGAGTCGCGATGGACTGACAGCTTCGACAAATTTGTTCGAAGTTCACCAAGCGCTCGAGAGCGGCTGGTGCGTTGAACATTGCGCCAACTTCATAGTTGCCTGGCTCGGTGAGGTGGGAGAAGACAAGATCAAGTCGTTGGACCCACCAAGTCAGGGCATCTCGGAACGCATGTCCAGGTGTCTCCGTGTCCCAGGCAACCGCCTCAAGTCCTCCCCGTCGGCCTGCGAGGGATAGAGCGTCGCCGGTAAGGGGACGGTGGCCACGTAACGGGGCACCGAGGCTTAGAAGGATGACGCCACCTGCCCTGGTAGCTGTGACGCCCCATACTCGCGGAGACAGGCTCGTCAGAAGCGGCTGAAGGTAGGCGTCGAGGCCCGCCTGAACGTCGTTCATAAGGAAGATAGACGAACTGAAGGTGGTGTGATGCTCAGCCGGTTTTGGCCGTTCCTGCTGCAATAGGGCACGAACCATGGCGTATCGAGCCCCAAGAGCGTCGCTTTGTTCGATGAGATGCAGCGAAACGTTGGGAGCGTCGCTGTGCGCGAACCAATCACCCATTATCGACGCGGCAAGTGCAGGGAGTTCCGCTGAGGTCTCCGCGGCGCCTAAAAGCGCCTGGACACTGGTAAGAAGGGCGCCTAGGTCGTCGGGGTACGTTGCGGCCACACGCTCGTGCAGGTCCACTACTGCATCCCAGACGCCGTGGTTGCTCAAGTGATCGTATTTACTGAGGCGCAACAACCTCGAGTATGCGTCTACGTTTCCCGGGTCTACGGCCGAACCAACTCGGCTCACTCGCAGCAGATAGGGAATCTCGCCGGACACGCTCTCCACATTGCGTAGCCGCCACGTTCCAGCTGTTTTAAGCTGCTCCCACCGCGCGAATGCGCCGGCCTTAGCCGGAGAGTGACCAAAGAGCCATTCCGGGAGCTCTGCGGGAACGCCTTCTCGGCGCAGGTGCGCCAGGTCTTTGTCTGTGTACCAGGTCGGCACGCGCTACTCCAATGACTGGTCGCACCCCACGTGCGCTCCTCGGGTTTTCGAGGCTAGCGCTCGTGACCGCCACGGTCGCGGTCCTGGCGCTGCTGGGCTGCGCGGCGCTGCGCGGCCTGCTGCTCCTGCTGACGCTTCGCCGCGGCGGCGCTGCTTTCCTCGGTGCCGGAACCGGCAGGGGGCCGCTTGGTGCCGATGAGACCGGCCTGGCGCATCTGCTCACGGATAGCGGCCTTCCGGGCGTCCTGGCTGGCCCCGGCCGCTGTGGTCGTCGTGACGGCGTCACGGGCCCGCTGGGCGGTCGTCGCGGCCGACGTCGCGGCACGCTGACGGTCGGCGTCAGTCGCGCCCGTCTGGGTGCTGAGCTGGGTCGACTTGTGCAGCGCCGTGACCCGCTGGGCGAGATCCGTGCCGACGGCCTGCTCCCGGTACTGGTTCGGGATAGCGGTGGGCTCGGCGGTGTCGACACCGTACCGCTGGCGGAACACGTCGACCTCGGCCGCGAGCTGGGTCCACTCTTCACGCTTGACCGGCTCTGCCGGCACCTGCCCGAGCTGGCCGGTCCACTCGGGTTGCTCGGCGGCGAGGGCGGCGCCGCGTTCCTCGAGGCGGGTGTGGAGGTAGTCGTAGCGTTCGGCCATGTGCTCTCTCCACGCAGGGTCGGTGTGGGGGCTGTCGATCGCGCGCCGGTCGGCAATCCACGACGGCACCGCCGGCTCCTCGGTCTGCCGGTCGTAGGGCAGCGCGTCGACGTGCTCGGTGGTGTTCTTCATGATGCGAGCCGAGAGCACCGCGGGGCGGTCGTCGGCGCCCTCCATGTCGCGCTCGGTCCAGGACTGGTAGAGCACGTCGGCCGGGTCGAGGCCCTGCGCCTCGGCGTGCCGGAGGGCGCCTTCAACGGCACCCCAGCTCTCGTGTTCACGGAGGGCCTCGGCGGTGTCGTCACCGAGGGCCTGGTCGGCGACCTTCTCGAACCGGAGGGTGTCGGCGCGGTCGGCGACGTCGGCGTACTGGTCGACGAGGGTCACGAGGTCATCGACGCGGGCCTGCTCGGCGCGGATTGTCTCGGTGGCAGAGAGCATCCCGTCGGCGTTTCCGGCGATCTGGTCGAGGACGTCACGGACAGGCTGCGCCTCGCCCGTTTCGACGTAGAGGTGGTTCGCCTCGCGGCCGCGGGTGAGCCCGACGTAGGCCAGCTCCCTTGAGGTCGCCGCGTCGGCGAGGACGTGCGCGGTGTCGGCCGTCATGCCCTGTGCGCGGTGGATGGTCGAGGCGTAGCCCAGCTCCACATGCCGGGTGACGTAGTCCGCAGGCAGCGTGATCCGGCCGCCGCTGGTGGTGTGCTCGACCGACAGGGACCCGTCCTGGTGCGCCTCGCGGACGGTCCACAGGTCGCCGTTCTTCACGCGGTCACGGCCGCCGCTGATTTTCAGCTCTGAGTTGTTCGACCGGGTCACGACGACGTCGCCGCGGTAGGCCGACAGGCCGCCCCGGACGGCGACGGTCTCGCGGCCCTTGACGACGCCCTCGGACATGCGGAGCGCCTGGGCGCGGGTGTTGAGCTCGGTGACGGTGGTGTTCGTCTGGGCGAGCATCACGGAGTGCTTGCCGCCTTCGGTGTCGGCCTGCCAGGCGGTGAAGACGTCGCCGGTCATCCGGTCGACGTCGCCGCCTCTGACGCGGCCGTGATCCATGTACCAGGCGAACGGGTCACCTGTCTGGGCCGGGTCGCGGAGGAGCTTGGTGGCGTCGGCTTCGGAACGGTCCACGAACCGGTGGAGCTGGTCGAGCTTGACGCTGCCGATTTCGTGCTCGAGGAGGCGAAGGGCGCCGCCGGCCTCGACGGCGGAGAGCTGCCGGTCGTCTCCGATGAGGCGAACGTGCGCTCCGTGAAGCTCCGCAATGCGGGTCACCTTGGCGAGGTTCATCGTCCCGGCCATGCCTGCCTCGTCGACCACGATCACGTCGCCGGGAGAGAGGTCGATGCCGTCGACGGGGCCCTCGTGTGCCAGCAGCTCAGTGAGGGTGCCGGTGGCGCGTGTGAAAAAGTGGATGGTCTTGGCGTCGACGTCGAGGGCGTCGGCCATGACGGCCGCTGCGGTAGCGGACGGGGCGAGGCCGATGAGTTTGCCGCCCTCGGCCTCGACAGCGCGTGCGGCGACGCGGAGGGCGGTGGTCTTGCCGGCGCCCGCGGGCCCGGTGCCGACGACCAGGCGTGCGCTGGACGTTGCGAACTCGCCGGCGAGAGCGTGCTGGCCCTGGTCGAGAGGGTGGGTGCTGGTGGCGTTTTCCTCGGCTGCGATCCGGTCGAATGTCTCCCGGCTGACGGGACGCACGGTGCGGTCACGGGCAGCGTCCAGCAGCGTATCTTCGGCGACGAGAACACTCCGGGAGGTGAGAAGCTGACGGCCCTTGTGCTCGTAGATGCTCGTCCCGTCCGCTCTCGTGAGGGGCTGGAACGCCCCGTGCGGAGACGGGGGCGTAACGGTCACCGAGTCGGTGTCGAGGGCGTGCCGGGTGATCTCGTCGACGCTGCCGTCGACGCTGACACCGGCGGCCCGCTGCGCCTGGACGTACCGACGCGCCTCGGCTTCGATGGTGTGCGGACCCCACACGGAGTGGTGCTCGGACACAGTCTCCACGATGGCCTGTGCAGCCTCGGAAACCCCCACGGTTGTCGGTGTCGCGATGGCGTCAGTCGGCTGTGCCGCCGCCCTGGCGCTGCTGAGCACGTCCGCGACGACACGGTCACCGACGACAGTGCTCGCCTGCGCCTGCCATCCCGCACGCAACTCTTTGAGGGACCGTGCGTGCGCCTTGGCGGGGCGGGTGTCGAGGGTGGCCTGCTGTGCGAGGCGGACGCGGGCCTTCATGTCAGGGGCGCGCCCGTGGTCCCGGCGATACTCGCGTTCGAGCTTCTTCATCGACGCTTTGATGTCCGCCGACCGGGACGAGAAACCGACTGTCAGGCGGTCATCGACCCCCGCGATCTCGACCACGGGACGCTTGCCGGGGGTGACCTCGCGCAGCTCAGTGGTCAGACCGAGAGCGTCGGTGACGCGGTCCATGACACGGGAGTTGTAGAACTCGGACGCGGCGACGCCCTGGCGGTGGAGGAGCTTCGAGTCGATGGTGCGCCACTTGCCGTCGGAGCCCTTAACCTTGTTCGCCACGACCAGGTGGTCGTGGAGCTGCGGGTCACCGGCGCGCGAGTCGTAGTGCCGGAACCGGGTCGCGATGAGACCGCCTTCGACGTCGAGCTGCGCGACGCCGTTGGTCCCGGCACGGGTGGCGATGGCCTCGGCTTCGAGGTACTTCACGGTGTCTTCGATAGCCGCCTCGTGGGCCTGCTCGATGGTCTTCCGGGTGTCGTTATCGCCGAGGCCCCAGAGCGTCGAGACGGTCTTGGCAGGCGAGAACACGAGGTCGAAACCGGCCACGGCCTGCTGCGTCGGACGGGACGCTGCGGTGATGAATCGGCCCAACTCTTCCTTATCGGCCGGAGGCCGGCCCTTGGCCTCACGGAACGCCTGCGCACCCTCGCGGACCCGAATCGCGCGGCGCTCGTCTGCGTTCGGCTCGCGGTGTTCGGTGCGCAAGAACCGGGCATAGCCTTCGTCGATGGCACCCCGAAGCCCCTGCCCGCCCTGGTCGTAGGAGCTGTACCGGCGACCGAGCTTCGACGCCGCCAGGGCGTCCTCGGCGCTCTCGCCGGCGTCCTGCGCTGCGGCGACCCGGGCGTCAGCGTCGGGGTGCAGGCCTTCCCCGAAGAGGGCTCGCATCTGGTCCTCGGAGACGGTGCCACTGACCCCGAGGGCGGTGAGCCCGGACCCCACCCAGACACCGGGAGGGTTGCCGTCTGCGGTGTAGTACTCGCCCAGCTCCCGGCCCGAGTCACGCTTAGCGTCACCGGTGGCCGTCTCCGAGGTGTAGTACGCATAACCGTCTCCCGCGGAGAGGATATGCATGGTCATCACAGGGGTCACTCTACCTCGCTGATTCGGAATGCCAGAGGTGTGACGATCTGATGACCGGAGGACTGAGGAGATCGAGTGAGGAACGAACGATGATCGAGGCTGGACGGAGGGAGAGAAGGTTGGCCAGGATCGAAGTGACTGCGGCTGTGGTTTGAGACCGAAGAAGCAAGCGGGAGTGACGAGGAACGAGGAACGGCAAGCGCGCGCGGTCGAGAACCGACAGCCGAGCCGGCCTCGCGAC
>Ga0265798_10011193_pt1 | contig 10953 bp, 4 predicted proteins | sample P3T30metagenome_FD_192430 | JGI IMG/M metagenome (GOLD analysis project Ga0265798, IMG submission 192430) | Plant litter microbial communities from East Loma Ridge, Irvine, California - P3 T30 | ecosystem: Environmental > Terrestrial > Plant litter > Unclassified | place: USA: California... | reverse complement strand
ATGGATGACGCCGCCGACGCGCGCGGGCGACTGGTCGTTCGACAAGGACGATTTCCGCATCACCTGGTTCGAGGATGGCGTGCTCAACGTCTCGGTCAATTGCATCGACCGGCATCTGGAAGCGCGCGGCGACCAGGTCGCGATCCTGTGGGAGGGCGATGACCCCGCGACCGAACCGCGCGCGATCACTTATGCCGAGCTGCACCGCGAGGTCTCGCGCTTCGCCAATGTGCTGAAGGGGCTGGGCGCGAAGAAGGGCGACCGGATCACGCTGTACATGCCGATGATCCCCGAGGCGGCGTTCGCGATGCTCGCCTGCGCGCGGATCGGCGCGGTGCATTCGGTGGTGTTCGCAGGCTTCTCCGCCGAGGCACTCGCCGGGCGGATCGAGGATTGCGACAGCCACATCGTCATCACCGCGGACGAGGGGCGTCGCGGCGGGCGCGCGGTGCCGCTCAAGGCGTGCGTCGACGAAGCGATCAAGATCGCGGGCAAGGTCGACCATGTCCTCGTCGTCCGCGCGAGCGGGGCCGAGGTCGCGATGATTGAGGGCCGCGACGTCTGGTATGACGAAGCGGTCGCGACGGTCGACGACGATTGCCCGCCCGAGCCGATGGCGGCGGAAGACCCGTTGTTCATCCTCTACACCAGCGGATCGACCGGCAAGCCCAAGGGGGTCATGCATACGACCGGCGGCTATCTCCTGTGGGCGGCGATGACGCATGCGACCGTGTTCGATTATGCCGCGCCCGAGGTCTATTGGTGCGCCGCCGACATCGGCTGGGTCACCGGGCACAGCTACATCGTCTACGGTCCGCTCGCCAATGGCGCGACGACGCTGATGTTCGAGGGCGTGCCGACCTGGCCGACCGCGGCGCGGATGTGGGAAGTGGTCGACCGGCATCAGGTGACGACGCTCTACACCGCCCCGACGGCTTTGCGCGCGTTGATGAAGGAGGGCGATTCCTTCGTCACCGGCACGAGCCGCGCTTCGCTCAAGGTTTTGGGGTCGGTCGGCGAGCCGATCAACCCCGAGGCGTGGCGCTGGTATCATGACGTCGTCGGCGAGGGGCGCTGCCCGGTGATGGACACGTGGTGGCAGACCGAGACCGGCGGGCACATGATCACCCCGCTCCCTGGCACGCCGCCCAAGCCGGGGTCGGCGAGCTTGCCCTTCTACGGCGTCGATCCGCAGTTGCTCGACGCCGAGGGGCAGCGGCTGGAGGGCGCAGCCGAGGGCAATCTGGTGATCGCGAAATCGTGGCCGGGGCAGATGCGCGGGCTGTGGGGCGATCCGGCGCGCTTCTTCGAGGCGTATTTCAGCCTGTATCCGGGGGTCTACACGACCGGCGACGGCGCGCGGCGCGATGCCGACGGCTATTGGTGGATCACCGGTCGGGTCGACGACGTCATCAACGTGTCCGGGCATCGCATGGGCACCGCCGAGGTCGAGAGCGCGCTCGTGCTCCACGCCGATGTCGCGGAAGCCGCGGTGGTCGGCTTCCCGCATGACGTGAAGGGGCAGGGCATTTACGCCTATGTCACGCTCAACGCCGGGGTCGAGCCGGACGAGACGCTGCGCAAGGGGCTGCGCGACTGGGTTCGGCACGAGATCGGCCCGATCGCGACCCCCGATGCGATCCAGTTCGCGCCCGGCCTGCCCAAGACTCGCTCGGGCAAGATCATGCGCCGCATCCTCCGCAAGATCGCCGAGGGCGACACGGGAGCGTTGGGGGATACCTCGACGCTGGCGGACCCGAGCGTGGTCGATGCGCTGGTGGCGGATAGTCAGGCGGCGAAGGCGTAAGGCGCTGGGCTGATCGCTTGGTTTGTGCTCCTGCGCAGGCAGGAGCCCAGAGTTACGCAAAGCAACGGCTTTTGGCGCGTGAAACCCTGGGCTCCTGCCTGCGCAGGAGCACGGCACGGGTTGCGCGATGGGCACGGTTTGGAAACATCCCGGCGGAACGCGCGGCGGTCGACCGGGTTGTGGGGTGGTCAACGATACAGGCCACCCCGCCCCATGCCGCACCTCGTCACCGAACATCTCTCGATTGCCTATACCGAGCACGGCGACCGCGCCGGCCAGCCGGTACTGCTGCTGCACGGCTGGCCCGACGACGCCTCGACTTGGGACGCGGTCGTCCCTGCGCTGGCCGAGGCGGGCTTGCGCGTGATCGTGCCGACGCTGCGCGGGTTCGGGGAGACGCGGCTGGGCGACGGGCCACGCACCGGCAACAGCGCGATCCTCGCGATCGATGCGATCGCGCTGATGGACGGTCTCGGGATCGAGCGGTTCATGGTCGCAGGGCATGACTGGGGGTCGACCACGGCCGAGGCGCTCGCGATCGGCTGGCCCGAGCGGGTCGAGCGGATCGCGCTGCTGTCGTCGATGCCGCGGATGGGCGGCGCACCGGCTCCGCCGTTCGAACAGGCGCAGCGCACCTGGTATCACTGGTTCATGGCGACCGCGCGTGGCGCCGAAGCGGTGCGCGCCGATGCCAAGGGGTTCGCGCATATCCACTGGCTTAACTGGGCACCGCGCGGCTGGTTCGACGAAGCGACGTTCGACCGCGTCGCGCAGTCCTTCGAGAATCCGGACTGGGTCGACGTGACGCTCCACAGCTATCGCGCGCGCTGGGACGAGGCCGAGCCCGATCCGCGCAGCCAGTGGCTCGAGGACAAGGTCAAGGCGACGCGTTCGCTTTCGCTGCCCGCGATCTACATTCAGGGCGACGCGGATGGCGTCAATCCGCCGTCCGCCAGCGCGGGCGTGCCGGACAAGTTTACCGGACCGTTCGGCTATATCCGGATTTCAGGCGTTGGCCATTTCCCGCAGCGCGAACACCCGCAGGCGGTGGCGCGACACCTCGTCCATCTTTTCACCGGCGACCCCCAGACCCTCGCCGACACGCATGACCGGAGTTTCTATATGACCAAGACCAAGCCCCTCCTCGCCGGCATCGCCGCCGCCGGCCTGATCGCTGCCGCCGCTTTCGGCGTGGCACGCGCGCAGACTGGCCCCGCGACCAATGCGCTGAGCGAAGTCGCGACGTTCGACCATCAGGTGACGGGCGTCGCGGTGACCGCGGATGGCCGCCGCTTCGTCAACTTCCCGCGCTGGACCGACGACGCGCCGATTTCGGTCGCCGAAGTGATGGCCGACGGGTCGCTCAAACCCTATCCCGACGCCAAGTGGAACAGCTGGCGCAACGCGCGTGCGACCGAGCTGCCGGTCGGCGATTATTTCGTCTGCGTCCAGTCGATCGTGCCCGACGGCCACGGCAATCTCTGGGTGCTCGACCCCGGCGCGCCGGGCAATGAAAAGATCCTCGAAGGGGCGCCCAAGCTGGTCAAGATCGACCTCGCCACCAACCGGGTCGTGAAGACGATCCTGGTGCCGGGCGACGTCGCGTTGCAGGGGACCTATCTCAACGACATCCGTTTCTCGCCCGATGGCAAGACCGGCTACATCACCGACAGCGGGACGCGCGGCGCGATCATCGTGATCGACCTCGAAAGCGGCAAGGGCTTCCGTGCGCTCGACGGGCATGTCTCGACGCAGATCGACAAGACCGTCAAGGTGACCACCGACGGCAAGCCGTTGGTGCGCCCCGATGGTCGCCAGCCCGCTTTCTCGGCGGACGGGATCGCAATCTCGAACGACGGCAAGACGCTCTATTATCAGGCGCTGACCGGCAAGACTTTGTATTCGATCGATACTGCGCTGTTGCGCGAGGGTGTCGCGGAGGGCGCGCGCGCGGCGGGCGTGAAGACGGTTGCGCAGACGCATGTCGCGGACGGGTTGTGGATGAGCAAGGCGGGGACGCTGTACCTGACCTCGCCGACCGACAATGCGATCACGCGGCTGGTGGGCGATCATGTCGAGCCGGTGCTGAGCGATCGGCGGCTGCGCTGGCCTGACACGTTTTCGGAAGGGCCGGACGGGCGGATTTATGTGACCGCGAGCCATATTCAGGATACCAACTGGTTCAAGCCGGGGGCACCGGCTTCGCTGAAGACGCAGTTGTTCGCGTTCATGCCGGGGAAGGGCGGGCGGCGCTGAGGGCTGGCTCCATCCGTTCGTCCTGAGCGAAGTCGAAGGACCCTTTGCGAAACGGACCGCGGTCCGTGGGGAGAGAGGGCTTCGACTTCGCTCAGCCCGAACGGGTTGGGGGGCAAGCTTTCACTCCTCCCGTTCGTTTCGAGCGAAGTCGAGAAACCGGGCACAGCGCAGGTTTCTCGACTACGCTCGAAACGAACGGTGGGGGGGCGATCTCGCCTCCCCACCACCGGATGCACCGCTAACCCGCCGCGATGAACCCGCCGATCCCCGCCAGCGCGAGCGACGCCGCCGGAAGCGCGGTCGCGTCGAACGAGAGCCGCAACCATCGCGCATCGCGCGCCTTGGCGAACGGCAGCCGCTGCGTCGCGAGCGCATAAGCGATGTTGGCGAGTTCGCCCGCACCCGCCGGCTCCCAATTTTTGCCATCGACGCTGGTTTCGCAGCGATAGCCGCGCGGCGGCGAGACGTCCTTGGCGAGCGTGCGCGACGGGGTGATGCTCACGCCCGCGAGGCGGACGGTCTTGCCCATGTCGATGGTAACGGTGGACGGCGTGCCGGGCGTCGGTGCGGGGGTGGTCCAGCGGGTCGCGGCGTCGTCATCGAGCAACGCTTCCGCGCCGGGCGACGAGGCCGCTACGATCCGCCAGCTTGCGGTCGACAGGATCGTCGGGTCGGTGCGCGTGCTGGGGGCGACCTTGACGGGGGCGACCTGGCGGAACAGCGCGATCTCGCTGATCGCGGGGCAGGCGGGGGCGTCGAGGATGCGCAAGCGCAGCCGCCGCGCGGTGATCGGTTGCGGCAAGCGGATGATGCGTTGCGCGCCGATCGCCTCATGCTCGGCGAGCGTCTTCCATGCGCCGTCCACCTCGGCATCGACCGCGAAGCGCGTGACGCGGACGCCGAGCGGGAGATATTCGCGCAACCGGATCAGGTCGAAACTGCGCCCCGGCGGCAGGTCGAGCGTCAGCGTGGGGGTGTGATCGGCGTCGGGGGTTGACCAGTAACTGTCGTCGCGCCCGTCGAGGACACGCGCTGCGCTAAAGGCCGCGCCGCGTTCCGCGCTGGCGTGTGCGACCGCGCCTTGCGCCAGATTAGTGCGATAGGTTGCCGCCTGTGCCGCGCCGAAGGACGCGAGCACCGCTGCGTCGGTGTCGGCGATGCGTCCGCGCCGGTCGGGCGGCAGGTTGAGATTGAGGTTGGTGCCGCGCCCGACCGATTCGTCGTACAGCTTGAGCAGACGGTCGGGCATCTTGACCTTGCCGTCCTCGTCCGCGTGATAGAACCAGCCGGGTCGGATCGACACGTCGGTCTCGGCGGGCCACCACAATTCCGCGCCGCGCACGCCGCTATTGCCCTCGGCCTGGACATAGGGGTGGTTGGGCATGGTCGGCCAGCACGGGTCGCCCGCGACGCCGTCCTCATTGCCGACCCAGCGGATATCCGCGCCGAGCGGATCGAAGGTGCACGCCATCGGCTGATGCTGGTGGACGAGCGCGATCGTGGTCTTCCAGTCGTAATAGGCCGGCGCATCGATCTTGCGGGTCTCGCGCGCGCCGCCGTAATAGCCGTCACCGCCATTCGCGCCGTCGAACCAGAATTCGAACAGCGTCCCGTAGCGGGTGCAGAGTTCGACGATCTGCTTGCGGAAATAATCGACATAGGCGGGGCGACCGTATTCGGGGTGATGCCGGTCCCACGGCGACAGATAGAGCCCGAAGTCGAGCCCGGCGCGGCGGGTTGCCGCCGCCATCTCGCCGACGATGTCGCCCTTGCCGTTCTTGTAGGGCGTGTTGCGGATGCAGCGTTCGGTCAGCAGCGTCGGCCACAGGCAGAAACCGTCGTGATGCTTGGCGGTCAGGATGATCCCGGTCATCCCGCCCGCCTTGGCCGCCGCGACGATCTGGTCGGGGGAGAAATCGGTCGGGTTGAACAGCTTCGGGTCTTCGTCGCCGTAGCCCCATTCCTTGTCGGTGAAGGTGTTGATCGAGAAATGGATGAAGGCATATTGCTGGCGCTTGTGCCACGCGAGCTGGCGGGGCGAGGGGGTCGCGCCCCATGGCTTGGGCGCGCCGACAGAAGGCTTGCCGAGCGCGGGCGCGGTCAGCGCGGGGACGGCGGTGGCGGCGAGGCCGGAGGCGATCACCGAGCGGCGCGAGAGGCGAGTCATTGGAGTCTCCAGGGTCATGCCGAATGGCCGAAGGATGGCGGACGATCGCCGCGTGCCGCGCCGAAGCCGGGGTTGGGCTTTGCCGACATGGTGAAGCGCAGCGTGCCACCGGCGCTGAGCGTGGCGTGGTCGATCCAGCTCTTCGTCCAGGGTTTGCCGTTCCAAGTGACGGCAGTGACATAAGGCGTATCGGCGCAGTTGCCGGGTGCCTCGATCGTCAGCGTGCGGCGGTCACCGACGCGCACGACCGCGCGCTCGAACAAAGGGGAGCCGAACACATAGACCGCCTCGACCGGATCGACCGGGTAGAAGCCGAGCGACGAGAAGACGAACCACGCACTCATCTGCCCGCAATCGTCGTTGCCGATGATTCCGTCGGGCGCGTTGCGATACATCTCGGTGCACAGCCGCCGGACCATCGCCTGCGTCTTCCACGGCTGGCCGGCATAGGCGTAGAGGTACGCGGCATGCTGGTCGGGTTCGTTGCCGTGCGCATATTGGCCGAGCATCCCCGATATATCGGGCGGCGCATTGGCGGGGAGGGTCGAGGGCGCGGAGAACATCGCGTCGAGCTTGGCGGCGAACGCCGTGTCGCCGCCGACGTGGGCGATCCGGCCGTAGATGTCGTGCTGGTTGAGGAAGGTCGCCTGCCAGCCGTTCGCTTCGGTATAGTCGCGCCAGCCGGGGCGCGGCATGTGGCCGAGCTGGATCGGATCGTACGGCGTCCACCATGTGCCGTCGGCGAAGCGCGGGCGCGCGAAGCCCGTCTCGCGGTCGATCACATTGCGCCAGTTGCCCGAGCGCTTGAGCAGGCGGTCGGCGTCCGTCGTCGCACCGGCGGCGCGGGCGATCTGCGCCGACGCCCAATCGTCATAGGCATATTCCTGCGTGCGGCTGACGCTTTCGAAGACCTTGTCCGCGGGGACATAGCCGAGCCGGTCGTACAGGTCGCGCCCAAGGCTGTTGTCCTTGTCGGGCGCGGCGAAATCAAAGCTGCGCTTGGCGATCGCGGGCCAGGCGGCGGCGTAATTGGCGGGAATGCCCTTGGCGCGGGCTTCGGCGAGCGGGACGACGCCGTGCCAGCCGATCATCGTGCCGGTTTCCTTGCCCTGCAACGGCCACACCAGCGGACCGTAGGGCGATTGCTGCGTCTGGCGGATCAGGTCGTCGATCAGGCTCTTGGTGCGCACGGGCGCGATCAGCGTGAGCAGCGGGTGGAGCGCGCGATACGTGTCCCACAGTGACCAGCTGCTGTAGGCGGCCCCGCCGCGCGGGACCGTGTGCGTCTTGCCATCGAGCCCGACGTAACGCCCGTCGATGTCCGAGAACAGCGTGGGGGCAAGCTGCGCGTGATACAAAGCGGAAGCGAGGATCGTGCGCTGGTCGGTGGTGCCGCCCTCGACCTGGACCGCGCCCAATGTGTCGGCCCAGCTTTTGCGCGCGGCGCGTAAGGTGCGGTCGAAGTCCCAATGCGACGCTTCCGCCGCGAGGTTGGCGCGCGCGCCCGCGACATCGACGCCCGAAATGCCACAGCGCAGCAGCAACGGCGCAGCGCCCGCATCGTCGAAGTGAAGCGCGAGCTTGAGCCGCTTGCCCGCGACTTGCCGGGTGCCGGCGGGCTGCTCGACGTCGTCGTCGCCATAGAAGGTCACGCGGTCGGGGCGGCGCGAGCATCGCAGCGCGAAATGGATGCGGCGCCCCTTCGCCCAGCGGAACACGCGGCGTCCGCCAGTGATCGTCCCGTCGGCGTCGATCGCGAGCGTCGCATCGTCGATCAGGGGGGCCTTGTCGGAGGTGTCGTGGACGAGGTGCGACAGGTCGATCAGCACATGCCCCGCACCGCGCGGGAAGGTGTAGCGATGCCAGCCGGTGCGCTCGGTCGTGGTGAGTTCGGCGCGCACCCCCGATTCGAGCTGGACGCGGTACGAGCCCGGCTCGGCGACTTCGTTCGAATAGCGCTGCCGGTAGCCCGCGTCGGGATTGTCGATCGGCCCGGGCAGCAATTGCACGGGGCCGGTGGTCGGCACGACCAGCACGTCGAGCATGTCGCCGATCCCGGTGCCCGACAGATGGGTGTGGCTGAACCCCATGATCGAGCCGTCGCCGTGATGATAGCCCGAGCACGTATCCCAGCGCGTGACGTCGGTATCGGGGCCGAGCTGGACCATGCCGAACGGCAGGGTCGGGCCGGGGTAGGTATGCCCGTCGCCGCCAGTGCCGACGAACAAATTGGGCGCAGTGGAGGCAGGCCGCGTGGCAGCGCGCAACGGCATTGCGCTGGCGAGCAGCGCGATGGCGGAACTGCCGATCAGGGTACGACGGTCGATGCTCACAAGGTGCCTTCCAGCAAAGCGGGGCGGGTGTTGGCGACACGGACGATCAGCTCGCCGAACAGGCCGTTGGCCCAGGCGAACCACGATCGCGTGAATTGCGCGGGATCATCCTGGTCGAAGGTTTCGTGCATGAAGCCGGTGCCCGCGTCGGTATCGCGCAGGGTCTTGAGGCAGGCGCGGATCGTCGCCGGGTCGTCGCTCGAGAGGCCGCGGACGATCAGCGACATCGGCCAGATCTGGCGCAGGCCGACATGCGGGCCGCCGATCCCTTCACCCGCTTTGCCGCGGAAGAAATAGGGGTTGGCGGGGCTCCACGCGGCGGCTTGCGTGCGCAGCCACAGCGGGTCGTTGGCGGGGACGCAGCCGAGATAGCCGAGGCCCGACAGCGAGGGGACGTTGGCGTCGTCCATGAAGATCGCGTTGCCGAAGCCGTCGACCTCATAGGCCCAGACTTCGCTGCCATCGCGCAGCCGCATCCGACCGTGTTCGGCCAGCGCGCGCGCGACTTCGTCGGCAAGCGCGGTGGCGTCCTGTGCGAGGCCTGCGTCCTCGCGCGCGCCCTGCGCGACGACCGCGAGTTCGCGCAGGGCGGTGACCGCGAACAGGTTGGACGGGATCAGGAAGGGATAGAGGCACGCATCGTCCGACGGGCGAAACCCGCAATGGATCAGCCCGACCGGGCGCGAGGGGTTGCCAAAGCCGTCGAGCGGCATCGTCTCGATGTTGCGATCCGACTTGCGCAGGAAACTATAGGGACCGGGACCGTCCTGGCGTTGCTGCACGCGGAAGGTCGCGATGCTCAGGCGGGCGGCTTCGGCCCAGCGCGCGTCGAATGGCGCGCGGTCGCGGGTCGCCTGCCAATAGCCGTGCGCGAGCCGCATCGGGTAGCAGAGCGAATCGATCTCCCATTTGCGCTCAGCGACGCCGGGTTTCATGTCGGTCTTGTCGGACAGCGACCAGCTCAGGTCGGTCTTGGCGGTCGGATCTTCCATGAACGCATTGGCATAGGGGTCGATCAGGATCGAGCGCGCCTGTCGTGCGATCAGCCCGTGGAAGACCTGGCGCAGCGGCGCATCCTCGCGCGCGAGATGGAGATAGGGGGTCATCTGCGCCGATGAATCGCGCAGCCACAGGCACGGGATGTCGCCGGTGATGACGAACGCATCGGGGCCGCCGTCGACCGTGCCCAGCTTGACGGTGGTGTCGAGCGTGTTCGGATAGCAATTGGCGAACATCCAGCGCAGCTTGGGATCACCGATCTTGGCCGAAACCCGCGCGATTTCGCGCTCGACCGCGCGGCTGGTGAAGCGGCGGGCGCCGACCGCAGGCCGCTTGCTCGGCAGCGAGGTCGCACCGAGCGCGGGCGTTGCGGCGAGCGTGGCCCCAGCCACGCCACCCAGGATGGCTTCGCGGCGTGTCACGATCATTTTGGAAGCTCCTGCCGGGTGCCGGTGATCGTCAGGTCGATCCACGCGCCCGGCGCGGTGCCGGGCTGACCGCCGCCGACGAAGACGCGATACGCGCCCGGCTCGACCGTGCGCGTGCCGTCGCGCGCGACGAGGCTGAGGCTGCGCGGATCGAGCGTGAAGCTGGCGGTGCGCGTCTTGCCGCGTGGCACCGCAAGGCGGGTGAAGCCGACGAGCTGGCGCTGGAGGACCGGGGTGGTCCCGCCCGCTGCGGCGGCTGTGGTCGGGACGAGATACGCCTGGACGACCTCCTCGCCGTCGCGGCCACCGGTATTGGCGACGCGGACCTGCACATTGGTGCTTTGCCCGGCGGCGATGCTGACGCGTGCGACCGGTGCGGTATAGCCGTAGCTGGTGTAGCTCAGGCCGTGGCCGAAGCCCCAGGTCGGCGTGCCGGTAAAGTAGCGATAGGTCCGCTCCTTCATCCCGTAATCGACGAAGGCGGGCAAGTCGGTCGTGTTGGCGTAGAAGGTGACCGGCAAGCGACCCGACGGATTGTTGCGCCCGGCGAGCGTGTCGGCGATCGCGGTGCCACCCGATTCCCCCGGATACCAGGCGGCGAGGATCGCATCGGCATTGGCGGGGTCGAGCGCGACCGCACTGCCGCTGGTGAGCACCAGCACGATCGGCTTGCCGGTCGCCTTGAGCGCCGCGATCAGGCGTTGCTGCGCGAACGGCAGCGCGATGTCGGTGCGGTCACCGCCGACGAAACCGGGAACGCTGACCGACAGCGCCTCGCCTTCGAGATCGGGCGACAGGCCGACCGAGACGACCACCACGTCGGACGCGTTCGCCGCCGCGACCGCCTCGGCGATCAGCGGTTCGGCGGGGGGGAGCCACAGCAGGCGAACGCCTTCGTCGTCGCTGACATGGTCGAACTCTAGTTTGAACGCGACTGGGCGACCGTCGCTCACGAACGGAACG
>Ga0265798_10011192_pt1 | contig 10954 bp, 8 predicted proteins | sample P3T30metagenome_FD_192430 | JGI IMG/M metagenome (GOLD analysis project Ga0265798, IMG submission 192430) | Plant litter microbial communities from East Loma Ridge, Irvine, California - P3 T30 | ecosystem: Environmental > Terrestrial > Plant litter > Unclassified | place: USA: California... | reverse complement strand
CGTCGAGGAGCGGGTGAGCGTCACGCATGCCAACGGCAAGCTGCGCCTCGTGTGCCGGCCAGGCACGCGCGCGGCCGGCGTGCTGCTGGATGGCGCCTGGCGCATGCCGCTGGCGTCGGTGACGCTAGGCGTCAAGCATAGCGCCAGCGGCAGCTTCGTGGTCCAGGCGGCGGATGCCGCGTCGGCTGCGCGCGAATCCTCGTACGACGTGGGCCAGCTGGCAGCCGCCGCGGCGCCGCGCAGCGCCAGCCTGCCCCTGCCCCCGCGTCTCGACCGCGCCGGCTTTCACCAATTCGTGATCCTCTGTCCGCAAGAGGCGGCAACGCTCGATCTCGACAGCCTGCACCTGGAACCGGCGGTGGACCTGGCAAAGGCGAAGCCGGCGCCGCGCAGCACCTGGATCTGGGACCGCAGCGAATGGATGGAACGCGGCGATGCGCTGCTGGCCTGGGCCACGAGCGAGACCATCGGCGAGCTGTTCATCGTCGTCACGCTTGACGGGCCCAGGGTGCGCGACCCCGCCGGGCTGCGCGCGTTCGTGCGCAAGGCCCATGCGGCCGGCATCGCGGTGACCAGTGTCGAAGGCGATCCGCACATGGCGCTGCCGGCTCACCGCGCCGCCACCGCCGACCGCGCCCGCGCCTTTGCCGCCTATAACCGCGAAGCCGCGCCGGAAGAACGCCTGCGCGCGATGCAGTTCGACGTCGAGCCTTACCTGCTGCCCGACACGGTGCTGGCGCCGGCCGAGCGCGACCGCGAATACCTGGCGATGGCGCGCGCCCTGCGCGAAGCGGCGGGCGACATGGCGATCGAATACGTCGTGCCCTTCTGGTGGTGGGACAAGACCGAACTGCTCGACGGGCTGGCCGGGCTGGCCGATGGCCTGGCGGTGATGGATTACCGCACCGCGCCGGACCAGATCTACAGCTTCGCCGCGCCCTTCCTCGATTGGTCGGCGCGGCACGGCAAGCGCGTGCGCATCGCGCTGGAAGCGGGCCGCGTGGCGCCCGAGCGCCAGCGCCGCTACGTGCGCGCGGATGCGAACGAAGCCGGCGAGCTGCTGCTGGTGCAGTCGGGAGAAATGCCGGCGCCGCTGCTGGTGCTGCTGCGCCAGCCGGTCAAGGTGCCAAACGCTTCCCTGTACCGCTTCAGCAGCGAGCGCACGCTGGACGGCAGCGCCACCAGCTTCCATGGGAACAAGGCCACACTGCGCGAACTGTTGCCGGGCCTCGAACGAAACCTTGGCGCCTGGCCGGGGTTTGCGGGGATCGCGCTGCACGGCTGGCGTTAGGATCAATGTGCGAAGCAGACTTTTCGGTAAGCTTAACGCCGTCACGTACTAAAGAACTGCTCTGGTGAGTGAAGATCGTTATACTTCAATTTTTACCAAATTTAAAGCATTGCTGCGCATTGACACAGAGATTCCACTAACCTTGCAGGCACTTTTCGACATAAGGCCCACTTATCATATTCGGACTCGATATACATAAATTGCTGTGTCACGCCCTTAGCCTTCAAAAACTTTTCTGCACTTAGAAGTGCACCTGCACAAGAGAATGACTGAATTCGCCTTTCGGGAAATTACGATGCACGACCACCAACGCATCGCCGTCTTCTGACAAGGTATCTCGCTTAAACACGAAGGCAATATTCGGAAGCGTAGTTAATAATATGCGATGATCCGCACCGACGATTACGACCTGTTTTTCTCTCTGCGCTGGATCTACTTTCGGCAGGCGGAAACTCATAGTGGCGCCCGGCGCTTTATCGGGTGCGCGCTTGTCGAACAGGTCCTGGACCGTGTCTAACAGACATAAGCGCCAGCCCATAGGCTTGGCTTCTGTGGAGTTGGTCTTGTGGCTAACGTCACTGCCGCCAGCGGCATAAGCGTTGCCGGCAACAGCCAACAGGATCAAGAAAGCACGGATGCACATATCGATTATCTTGGTTAATAAACACTAAAGTTTAGCATCTCAGCCGTCGCAGGTAGGTGGATGTACGACAAACGATCAAATTGAGTGTTCAAACGGTGTGCAATAAGAATGCCTTCGTAAATGAAACGAATATAGATCGACTGCTCTTGGGCAATTTCAGCCGTACGTAGCCATGATCCTGACATTAATATGGGTGGTCTGTGTATAGCCGGACCCATGTCATCGCCAAAGCACTCATTTCCGACGAACTCTGGGCCTTTATTGCAGCCCGTCTCCCGTTGCACCCGCCGTCTCCGCAACGGTGGTCGACCAAGGATCTGTGACCGGGCGACAGTGACCGCGATTCTGTTCGTCCTTAGAGACGGTTTAAAAACTTACCGCAAACGGATCCTGTGCTTTAAGGATGAGCCAAGGGCAATGTGCCTCATGGCCTCCGATACATCGAGTCGCTGCTCATAGTCGCGCACTTAACGGCGATAGCACATCAACCATGCAAACGTACGCTCTACGACCCGGCGCCGGGGTTGTACTTGAAACTGGACTGTCCCTGCAGACCCCGAACAATCTCGACCGTGAAATCGAGATAAGCTGCCTTGTCGAGCAGAGTGCGGCGATCATAAGCGGCATCTCCAAACAGATGTTTAACGCAAGGCCAACGCTTGACCAGCGCATCAAGTACAAGCTGGGTGCCGGTCGAGTCGGCAACATCGGCCGGGTTGGGTTTATTGCAAGCAGGCGCCCATCCGTATCGACCGCAATATGCCGTTTGCGTCCGCTGATCTTCTTGTGTACGTCATATCCGCGTTCATGGGCGCTTGCTGCTTTAACTGACTGACTATCGACGATGCTGGCTGATGGAACGACCTCAGGTTGTTCGCACATCCGGTCAAGCATCAGCGCTAAGTCATGAATCGATCAAAACAAAAAGCGCCGCAACAGGCGACGGAACCAGTAGTACACCGTTTGATAGGGCGGAAAATCGTTGGGCAACATGCGCCATTCGCAGCCGGAACGGACCAGATATCGCAACGCATTGATGACCTGGCGAAGCTCTACTTTGCGCGGACGTCCAGTGTGTGCTTTACATGGCAATAACGGCTCGACGATGATCCATTCCTGATCGCTGATATCGGTCGGGTAGCCCCGCCGCTCCTTGCGTTCCGCGACTTTATGCCGCACTCGTTGCTCTGCTGTCCACGTGACGTGCCTCCTGCAATAGAGGAACATTTAGACAACACAATTGCTCAATAGTTTTCAAACCGTCTCTTAGGACTGGAACACCGTGGGAGTATCTGCCGCGTGAGCTCGGGTGCTGCAGCGAAATGACCTGCTTCGCCTGCACGAATGGATGAAGGCAGAGGTATGGCAGATTATTGACAAGGCAATACTGCACCGGCTCCGCGAATACGACCAGATCGCGTCGGATCGAGCCTGCATTGATGCCGCCAGCGCACCTTCGCCGCAAGGCGGTGAGCATACCTGACGGAACCCACCCAATCGGGTTAAGCTTGGCTGCAAACACCACATGCTGGTCGATAACGTGGCTTGCCGTTAGTAGCCCAGATCTCAAGTGCGCAAGTTCACGATTCCCGACTGCTCATACCAATCGTCGAGGCAATCCCGGCCATTAAGGGGTTGTCAGGCCACGCTCGCAAACGTCCAGGGAAACTGCACGCCGACCATGCTTATGCATCACGAGCGCACCTTGCCTAGCTGCGCAAGCGAAGCATTGCTGCACGCATCGCGAGGTATGGCGTCGAGTCACACGAACGGCATGGCCGCTGGTGTTGGGTTGTCGAACGACCCCTCGGGTGGCTTCGCTGATTTTGCAGACTGCAGATCCGCTACAAGCGCCGCGCGAGCATTCATCAGGCCTTCCTCTTATTGGCCTGCCTGCTCATCTGCTAGCGGTACGTTGATCGGTAGCTTTAGCGATACTAAGTAAGCAACTATCAGATGTGATAGCTCCTAAATTGTCCGTTCGAAATTACGATACCAAAGCGTTTAGTTGAAGCAACTTTACGCACGCATCTTCATCAAAGGAATTGCTAACGCGTGTTGAAATCTCGGAAGCTTTGCTGAAACAGCGTCTGAAAGACGCTTCATTATAAATTTGGGAGAATACTTCGCCTTTGACATTGGGCCCTGGCCACACGAGCGCGGATCAGATAACGTTTAATACCGCACTCAATTATCTGCGTCGCAATCCCGAAGCTGCTGATATTATCAACAACAGTCATTTTTCGGTGTACCTGAATAATAATAATGACGCCTCAGTCTATCATCCGCAGGACGGATTAACCAACCCAATTATCAACTGGGATCCAACTTCTGCAATGCAAGTGATTAACATGGGTCAACTTGGAGTTCAGTCGCCTGCATTAGGGCTTTTGCACGAACTGACTCATGCTCTCTATTCATGGAACGAACCCATGGCAACGGCCTTCGAGACTAGGATAGCAATTACGCTTGACGAACCAACACGTAGTGACTATAACGCCACCGGCCTATATGTAGACGTAAATCACCCTACACAACACACTGATGAAGATGGCACTTGGACTATCCTAACATTTGACGGTGAGGAAGAAAAAAGCACTCAGTACGATGGAACTACCAATGCTCCGAATATGGGTTGGGCTGGAACGGCAGGCGGCGGCGGCGGCGGCGGCGGCGGTGCTGGCACCGGCGGCGGCGGCGGCGGCGTTTATCTTCCCCCCTATACTCCAGAAGGCCCACCGAAAGGAGGGTCGGTTATTATAATCCCAGGATCAGGAGAGATGCCGCTTGATCCATTCACAGAAAATGCATTCACGATCGAGAACGCAATGCCCTCTATGGCGTATGATGCGTCGTATGTTGATTCCAGTAACGTATTAGACAGTATGGATTCGCTAGTGGGAGTCGTTGGCGTATCGGAAATTTATTAACTTCAGGTTTTTTAGTCGCGTCCTTTTTCCGGGACGCGATATTCATGATAAGTATTTAACATCTTTAAAAAATGAAACATAGAATTTCAGCTAGCATAATGTTAACACTCTTGTTCGGATGCGCTTCGGATAAGGTTAAGTCATCGGATGGTGTAAGCCCCCCCCTCCCCTTTCAATCTACATTTAATAACCAGAATCATTCTGCGTTAGGAGTAAGTGGGGAAGAACAGAAGTTGTTCAACATACCATCTCCCCTGGATGGACGTATGGCTTGGGACGCTTTTCAACATCGTGGCAGTATCGTATGGATGTGTCGCGGTGTGACAACAGGAAATTTTGTCGATCGCTCTTATTGTGCCTCTGAGCCGCGAACTGATTCCCAATGGCCGGGCAAGGAGATTCCTGCTCATTGGACTGGAAAGATTTTCTAACATACTTCATCATTTCTTTAGATGTCGGTTTGCGCACCAACGTTCACAGTATCGGCAATTTTCCACAAGAGATATACTGATACTCTACCATTTTTCTTTCTCCCCTCTCCCCTAACATATATGTGAAGACCGGCATTGAGCTCGGCACACATAGATCTCAAGGGACGACATTACATGTCGTTCTATCGATTTATTTCCGAGTTCAGCCTATAAGGAGTATATCTCGAGAAATACAGACGGTCATTGGCTAAGCCATATTTTTAAGAGAATTTGAGTAGTGCCTATATTTACACTTGGCCAGCTTCATAAATTTGTTAAGTGACTTCTGCAAAAGCAGCAAACTGGAACGGTGGCGTTGTATTTATTATGGCTAAGAAAAAATTACAGTCGAACGAGTTATTGAAGCAGATAATACACTTGCGTGGCCCAATTTTAATTGTCGCATCATTTAGTGCGGTCGTGAATTTATTAATGCTAGGCCCATCCGTATATATGCTCCAAGTATATGATCGGGTTTTATCAAGTCGAAACGAAATGACATTATTAATGCTGACAATTTTAATTGTGAGCATATGCGCACTTGTAGCATTTTTAGAGCATATCCGGTCACTAATTTTGATACGCGTAAGTTGTGCTTTCGACATGGCGCTTAACAAGCGAATTTATTCGGCAACATTTATGCAAAATTTAAAGACACCTGGCGGACATGCAGGTCAAGCTTTGCAGGATTTATCTACTATTCGTCAATTCTTTACGGGTAACACTGTCTTCGCACTATTCGACGCACCTTGGTTCCCTATTTATCTACTGATTATCTTCATATTTGAGCCAGCGCTTGGCGTTTTTGCGACTGTTGGAAGCGCGCTGTTAGTGGGATTAGCTTGGATAAATGAACGTGTTACTCGTACCTCCCTCATCCGCGCAAACAAATTGTTCACGTCGGCGAACAATGCAGCATCAAATAATCTGCGAAACGCAGAAGTTATCGAATCAATGGGAATGCTTTCTAATCTCATGCAAAGGTGGTTTAAGGCACATACGGAATTCTTACAACATCAAACGCATGCTAGCCATATGGCCTCTCGCGTTTCTTCTATAACAAAGTTCGTACAGATTTCTTTGCAGTCATTAGTACTCGGATTCGGAGCTCTACTAGTCCTAGAAAACAAAATCACTGGCGGTATGATGATTGCGTCATCAATATTGGTGAGCCGCGCACTTACTCCCGTTCAGCAATTAATCGGCGCTTGGAAATCATGGAGCACAGTGCACGCCGCATACGAACGCTTGCGAGAACTTCTTGATGCGAATCCTGCCGAAATACCCAAAATGTCTCTACCGAGACCACAGGGCATAGTATCCGTAGAAGGCTTATTTTCAGCACCGCCAGGTGCGCGTGAGGCCGTAATCAAGAATCTTACGTTTTCTCTTAACGCTGGCGATGTCTTAGGCATTATTGGGCCGTCCGGTTCAGGAAAATCGACTTTAGCAAGGGTTTTGGTCGGCGTTTGGCGGTCCGCAGCAGGGACGGTGCGTATCGATGGAGCAGATATCGGTCAGTGGAATAAGGCTGAACTCGGACCGAACATCGGTTACTTACCGCAAGATGTTGAGTTGTTTACAGGAACTGTTAGCGAAAATATTGCTCGGTTCGGAATGATTGATGCAGGAAAAGTTATTTTGGCTGCCGAACAGGCCGGTGTGCACGAGATGATCCTAAGGCTGAGCGAAGGCTACAATACTATTTTGGGTGTAAACGGTGCGGGCTTATCTGGAGGGCAAAAACAGAGGATTGGACTAGCTCGCGCGATATACGGTAGTCCATCATTAATTGTTCTTGATGAACCAAATTCGAACTTGGATGAAATCGGGGAAAATGCCTTGTCATCAGCCTTAAAGGAATTTCGCCTCAAAGGTACAACGGTCGTTATGATTTCCCATCGCCGTGACATTTTAAACTCTACAGACAAACTTCTGGTTCTTCGAAGCGGCAGCATTGCCCTGTTTGGCCCAACCGCCCAAGTAAATAAAGTTCTTGTTGAGTTACCCACCAACTCAGCTACCAAAGGTTTCAGCCACCCAGATGTATCTGCTGAAGAAATAAAAAAAATGGCTGGACTGTGTGAGAAGTCATTCCGCAGTCAACAGAGAAAAGAAAAAAGTGAGGGGGCGAGCACTACAATGAATACCACGACAATAACTATGTCAGCACCTCTTCCAACGGAAAGCGCATAGTGGATTTATCATCGAAACTGCAAGATATCATGCCAGATGGTTATGAGCCTATTGCTGCCACTATTGAAACTGATATTAGAGGGTATACCCGTGTTGGTTGGTTGCTAGTATTTATAGGGCTCTTAGGTTTCTTAATGTGGGCAAGTTTTGCTCCTCTGGATAGAGGGGTGTCGGCTAGTGGTACGGTTATAAAGGAATCCAATCGCAAGACTATTCAGCATCAAACGGGGGGCGCCATTGAAGAAATCTTGGTAAAGGAAGGCGAAACCGTCTACGCAGGTCAAGTCCTCGTAAAAATGAATAGAATTTTTGCGCAGGCTTCCTATGATATCGCAAATAGCCAATATTTGAACGCGCTTGCTACAGAGGCGAGGCTTAATGCTGAAGTCGATGGAGCAAGATTTATAAATTTCCCAGAAGTGTTCAAGAAACTTCATCAAGATCCTTCTATTGCTGAACTTATGGCTTTACAACGTCGCTTGTTAGCTGCTCGCCAGGGCGCGTTGAGCAATGAACTTTCTAGTATAAATGAAAACATTGCTGGGCTAACAAATTTAGTTAGGGGGTTGAAGGATTCCCGTGACCGAAAGATAGAGCAGGTTGCTATTTTAAAGGAGCAACTAGCAAGTATGCAGGAGTTAGCCAGGAGTGGATATGTAACTAGAGTACGGCTCTTGGATATGGAGCGCTCTGTTTCGGAAACGAACGGCGCCTTATCAGCAGATATTGGAAATTTAGGTCAAGCTAGCAGTCAAATAGCTGAACTGTCGCTTAGAAAAATGCTGCGAATTCAAGAATATCAGAAAGAAGTTTCAAATATGTTAGCAGATGCTCGGCGCGAGGTTGAGACACAAAAAGCACGGATGCAGGCACAAAGTTATGAACTGTCGAGTGTAGAGGTGCGTTCTCCTGTTGATGGGATCGTCCAAGATATTGCTGTCTTTACCAAGGGTGGAGTAGTTCCGCCAGGCTTCCGAATGATGGATATCGTTCCTACTGCTGACCTCCTTGTAGTAGAAGGGAAACTGCAGGTAAATGTCATTGATAAGGTATGGCCAGGCCTACCTGTAGAGCTAATTTTATCGGCATTCAATGCGAATGAGACGCCGCACATTTCGTCAGAAATAACCCAAGTGTCTATAGACACGAGCTTTGACGAGCGTTCAGGGGCCGCTTACTATAAATTTCGAGTTAAGGTCACACCCGACGGCGCACAGACAATTTCGAGCAATAAAATTACGCTAGTTGCTGGTATGCCAGTCGAACTTTTTGTAAAAACTGGTGAACGTACGATGATGAGCTACCTCTTCAAGCCAGTGATTGACCGCGTACGCACTGCATTCAGCGAGGATTAACCGCACGCATTGTGACAAGCGAAGCGATTATAATCTCGTTTCTCTTATGAAGAATGCGCCCGCAAATAACTGAATGTTACTACCATAATCGGTTGTTCATTGCATACAGCAACATTCGTTTATTGGTTTCATTTCAAGCATGATCGACTGCATGAATTGCCGAGTTTCACATGATACTCGAAACGAGCGTACGAACCCGTTAATTAGTTTCCCCGTCATCAATACATTCCTATGTTCCAGGTACAATCAATTTGACGCGAAGCACCCTGCCATCAAGATTGCCATAGAGAACATGAAGTGTATTCGTCAAACCCCTAACAGCGTGTTCGCTCAATAACGAATTGACTGTTGAGTATATTGCGAGGCTATTTTTTTGAAAAGAACTTTAGGGCTATCGTTAAAATTGAGATTCGCCGGTGAACTCCCTTCTTAGCGAACAGATTCAAGGTCGTGGTGGCAATGTAATGTCATCGATCGGAATGTCGGACTGGAATTACTTTGAGCAAATCCCGGCGCTGCGACATAATTTTGTAATAGCTACTTCTCAGTCAGTAAAAGCATCCTACCATACCCTCGACAATTCTGGCGACTTCGTGGTAATGCCAAATGAATTTGCAATGACTCTTAGCTCAGAGGAAATAACGTCCTATCTGTGTGGAAGCACCGTTGCGAGTAAGCTGCAAGCTATTCAATCAATCAATGCTCCGTATTTTTTATAAGCCACGCTTAGCGAAAGCCTTCTACTTCTCATGTGTTGTTCAGATGAAAGTGGCGGCTCAGTTTGAACAACGCAAGCGTGGGTCTACAACGTGGCGGTTGGCGACAAAATCAAGGCCATTTGGGAGCGTTCCACCGAAAGGTTGAATGTCATCGAAGCCTGAATGCAACATGGCTATAACAGTACGTGCATGCATTTCTAATGTCTTTGCATTAACTTAATATGTTTCAGGCTTGTACTCTAGCTGCCTTGTATGTTTCTGCTTCCCTATTCATCATCCACTTGCCTTCTTTGCAAGAGCGGTTGTGAATGGCATTAACATTTTGCGAAGCTAATATCAATTTGAAATCGCAAGAGAAGGCTCTGCTTTCAAAGCAGTGTGTTTTGATTAAAAATGGCTCAACGGCGGTGGAATATCTACCTAGATGACGTGCCTTCCATGAACGCGTATCACGAGCAAACTATTTGCAAGCCAATCTTGAGTGAATATTGTTAAGAGTAATAAAAACTTAACGCGCCCATTATGTGGGTCGCCTTTCAATAGTACGTTTGTAAAAAGCTCATTCCCGCACCAACGGCAAATCGACCATAAACGTCGTCCCCTCCCCCGCCGCCGTCTCGAACCCGATTCGCCCCCCATGCTCCTCCACCAGGCTCTTGGTAATACTTAAGCCCAGCCCGGTCCCGCCCTTCTGCCTGGTATCCGCCCCATCCGCCTGCGCAAAGCGCTGGAACACGCGGGCCTGGAAGGCGGGCGGAATCCCCGCTCCCTGGTCGCGCACGGCCAGGCGCGCGCACTGTCCGTGTTCGGCCAGCACCAGCGTCACGGTCCCGTCGCGCGGCGAAAACTTGATGGCGTTCGACAGCAGGTTGGTCAGCACCTGCACCAGCCGGTCGCGGTCGATCGCGGCGGCGAGGTCGCGCGCGGGTTCGCTGCACTCGAGTTGCAGCTGCACGCCGAGTTGGCCGGCATAGCCTTCCATCGAGTCGAGCGCATGTTCCGCCACCGGCAGCAGCAGCTGCGCGCGCCGTTCGAACTGCATGCCGCCGGCCTCGATCTTTTGTAGATCGAGCACGTCGTTCACCAGCCGCACCAGGCGTTCGCTGCTGTCGTTGGCCAGGTTCACCAGTTGCGCCACGTCGGGCGGCAGTTCGCCGGCCATGCCTTCGGCAAGCATCGACAGCGAAGCGCGGATCGAGGTCAGCGGCGTGCGCAGTTCGTGCGAGACGGTGGAGACGAACTCGCTCTTCATGCGGTCCACCTTCTTGCGCTCGGAAATATCGTGCAGGAAGACGGCGAAGAAGACGCCGTCGCTGCCGCCGGCCAGGGCCGCCGTCATCTCGATCGGGA
>Ga0265798_10011191_pt1 | contig 10955 bp, 8 predicted proteins | sample P3T30metagenome_FD_192430 | JGI IMG/M metagenome (GOLD analysis project Ga0265798, IMG submission 192430) | Plant litter microbial communities from East Loma Ridge, Irvine, California - P3 T30 | ecosystem: Environmental > Terrestrial > Plant litter > Unclassified | place: USA: California... | reverse complement strand
TCTTTCGAGGCGGTACTGCCAAGTGGCGCCGAGATTAAGGTTAACGTTACAAGGTTTTTATCTGTTAATGATGATGAGCTTGGTGTTATAAAATATGAGGTTACTCCAATAAACCGCGCGGCACAAATTACCTTTAAACCGTATGTAGATGCCGGCGTAAAAAATATGGATGCCAACTGGGAAGAAACCTTTTGGGAGCCGTTAGATGTTCAGCATGATGCCAATCAGGGGTTTGTAACAGCACGTACCTTTAAAACGCACTTTAATGCGGCTACCTATATGCAAAACTGCATATTGCTTAACGGTCATGATTTACAGGTGCTTCCCACGAATGTGGAAACGTCTAAGGATAAGGTTCAGTTTAGCTATACAGTAGAAGCCAACATGGGCGATACTGCTGCCGTTGTTAAGTTTGGAGGTTATACGGTATCGCTCAACCACGATAACGAAGCACTTATAGATGCTGCTAAAAGCGTAATAGCTTCGGCGAAAGCCAAAGGTTATGATGCACTTTTAGAAGAGCAAAAACAAGCATGGGCTTCTATCTGGGAAATGGCCGATATTACTATAGATGGCGATGTTAAAGCGCAGCAGGGTATCCGTTTTAATATTTTTCAGTTAAATCAAACCTATTTAGGTAAAGACCCAAGGCTAAACATAGGCCCCAAAGGCTTTACCGGCGAAAAATACGGCGGCAGCACCTACTGGGATACCGAGGCATACTGCATTCCGTTTTACATGGCCACCAAAGACCAGCAGGTGGCAAGGAATCTGCTTACTTATCGCCATAATCAATTAGGTAAGGCTATAGAAAATGCAGCCAAACTGGGCTTTACTAACGGTGCGGCATTATACCCAATGGTTACCATGAATGGCGAAGAATGCCACAACGAGTGGGAAATTACCTTCGAAGAAATTCACCGTAATGGGGCTATTGCTTTTGCCGTTTATAACTACTACCGCTTTACCGGAGATTACAGCTACATTCCTGAAAAAGGTTTGGAAGTGTTAATTGGTATAGCACGTTTTTGGTATCAAAGGGCTACGTTCTCATCGGCTAAAAATAAATACATGATACTTGGTGTTACGGGGCCTAATGAGTACGAAAACAACGTGAACAACAACTTTTACACTAACTATATTGCTAAATGGTGTATTGATTATACCGTAGACCAAATTACCAAAGTTAAAGACGAATATGCGGCCGATTTCGACCGTATTATGGCACTTGCAAACCTGAATGCTGATGAGATAAGACAGTGGAAAAAAGTGTCTGATGATATGTATTTCCCGTTCTCAGAAGAGCATGGGGTGTACCTGCAACAGGATGGATTTTTAGATAAAGAGTTAGTACCTGTAAGCCAATTAGACCGTGCCCAACGCCCTATAAACCAGAAATGGAGCTGGGACAGGATACTGCGTTCGCCGTACATTAAACAGGCCGACGTACTACAGGGCTTCTACTTCTTTGAAGACCACTTTACAAAAGACCAGCTCGAAAAACATTTTGAGTTTTACGAGCCATTAACCGTGCACGAGTCGAGTTTATCGCCATGTGTACACTCTATACAGGCAGCAGGCCTGGGCAGGATGGAGCAGGCGTATACGTTCTATTTACGTACATCGCGGCTTGACCTCGATGACTACAACAAGGAGGTTGAAGAAGGCTTGCACATTACCAGTATGGCCGGTACCTGGATGAGTATTGTAGAAGGTTTTGGAGGTATGCGTGTAAAAAACGATACCCTGCATTTTGAACCAAAGATACCGCAACAGTGGAAAGGCTACTCGTTTAAGATCAACTTCCGTAATCAGGTGTTAGAAGTATCGGTACAGCCGGGCGAAACCCGTTTTACCCTTGAAGGCAATAAAGAACTTATTGTTGTGGTAAACGGTAAAGAAGTTGCAGTACAGCCTAATACGCTGGTAACGGTATAAAATTATTTTGCCACGAATTTCACAAATAGCACTAATCAATTTGTGAAATTGGTGCAATTCGTGGCTAATATTACAAAACAACAATAATGAAAAAATTACTTTACCTACTACTTTTTACCTACAGCTTTGCTTTTGCACAAGCCGATAGGGTAGAGCCACCTTTTTGGTACAGCGGTATGCAGAATCCTGAGCTACAAATATTGTTTTACGGCAAAAATATAGCGCAGTACACGCCAACGGTATCTAACAATGTGGTTATAACAAATGTAGTAAAGACCGAAAATCCTAACTACGTTTTTGTAACTATAGATACTAAAAACGTACCGGCATCAGAGCTTACATTTTCGTTTAAAAGCAAAAGTAAGGTTGCCTTTACTCAAAAATATGAACTAAAGCAGCGTAAGGCCAACTCAGCGCAACGCAAAAGCTACGATTCTTCAGATATGATGTATCTTCTTATGCCCGATCGTTTTGCTAATGGCAACCCCAATAATGATTCGGGAAAATCAACCACCGAGAAAGCCGACAGGAGTAACCTTAACGGTCGCCATGGCGGCGATATAGAGGGCATAATCAAAAACCTTGACTATATAAAAGAGCTGGGCGCTACCGCGGTATGGAGTACACCCTTGTGCGAAGACAACGACCCGCGTGGCAGCTATCACGGTTACGGCCAAAGCGACGTTTACAAAATAGACCCACGTTATGGTACTAATGAAGATTACCTGCGCCTTTCGGCAGAGGTAAAAAAACGAGGTATGAAGTTAGTATTAGATTACGTTACCAATCACTGGGGCGCTGAGCATTGGATGTACAAAGACCTGCCAACATACGAGTGGGTGCATCAGTTTCCGGGCTACTCTCAAAGTAATTACCGTATGGCTACTCAGTTTGATACTAATGCCTCCCAAATAGATAAGAGACAATGTGTAGATGGCTGGTTCGTACCGTCAATGCCCGATTTAAATCAGTCCAACCCGTTAGTATTGAATTACCTTACCCAAAATGCTATTTGGTGGATTGAGTATGCCGATCTTGATGGTTTTAGAGTAGATACCTATTCATACAATGATAAGGAAGGCATCGCAAAATGGACAAAAGCCATTACCGATGAGTACCCGTATTTTAATATTGTGGGTGAGGTGTGGATGCAAAACCCGGCACACATGGCCTATTGGCAAAAAAACAGTAAAGTTGGTGCCATAGAAAGCTACAACTCGCACCTGCCAAGTGTTATGGACTTCTCTTTATACGATGCCCTGCAATGGTCGTTTAATGACGACAATGCCGGATGGGACAATGGTCTGCAAAAAGTGTACAACAACTTTACCAACGATTTCCTGTATCCTAACATTAACAGCGTATTAGTGTTTGCTGAGAACCACGATACCAACCGCATCAACCAGAACTATAAAAACGACTTTAAAAAATACCAAATGGCTATGGCAGTTGTTGCTACAGTTAGGGGTATTCCGCAATTGTATTACGGGTCGGAAATTGGGATGGCCGGCGATAAAGGCAAAGGCGATGGCGACATCCGTCATGATTTTCCGGGCGGCTGGGCCGGCGATACTAACAATGCATTTAGCAAAGCGGGCCGCGATGCTCAGCAACAGCAGTATTTTGATTTTACATCGAAACTATTTACCTGGAGAAAAGATAAAGAAGTAATTCACACAGGTAAAACTACCCAGTATATACCGGACAATAACGTATACGTGTACTTTAGGTATAACGATAAAGAAACCGTTATGGTTGCCATAAACAACAGTGCCGAAGCCAAAACATTTAAAACGGCTCGCTTTGCGGAGAGCATCAAGAAATTTAAGAGTGGTACAGATGTTATTACCGGCAAGACGGTAGATGTTACCGGCGAAATAACTATGGAGCCAAAATCGGTACTGGTACTGGAATTGAAATAATTTGCTTAATGAAAATAAGTATGAAAAAATCGATCATAACCCTGATGGTGCTTGCCTTCATGGCAACCGCCTGCAAGGATGAAAAGAAAACGGATAGCGAACCCGTTGCAGCGGCTGAGGTAACCTTACCACCCGTAAGCGATGCCACGGCAGAGAACAGCGTAATTTACGAAGCTAACATTCGTAATTATTCGCCGGAAGGTACATTTAATGCTTTTACCAAAGATATCCCTAAGCTAAAAAAGTTGGGGGTTAAGGTGCTGTGGGTAATGCCTATTTATCCTATCTCGATGAAACGCCGCAAGGCAACAGGAGATAAGTCGATTGAAGATATTACCGACCCAACTGAAAAGAAAAAGTACTTGGGCAGTTGGTATGCTATCACTGATTATACTGCGGTAAACCCTGATTTGGGTACGCTGGAAGATTTCCAGAAATTGGTAAAAACTGCGCACGATAATGGCATGTATGTTATCTTAGACTGGGTGGCTAACCACACCGGCTGGGATCATAAATGGATTACAGAACACCCAGAGTATTACGAGAAAAACAAGAAAGGCGAAGTAACCGACCCGCTCAATCCTGAGACGGGCGAGCCTTGGGGCTGGACGGATGTTGCGCACCTTGATTACAAAAACAAAAAGGTATACGAACCCATGCTTAACGAAATGATGTATTGGGTTAAAGACCAGGGCATAGATGGTTTTAGATGTGACGTGGCCGACAACGTACCTACCGATTTCTGGAACTTTGCGCTGCCTAAGCTTAAAGCGGTTAAACCATTGTTTATGCTAATGGAATCGGAAAAAGAATACCTGCTAAAAGGCCAGTTCGATATGGGCTACGGTTTTGAAGCCCATCATGTAATGAATGATATTGCAAAAGGCACTAAAACGGTAGCCGACTGGGATAAGCTTATGGTGCATCTTGCTGAAAAATACGAGAAAGATGACATTATGATGAACCTTACAAGCAGTCACGATGAAAATGCCTGGAATGGCAGCGAATACGAAAGGATGGGCGATGCAGCCGAAACTTTTGCTGCACTAACCTATGTTATGCCGGGAATGCCGCTTATTTATACGGGTCAGGAGTACGACAACAAAAAACGACTTAAATTTTTTGAGCAGGATCCTATCCAAAAAACTAAAGGCCAAATGTTTGCGGTTTACGAAAAGCTCGGCGAACTTAAAAATAATAACGCTGCGTTAAACGGTGGTAAGAATGCAGCGGCTTACACTAGGGTAAAAACATCTAACGATGCTAATGTGCTTGCTTTTGAGAGGAGTAAAGGCAATGATAAAGTTTATTTTATGGCTAATCTTACTAAAAACCCAATAAGTTTTACGGTAGACATAGAAGGCACTTACACTGATTACATGAGCGGAAATGCAACAACTTTGGCAAAAGGTCAAAAAATTGATGCTAAACCGTGGCAATACTGGATACTAATTAAAAAATAAATAAAAAGCGTACGTGCAAATGCATGTGCGCTTTCTTTTTTTATATTTACTATAACGTTTTCATAAACTCTATTTTTAATTCTTAAACATTTTTACATGATGAAAAAACTACTTTTATTTTGCGCAGTATTTATAGCAGGTACTGCAATGTCTTTTGCCCAATTTGCTAACATTGGTATAATTGGCAGCGCAACACCTACGGGTTGGGATTCTGATACCGATATGGTTACCACCGATGGTATAACGTATACAATTAATGATTTTACGCTTACATCAGACGCGGTTAAATTCAGGCAGGATGATGGCTGGGCCAATAACTGGGGAGGCACTACTTTTCCCGGTGGAACAGGAGTTTTTAATAGTGCTACAGATATTCCTGCAACTGCCGGTTTATACGATATAACCTTTAATCTTACGACATTAGAATATAATTTTGAGGATGTTGGCGATTTTGATGAGGTTTCTATAGTGGGTAATGGTTTAGATGTAATGTTAGAAACTACCAACGGGATTAATTATTCTGCTTCCAATGTAGCATTTACAGCAGGAGATTTTGCTTTTAAAGTAAATGATGCAACTGTAGGTTGGGGTAGTAGCGCTTTCCCTGCCGGTACCGCGGTAGAAGGCAGCAGCATTCCTGTACCTACTAATAATTACAATATTACATTTAACAAAGCAACGGGTGCCTATACATTTAGTTATGTCATTATAAGTATTACAGGCGACGCTGTAGGCGGATGGGGAACAGATGTTAATATGACCACTACAGATGGTATGAATTATAGTGTAGCGAACCAGGCATTTACTGCTGGAGAGGTTAAGTTCAGGCTTAATAACGCATGGGGCACAACATGGGGTAACGCTTCATTCCCAATGGGTAATGCTACAGTAGTTGCCGATGGTGGTAACATGGCTATTCCTGCAGGAACTTATGATGTTGTGTTTAACAGGGTAACAGGTGCATTTGCATTTACGGCGCCTACAACAGGTTTAATTGATATTAAAGCTGGCAGAGTTACAGTTTACCCTAATCCATCTTCTACTGCGTGGACATTTAATGCAGGTAACGATACTATTAACAGCGTACAGGTTATAGATGTTACCGGTAAAGTTATTTATAGTGCAGCGCCAGACGCTACTCAGGCAAATGTTAGTGCCAATGGTTTTGCATCGGGCATTTACTTTGCGAGGTTAACTGCCGGCAATGCGGTACAAACCATCAGGATCGTTAAAAACTAAAAATACTATCTTTTTATAAACAAAGCGCAAACTGTAACGGTTTGCGCTTTTTTATTTGGTAACTACTATCTTTACAAAAAATAAAAATATGGCAGCATTCCTAAAAATAGGCCACCGTGGTGCTAAGGGGCACTTGCCCGAAAATACACTGGTTTCTTTTGCAAAAGCATTAGAATTTGGTGCCGATGGCATAGAGTTGGATGTGCACGTTTGCGCAACCGGCGAGCTTGTTGTTATTCACGATTTTACAGTAGACCGTGTTACCAACGGTAGTGGGGAAGTGCATAAAATGACATTAGCGGAATTAAAAGCGCTAACTATTGATGGAGAGCACACGATACCAACCCTTGATGAAGTGTTTGACCTGGTTGGTAAAAAATGCTTTGTGAATATAGAAATGAAGGGGCGGCACACAGCCAAACCTGTTAGCGATTTTATAGATACCTATGTGACAGATAAAGGTTATTCTTATACCGATTTTATAGTATCCAGCTTTCAGCGGGAGGAGTTGCAGGTTATGAATGAGATCAACCCGAAGATTCCACTTGGGGTATTAACGCAGGCAAGCGTTACCCAGGCATGGCAATGGGCACAGGAATTTCATGCCAAAGCCATACACCCGCACTTTACGCTGCTTACCGAAAGTAATGTGCACAAAGCCCAACAGGCAGGGCTTAAAGTATATACCTGGACGATGAACGAGCATGAAGATATTGACCGAATTAAAGCCTATGGTGTAGATGGCATAATATCAGATTACCCCGAACGATTATGAGTAAAAGTTACGATGTTATAATAGCCGGGGGAGGTGCAGCCGGATTTTTTACGGCTATTAATGTTGCCGCTGCCAACCCGAAGCTTAAAATAGCCATTTTAGAACGCGGCAAAGAGGTGCTTAGCAAAGTGCGTGTTTCGGGCGGGGGCAGGTGCAATGTTACCCACGCCTGCTTTGTGCCCGATGAGTTGGTTAAGTTTTATCCACGGGGCGAAAAGGAACTGCGTGGGCCCTTTAACCGCTTTTGCAGTGGCGATACTATAGAATGGTTTGAAAAACGCGGTGTGGAGCTTAAAATTGAGGAAGACGGGCGTATGTTCCCCATATCTGACAGTTCGCAAACTATAATAGATTGTTTTTTATCTGAAACCAAAAAGCTGGGTATACAAATACTTACGGGCGAGAGTATACAATCGCTTTATAAGTCAGATTTGCACTGGAAGATAACAACCCAAAACGATACTTTTTTAGCCGATAAACTGGTAATGGCAACGGGCAGCAACCCTAAAATGTGGGATATGTTACAGGAAATGGGGCACACCATAGTACCACCGGTGCCATCACTATTCACGTTCAACATAAAAGACCCAAGAATAAAAGACCTTATGGGTGTTTCGGCTTTGGCTACAGTAAAAGTAAAAAAGTCAAAGCTGGAGGCATCGGGGCCATTACTTATAACCCATTGGGGTATGAGCGGTCCGGGGATATTGCGGTTATCCGCATGGGGAGCGAGGGAGCTGTTTGATAAAAGCTACCAGTTTGCACTTCAGGTAAACTGGCTTAACGATGCCGATTTGGAGGAGTGCGATGTTCTCTTAAAAGAACTCAAACAGGAGCATGCTAAGAAATCGGTGGGTAAAAAGTCACCTTTTGATTTTCCTAACCGCTTATGGGAAAGCCTGGTAACAGCCGCCGGAATTTTACCTGAAACCAAGTGGGCAGATTTAACCCGCAATCAGTTGCAGGCACTGGCTAACCAGTTGGTAAATGGCGAATTTCAGGTAAATGGCAAGAGCACATTTAAAGAAGAATTTGTAACCGCCGGAGGTGTAGAATTAAAAGAGGTTAACTTTAAAACCATGGAAAGCCGCAGGGTGGAGAGCCTCTACTTTGCAGGGGAGGTTTTAAATATTGATGCTATTACAGGAGGTTTCAATTTTCAGAATGCATGGACAGGTGGTTTTATAGCTGCTGAAAGTATTACTGCTGATGCCGTATAGCAATTTATTCGTGTAATAAATAATATAAAAAGAGACGCCCTAAAGCGTCTCTTTCTGTCAAAATAGAATTCACAAATTAATAATTTCGTAGTAATTCGGTACTAAAGGTATCATTACTTCCTGTAGGAGGTGTAACAAAACCTTTTGTGTAAATGGTGTATATTGCCCCGGGATACAGATCGTAGGTAGGAGTTGTAAATAATACCTCTCCGGTAGCCGGATCGGTAAACGTAAAGGCATAGGTACCACTTGTTACATCTATAAAATCGGTCGCCGCCTTAAATTCAAGTCCGGTTGCAAAGTTTTGGCTCGTAGTAGCAACAGTTACCCCTTCAGAATCAGGAGAAAGGTTAATAAAGCGTACATAAGCATGGTTTGCTGCCGGATATTCCAGCGAATCCTGATATGTAACTAACTCTATGTCTTCAAACGTATTTACTGCAAATGCACTAAAATACTGTCCGGCAGTAAGGGTAATGTTAGAGGTAGCTAAGGTTGTTCCCGCATCGTTCTTAAGTGTCAATACCCGATCTCCCGTGTAAAAATTATAATACCCGTTGGCCGATCCGAAATTTAGGGCTGAATTGTTTATCAGGTTTGCATCGGCATAAAAGTACAGGTCGCCGGAATTTGGACTGGCATTCGCAATAATCCCAAAAGCCGTATCCGGAACTAAAGGGGTATAATTATTATTTACATCATCTTCAAGATCGCAGGAAGCAAGAGATACTATAGCGACCATGCATAGGGCAAGTTTAGATAAAAAATTAAGTTTCATAGTTGTTGTATTTAATTCTGCCCTTTAGATGCAAATGATACAGTAAACGTTGCGTCAGGATAATAATTTTAACTTTTTTAATATGTATTGTTTTGCTCAAATGTAAGAAAAACGTCATTCAGCACGCAACCTTTGTTATTTGTTATCATCTAATAATAAACCATATACCATGAAAAAGATACTTTTACTTACAACTTTCGGCATGTTTGCTATGTCCTGTGCCGGCGATGATTCAACTACGGTAAACGATAGTGCACAAAACAAAGTGGTGCTATTGCAGGTAGATTATTTAACCAATGCTTTTGAGGGCGGTAAAGAACTTAGTTTTCCTGAGGCTGATGACTTTACCATTAGTTACGACTACAATGCACCGGGCGATTTTGGAGACATTACGTTAAAATATGATGAGCTAAACCAGCCGCTATTTGCGGGCGGGATCATTTGGATGGGTACCGGCTCGCGCACGTTTCCTGAGGCTATAGATGTGGCCGCCTCATTTCCGGCTTTACAAAGCGCCGTTGCAATGCCTGATTTAGATGATTTTCAAATGGTTAACTACACAGGTTATGAATACCCCGAAAACATTGCATATGAGCCATTATGGAATGCAGTTGATAACCTGCAAATTGTTAAAGAATACAGAGATGCCAACCCTAATGCTAAAGTAAATGTATTCTTGTACACGCCAAGTGTAGGTGTGGGTAATCCGGCGGATTGGGATTACTATATCATCCTTAAAAATTAATGGTTTAAGTTTACATGTAAAATTATGCAAGTTTAAACCCGAAATGTATACTGCTTTATAAAAATGCTTGGTTTTAAAAAGTGCTTAATATTTCACTTTTGGATTTTGGAATGCATAAAAGCGCTTATTGTAGATTGCTGAAAATCAATGCATATTTTTTAATATTTCACTTTTGATGCAAAAAATAGTGTGCTTTTTACTATAACCTAAAAAAGCGTATATAATAATTTAGCGGCAATTAGATAATGGTGCAGGCCAAATTGCAATTATCAAAATCCGGATATTATAAAAATTACTGAAGTAACCACTTCAGTAATTTTTGTTTATAGTGTCGTAACTTTGCAGAGAAATATAATGGCAGGCATTTCTTTTATAAAGTGTAGCTATTTGTAAACTGAGATTGCGCTCAATACTATTTGTTAAGCCACCATATCGTGCCGTTAAGTACCAATGCATAGCTAACCCAGGCAATGTAGGGTATAAATAAGTAGCCGGCTATTTTGCTTACTTTGGTAAACTGCGCATACGTTTCATAGATCATTAGCCATAGCAATACAATTTCTATAAGGCCAAGAAGCGGATTTTTAAGCCCAAAAAACAAATACGACCACAGACCGTTAAGCGTTAATTGCACAGCAAAAAATGTGAGTCCTTTTTTTACGGTATCGTGCTCAATTTCAATACGGCTCCATACCAGTCCGGCGGCAACGCCCATAAAAACATAAAGGGTAGTCCACGCTACGGGGAAAGCCCAATTGGGTGGCGTAAATGAAGGTTTGTTTATGGTGGGGTACCATGTAGTTACGCCCTCCTGGGTAAACTGGCTCGATAGGTAACCAACTGCAAGGCAGGTAACCACCATTATTAGTATCTTA
>Ga0265798_10011190_pt1 | contig 10956 bp, 8 predicted proteins | sample P3T30metagenome_FD_192430 | JGI IMG/M metagenome (GOLD analysis project Ga0265798, IMG submission 192430) | Plant litter microbial communities from East Loma Ridge, Irvine, California - P3 T30 | ecosystem: Environmental > Terrestrial > Plant litter > Unclassified | place: USA: California... | reverse complement strand
CTATCGCCTACTCAAGCGCCGCTAGGTGGCGCCGCGCCCGGCCGACCCGCGCGTGCTCGCTTTCTCGCAGCTGATCGCCAATGACGGTGCGCTGCCCGCCGCGGCGATCGCGCCCGAGCGCGACGTCGCGCTGATCCAGTACACCGGCGGTACCACCGGCGTACCCAAGGGCGCGATGCTGACCCACGCCAACGTCTCGGCCAACGCGCGGCAGGTCGCCTGCCTCGACCCGCACCGGGAGCAGACCGATCGCATCCTGGGCGTGCTGCCGCTGTTCCACGTCTTCGCCAACACCTGCGTGATGAACCGTACGATCGTGACCGGCGGCGAGATGGTGCTGCTGCCGCGCTTCGACGCCGGCCAGGCGCTCGCCGCGATCGCGCGGACGCGACCGACCTCGCTGCCGGGTGTCCCGACCATGTACCAGGCGCTGCTCGACCATCCGTCGCTGGCCAAGACCGACCTGACCAGCCTACGCGTCTGCATCTCGGGGGGTGCGCCGCTCAACGCCGAGCTGAAGGCGCGCTGGGAGGCGGCGACCGGCTCGACGCTGGTGGAGGGCTATGGCCTGTCGGAGAGTACCGGCGTTCTCACCACCAACCCCTATGATCCGCCGCAGAAGCCCGGCACCATCGGCCAGCCCTTGCCCTCCACCCGCATCCGGCTGGTCGACAAGGAGGACGCCACGCGCGAGGCGCCGCCGGGCGAGCCCGGCGAGATCGTCGCGCTGGGCCCGCAGATCATGGCGGGCTATTGGAACCGGCCCGACGCCGACGCGACCACCTTCGCACTCGACACGCAGGGGCGGCGCTGGCTGCGCACCGGTGACGTCGGCACGATCGACTCGGACGGCTTCATCGCCATCGTCGATCGGCTCAAGGACATGATCGCGGTCGGCGGGTTCAAGGTCTTCCCGAGCCAGATCGAGGCGATCCTCTATCATCATCCGGCGGTGCGTGAGGCGCTGGTGATCGGCGTGGCCGACACCTATCGCGGCGAGGTGCCGCGCGCCTATGTCACGCTGACCGAGGGGGCGGGCGCGATCGACGGCGGGGCGCTGCGCGACTGGCTCAATCCGCAGCTGGGCAAGCATGAGCGCGTCGACCGCGTGGTGGTGCGCGCGGCGTTGCCCAAGACGATGATCGGCAAGCTCAGCCGTAAGGACCTGGTGGCGGAGATCCGCGCCGAGATGGAGTCGCCAGCGATCGCGCCGAGCTGAGCGATCGGATTTTGGGGGGCGGGGTGGCATCGATGAAGGCGATGGTCCTGCGCACGCGGGAACTCACCACCCAGGCGCATTGCGGGCGATCCTAGGCTCCTGCGTGCGCAGGAGCACGCTGCGCCGCTACTTCCCCTCGAGCGCCGCGCCGATCGCGTCGGCCGGCCGGGAGAGCAGGCCGTAGACGCCCTGCGCCGCGATCACCGCGAGCGTGAGCCCGACGAGTGCCATCACGATGAACTGGAAGGCCGAGGCGAAAGCGCGCGATCGTTCCACCTTGCGCGCCATCTGCGCTTCGTGCGCGAGGCGACGCTCGGCCCGGCGCTCGCCCACGTCCGGCTCGGCCTTCTGCTGCGGCCGGCTGGCGAGCCGCGGCTCATCCACCAGCGCCTTGACCGAGAGCCGCTCCTGCGACTTGATGCCGAAGAAGCGGCCCTTGGCCCATTGCACGCGGCCGACGATCACGATCGTGCCGCGACGGATCTCGATATAGCTGCCGGCCTGGGGCGGCTCGTCGCAGCCGCCCATCAGCCCGCGCGACGAGACATTGTGGATGACGACATCGACCCACTTCGCCCCCAGCCGCATCCGCGACGGGATCAGGACCGTGATCCGCTCCTCGCGCGGGCGAAAGCCAGATTGTAGCGCCGCGAGCACCGTCGTCCTATTCCTCATCGCTGAACCAGATGGCGGCTATGCCACCCGCGACGCGAAGAAGCCGTTAACGCGGCAGCGATCGTGACCCGTTCCGGCGATCAGAGCATCCCGAGCGCCTGCATGTACACCTCGAGGATCGACTGCTCCTCCTGATATTCCTCGCGCTTCTGCTTGCGGATCTTCATAATCTGGCGGATCGCCTTGGCGTCATAACCGCGGCTCTTGGCCTCGGCGAAGACGTCCTTGATGTCATCGGCGATGCCCTTCTTCTCTTCCTCGAGCCGCTCGGCCCGCTCGATCAGCAGCCGCAGCTCGTCCGCCGCGACCGCGCCGCCGCCCATGCCCTCGCCCCGCTCTTCCGCCATGTCGCTGTCTTCCTCGAAAAAATGACGCCGCCCGCGGGCGCAGGCGAATCGCACTGCGGCGGACGGCGAGGTTCGACCCTGATCGGGTGAGGGGGCGCGTCTATCCGGGTGCGCGCGCCGGCTCAAGTGTGGCGGTGCGGACGCACGGGGCTCCGAGCCGTTCGCACCGAGGAGCGGCTGAGCTCGTCGAAGCCGCGTCTCGAAGCGCCTCAACCGTCGGAAGCGTCAAGTGCTTCGAGACGGCCCTTCGTCAGGCTCAGTGTCTCCTCAGCACGAACGGGTTGGAAGCCCCACCCTTTGGCCGCGCCGTTCGCACTGAGGAGCGGCTGAGCTCGTCGAAACCGCGTCTCGAAGCGCCTCAACCGTCGGCAGCGTCAGGTGCTTCGAGACGGCCCTTCGCCAAGCTCAGTGCCTCCTCAGCACGAGCGGGTCAGGGCTCCGTCCGCTCACCCCCCTTCGCCACCACGCCGCGGTGCATGACGAAATCGACCGCCTCCAGCCGCCGCACGTCGTCAAGCGGCGAACCGGAGACCGCGATCAGGTCGGCGCGCTTGCCGGGCGCGATCACGCCCAGGTCGTCGCGGCCGAGCAGGTCGGCGGCCGCGACGGTGGCGCTGCGGACCGCCTGCGCGGGGGTCATGCCAAGGTCGACGAGGTGCGCGAACTCGGTGGCGTTGTCGCCGTGGCGCGACACGCCGCTGTCGGTGCCGAAGGCGAACTTCACCCCCGCCGCCCAGGCCTTCTTGTGGTTGGCGTGGAGTGCCGCCGCGGCCGCCTCGGCCTTGGGGATGGTGGCAGGCGGCAGCGCCCCCGCGCGCGCCTGCGCAAGTGCGGCGAGCGGGGCGATCTCGGTCGGCACCAGATAGGCACCCTTCGCTTTGAACAGCCGGATCGTCTCATCGTCGAGGTAGCTGGCGTGCTCGACCGAGTCGACGCCCGCCTCCAGCGCCGCCTTGGTGCCCTCGGCGGCGTGGCTGTGCGCGGTGGCCTTGCGGCCGAGCGCGTGCGCGGTTTCGACGATGGCGCGCATCTCCTCGGGCGTCATCGCGCGGCCGAGCCCGCCGGCGACGTTGGACAGCACGCCCCCGGTCGCGGCGAACTTGATCACCTGTGCGCCCAGCCCGACCTGCGCGCGCACCGCGCGGCGGCAGTCGTCGGGTCCGTCGCAGACATTGATCTGATGGGCGTGCACCGCGTCGGCCCATTCCTCGGCAAGGCCGTTGCCGCCGTCGCCGTGCCCGCCGGTGACCGAGATCATCGACCCGGCATTGACGATCGTCGGCCCCTCCACGTCGCCGCGCTCGACCGCATCCCGCAGCGCGCGGATACCGCGCGGGTCGCCGCCGAGGTCGCGGACGGTGGTGAAGCCGGCCTCGAGCGTGCGGCGCGCGTTGACCACGGCCGTCATCAGGTCGTCGGCCGAATCGGTATTCAGGCGGGTGAGCCGCTCGCGCAGCGGGTCGCCGCCGATCCCCCAGAGGTGGACGTGCATGTCGATCAGCCCGGGCAGGACGAACTCTCGCGACAGGTCGACCAGGCGCGCCCCAGCGGGCGGCGGGACGAGCCCGTCGCGCACCTCGGCGATCACGCCGTCGCGCACGATCACGGTGCTCGGGCCGCGCGGGCGCTCGCCGGGGCGGTCGAGCAGCTGGCCGGCGTGGACGTAGACCAGCGCGGGCGCCGGCGCGGGCGTCGCGGTCGGTGTCGGCTGTTGCGCACCGGCCCCCGCGGCGAGCGCGAGCGCGAGTGTGACGGCGAGTGTTCTCAGCATGTTGCCCCCTGTTGTTGTGGGGCGAGGCTAGGCTGCCATGCGGCGTTCGTCACGGGGGTGATGTGAGGGAGGGCGGCGACACCTGATCCGCCCTCGCTCGGTCGCGCGCCGTCCGACATCCTCGTCCCTGTCCTCCTCATCCCCCACACACATCGTCATCTCCGCGGAGGCAGGGATCCAGACACCTGACGCTCGTGCAAGGGCCGCCACGTCAGCGTCTATGGATCCCTGCCTTCGCGGGGATGACGAGGGAAGGCGGGGAGGCGGAAGGGCAGAGAGACGCGGAGGTGGAGAGGCCCGGAGGTGGAGAGGCGCGAAGGCGAAGAGGTAAGGGCGGGAGGTACGGAAGGAGCGGTACAGGGGGGGCAGGCGGGGACCGCTAGCTAGTAGGCAGCAACGACCCAGCGTCGCGCCGCTTCCCGCGCGCTGCCCCGCCACCTCAGGCCGGGATCTGCTGCGAGATGCAGTGGAAGCTGCCGCCCCCCGTCAGGATCGCGTCGGCGCGTAGCCCGATCACCTCGCGATCGGGGAAGAGCGCGCGCACCGCGGCGACGCCCGCCTCGTCCTGCGGCGTGCCGTACACCGGCACCACCACCGCGGCATTGCCAATGTAGAAGTTCATATAGCTCGCCGGCACCACCTCCTCGTCGCGCAGCACGCGGCCGGGCGAGGGGATCTCGACCACCTCGACGCCCGCGGCGCGGGCGCGCGCGGCGGCGTCCTGGTAGACGCGCCAATTGGGGTCGTTCTCAGCGCCGACCGGCAGCGCCAGTCGGTTCGGCCCGACGAAGCGCGCGAGATTGTCGACATGGCCGTCGGTATGGTCGTTGAGCAGCCCGTCGCCGAGCCACAGCACGCGCGTGTAGCCCAGGTCCACGGCCAGTCGGCGCTCGACCGTCTCCTTGGTCAGCGACGGGTTGCGATTCGGATTGAGCAGGCACTGCTCGGTGGTGACGACCAGCCCTGTGCCGTCGCCGTCGATCGCGCCGCCTTCGAGTACCCACTCGCACGGCAGCACCACCAGCCCGCGCGCGCGTGCCAGCCGCGCGCCGATGTCGTCGTCGCCGGGCAGGTCGTATTTGCCCCCCCAGCCATTGAACTGGAAGTCGCGCGCGCGACCGTCACCGTCGACGATCGGGGCGGTGTCGCGCAGCCAGATGTCACCGAAGGGCTGGACCAGCACCTCGGCGAAGGGTGCGAGCGCGCGCGCCGCCGCGGCCGCCTCGGCGTCGGCGGCGACGAGCAGCACCTGCTCGCCGCGCCCCTCGGCATGAACCGCGCGCGCGAAGGCGGCGACCTCGTCGCGCGCCTGGTCAAGATCGTCCTGCCACAGCTCGGGGTGGCTCGGGAAACCGATCCACACCGCCTGGTGCGGCGCCCATTCGGGCAGCGGGGTACGGGCCACAGTCGTCACTCCTGTTCAGCGCGCCGCGGCGCGGCTGCGGTCGCGGATCGCGCGGAACTCGTCGCCCGCGACCCAATTGGGCCAAGCGTCGCTCTCGGCCAGCGCGCGCCCGATCGAATAATAGAGCTGCACGTCGCGCACCGTTCCCGCCCAATTCCAGTTGGGATCATATTCGTCCTTGGGCCCGTGGTAGCGATGCTCCTCATAGTCCTTCGCGGCGGCGGCGCCCGCGGCCTTACCGCCCGCCACCAAATCGTCGCCCGCGTCGAAATAGATCATCGGCACGCCGCGCTTGGCGAGGCTGAAATGGTCCGAGCGATAGTAGAAGCCCTTCTCCGGGGTCGGCTCGTCCGAGGCGTAGCGCCCCTGCGCCTTGAGCGCGGCGTCGAGGTACGCGTCGAGCTCGGACTTGCCCTTGCCCACCACGACGACGTTCTTCGCCGGCCCGGCGAGCGACAGCGCGTCCATGTTGACCCCGCCGACCGTGCGCGCGAGCGGGTAGAGCGGGTTGGCGGCATAATATTCGGAGCCGAGCAGCCCCGATTCCTCGCCCGTCACCGCGACGAAGACCTGACTGCGCGCCGCCGGCCCGGCCTTGGCATTGGCCTCGGCGAGCGCGACCAAAGCGGCGGTGCCGCTCGCGTTGTCGATCGCGCCGTTGCAGATGTCGTCACCGTCGGGCGCCGCCTCGCAGTGGCCGAGATGGTCCCAGTGCGCGCTGTAGAGGACATAGTCGTTCGGGCGAGTCTTGCCCGGCAGCACGCCGACGACGTTGCGCGACATGTGCTTGCGGACCGATTCGTTGAACGACACTGACGCCGTCACGCCCTTGAGCGGCACCGCGCGGAAGCCCTTGCGCGCGGCCGCGGCGGCGAGCTGGTCGAAGTCGAGCTTCTCGCGCGCGAACAGCGCCTTGGCCTGGTCGTACTGGATCCAGCCGATCGCCGCGCTCTGGTCGGCATGGCCATTCGCGGCGTCGGCGACCTGCTGAGCGCCGGTCCAGCTCGACTGGACGACGTTCCAGCCATAGGCGGCGGGTTCGGTCTGGTGAACGATTAGCGCCGCCGCGGCGCCCTGCCGCGCCGCCTCCTCGAACTTGTAGGTCCAGCGGCCGTAATAGGTCATCGCGCGGCCGTTGAAGGTGCCGCCGACCGTGGGCGTGCGCCAGTCGGGATCGTTGATCAGGATCAGCACCGTCTTGCCGCGCACGTCGACCCCGGCATAATCGTTCCAGCCCTTCTCGGGCGCGTTGACGCCGTAACCGACGAAGACGACGTCGCTGTCCTTGACCTCCTCGCGCGGGGCGATGCGATGGCTGCCCACCACCATCTGCGACCCGTATGGGAGGCTGAGCGGCGCACCCGCGCCTTTGAAGACGAGCGGCGAGACGTTCCGCGCGGTCAGCTCGACCAGCGGCACGTCCTGGAACCAGCTGCCCTTGTTGCCCGGTGCCAGCCCTGCCGCGGCGAAGCGCTTGGCCAGATAAGCGACCGTCTTCTCCTCGCCCGCGGTGCCCGGCGCGCGCCCCTCGTACGCGTCCGAGGATAACTCTTTCGTCACGTCTTTGAGTGTCTGCTCGGAGATCGGCGCGGTCGGCACGGTCTGCGCCGCGACAGCGCTCGCCGCGGCCAGCGCGAGCAGGGACAGAGACGAGGGACGCAGACGCATGGACGTACTCCGGAAGGATGCCGGCGCCTCATGCCAAGCTGGGTCAGCGCTGTCCACGCGGGCCTTGCGGCGCGCGCGGTGCCGGATAGATTTGTGACGGGGAACAAGGGGGAAGAAGTGATGAGGGGGAAGACGGGGGCGGCGCTGTGCGCGCTGCTCGCGGGGCTCGCCGGCCATGCCGCGATCGCGGCGCCGGCGGCCACGGACGGTGCACCGGCGGCACCCGCGACGTCAGCGACGGGCGACCTGGCGAGCCGCTTCGGCGCGCGCGAGCATGTCGGCCAAGTCAGCCTGGCGCCCGACGGCGCGCACATCGCCTATATCAGCGCGACCTCGGGGCGCGGCAGTGCGGTGCGGCTGATCGACGTCAACAAAGGCAGCGAGGAGATGATTGACCTCGGCAACGGCGAGCGGTTGGCGCCTTCGTCGTGCGGCTGGGCCTCCTCGGCGCGGCTGATCTGCAAGTTTCATGGTGTGGCCGACTACTACGACAAGCAGGTGGGGTACTCGCGGTTGTTCGCCTTCGACGCCGACGGCGGCCATCCGCTCTACCTCGGCCGCAAGAGCCGGCTCGGCACTACCCGCCTCAACCAGTTCGACGGTGACGTCATCGACTGGCGCGGTGGCGACGGCCAGGTGCTGATGCAGCGCGACTTCATCCCCGAGCGCGGTGAGACCGGCTCGAATATCTCCGCTTCCTCGCGCGACGGGCTCGGCGTCGAGCTGGTCGACAGCAGCACGGGCAAGGCGCAGCTGATCGAGCGCCCGGTCTCCGACGCCGAGGATTGGCTGGCGGACGGTCAGGGCCACATCCGCGTTCGCGAGACGATGCCGCGGCGCGAGGGCGGCGCGCTCAAGGGCGACACCGTCTACAGCTACCGCCCGACCGCCCAGGACGCGTGGAAGCCGTTCAGCATCTCGCGCCAGGATGGCCCGAGCGTGCTCGAGCCGCTCGCGGTCGACGGCACGCGCGACGTGGCGTTCGCGACCAAGCGGCTCGACGGGCGGCTCGCGCTGTACAGCGTGGCGCTTGACGGTTCGATGAAGGCGGACCTGGTGTGGAGCAATCCCGAGGTCGATGTCGGCGGGATCGCGCGGATCGGGCGGCACGGGCGCGTGATCGGTGCCACCTACGTGACCGACCGTCGCCAGACCGACTATTTCGATCCGGAGTACAAGACGCTCGCCGCCAAGCTGGCGAAGGCGCTACCCAAGTCGCCGCTGATCGGCCTGGTCGGCGCCACCGCGGACGAGAGCCGGCTGCTGGTCTATGCCGGCAGCGACGTCGATCCCGGCATGTATTATCTCTACACCAAGGCCAAGCGCACGCTCGACCCGCTGATCGCGGCGCGGCCCGAGCTGCAGGGTGTGCCGCTCGGCCAGATGGCCTCGGTCAAGTTCCCCGCGGCGGACGGCACGATGGTGCCCGGCTATCTCACGCTCCCGCCCGGCGGCGCTACCAAGGGATTGCCCGCAATCGTGATGCCACACGGCGGGCCGGCCTATCGCGACGAATGGGGGTTCGACTGGCTCGTCCAGTTCTTCGCCGCCTCTGGCTATGCGGTGCTGCAGCCGCAGTTCCGCGGCTCGACCGGCTACGGTGACGCCTGGTTCGCCAACAACGGCTTCCGCTCGTGGGAACTCGCGATCGGTGACGTCAGCGACGCGGGGCGCTGGCTGGTCAAGCAGGGCATCGCCGATCCGGCCAAGCTCGGCATCGTCGGCTGGTCCTACGGCGGCTATGCCGCGTTGCAGAGCAACGTCGTCGACCCGGACCTGTTCAAGGCGGTGGTGGCGATCGCGCCCGTGACCGACCTCGGCCGCACCAAACAGGAGAGTGAGGGGTTCAGCAACCACGCGATGGTCGAGCGCCAGATCGGCTCGGGCGAGAATATCGGCAAGGGCTCGCCGGCGCGCCATGCCGACCGCTTCAAGGCGCCGGTGCTGATGTTCCACGGCGACCGTGACCTCAACGTCGGCGTCGGCCAGTCGAAGCTGATGGACAAACGGCTGCGCGGCGCGGGCAAGGCCTCGACGCTGGTGGTGTACGAGGGACTGGACCACCAGCTGGACGACGACCGCGCGCGCGCCGAGATGCTGCGCAAGAGCGACGCCTTCCTGCGCGCGGCGTTCGCGGGGAAGTGACGTGGGCGGGAGGCGCGACGAGGTGGGGATAAGTTACGTTCGCGCCCCTTCGCAGCTTTGGCTCGGCGGCCGATGACGACGCGCCCGAGGGCTTGCGGGGAATAGCCTCTGCAGCTGACGGTCGCTGGCCGGGTTACCTGATCGTCGAGCTGCGCGCGCCATCAACCCTTGCAGCGTTCCTCTGCGATCCCCAGGAACGCTCTTCACCTTCCGTCATCCCGGACTTGTTCCGGGATCCACTCCTCCGCGAGAGCAACGCTCTAGGAGTGCGCGACACGGTGGATCCCGCACCAAGGCCGGGATGACGGAAGAGCTGGAGGACCTCACAGCACCTCGAACAGCCCCGCCGCGCCCATGCCGCCGCCGACGCACATCGTCACCACGACGTACTTGGCGCCGCGGCGCTTGCCCTCGATCAGCGCGTGGCCGGTCATGCGCGCGCCCGACATGCCATAGGGATGGCCGATCGAGATCGCGCCGCCGTTCACGTTGAGCAGCTCGTTGGGGATGCCCAGTTTGTCGCGGCAGTAGAGCACCTGCACCGCGAACGCCTCGTTGAGCTCCCACAGGCCGATGTCGTCCATCGTCAGACCGTTCTTCTCGAGCAGCTTGGGGATGGCGTAGACCGGGCCGATCCCCATCTCGTCCGGCTTGGTGCCCGCCACCGCCATGCCGACATAGCGGCCGAGCGGCGTGAGCCCGCGCCGCTCGGCGAGCCGCTCCTCCATCAGCACGCTGGCCGAGGCGCCGTCGGACAGCTGCGAGGCGTTGCCCGCGGTGACGTGGCGGTCCGGCCCGACCACCGGCTTGAGCGCGCGCAGCCCCTCGATCGTGGTGTCGGCGCGGTTGCCCTCGTCGCGCGACAGCGTCACCTCCTCGTGGCTGACCTCCTTCGTCTCCTTGTTCACGTTGGCCTTGGTGGCGGTGACCGCGACGATCTCGTCGTCGAACCGGCCCGCCGCCTGCGCCGCCGCGGTGCGCTGCTGCGACTGGAGCCCGTACTGGTCCTGCGCCTCGCGATCGATCCCGTAGCGGTCGGCGACGATCTCGGCGGTCTGGAGCATCGGCATGTAGATGTCATTGTGCATCGCGAGCAGCTCCTTGTCGGGGGCGACGCGCATCTCGGGGGTCTGGACGAGGCTGATGCTCTCGACCCCGCCGCCGATCGTCACGTCCATTCCGTCGACGACGATCTGCTTGGCCGCGATCGCGATCGCCATCAGCCCGCTGGCGCACTGGCGGTCGACCGACATGCCCGGTACGCTGGTCGGCAGCCCGGCGCGCAGCAGGCTGGTGCGCGCGATGTTGCTCGCCTGATGCCCCTGCTGGAGCGCGGCGCCGAGAATAACGTCCTCGATCTCGGCGCGGTCGACCCCGGCGCGCTCGACCGCGGCGGCGATGGCGTGATGCGCGAGCGTCGGGGAGGGCGTGTTGTTGAATGCGCCGCGATAGGCGCGGCCGATCGGGGTACGGGCGGTGGAGACGATGACGGCGGAGCGCATGGGGAGGGTCCTTCGGTGAGTGTCAGGGGAGGGGAGTGAGGGTCGAGGCAGCCGTTGCACTCACGGCCGTCATCCCGGACTTGGTCCGGGATCCACCCGTCCGCGCGCCAAACGGCGGATGAGTGCGCGGCACGGTGGATCCCGGATCAAGTCCGGGATGACGGAAAGGGAGAGGAGAGCCGCTCCCCTCACACGAACACCTGCGTGATCCACTCCGCCACCAT